>Ga0265297_10000800_pt1 | contig 86192 bp, 95 predicted proteins | sample Munlanlwell13791_FD_192502 | JGI IMG/M metagenome (GOLD analysis project Ga0265297, IMG submission 192502) | Leachate microbial communities from a municipal landfill in Southern Ontario, Canada - Leachate well 137-91 | ecosystem: Engineered > Solid waste > Landfill > Unclassified | place...
TGCAGAGACAAGGTAGTCCACACCAGCAGAGGCTGAAGAAAGAACTCCGCCCGTTGCTTTAATGAGGCCAGAGAGTGAGGCGAGACGAGTCTGACCGGATACATAGAGGTTGGTGGAGGTGGCGTTGGCGCTTGTCGCATTGACCGAAACAAGATTAGGTAAGTTGTTATACGCGGTTGTCGTCGCAATAAAATATCCAGCAGTTGCAGAATTGCCCAGACTAGATTCCCCTTCCACCGAGAGCGCGGAATGGGGAGAAGTAGTTCCAATACCTACTTTCCCTGCGAGATAGGCAATACTCTCATTCGGATCAAACCAATATTCCGCACTCGTTGTTGCAGTTGAACCGATAGTGATAATATCGCTCGCATTGTTTGAATAGTTGATAAGTCGTCCAAGCACCAATGAGGTCGTGGTTGACCATGAGCCTGCCGCACCACCAGAACCGGATGGCCACATCGTTCTACAGCTATCATTGATGAGGCAGAGAGTATCTACATACAAACGTGTAGAAGTTGCAGTCACCATAGTGAGATTAGTGATAGTGGAAGAAGCAGTATTACTTAAAATACCGCCAGAAAAATTTGCGAGACCTGAAGTGGTAAGCGTTGAATACAATTCTGTTGCTCCGGTAATTTGGAGTGTAGAAGAAGCGAAGAGACCTCCAAGCGCATTTACATAAAACAAGTTATCGTTATCAGAATTTTGGATTTGGAAAAGATTTGCAGTATGACCAAGCAATGCGCGCAAGGTGAGCGCCGTACTCCCCGTTGAGGTCGCTTCAATGGAAACGATAGAAGCGCCGAAAGGTGTCGTCGTTCCGAATGAGGAAGGTGTCGTTGATCCGCTCACCGCACCACTCAATGCCGCGAAAGGCGCGGCGCCGATACGTTGACGTGGTGAAAGCGTTTGAAAAGTCATATTATCGGAAGACACTTCAACTTGGAGATAAATCCCGCTTGCGGTATTAAAGTCGTAGTTAAGCGCGTGCGGAAATCCTCCTGCCGTGTCTCCAATATTGGCATTAAACACTCCTTGACGCACCGAGAGAGAAACGGATGAAGGAGCAGTGGCTGGCCAGAGTTGATTCCCCGCACCAACAGTTGCAGAATCCCAAATAGAAAATTTAAAATAGTAGGTTGTCCCCGAACCACCAAGAAGGTTTCCGTTTGCATCAGCCAAACGTCCCTGATAACTGATAATTGAGGGTGTTCCCGCCGCGTGTGCATATAAAAAAGGAACCATACTCATGAGGAGTATGAAAGATGTTGCAAGTATAATTCGGTATTTATTCATGCATGCAAAAAGCAGTCTCGTGGACAATGTAAAGTAGTTTAATTTTACCATGCGACAAACAAAAAATACCCACCTTTTTCCTTAAAAATGTGGGTAAAAATAGGTAAAAAGAAAAACGAAAATTAATTTTTGGTGAAAAGGTTGCTAGGCTTCCGCTTGGCAATGAAAAAAAGATAAATTATCTCAAAAATTCCAACCGTATTAAGAACAAGGAGTGCGATAAACCACCACCCTTCTCCCCTCCGTGCCGCATGCCAGAGCGCGAGCCCTTTCCAGAAAAAAACCCAGACCAATAAAGGGAGGAGCATGGGGAATGCCTGTTGTAAGGATGCAAAAGTGAGTCCTTGTGTAAATGAATTCATAAAATAAGTATAACATAGATAAAAAAATAAAGAAAAGCCCGACTCCTTGTAAACAAGGCGGCGGGCTTGAGTATTTATCTTCTGATGTTTACTTCACTTCTGACCATACAAAGTAAACGGTACAATCATCCTGTTTTTCTACATATCCATCAGGATTAAAAAGGGGACGAGAAAGATACACTTCAAACGGGTGTGTCTCACTCCGAGTTTTGATTCCCGGATATAATTGAGAGGGGGTAGGTCCCTGAACCTTCTTCCTTTCCACAATGAGAGGAAGCCTCTCTTTAATACCGAAGTTATACAGTGCACGTTCAGCCGCAATAACAGGATCTTCTCCCGGTTTGAGTTTTTCAACAATGCTTGCTTGTAATTCCCTTTGTACCTCCTTGCTATTTTTAAACACCTGTCTGTCTTCCTTGAGTTGGAGAACGCGTTTCCCGTCTATAAAGCGTACAGTAACTGTCACTGTACGAACAAGGCGTAACAGACCCGCGCCATTTTTGACGAGTTCTGACTTCCCTATCAGAAGTTCAATAGCAAGATCATCAAGGGTCTTTGCACCTCCTTTTCCCCACTGTTCCAGTGGAACTCCGTGCTCACATAACTTCTTCGCAAGCGCATTTACATCCATTTCTCAAACCTCCCTTATTAGGTTCACCTGAACGCAATACTACCTCTCCTACTTCCGATTGCAAGTATTTCAACTCAACCTGCTCCCAATAGCAATACTCTCTTTTGCAGGAGTAATAAGTACCCAACCAATATCCGCGGTGTTTTTAAATCCAAGAGTAAGCACTTCGGAATCAAAATTAGCAATTTTCTTTGGCAGGAAATTCATTACACAGCACACGAGCATACCCTGCAATTCCTCCTTGGTATGCGCACCAACGGCTTGCACACTGGAAACTTTAATCCCGATTTCAGGACCAAAATCAATCTTTAACTTAAACGCCGGATTCCGCGCTTCAGGAAAATCAGTAACTTCAACAACTTTTCCGACTCGTATATCTACTTTTGTAAAATCTTCGTAGGTGATCATAAAAAGTTATTTAACAAAAAACTTCCACTTTGGAATATTAACTTAATTGCAAAAAGAAAAAGTAGAACCGCAAAAAATTTAAAGACAAACGGGGTGAGATTTTTTTGTGATAAAATTCCCCGAAAACGAGAAAATAAAAAAGTGAGTAATAAAGTAGAAAAAAGCCACCCCAATTCAAATAAACCAAGAAATAAAAATTGCCCTCCTAAAATTTTTTCCTTAAGCAGAAATGCTTGGGGTACACAGATTGTAATCCAAAAAATCCAGAAAGGACCGTTAAAAATGGTCAGAACGAACAATTTTTTGAAAGAAAAAATTTCTTCGTTATCATCAATCTTCTCTATTTTCCAAATTTGAGAGGCAATCCAAATTAAGACAATTGCACCAATAAAAGATATGAGATAAAAAAATACCTCGGGAATATCTATGGAAAAGAACAAAACCAAAACAAACAAAGCAACGATAGCCTCAGCTAACATTGCATAAAAAATAACATTTAAGCTTTTTACAAACCCTTTTCTGTACGCTTCCGTAAAAGCCGAGGTTAATACTGGCCCAGGATTTGCCCCACCAAGTAATCCTAGTACAAAAATACTTACAATTTGTCTTAAGACTTCCATTACTTTTTGTTAACTGCCGAGCCTGGATTCGGACCAGGATACTCGCCTCCAAAGGGCGATGTCCTACCATTAGACGACTCGGCAATATTTATGAACATGTCCTACCATTAGACCTGCCTCGCCTTGACGAAGCCCCGGCGAGTCGAGGCGGGCGATCTCGGCAATGGGCGGGCGGTTCCCGCAATGAGCACTTACCTATCTTGCCCCGAGAGCTTAATAATCGCAAGTTCTAGGGGTAACGCGGGAGAAGGAGATGCATCAATGAGTGGGTATGCGGTGAGAAACTCGCGCAGTATTGTGGAGAGGCGCTTGCTTCCCTCTCCCTTCCCTAATTCTTCTAAAAAAGCATATTCATCACTGGAAACTTCACCCTTAATTTGCACGGCGAGATCTTTAGTAAAAATAATAAGCATTGCTTCACGCAGTGTGTGCATTACCAAACGCGCAAGCACTTTCATATCTACGTTTTCATCAAGCGCCGCACCCACTGCGGTGAGTGCCGTATCGGTATTCTTTTCGGTAAGCGCGCGGGCAATCGTGCGGACCAATTCCACCTTAGGTGCACCCGTCACACGCGCGACTTCATCGGCAGAAAGTTCCTTATCATTACCTGCCTTGCCAACAAGGCTTACCGTCATCACCTTCTGGAGTACACCGAGTGCATCGCGGAATGAGCTATCCCCTAAGGTGGCAATAAGCAGTGCGGCATATTTACCCAACACGCAATTTTCTTTTTTCGCCACAATAACGAGATGTTTCGCCAACTCCTCACGCGAAGGTTTTTTAAATACAAAAGTCTGACAGCGGGAGATAATCGTATCTGGCACACGAGAGAGTTCTGTCGTCGCAAGAATAAACACAACATGTGACGGCGGCTCTTCAATAGTTTTGAGAAGTGCGTTAAAAGCCTCCTTAGTGAGCATATGCACCTCATCAATAAGATAAACTTTGTACGGACTTTCAAACGGGAGAGTGGAAACTCCGTCGCGCAATTCCCGCACATCATCAATACCACGATTAGATGCGGCATCAATCTCGTAGAGATCGGTAGGGGTGCAACCGATTGCGGCGGCAAAAATACGCGCAACAGAAGTCTTCCCCGTCCCGCGCGAACCGGAAAAAAGGTAGGCATGTGCGATCTTTTTCTGTTCTACCGCGGTCTTAAGAACCTCCACAATATGCGGCTGGCCAAGGACCTCACCCCACTTTGCCGGACGGTACTTACGGTACAGGACTCGTTCATTCATAGATTATTATCATATCACACACTTTTCCTTCACCAGTTTTGTCTTACTTTTTCACGATCGTGATAAAATGCTATCTTTTTCTGGTACTCTCTCTCGGTTTTTTAAGATGGAAGCGGAGTAAAAGTTCTTCCTCTAATGTGAAGGTTGAAAGTTCTCCATAGCGCGCATAGACTCGCACTTCAAAAACTTCGATTGCAAAATCGATTTGATCTTTGCAAGGATAAGGATGTACCCATACCGATTTCTGAATTTCTATAAAACCAAGCTGTTTTAAAAAATTACGAAATATGTCTCGCCTCTCACGAAACTTCTCTGGTATATCAAAAAAGACAATTCTCCATCGTCCATCCCAAGAAGCAGGACGTGGAATTTGCATTTCATCAAGTTGAAAAGAGAGGGTGAGTTCTCTACCACGTTCAGTAAGAACGAGCGAAATCATTCCATCTTTTGATTCACGATAATCAAGGAGACGATGATTTTTAAACTCTCTGATAACCGTCAAAAGGTAATGGCGATCAAAGCTCTTCCATTCGCTTTTCAGATGACCGAGTATTTTAAAATATCCACGCGGAGATCGAATAAGTGAGAGCGCGACTCCGCTAAAAATAATGAGAAGAATCTTTCTTTTTGTTGGACTAGAAACTACTACCTTATTTCTGTTTCGCCGAACTTCCATCTCAATAAAATTGTATCACTTTTTCACGATCGTGAGAATATGCGACAATTTTTGATATAAAAACAGCCCCTCATGAGGAGGGGCTGGGGAGAGAACTTAAGCGTATACCAACATGGTCATGCGACAAAGATGCGGTAAAGTATTCTGGTGGTTCACAATCAAATACTATGTAGCGAGGTCCAAGGTCAGGATACTCGACGAGTGCAAGGTACAAATCTTTCGTTGTTGAGTCTGGATTACTAGGAAGCCGCACCACTGCTATCTTTTTATACACCACACCAGTATCCAGTTCACCTTGATAGATAAGACACCGCCTGTCAGTGATTAACCAGAAACTAGCCAACACAATACCACCGAAGAATGTGAGCGATACAGCACAGAAGTTAAGGAGTGAGTACCAAATTTCTTGATAATCTGCCGAGAATCCTGCTAGGATTCCTCCCGTCATGAGTAGTATCGAGACCCATCTCTTACAGAATCTACGCCACTTATTCATCGTCATTCCCTTTCTATTAGGTACTTTTGTGTATTAGAGTAGCACATAAATGCTACTTAATCAATAGACGCTCTACTAATATTCTGACTTCGTCCGTAGTCTCTGTTTTCATCAATTTCTCACGCAATTCCGCCGCGCCATCAAACCCTCTTACATAAGCACCAAAATGTTTGCGCATAAGAGAAAAACTTTTATGCTCCCCCAGAAGTTCTTCAAATACTTTCGTATGCTCAACCATCACAGTGAGTCGTTCACGCACATCCGGTGTTCGTTCGGCAAAGAGCCATGGATTGCCAAAAATACCTCTTCCCAACATAATGCCATCGCACCCATACTCATGCACTTTCTCTCTGGCATCTGCGATTGTTTCTACGTCGCCATTTCCGATAATGAGTGTTCCCGTTCCTTCCGCAATTTCTACCGCACGCCGTACAGAATCCCAATCAACAGGAGCCTTGGACATTTCCTTGCGCGTACGCGCATGAAGAGTGATTGCCGCAGGTTGTACCGTAAGCAGATTTCCTATCCACTCTTCTACAATATTCTTGTTATAACCGGTGCGCGTTTTCACCGAGACAGGGAGTGTTCCTCCCACACCCTGCCGAGCCGCTAAAATAATTTCTTTTGCGAGTGAAGGATTTTTTATGAGTGCCGCACCTGCACCCTGTTTTTCCACAACACGATCGGGACATCCCATATTGATATCAATTCCGTCAAACCCAAGTTCCTTAATGAGTGCGGCACTCTTCTCCATCGTTTCCGGTCGTGCGCCAAAAACTTGTGCAACGATGGGCCGCTCATTTTCTTCATACTGTATATCAATCAATAACTTTTCTCGTCCGGATGATTGCAAACCATCTGCGGATACAAATTCTGTCCACAGCACATCTGGTTTACCATACTTTGTGATAATACGCCGAAAAGCGATATCGGTAACATTCGCCATCGGCGCAAGGCAAAAAAATGGTTTGCGTACAGTGCCCCAAAATCCGTTTTGCATAGAGAGAGCGTAACAGAGGACCTATTGATTGACAACTATCTATACGGGTAGTACCGTGGAATCAGCAACCGCACAGGCGGTAAGAACTTTGTAAGGAGACAACACCATGAAGCCGCACATATCTGTCGTTGTCCTCGCCACTTTTTTCCTATTGCTCATTTGTGCAACCAGCACCAGTGCGCAACAGTACTACGGCCAAAGTGAGCCCTGCTACGTCTGCCCTCCCAGTTCCTGCCCAACAGATTTCGAAATGAGTGTAGACACGTATGGAGAAAGGGTGTCCAATCGTTTTGCTCACGGGGTTCACATGGCCGTGACTTCACCGAAGCACATCCCCCGTTCGCTCTTCTGTGGAGATTCCACGGTGGATATTCCTATCCTTTCCAATGTAGCCGGCGCAGTACTTGGGCCACTCCGAACCGTTCGCGATGCGACAGTAGGAGTGTTTGAGATCGCGACCTTCCCGCTCACTTTTTTCGGAACAAACGAAAGGAATGGCGGTCCGCTCTGTCAGGAGTGCTACTGCCTACCATCGCCAGCATACCGAGGAGAGGATGAAGATTTCTAAGACACTGTCCGCATGGACGCCTCCAAAGGTAGAACCCCTTATCTATTTCCGCATCAGCAGAGATAGGTAAGGGGTATTTTTATTGAACACTCGCTGTCGTAGTCGCGACGGTAGAGCTAGCGGTAGACGAGTACGTTGTTTCCGAAAGTTCATTAAGTTTGATGCGTGTAAGTGGTCCTACTGACCCCGTAGTAGAAATCCCGTACTGTGTTTGAAAAGTCTTGACCGAGCGTTCTACACAATTTCCAAATGCACCGTTAATCGGACACTCCGAGAGTGTTTTTCCGGTGGGCGGATAAAAACCAAGTGCGTGGAGTACCCCCTGTAAATGGAGTACCTCCGTAGAATTTTTTTCCCCTTTCATAAGGTTACGTGTAAATACAAACGGATAGAGGGTCGTTTCCTCTGCTTCGGAAGCTCCGCTTGCCTCAAAAAAATCAATAACCCCAAGATATGTCTGATACGCCATTTCCCGTAAAATTTTTTCCCGTACCTCCGGAGATTTGAACTGCGATTCGTAGATGTACCCATACTCAATAAGAAGTGACACTTTTTCTCGTGAACCATTTGATCCTACCGCAATCAATTCCTGATCTTGAGTAATGCCCGAGCTTTCCCCAGGAAGATTACTCACTGGAAAGTGTGTGGTAAGACGAGAAAGTATTGGCTCGGCAAGCGCCTGACTTGCACGGCCATTCGGGAGCTGTTCGTCCGGCACATAAATAGTAAATCCAGAATAGGTGCCCACTGCACGTGTAGAGCGACGGGAATAATCGTTAAAATGTACATGGAGCACAATATCCACATCGTGCTCGTTGGCAAAACGATTAATCCCATAGAGTGTCTGCGAGACCCGAGTACCCGCCGAGTTATGATGTACGATTATTTTTTTATCCAAAAGACCATTTTGATGATAATACGTTGTCAGTGCACGCAGAGCGTTACTCCATGAATTGATATCATCCGATTCATTGTCTAAAAATGTCTGAAACTCCGTTGTATATTCTCCCGTTTCTACATCACGTGTGCTGGAGGCACTCATGTGCGAATCATTTCCAAAACGTTCCAACAGATATGTAGTCATGGTGAGATTAATATCTGCTTCACGAACTTTCCCGAAGGCGGAACCTGGATCTTCGTTGTCATGCCCCGGCACAATAAGCACAGATAATTTCTGTGTCTCATATCTATCAATCAAATCTTGAACCTGTACCGTTTCTGGATAGGCACGCCCCACTCCTGCCGAGAGCGTCGCCAGCTGAGAAGCCATATCGTTTACCCATCCAAAAGAAAAAGGAAGGAGAAATGAAAAAACGAAAAATACGTTATTGTTTCTTTTTTTGTACATCAAGTTCCGGCTGATACAACGTAGTGATATTGTAAGGAAGCCGCTGTATATTCCCTACTCCGTTTTTATCTACCGTAATAGAAAGTGCAAGCCCTTGCATCGTTTCGGGAGAAAAATTCTGATCAAAAACAAAGTTTCCAAGGCTGTATGCGATGATACCGCCGTTATAACGTTCTATTTCTTCTACAACATGGGGGTGATGCCCTATTACGATACGTGCACCTTGTTCTATGGCACGTCTCGCAAGCGCCTTTTGTCGCGCAGTGGAGAGTGAACGATACTCATCACCAAAATGGAAAGAAACAACCAGAGTGTCCACCTGTTCCGCGGCGCGTTTGATAATCGCGTCAAAGTCTCCGTCTGCGGCACGCAGTATTCCTGCATTTTTTATACCGGCCTCCAACCAATCTGGTCCGACATCGGTAAATCCAAGAAAACCAATTCGTAATCCGTTTCGCTCAATAATTTTCACTTCCGTAGCATCTGCGCGATTGAAGCCTCCTCCTACAGCAAAGATATCGTATTCTCCCAGTTGTGAGATGGTGTCGTAGAAAGCATCCCCGCTCCAATCACCGGCATGGTTGTTCGCAACACTCACCACATCAAAACCGGCTTTCTTTAGGGCAGGAATAAGTTTTGGATCCATACGGAATGAGTAGATACTGCCACGGTTTATCCCACGGAGAGAAACGGGACCTTCAAGGTTTGCAAAACTAATGTCATAGTCAGCAATCGTCAGTGCACGAGAAAAAAGACTCTGGTAATTTCCTGAAAAACTTTTCTCCACAACAGAACGCACACCACGATCTGCCATTATATCTCCCACAAAAAGAAGGCGAGCACTCTGTGCGGTGCTGGTAGCCGATAATGAAAAAGTGCCAAGGGAAGCAACCATGCGTTCACCCAAGGAACTAAAAACGGAGCGTCGTTGATTATTTTTTTCCGGTTCACTTTTGGGCACTGATTGCACCGCGAGACGATTTGCATCGGGGCTCAATCCGAAGTAAATATTTTTGGTGACATACTGAACAAGTTTTTCCGCGTCTTTTTCCCGATTTTCGCTCGCAAGAACAATGATCGCGATATTCCTTTTTTCGAATTCCGAAAGCGGAAGAGAAAAAAGTGAAACTAGTGTCCGCCCCGCCTCATCGGTATACCCATTTTTTCCTCCAAGATATTTCGAATCACCTTTTACAACAAAATAATTGTTATTGGTCCAGAGATGTGTCCGCGCCCCAGAAGTATCCTTCTCCACTTTTTTAACCGCGGTCTTGGTAATGTCTAAAACGTACGATTTATGACGATACACATACTGCGCAAGGGTAAAAAGATCTTGAGCCGTTGACGTGTTTCCCGGAGAAAGTCCGCTGGGGTCGTCAAAATGTGTCATCACAAGTCCGATAGAACGCGCTTTTTTATTCATCTGCGAGAGAAAACGGCTTCTCCCATAATGCTCTGCGAGAACTTCCGCGGCATCATTAGACGATTCAAGCAGGAGCGGATACAGAAGCGTTCCTACCGTAAGCGTTTCTCCCGTTTTCAGTCCCCCGAAGTCACCGTATGTCGCAATAGCTTTACTTGAAACTCGAGCCGTCTGATATTGATTGATTACATCAAGAGAAGTCAGGGCAGTAATAAGTTTAGTAATGGAGGCAATGGAATATTCTTTCGTACTATTATGTTCCATCAGAATCTCTCCAGAATCAAGATCCGCCACAAGGTATGAATCTGCTGACAAACGAGGAGGGGCACCGAAGTTTGCAACATAATAAAAATCTTCATCTGATGATGACGCTTTTTCTAACGTCTTCCCAACAACAATAATGGGAGTTCCCGAATCAGCAAAGAGAAAGACGCGACGTGCATCATCACTGGAAAGCCGGATGCATCCCCCAGAATAACCCTTAGGGACAGGCGCTCCGCCGGGATAGTATGGCCATCCATGAATAAAGAAATTCCCAAAAAATTGCATAGAATACGGCATCCATACACTTCCAATGGACGAAAAATGATTTTCCTCCTTTGTCTCCACCTTATACACTCCTGGAGGTGTCTCCCATGGTGTGCCAACACGTCCTTTAGAAATAACAGGGACAGTTTCTACTATCGTGCCGTCCTCATAAAGAGAAAGCGTCATTGCATCAAGATCCACATAGAGCGCTTTTCCCTCTTGCGGCGGTGTCGCAGATTGTGGAGAAAGAGAACCGAGAGAGAGTTTGGAGTACACGGAAACGGAAGCGGAGGAACTGGCGAGAGGAGCCTCGCCAACATGAGCAGATTGTCGGAGAGATGAGTGCACAAGAGCAAGACGTCCTCCATAGACAAAGCCTGCGGCAAGAGAAAGTCCAATGCCAATAGCACACAGAACAGAGAGCACGGTCAGAGCCGTGTGTTTCGGGCTATATAACGACATTACCTTGCAGTATAACGCATTACTCTTTTAATTTATAGAATGCTTTTTCGGGGACTCTAACATCAAGATATTCAACCTCTTTCCCTGCGCGCGTGCTTGAAGCAAGCGCCTCACTTGAAAGTGCAGTGAGTACCAAAGAACGTGATTGGTCAAAAGGAATACGAGGATTAATAAAAATCGCCAGTCCTTCTTGTGTATAGAGTGTATAACGGAGATTTTTATCCACTACCACACGGGAGAGAGGAAGAGGGAATGTTTTTACAAAGGTAAATAACGATCCAAAAGTACCGCTCTCCATAATATATGACTCTATGTTTGGTTCTCGGTCAGATGTTTGAAAAATAATATAGGCACCGCTTTTTGCATAAGGAGAAAGACCAAAAGCAAACCCGTCTATATCCAGCGAAAAACATTGCGGAACAGTTCCACCAAATACGGAATCTTTCTCACACCACAATGCCGCAGGAGCACGCTCTTTAACCTGCACCACTAATGTGCCACGATGAATAATGAGCGCAACTTCTCCAACACGGGGAGAGATAGCAAGAACGGCTTCGCGTACCTGCGCGCGAGGAAAGAAAAGAAGACTCCTTTTTGGAATAAGGTAGAGATAGGATCCCTTGAGTGACTCCGCAACGGCGCGAGAAATTTTTTCTGCAGAAACAGTATGTGCACCATCAACACTCACTTGAGTGATGGACAGTGACGAGAGATTGAATACAACAAATCCTCCTACAATAAGGAAAACGACGGCGCCAAACGCAAGCACAATTTTTACCGCACGGATACGGCGCTTGAACTCAACGGATCGTTTGAGAAGTGTTTCTTTCCTGCTTGCCCCAGAACTGCGTGGGTTCATTTAACGAAAAATTATGGAATGAGAATCTCCTTTCCAAAATAGGGAATGAGTGCTTTTGGAATAGCGATACTTCCGTCTGCGCGCTGGTGATTTTCCAAAAGTGAGATGAGGAGGCGCGGAGTCGCGAAAGCCGTACCATTCAGAGAATGCGCAAAACGCTTCTTTCCTTCCGCATCTTTATACTTAATATTGAAACGACGTGTTTGGAAATCGTGAAAATACGAAATGGAATGTGTCTCACGATAACGATTCTCCGAAGGGATCCACGCTTCAATGTCATACTTCTTCACCTGACCAAGCCCTAAGTCTCCCCCGCAGTTGATAACTACATGATGTGGAATCTCCAACGCTCGCATAAGTTCTTCCGCATTCTCACGAATTTCTTCATGATACGTAACGCTTGTATCATGCGCACCTTCACACAGAACAACCATCTCTACTTTGTAGAACTCGTGGAGACGCATAATACCACGCGTGTCTTTGCCATGACTCCCCGCCTCGCGACGATAACAAGGAGAAAAGGAAACAAATTTTTTGGGAAGCTCTTTTGTTTCTAAGGTCTCATCCATTAAATACCCCATCGTCGGCACTTCTGCGGTACCCGAGAGATAGTCACCGTCTTGTGTGCGGTAAAGATCTTCTTCACCCTGCGGTAAATAGCCGGTACCAAAAAGTGGCTCCTTGCGAACCAATGCAGGAGTAAGCATCGGCTCATATCCTTTCTTCATCAAAAGATCTAAGGCGAGACGCCAGATAGACATAGAAAGAATCGCACCATCTCCCTTCAAAAAATACCCGCGGAAACCGGAAACTTTTGCGCCACGTTCAAGGTCAAGCATGTGTAGGTTTTCCATAAGTTCAATGTGACTCTTGGGTGTAAACGAAAATTGTGGAAGCTCACCCCAGGTGGAGTACTCCACATTCGCGGAATCATCGTCACCGTCGGGCACACTCATATCAGGAACATTGGGGACTTGGAGCATTGCCAAGCGCCACTCATCCATCACTTTTTTAAGTTTTTCTTCACCACCTGCGAGCGTCTCTTTGACCGCGCGCATTTCAGTGAGTAATTTTTCTCGCTCACTCTCGCTTGCTTTTGAAATAGCGTCATTGGCCGCATTTTGTGTAGCACGAGCACTCTCCACTTCAGTAAGGAGTTTGACTCGCTTATCGTCCAGTACAATAAGTTTTTCTACATCAAAATCAATTCGCTTTTTTTTAGCCGCTTCGGCAATCAGCTCTTTATTATCCCGAATAAACCTAATATCCAACATAACCCTATAGTAGCGCAGGAATAAACAAAAGAAAAATCCCCTTACTCATAGAGCGAGAAGGGGTAGTATGAGGCATAATAAAATTTCTACGCCAAAGGTGTAAAAAGAGCATCGTTGAAAAGAGAAAGGATTCGCCGCTTGATTGTCTTATCCGTTGTCTCTATGGGAAAGCAGAATTCAGGTAAGGGATAATGATGGTTATCACAACATCGGAGAGAAATGGTAATACCGAAGGATCGCGTTACCATGTCGTGTTCTTTCTTTCTCCATACGGTAAAATCTTTTCCTTCCTGATCTTCCACAGAATTTGGTGCATGATATTTAAAACCGTCAATAATTCCTTCATCCACCATACAGGAAAGAATACTGCTGACTCTCCGTTCCATTGCCCTGCCTCGTTCCGACCCCCTTCTTCTTTTGCGTTCTTGTCGTAACTGCATCCGCGTAAGGTTCATCAAGGTTCTGCACCTCCTTTCTTTCCAGAGACAATATGCAATAACTGCGCAAAAAAATCAATCCCCCCGCATGAGTCTGTTATACTATAAACATGTCTCGGGAGTTTACGCATCTGACCCCAGAAGAGTTTCCGGAATTATTACAAGAGATTCCGGATGCACCGAAAGAACTGTGGATAGAGGGGGTACTCCCCTGCCTCGCCGAGTCAAGGCGGGCCTCCTCTGAAATGAAATACCTCGCCGTAGTCGGCTCGCGAAAGTTTAGTGGTTACGGTAAAGAGGTATGCGAATTTCTTGTGCGCGGTCTTGCGGGATATCCTCTCGTGATTGTTTCTGGGCTTGCTATCGGTATAGATACCGTCGCACACAAGTCAGCACTTTCTGCCAATCTCACTACTCTGGCAATTCCCGGTTCGGGTCTGGACCGCTCCGTGCTCCATCCGCCATCAAACATTCATCTTGCAGATGAGATTATAGATGCCGGTGGAGCACTTATGTCAGAATTACCTCCAACAGCACCTGCTGGTCTTCACACATTTCCCCGTCGCAATCGCATTATGGCAGGTCTTGCACACGCAGTCTTAATCATTGAAGCGGGTGAGCAATCAGGAACGCTCATCACCGCACGTCTTGCACTTGATTACAACCGCGAGGTGCTGGTGGTCCCTGGCTCTATTTTTACTCCCAATTCCAAGGGAACCAATTCGCTCCTCCACCAAGGAGCAACCGCGGTACGTGAGAGTAAAGATATTCTCTCGGCACTTGGTATAGGTACCGAGGGGGACGAAGTACGGACACTGAACTTAGATCTTTTTACCGCCGTGGAACGGAGCGTTATTGAACTTCTCGCACAAGAACCCTCGCCACGCGACACTATCATCCGTATGCTTGCCTCGCCGCAATCAAATGGAGGCGGGCTCACACTCCCCGCAAGCGAGGCAAACACCATCATTGCATCTCTTGAATTACGCGGCATTATTATTGAACGATTGGGAGAATTTTATCTTGTGTAATTTTTACGCACAATTGCGTGTAATTCTAAAGCATGCTACTACTTTAGATAATGAAGTTACTTATTGTTGAATCGCCAGCAAAAGCAAAAACGATTTCAAAGTATCTCGGAAGTGGCTACGACGTCATTGCAAGTGTCGGTCACATTCGCGATTTGCCGAAAAATAATAAGAAGGCAGTGGATATTGAACATGACTTCGCTCCACACTACGAGATAGTAAAAGGCAAGGAACATATTGTGGATGAAATTACCCGCCACGCCGAGCGTGCAGATGAAGTGCTCCTCGCGACTGACCCTGACCGCGAGGGAGAAGCTATCGCATGGCATGTAAAAGAAGCCTGCAAACTGAAAAAACCAAGACGGGTTGTCTTTCATGAAATTACCAAGGACGCGATAAAAGAAGCATTGGAGCATCCTCGTGACATTGATAATAATTTGAAGGAGGCACAGGAGGCACGACGCGTGTTGGATAGGCTCGTCGGGTATGATCTCTCGGGACTCATTTGGAAAAAACTCCGCTACGGACTTTCAGCAGGACGCGTACAGTCTCCGGCCTTACGCATTTTAGTAGAGCGCGAGCGCGAGATACGTGCCTTCGTCCCCGAAGCTTATTTTGTTATCACCGCAATGCTCGAGACACCGAGTGTTAAAGATGTTAAACACTCGGTGTCTAACATTATTGCGTTTACCTGTGTAGAAGAACCACGTGACGAGAGGGAAGCAGAAAAAATCGTAGAAGCAGGACAGACGCATCCATGGAGCGTAACTGATATGACTCAAACGGAGGTAGCGCGTTCCCCCAAAGCTCCTTTTACCACTTCCACTCTCCAGCAAGCCGCATCATCACGTCTAGGGTTCTCTCCTGCGAACACAATGCGCATTGCACAGAAGCTGTATGAGGCAGGACTTATTACCTACATGCGTACTGACTCAACAATACTTTCAGCACAGGCAATTCCGGCAATTACACGGGTTATTGAAAAAGAGTTCGGAGCAACATTAGTCGCCACACGACAATTCAAAACCAAAAGCAAGAATGCGCAGGAGGCACACGAGGCGATCCGTCCCACAGACGTAGGACTGAAAAACGCGGGGCATAGTGCGGACGGGAAAAAATTGTATCAACTCATCTGGCAGAGAACAGTTGCAAGCCAGATGGCAAACGCAACACTCTTGCGCACAAAAATTACTGCCTTACCACAAGGTGCCACCACGCCAGATTTTACTGCAAACGGAAATGTAATTGTTTCTCCTGGATGGCTCCTTGCTGACCCCGGTGCACGTGGAGAGGAAGTGGAACTCCCCCACCTTGCGACGGGAGATCTTCTTACTCTGCACTCTATAGATAAAGAAGGTAAGGAAACGGAACCACCTCATCGATACTCTGAAGCAGGACTGGTGAAGGAGTTAGAAAAAAGAGATATCGGAAGACCTTCTACCTATGCAAGCATCATCAAGACCTTGAACGATCGTGAATATGTAAGTAAAGAGGGACGCTCATTAAAACCAACCGATCTTGGCGAAGTGGTAAGTTCATTCCTTGAAGAACACTTCATGGAGTACATTAGCGACACCTTCACCGCAGAGATGGAAGATGAGCTAGACGACATCGCGCTCGGTAAACGTAGTTATGAGAAGACTCTTTCTGATTTTTACAAACCCTTCCATCGCGATGTACTCTCAAAAAAAGATGTCCCAAAAATAAATGATTTGGGCGATGCGCCACAAGAGTTTCGTTGCCCCGTCTGCGGTGGTGCCATGAGTATCAAACTGGGAAAGAGTGGCAAATTTTACAGCTGTAAAAAATTCCCCACATGCAGTGGTGCACTGACATTAGAGGGAAGAGAAATAGAGGGACCGAAGGAGACGGGAGAGAAATGCCCCGAGTGCGAGGATGGCAAGCTGATTGAGCGCGACGGGCGTTATGGAAAATTTATTGCCTGTTCCAATTATCCTAAGTGTAAGTACAAAAAACAGGATGAGGAGACAGCCAAAGCACACGATACCGGCGTACAATGCACCCTCTGCAAAGTTGGCACTATGGTGGAAAAGCGTGGACGATTTGGAATCTTTTATGGTTGCTCTAACTATCCAAAGTGTAGAAACATCATTAAGACGAAACCGACCGGAAATATTTGCCCACTATGCGACTCGCTCATGATGGAAGGAACCAAAACGATACCCGAGCGCTGTTCAAATAAGGCATGCCCAAACCACAACCCACACAAATTGGCGAAAGGAAAATCCGAGACGTAAAAACGTATGGAACTGAACGATATCTTACATTTACTCGAGTCATTCTCCCCTTCTGACCGCGAGCTTGTTTCTCGCGCATATGAGTTCGCAAAAAGAACGCATGAAGGACAATTACGCCTCTCCGGCGAGCCCTATATAATCCATCCGCTCGCCGTGGCGGAAATTCTTGCAGAACAGGATGCTGACGCAAAGACAATTGCGGCAGGTCTTTTACATGATTGTCTTGAGGACTTTCCAAACACACGTGATGATTTGAAAAAGGAATTCGGTCCGGAAATATTTTTTCTCGTTGAAGGAGTCACCAAACTGGGTCATCTCAAGTATAAAGGGATGGAACGGCATGCGGAGAGCTTACGTAAACTCTTTATTGCGATGGCAAAAGATATCCGCGTCATCCTCATCCGTCTTGCAGATCGACTCCATAATGTACGCACACTTGCCTTTGTTCCCGAAGAGAAACGAAAGCGCATCGCGTTGGAGACCATAGACATTTATGCACCGCTCGCAAACCGCCTCGGAATGGGACAGTTGAAGGAGGCACTGGAAGATGGAGCCTTCCCTTTTGCGTACCCAGAAGAGTACCTCCTTGTAAAAAATCTTCTCAAACAAAAGAAACACGAAACCGAATTGCGTCTTCAGAAAATGTACCGTTCATTGACACGCAACCTTTCAGACGCGGGAATGCACAATTATAAAATTGATTATCGTGTAAAAGGACTCTACAGCCTCTACAAAAAATTGCGCCGCTACAATATGGACATTGAAAAAGTGTACGACATTATTGCACTACGTATTATCCTCCCCACGGTCTCCGACTGTTATCAGGCACTCGGTATCGTACACGCACAGTGGAAACCTGCTCCAGAACGTATTAAAGATTACATTGCCACCCCAAAACCCAATGGCTATCAAAGTATTCATACCAGTGTTTTTTCTGGAGATGGTGCGGTTGCGGAGATACAAATCCGCACTTATGACATGCATCATGAGGCAGAGTATGGTGTTGCCTCACATGTAGGCTATGAAGAAATGGGGAAGAATAAACGCCCATGGAAGCTCTCGCGTAAACTCAATTGGATACAGGAACTTTTGCGACTTCAACGTGAGTACAACAAAAACGAAGAGTTTTTGGAGAACCTTAAAATGGATTTTTTTCAGGATCGCATTTTTGTGTTTACTCCCAAGGGTGACGTGGTGGAACTTCCCGATGGAGCCTCCGCGTTGGACTTTGCCTATGCCATACATTCGGATATTGGCGATCATGCAAGTGCGGCAATTGTTTCTGGAAAATATGCCTCACTGGATCACAAATTACAGAGTGGCGACATTATTACTATTGAAACAAAGAGGACGAGTCGTCCTTCACATAAATGGTTAGAGTACGTGAAGACAAGTATGGCACGGAAAAATATCCGCATCAGCCTCTCGCAAAAAAATATGCAAGAGAAAGAGAACGCTTAACGTATTCCGATTAAAGAGAGAAATTACTTATCGCGTAGAGGTCATCATTGTCGTCCTCCTGAATAGTTTGTGCGTCAGAGTTCTCTTCCACCATAAGCGCGGGGCCTTCAGTAACTGATCCGATTGCCGCACTACTATTCTCTAACATAAATTGCTCAAGAAGCGTCTTGAGATCATCATCGGAGAAAAAGTCTATGGTGATTTTACCACCCTTCTCACCGCGCTTCTCAATGTGTACGCGGGTGCCGAGCTTCTCCATCAACTCTCCTTCAATCTCAAGGATGCGCGGATCCACAAGGTACTCTTTATTACGCACACGCTCCTGCGCCATACGCCGTGAGAGCGCCTCTGCCTCGCGGACAGTAAGCTGTTTGTATAAAATTTCTTTGAAGAGTGTAAGTTGCTCCTCTGGCTTCTCGGCAAGCATGAGAATAGGGCGGGTGTGCCCCTCAGTAATCTTACCCTCACGCAATGAATCAATCACATCCTGTGGGAGTGAGAGAATGCGAATGGTGTTGGAAACATACTCGCGACTCTTACCCACCTTCTTGGCGATCTCGGTATGTTTGAAGCCAAACTCGTTTGCAAGGCGGTGGAAGGCAAGTGCACGATCAATGGAATTCAAATCCTCACGCTGGAGATTCTCAATGATGGCGAGTTCCAACTTTTCTTTCTCGGTATCGGAGCCGATGCGGATGATAGCGGGTACTTGTGAGACACCAGCAAGTTTGGAAGCACGCAGGCGCCGCTCGCCCGAAATGAGCTCGTAGGTTACGGTAATGCCACCGTCGTCACGAATGTCTTCACGGCGAGTCACCACCAGTGGCTGAAGGACGCCGTACTGGCGAATAGATTCTGAAAGCTCTTTAAGCTTAGCCTCATCAAACTCATGACGGGGCTGATAGGGATTTGGGTCAATCTTATCAACCTCAATCCAGAATATAGAGTTGTTGTAGATGTTGGTCATAAAAGAATTATATCATGTGCCGCGGGAGAGACTTGAACTCTCACGACCTTGCGATCAATAGATTTTGAGTCTATCGCGTCTACCATTCCGCCACCGCGGCAATGAGAAAAAAGTACCACATTTTTAGGCAATCTGCTAGGGTGATGGAAGTGAGACTTCGAACAGATGGAAGTCTCACTTCCATCATGAAAAAAGCTTTTGTTATTGTCGGACCCACCGCAAGTGGCAAGAGTGCGCTTGCGATACAACTCGCGAAAAAAGTAAGAGGTGAGGTTATTTCTGCCGACTCTCGGCAGGTGTACCGTGGCATGGACATTGGCACCGGCAAGGTAACAAAAAAAGAGATGGCCGGTATCCCCCACCACCTCCTCTCTGTGGCAGATCCAAAAAAACAATACTCGGTAGAACGATACCAGAGGGACGCTCGCAAAGCGCTTTTTGATATTCTTGCTCGGAACAAAACACCTATTATTTGCGGTGGTACCGGATACTACATTGATGCACTTGTGGAAGGTGCCGTACTCCCCTCGGTGCCACCGAACAGCGCCTTACGAAAAAAATTGGAACAGATGAGCGCAGAGAAATTATTTGCACTCCTCAAAAAGCGCGATCCATCGCGCGCGCAGACAATTGATGCAAAAAATCCACGCCGACTTATCCGCGCGCTTGAGATTATTGAAGCACTGGGGAAAGTCCCCACGCAAAAAAGTGTTCCCTTACCCAACATTCACTTTGAATGGATTGGCATTGATCTCCCTGACGAGGAGCTGAAGCAAAAAATTCACCTACGACTACACTCGCGTATGCGCTGCGGGATGCTAAAAGAAGTGGAGCGTCTACACACTCCGTCAGTTGGCGGAGGTCTCTCGTGGAAGCGTATGGAAGATTTTGGCCTTGAGTATCGCTGGCTCGCGCGCTACCTACAAAATAAAATCACCAGAGAAGAAATGCTCACAAAATTAGAACTGGATATTTGGCACTACGCCAAACGCCAGCGTACCTGGTTTAAGCGGAATAAAAAGATTAAGTGGGTAAAAAAATAAGGCAACGCGTATGCGTTGCCTTTGATCAAAAAATCGAGCCGAATACTTCAGGAAGAGAAGGGGCCGCCGATGATCACACAGCAAGACTCGATTTGAGAAGGATCGTCGTCGTTCCACACAACGGTCCCACCTCGCCGGAGACATGCGTTATGTTCACGAGTAACAGGAAACTGTTTTTCCACCTCGAGCCAGAAGAGACGGCTTAGAGTCTTTCGTTCTTCATGGAGAGACAGCGCATCACTTTTGAGTTTTTCGAGGTCTCTAAGCGCCGTATTGGGAAGTGAAGACATGAGCTCTTCTAGTTTTGCTTCGTACTGCCTGAGTCGTCTACTTCTGACGACAGCAAATCTTACGAGCTCATCATTCATCTGCCCAACAATATGGTCCGATTCGGATAGCTCTTCTCTCTCGCTATCCCGTGCGCTGATTTCTTCAGCAGTAACAGCAGCCATCTCTTCTTTCACACTTTTCAACCACTCTTCCAACCAAAGCATCGTCTAGTTCCCCTTTCGTGTTTTAGAGTATCATCTAAAATAGATGATAGCATCACTTTGTCATCTCGTCAATAGGCACCAATCTATTCGCCTATTCGCGCGAATTAGAGAATGACTACGGGCTGTGCCACGCCGAAGTCCGCCATGGCGGACGAAGGCGGGCCCACCCGCACACTAACATTGGCATTGCGACAGCATTTTGCAAAAAAACTACTTCACACCATGTGAAAGTGTCGAGAACTCAAATATAGACTATCTATACTGGCAAGGTCGCAAAATAATGCCAATGTTAGTGTGCGGGCCCACGAGGAGTCGAACCTCGAACTACGGTTTTGGAGACCGCTGTTTTACCATTGAAACTATAGGCCCAACAAACAACAAACTACTTGATTTTTGATTGGCGTCGGAGCCCGCTTGCGGGTAAAGCCAGAAAAAATCAAGTTGTTTGTGATTATACTATTTTTTCGCCTCTTTGTGCATGGTAGAAGCCTTGCACCACTTACAGTACTTTTTGAGTTCTATTTTACGCTCCACCTTTTTGCGGTTTTTGCTACTCCAGTAGTTAATCCGCTTGCACTTCCCGCAGGCGAGCTTGATGAGGTTATCCTGTGACATACGGGGAAAACTATACCTGATTTCGAATAAGAACGCAAATCTTTGATATTCCGTCAAATTAACAGCTATGCTATACTGCCCGCGAGTGTTCCCTATGCGTAGGTGGCGGAGCGGTCAATCGCAACAGACTGTAAATCTGTCGCCCTTTGGGCTACGGGGGTTCGAATCCCTCCCTACGCACACTTCGACAAGTTCAGTGTGAACACATTTGTCCCCGTAGTTTAACGGATAGAACACGGGCCTCCGAAGCTCGTAATACAGGTTCAATTCCTGTCGGGGGCACCAATTACGCCATTGCGCTTTCCGTATGTTTTTCGGTTGATTTGCGGCTACGAGATTTACCCGAGCGTACCAACTCCACCTTTGGTTCTCCGTTCACTATGGTGACCGACACCGCGCCACCACCGCGCACTTTTTGTGTGATGATAAACTCCGCAACAGGATTCAACACCTTATCTTGGATGAGGCGCTTCAAAGGCCGCGCTCCGTAGTGCGGATCAAAACCTTTTTCACCAAGGTAGTCCAACGCCGCCTCGCTCACTTCAAGCTCAATATCCTTTGCCTGTAAACGGGCCGAGACAATGGCAATTTGATTACCCACGATTCCCTTGAGCACTTCTTTACTCAAGATATTAAAGAAGATGATGTCGTCAACGCGGTTTAAGAATTCTGGCTTAAAGCGTTCCTTTAAACTTTCCAAGATTCGCTCCTTCACCATCGCATTATCACGCACTGCTCCCCCTTCACTAAAGCCGAGCGTCCCCTGACGGTTCAATGCATCACTCCCTATGTTGGAAGTCATAATGATAATTGCATTCTTAAAGTTCACCACACGGCCCTTAGAGTCGGTGAGGCGTCCATCATCCAAGACTTGAAGAAGGATGTTAAAGACTTCAGGGTGCGCCTTCTCAATCTCATCAAAGAGCACCACCGAATATGGGCGATGTCGCACCATCTCGGTGAGCGCTCCACCCTCATCGTAGCCCACATAGCCGGGAGGCGAGCCAATCATTTTTGAGATAGCATGTTTCTCCATATACTCGCTCATATCCACACGGATAAGTGACTTCTCGTCGTTGAACATAAACTCGGCGAGAGCCTTCGCAAGCTCGGTCTTCCCCACACCCGTCGGCCCGAGAAAAATAAAGGAACCGATAGGCCGTTTGGGATCAGACATACCCGCACGTGAGCGCTTCACCGCATCCGAAACTTTTTTAATTGCTTCGCGCTGGCCCAAGACTCGCTTGCCCAAATCTTCTTCCATACGCCCCAGTTTCTCCGCCTCTTCTTCCAACATCCGACGTACAGGGATACCCGTCCAACGCGAAACCACCGAAGCGATATCTTCACTCGTCACATCTTCTTTGGTAATTTTGCGGAAGCTCTGTAATTTTTTAATTCGTAGCTCTTTAGCCTTGAGTTCTTTTGTGAGCTCCGGAATACGCCCATAGCGAATTTCTGCCGCCTTAGAAAGATCAGCATTCATCTCCGCCCGTTCCGCTTCTGCGCGTGCAGTTTCCAACTTTTCTTTTATATCGCGGATGCTCCCGATTGCTTCCTTTTCATTTTCCCAGCGTAATTCCAACTCCCCCGTTTTTTCGTGAAGGTTTGCGATTTCCTTTTCTATTTCCTTAATACGCGCTTTTCCTTTCGTGTCAGTGCGTGCCTGCCTCGCCGAGTCAAGGCGGGTGCTCACCTCCTCTTTAAGTGCCTCCTGCTCCACCTTAAGACGCATAATATCGCGCTGTGCTTTTTCCAACAGCTCCGGTTTATTCTCTAACTCAAGACGGAGTGCCGATGCGGCTTCATCAATCAAGTCAACAGCCTTGTCAGGCAAAAAGCGATCTGAAATGTAGCGCGAGGAAAGTGTCACCGCCGCAACAATCGCCTCGTCGGTAATACGGATACCGTGATGCAATTCATATTTTTCCTTGAGTCCACGCAAAATAGTCACCGCATCATCAACGGAGGGTTCTTCAATGTGCACGGGCTGGAAGCGCCGCGTAAGCGCCTGATCTTTTTCAATATGCTTCTGGTACTCCTTAAGTGTCGTTGCTCCTACCGCACGCAATTCTCCGCGTGAGAGTGCGGGCTTGAGCATGTTTGAGGCATCAAGTGCGCCTTCGGCCGCACCGGCGCCAACGATGGTATGAATTTCGTCAATGAAGAGAATAATTTTATTTCCGGCACGTTCAATTTCCTTCAAAATATTTTTGAGACGCTCTTCAAACTCTCCACGATACTTGGTGCCCGCCATAAGAAGACCTAGATCAAGCGAAACGATTTCTTTATCCTTCAGAGATTCCGGTACATCGTTGTGTGCAATACGAAGTGCTAAGCCCTCAACAATGGCGGTCTTCCCCGTTCCCGCTTCTCCGATCAGGATGGGATTATTTTTTGTACGGCGTGAGAGAATCTGCATAATCCGCTTTATCTCTTCGTCACGACCGATAACAGGATCTAATTTATCCGCTCGCGCAAGATCGGTAAGATTCTTGGTATATTTTTCCAAATTGCGAAGTTTCTTCCCGCTCTGTGCCTCTTCCAAACCTCCACTCTTCAACTCTTCAAGAACATGCACAATCCCTTCACGAGTAACTCGGAAGCGCATTAAAATTTCTTTTGCTTGGCTCGGTACATCAAGAAGTGCGATAAGGATATGTTCGGTAGAAACAAACTCGTCATTCATCCCTGAGGCAATTTTTCCTGACTGATCAAACACATGCACCAGTTCCTGTGTGAGGTAAATCTGATATGAAGGAGAGAGTACCGGCGAACCTTCTGGTGCCTCAATAGAATCCAAAACATAGTCGGAGAGAAGCATCGTATCTATGTCCATTTTATCTAGGATGGTGAGGACGATACTCTCTTCTTGGAGGAGAAGGGATGCCAAAAGATGCACCGGATTAACTTGGTTCTGTCCGCGCTCTATGGCGAGCTCATGCGAGCGGCGTATAGCCTCTCGCGCTTTTGTGGTGAAATTATTGAATGGTGGCATACATAAAATTATACACGCTCCTTCGGGTATTAAATTGTACAACCGTTACTTGATTGAGTCAAGTAATTTTTTGACCGAAAATGAACTAATGGCAAGACGTTCTTCCGCGTTGATACCGATCAAATTACCATGAATATCAATGAGTGGACCACCTATTGTTTGGGCGCCAATTGCTTGGGAACTAATCTTTTGCAAAGTACTGGTAGCCCCGCTCACACTAGTGATAATGCCGACCGATAGCGTTCGGTCACCAGTGGCGTTTGAGCCAAGAGCGATTGAGGTTTGCCCAGGAGCTATCCCTGAATCAGAAAAGCTGATTGATGAAAGTTTTTTATTCGTATCTGTCGTTCCCGCGGGGAAAAGTGGCGTATAAAGGGCAATCCCCGTCTCTTCATCAGCAGTGACAAACTTGAGACTTATTTTTTCTTTCTCACTAAGATGGATCTCGTAACTATCATCCTTTGCCGCGACTCCCATGGTAGCAACGTAGGTTCCATCAGCTATCGCAAATCCAACCTTCGTTGAAGTACTCTTGGTGCTGTAAATAGTCATCACCGCAGGACTTGCCTTCTTTACCGCTTCCACAACAAGATCATCAACATTAATAACCGTAGAGACTTCTTTTACTACCGTCTTTGTTTCTCCTGGGATCACCTTCTCTACCGTGCGTTCTACAACGCGGTTAATAGTCTGTGTAACTGTCGTGGGTGCCTCCTGCATCAGAGACACAGTAACGATCCCCGTCGCAATAGAGGTCACGAAGCTCACGAGTATCGTGAGAAGTATTACCTGATTGTGATTGAGATCTTCCATAATAATGCGCCAATGAAGAGATTAGTAACTTCTTTTACTGTATCACATTTGTTAATGCACTAACAATGAAAAGTGGTACACGTATCCAGTATATCAGACACCGCGTTGAGAACTGTCCGAACGTGCTCGCGTGTCACAGTACGAGGTAAAGAGAAGCGCACCGCTCCTTCCCATCGCCACACATCGTCAGAAAGTGAACGGATAACATGGGAACTCCCGCGCGTACGCGATGAGCAGGCGCTCCCCGTTGCCGCGGCAATGCCACGTTTATCAAGTTCCATAATCATACGTTCTCCACTAAGATGTTTGAACGAGACATTCACATTCTGTGCGAGACGTTCCTTCCGTGGTCCGTTCAGTGCCACTCCGGGAAGTGCACAGAGTGCATCTATAAATTCGTCACGCAAGAGAGAGAGTCTCTGTGTTTCTTCTTTCCGTAAAGAAGCACAGAGTGCGAGAGCCTCAGCAAGGCCAATACAACTGGCGACATCTTCGGTACCAGAACGCAGGCCATACTCTTGTCCTCCACCATAGTGAAGAGGAGCACAATTTGTTCCCTCACGCAGATACAGATACCCAGAACCGCGTGGTCCATACACTTTTGCACCACTTATTGTCATACAATCAACACCGAGTGTTTCCGTCATTGTGGAAAGTGTGCGTGGCGCCTGACAAGCGTCGCTGTGCACGTACGGATACACACAGGCATGCTCGTGACGATACTCGCGCACAACTTCGGCAATCTCGCGTATCGGTTGTATTGTCCCAATCTCATTATGGGCAAGATGAATACTAATAAGGAATGTATCTGTGGTCAGTGCCTCTTTGACATCTTTTGCGGATACACGCCCCTCTTTATCACAAGGAATTTCTACAACAGAGCACCCTCTCTCTTTCAATTCACGAAGCGGTTCTCGTACAGAAGAATGTTCAAGGGTACTCGTGATGATCGTTCCGCCAAAATATTCCTTCCCATACGCAATACCAAAGAGCCCAAGATTATTTCCTTCCGTCCCTCCGGAAGTAAAGATGATTTCGTGCGGTCTTGCACCAATACTCTGTGCCACACGGCACCTCGCACGCTCTAAAGCACTATGCGCTGTCTCCCCTTCCTTATGCACACTCCCTGGGTTGGCATAATAATTTTCCACTGCGGTATTCACCACAGCGGTAACGGCAGGATCTACAGGAGTTGCCGCGGCACTATCAAAATCTATTCTGTCCATAGAAGCATTCTAAACGCGACCACACATTTTGCAAAATGACCACAAACGGGTATACTCTTGTACGTATGGACGAACAGATGATGATATACGCGATGATGGGCATTATTGCAGTGCTGTGCGTATGGGTTATCTGGCTTGAAATACGTCTCGGAAGGATATTCAGAGGGAAGCGTGCAGAAAGTCTGGAGCATGTACTCATTGATATGGGTAAGTTCATGGACGAGTTGGATGCGACACATCGAAAAATTGAAACACGAATGGAGGAGATGAATGGGCGGGTAAAGCGCAGTATCCAAGGAGTTGAAACCGTGCGCTTTAATCCTTTCCCCGATGCGGGAGGAAACCAAAGCTTTGCAACCGCACTACTGAACGAACACGGAGACGGAGTAGTTATTTCTTCTCTCTACTCACGAGATAATGTAAGCGTGTATTCAAAGCCAGTAAAAAGCTACCAGAGCGACTTCCAACTCACCAAAGAGGAACGGGATGCAATTGAACGGGCACGTTCGTAAGCTATGCATACACAATGGCACACAATCCTACAAAACAAACAGCGGCTCGTCCCAGCCTATCGGCAGGCAGGGGTCCCATCGTGGCAGTTATGGGGCATATTGATCATGGCAAATCAACTCTTTTAGACTACATACGAAAATCAAATACTACCGCGAGCGAAGCTGGTGGTATTACTCAACATATCAGCGCCTACGAGGTAAAACACGGGGCACTCACGATAACTTTTTTAGATACACCAGGGCATGCGGCCTTCCAAGCGATGCGAGAGCGCGGAGCACGTATTGCGGATATTGCGATCCTTGTTGTTGCGGCAGATGATGGGGTAAAAGCGCAAACACTGGAAGCAATAAAGGCGATCACCGAGAGTGGCATTCCCTATATTGTTGCCATCAATAAAATAGATAAAAATGGCGCCTCTGCTGACCGAGCAAAACAAACCCTCGCAGAAGTCGGCATCTTAGTAGAAGGTTATGGCGGCAATATCCCGTGTGTACTTACCTCTGCAAAAAGTGGAGAAGGCATTCCGGAGCTCTTGGATATGATCGCACTGGTTGCCGAAATGGAAACACTTACCGGAGACCCTGCAAAAGCGGCAAATGGATTTGTTTTGGAAAGCTCGCTTGATCCTAAATCGGGACCGCTGGCCACACTCATACTAAGAGATGGGAGTATCCACGTGGGAGATTGCGTTGCCGCAGGAGTACATGTGGCAAAAGTAAAAAAACTGGAAAACTTTTTGGGTGCTTCTATACAAGAAGCGTCATGCCCCTCCCCTGTTCGTATTTACGGCTTCAGTTCCGTACCAGAAGCGGGAGATGAGTTTACCGTTTTTATAAACAAAAAAGATGCAGAAAATTTCTGTGAGACAATCAAAAAAGAGGTACAGCAAAATGCCACACAAAAAGTAGGAGTAAATGGTTTTGAAATTCCCATTGCAATAAAAGCAGATACGTTTGGGACTCTGGAGGCTCTCAAACGAGAGGTGAGTAAACAGAGCACCGAGACAGTACATCTGAATATCATTCACGAGGGAATTGGGACCATTACTGAAAACGACATTAAAACAGCAAGTGGTTCGTCACGTGCATTAGTCATTGGTTTTTCCGTTAAAGTGGAACGAAGCGCGCAAGATCTTGCAGAAAAGCTGGGCATCAGTATCAACTCTTTTGACATCATCTACAAGATGAGCGAATGGCTTGCTGAAGAAGTTATACATCGTACACCAAAACAAAGTTCAGAGGAGGTAGTGGGAAAAATAAAAGTAATAAAGATTTTTACCACAGGGAAAGGTAAACAGGTCATCGGCGGAGAAGTTATTGAAGGCACGATTAAAAAAGATTTAAATGCAAAAATCGTACGCCGCGGAAACGAGGTCGGTCGCTGTCGCATTGCAGAACTGCAGAAAGATCGTTCTGCGGTAGGAAGTGTGGAAGCAGGAAGCCAGTTTGGAAGTCTCATAAAGTGCGACATTGACGCCGCACCCGGAGACATACTGGAGGTCATTGCGGTTGTTGAGCGATAAGGTATAGTAACTAGTATGCGCAAGCGAGAACGCACAGAATCGCTCATTCAGGAGCTTGCCGGCACCTTTATTTCAGAGCGCACAACGGGAAAATCCCTTCTCACCGTAGTAGATGTGCAACTCTCAATGGATAGGCGAACGGCGAAAATTTTTGTTTCCGTCTTCCCTCGCGAACACCAAGTAGAGGCGCAATCTTTTCTCACACGGCAGGGAGGAGATTTCAGAGCGTATGTAATGGAGCATGCGCGACTTCAGACAATCCCACACATGGAGTTCATTGTCGGCGCATCAGCTGTTTGAAATGCGGCGGTCATTGAAAAGAGAATAGGTACAGAGTGTGATGATATATGATATTAAGAAAGGCGTAGTGGCGAAGTGGTAACGCAGCGGTCTGCAAAACCGCGATGCGTGGGTTCGATTCCCACCTACGCCTCAAGGAGATTCCGTAGTAATAGGAGCTATCATTGAGATCTGCAATCCGCCACGGGCGGACGATTCCCACCTATGCCTCATTGAGTTTGTTCAACCTCCGAGGTTGAACATGACTGGAAAAGAACTCTTGAAATCATTACTATAACAGTATGCCTGGGTGGCGGAATTGGTATACGCGCACGACTTAAAATCGTGTGCCGCAAGGCGTGTGGGTTCGACCCCCACCCCAGGCACAAAGTATTTCATTGCTCCTCTCTGTTTTTTCTGTTAGATTTTAGCTATCCCGCCCATAGCTCAGCTCCCGCCAGAGGCGGGCAGGGTCCGAGCAGACGGTCAGTATCAGTGCGAGACAGGATGATTTGTGTATAAATATTCCGCCCATAGCTCAGCTGGTAGAGCAGACGGCTCTTAACCGTAAGGTCGTAGGTTCGAATCCTACTGGGCGGACAAACGAGGGGCAAAGAAAAAGAATTCCATTATTTTTTCTTTGCCCGAGTGCAGTCCCCCAGTATCCTATACTGGGGGACTGCGGAAACACTTCGATCCGCCGCGGCGGACTCAGTGTAAACGTAAAAGGCCGCCGGACAGGATAATGGTTATGATGATAACGCGTTATGTCCGGCGGCCTTGAGGAGGAGCTACTGTTGAGTAGTAAGTGGTGGGGTAGACCAGAGTCTATCCATTTCATTGAGCACATAGTGTGCTCGTTCAAGTCGTTCAACTTGTGGGTTTTGAGAATTATCCCACTCTACCATCTGTGATGGTAGTAACGGTGATTCCACTACATAGGGAATCTCTGCCCACTGCTGATTTGCTTGACGTCCAAGAAGACATCCAAGTGCAAAAAATAATAGAACAAATACAAGCAACCCGACTGCAAAGACTTGGTTGAGTGTTGTATGGAAAGTACATCCTTGGGGGTGTCTTACCATCACATAATCTGCATCTTTCGCAGACTTCTTCTCAATTTGAAGTGGCGTCTCTTTTTTCATTTCTCCCCGTCCTCCTAAAAATTAAAGAACTTTCTATCCTTCGTGTAGTATAGCATATACATTAAAATTGTCAAGTAATCCCCTTTTTGCTACACTTATCGCTATGGGCGGGTGGTGGAATTGGCAGACACGTTAGCCCTAGGAGCTAATGCTCGCAAGAGCTTGAGGGTTCAAGTCCCTCCCCGCCCACTGGAATAAAACTCTTTTTTGTTATAATAGGAGGCACGATGTGTTCACAATTCTTTCTTCTTGGTGTTCTTTTTTTTCTCCTCGCGAAAGCGGCCGACATCGTTATTGTCGGAATACGTGGGCTGTCAGAAAAATTAAATATCAATCTCTACTTTGCCGGAATCATGCTCGGATTTTTCACCTCGTTACCCGAAATGAGCATTGCGTGGAATACATTGACCAATCATGCAGTGGATGCTTCTGTTGGAAATCTATACGGTGGTATTATTGTACTCTTCGGACTCATTCTCGGGCTCTCTCTCATTGCAAATCGAAGTGTTCGTACTGATGGAAAATGGGAAAACATAATCCCGATCACCTTCTACCTTGCACTCCCCATCCTCCTTGCGCTTGACGGTCGTTTAGGAAGTATTGATAGCGGTATACTCATACTTGGATACTTCATCGTCATCTACTACACGTATACCGAACACGAACCGGAAGTACGTTTAAAAACAGTATCGTATGAATCTGTTTCCCCGGAAATACTCACCATCATGGCAGGACTCGTGGGAGTTTTTCTTTCCGCTAATCTTATTGTACGCACCACACTCTCCATCCTTTCCTTTTACACAATCCCCCTTTTTGTCATCGGACTCATTGTCTATGGGCTCGGTACCAATCTCCCAGAGATTGTAGTCAGTATCCGCTCGTGGAGGCAAAATATTCAAGATCTCTCCATTAGTAATCTCCTTGGATCAGCAATTACTAACGGGCTTATTTTTGGTGTTCTTGCATTTATAGCCCCTATAGCAATCGCCATCAATGCGCAATTTATGGTTACGGGCATTGCACTTATCGGACTTCTTATTGTTGTTACTGTCGCATACCATTCGCATAAGCGTTTTACCCGAGGAGAAGGATACGCACTCCTTGCGGCCTATAGCGCCTTTCTCCTTGCCTCGTTTCTGGTAAGCTGACCTACCTACCCTACTGTTCAACCTCCGAGGTTGAACAAAATACCACTCTCACTTTCTTCCTATACCATAACTTCACGACCGTGAAATTGTCGTATTGTAGTAATTTTGAAGTTCTCGGTTGTACCATCTACATACGATCGTGGCTACTTGGTATAATTAAAAGTGAGCTTGACTTTTTTGTAGCTTTCTGCTATAATATATATAGAATGTTCACTGGGAGTATATCCCCTGCTTTGCAGGCTCACACCCAGTTTTGACAAGAGGAGGAGAAAAAAATGAGTTCAGATTCAGAATCTATTGTGCCCGAGATTGTGGATAATGCACCGCCATCATTAGAGACAGGAGTGCCTAGTCCACCACCACCAAGTACTGGAGAATCAAATACAACTGAACCACCAGAACCGACCGAACCGATGATCACAGAAGATATCTCTGCCTTGTATTGGAAAATTGTCTTTGTGGTTAACATATTCTTTGTTATCTGCGAAGTCATTGGATTCAATCTCTTACCGACTGTTACAATGTTTGGTACGGACTGGAATTGGGGAGTAGCGATAGCTTTTCTCCATGTATTCTACACAGTCGCAAGTATTGTAATCATCGGGCATCAATGGCAGGCATCATTTGTATTCCTTGGAAGACCTCTCTTTGATGTTTTTTCAGGACCACACTATGTGCCTGCCGGCATTTGCTCACTTGTGCGTGTCTCTCGACTGGTTGAAGAATTAGAACTTCCGGGTGAACCGGAAAAAGTATGGCACGGGGATGAAATTCAGGGGCAGGCCTTGCCTGACGGAAAGGTCCCTCCCATTCGTATCCCTTGTCGTGGTAGTGAGGAAGACAGAAATGATCTACTTGCATTACGCTTAACGATTGAACCATCCTTCGTAGTCAGATTTCGTATCTTAAGCCCTACAACTTTTATTGTACGGGTTAGGGATATGGATGAGCTCCGTAAACAGATACAAGATATCATCGTATCCGCATGCGGACCAGAATTCGCCAAGCGAACGGTTGCACTGGTACTAAAGGAATGGCACATGATCAATGAACACTTAGACAATGCAGTAAACCATGTTGTGAGTGAGTGGGGAGTCAAGGTGGTAAATTGCCAGATGAAAGAAGCTGGGATTCCCCATCGTACCAATAGTGCACTCACTGACCTTGGAGTAGCGCGTAGCAACAGTATTGCAACCGCTACTCGTGCAGAGGGTGAGCAAAAACGCCTCATTCTTGAGGGTGAGGGTCGTGCATCAGCAATTCTCTCAGAGACCAAGGCGAGGACAGAAGGACTTTCCATACAGATCAAAGAACTGCAGACCTTGCCTTTGGAACTTGCGCGTACTGCACTTGTAACAGAAGCCGCACCGCGTACTATGCGTGAAGCAAAAGCCTCGGTGGTACTCGGTAATAACACAAACGACCTGATGAGCTCCCTTGTGGGCGCCAGCCAGGCAGTCAACAAAATTGCTGAAACAGAAGAAAGAGAGGAACGCTCATGAGCAACATCATCGGGACTGTCTTGTTTAGCCTTATTGCACTAGCAATAACAGTGGTGCTCATTAAAAATCTATCAGGAGGAGGAGCTTGGCTTAAAGGAATAAGCCCGAGTCTCCCAAGTAACTGGAAAGATTTCTTTGAGTATCCCGCGGTATTGATGGGATGTGCATGGTTTCTCGCGGTAGTTGCGGCCCTTTGTTTGCATCCAGCACTATGCTTGCAAGCAATCACTCGGTATCCTGGTCTTGTAATCGGATTCCATGCGATACTCCTTGCATGCGCTCTTATGTGGCAGAAGCAAGGGTCCAACGCGGGGAAGTGGTTCCTTAGTATCATACTCGTTGTTGCATTCTTGAGTGCTCTTGGTGAAAAAAATCTTCTTCCAAAGGCACCAAGCTTCGGGACAACGCAGAAACGGGTTGTTACTGAAAGATCAAAAAAGACAGAGGCACTCGGCCCAAGTACTGAAATCGTTGTCTCAGAAGAAAAGTGGAGTGACCCCATCATAAGAATAGATGGATGGAATTGGAGTCTAGATTACCGTGCAGAAAAGAAAGCACGAATACGGATTGAGCGCGGTAATAAGATACTAGGAGAGTGGGATTTTGGTGGAGGATTACCACCCGCCACCACAATATCATCACGGCCGAAAGACAAAATCTTTTTGAAGTCCTTAGACGGAAATCAAAAGATCTTTGTCCAATACATTGATCGTTCATAACTTCTCCTCACTCTTGTATACAAAACCCCCTTTGCAATTAATTGCAAAGGGGGTTCTTTTTTGCCTCTATTCGCACCCTACCGTGTTGCAGATTGCCTTCATGATGCCGAAGACCGACACCATAATGGTGAGCCCGACGATACCCCAGATCATATGACTCCTCCCTTTCTCAACTCGTTCCGCGTTATCTTTGGCAATAAAGAGTTCCGCCATCCCATAGAGAAACACAAGGAGAGCCACTGCCATGAGCCCCGTCACGCCAGGTTGCACAATATTTGCAACAATCTTATCAAGGAGAGGAATCTCCATTAAAATTAAATAGGAACTTCAGGGGTTGTAATGCTACCACCTGCATCTATTCCAACAGCATCAAGAACAAAGGTTACCAAGCCCCATACACCAACAATAGCGGCAAGAATAATCACTCCCCAAATAATCGTTCCGCGTGCCGCCTTCTTCTTGTCGGCATCGTCCCCTGCATTGATATATCCGATAAGACCCCAGATAAAGACGAGGAGGGCAACACCAATCAGAATCGGAACTGCTTTACTGATCCAACCTGAAACAATATCAAACCAGCTATCAATAGTGCTGACATCTTGTGCAAGAGTAATCAACGGCAAAAGGATCACCCCTGCCGGGATTGCAAAAGCGGCTACTCTAGAAATTTTTCCTTTCATAATTCTTTTTATTAATAATCAGACCTAATAATATTATAAACTAAACTGCGGTGTAGACGGAGCAGTGTTGACATCCCCTGAATCAAAGAAGGTGTTCTGCACTACCGTCACTAATCCCCATACCGAGACCATAACCGTGAGGATTATCACGCCCCACAGGATCATCTGCCGCGCCTCCTGTTGGGTTTTTTCATCGCCAGCCTTCGTCATGTATTTTACCAGAGCCCAGATGAAGAGCACAAGGGCAACGCCGAAGGCAAGTGTGATTAGCGGCGAGATGATGCTGTTTGTAAATTTTTCAATAAGAGACTGAAAAGTGACTTCCTCCGCTTCAGCAAAGAGAGGGGTAGAGAGAAAAGTGGTAACAGCAATTGCGTAGATGAATTTGTTTTTATACATGAATAAGTGGATACATAGCTGATTCAGATCCTAACTGTTCGACAGTCCCTTCAATGGCAGACTTGAGAACAAAAGCACCAAGCATAATTGATGCTCCAATAATAACCCATAAGAGAGCCTGTTTTGCTTTGGTAATTTCTGCAGGATTCCCACGTGCTTTTACAAAAAGGAAGCCTGTCCAAACGATAAGCACTGCAATAACCGGCATCATAATCTGCAAAACGACATTCATAAGCGCAGTGATAAACTTATCTAAGGTATCGTACTTAAGTGGGTTATCTATACGAAAACTGGTATCTGGTGGAGTAGTAGCATCAGCCTCAGAAGAAGGAGTTGTAGCATCTGATTGCGCAAATACTTGAAAAGGCAAACCAGAGAGACTGAAACTTACTAATATTAACGAAGTGAATACTAATGCATACTTCATAATTAACTATTCAAAGGATTATCTGTTAATAATACATCAAGGATAGTATCTATAATAAGCCATGCACCGAGCACAAAAATAAATCCCCATAATACATCCCAGAGAATCTTCTTTGCTTCTTCTCGCGGCCCCGGCTTATCCATACTCGTGAGGTATTTAAAGCCTGCATACATTATCGCAAGGGTTGCCAAGGGAGCGGCAATGTAAAAGGCAAGGAACGAAATGATTCTTTGAATTAATTCTGCAAAATCTGTAAAGGTACAGGTATCTCCATTTTGTCCGCACGGAATTAAAGTCCCCTCTCCTGTTACGGTAATACTCTCCTCTGCACGAAGTGTGAATAACGGAAAAAATACCACCAGAGTTGCGAGAAGGATAGGAATGATGCGTCGTATCATACTATTTTAACAAAGCTGATAGTTCCTGATGTGCGCGGGCAACAGCACTTGAGGATTCCGAACTTCCAATAACAACAGACTGGACCATCGTCCCAAAAATCGTTTCTGTTTCTCCTGAATCCGGATCAAGCCATCCACGTGAGATGAGTGCCGACTGATCAATCACCGCACGGAGCGCATCAGATGACTGCGTGTTCAGAGTATCCCGTCGCGCGCTTGCCACAGAGAGAGCAGAGGCAAGAGCGGAAGAAAACTCTTTTGCGGTCATTATTTGAGCAGTAAGTAATGCCAACGTGGGATTAGAGGTACGGCGTAATATCGCCACTCCATAGAGGTTGCCGTACGTGAGCGAACTCCCTGTCGCTCGTTGAGGTACCAATGCCATATCAAAATTGAGATGGGGATTCTTTTCCTGTAATTCGGGAAGTTCACTGGCGAGCCCCATGTACACAGCAAGAACACCGGAGGAAAAAGCATTTTTTGATTTTGGAAGGGTTCCCGACCATGTGTATGTTGTCTTTCCGCGACTTGCAAACTGGGTAAAGAAATTAAGCGCAGAAACCCCAGGAGAAACGCTCCCACTGCTACTAGTACTCCCCAGATCACTCACGTACCCAGAACCGCTATCACTCGTCTTAACAACAGAGCTTCCCGCCTGAAGAAAAAGGAGTGAAAGGATGTCTTTTGCGTGATTCACATTACTGAAGTCACCGAGTGCAATGGCACTCTTTTCCACAACACCATTTGCCGTCGTTGTGGTAAGCGTCTGCACCACCGAACGACCGGTGCTTGCGTCAACAAACTGACTCCACAGTGTGGGAACATTCGTATATCCCGCATTGGTAAAAATATCATTATTCACATACATCACCAGCGGATCAACGTAGAGTGGGAGCGCAAGAATACTGGCACTTGTCTGAAAGAGACTTCCCTCGCTCACAAAAGCGTCCTGATATTCTCGAGCGGATACCGTGTCGTATGAAATTGGAGTAATCTTGTCAGCATGTTGATACACAAGGGTATGCGGCAAAATGATAAGGTCAGGTCCTTCACCTCGGGCAAGTGCATTGACCAACGTTGATTCAAATGAGGTGCTCGGAACTTCCACATAGCTGATAGTAATGTTACTGTCCGGAAGTGTTTCGTTGTTTTTAACCACCAGATTAAAAATTTCATCAGGAACACTTCCCCACACCGTAACCGTTCCTCCACCAGCGCTATCAGAACCAAATCCGGGGATAACCCCAGAAAAAATCAGCACTGCAAAAATAATGAAAAAAATAAAAACTCCGATGACTCCAACCTGAAAGAATGAAATATTTTTCATACTAATTATGGTTTGCGCACAATAATACCCCAATGGTGAGCGCCGGCACTAAATTCTTTTTCAAACGTAAAACCTGTCTCAATAAAAATCGCTTTTCCTTGTGTTGCCGTTACCACTTCCGCAGATGAAGGGCCAATGCCACCGAAGGATGCGCTCCAATCTATAACAAGAACTTTTCCTCCCGACTTCAAAATACGAAACGCTTCACGCGCCAACGATTGTTTATTCTCTGACTGAAAGAGTACATTTGAAATAATTACCGCATCCAGTGAGTTTTCCACAATTTTAGATCCACCCACGCGATCAATGTCACCCCAGATAGTTTCAATATTTGAAAAACCGCGCTCAATCGCCTGCGTGGCAAGTTTCTCCGCAAGTTCCTTTTGCACTTCAACGGCATATACCTTACCATCGTGCCCTATTAATTCAGCGGCAACAAAAGTATAGGCACCGCTCCCTGCGCCAAAGTCAGCAACACGTGCACTCGGAGCAAGTTCGAGCATACGGACATTTTCACTTGGTTGGGCAAAATTTACCCCTTCTCCTACCATTACTAACAGTATACTAGAGGAAGGTAAGTGATGCCAATGAATCTCCGTCACGAAGCTTCATAACGCGCACCCCCTGTGTTTGTCTCCCATGTATTGGGATTTCTTTGATCGCCGTTCTGATAACCTGTCCGTGTTTAGAAATCGCAACAAGCTCTTCATCCGCCTCACCGACGACGCGTGAGGAAATGACATTTCCTGTTTTGCCAGTTAATTTCATTGTTTTTATGCCCGAACCGCCTCGTTTTTGAATCTTATATTCATTCATCGGCGTCCGTTTACCAAAACCACTTTCGCTCACTGAAAGGTATGCGGCAGTATGGGCGCTTTTTGCAACAGTATCGGCAGAAACTACTTCATCCGCACCTTTGAGAAGCATTGCGCGCACCCCACCTGCTGTGCGCCCCATCTCACGAACGTCAGCTTCCTTAAACCGAATAGCTTGCCCCTTCTTACTGGAAAGAATAATAGTATCTCCACTGTTTACCAGAAGTGCTGAATGCAAGAGATCTCCGGGTGCCAACTTGATAGAGATAAGCCCACTTCGACGGACATCCTTAAAACTCTCCGCGGACACCTTTTTAACCACACCTTTTTTTGTCACCATCATCAGTGAAAGTTTTGATGTTTTGAATTCTTTGGGGAAAGCAAGTACCGAAGTAATTTGCTCATCACCGGTAAGCGAGAGGAAATTCATAATAGACTTTCCTCGCGTTGCACGACGGCCTTCGGGAATCTCATACATCTTAGTCTGGTATGCCTTGCCGCGATTAGAGAAAAAGAGTAAATCGGAATGTGTATTGGTAGTCAGGAACGTAGTGACAAAATCCTCTTCCTTAGTGTTCAGATCAACCACGCCAACACCTCCACGACGTTGTGACTTGTACTCATCGGGATCAGTGCGCTTCACGTAGCCTCCTGAAGTAAGAGTGAGTACACTTTCCTTTTCTGGAACCAAATCCTCATCGGTAATCTCTGAAACTCCTTGGCGCACGATGGTAGTTCTCCGCGCATCCCCGTATTTCTCTCTGATTTCCTTAAACTCACCCTTTATCACGGCAAGGAGTTTCTTGGGATTTCCAAGAAGTTCTTGTAATTCTTTAATGAGATTTTGAATATCCTTAAGCTCATCCTCTATCTTTTTTCTCTCAAGTCCGGCGAGACGAGAAAGCTTCATTTCCAAAATAGCCGTGGCCTGCAAGTCCGAGAACTTAAAGCGTTTACAGAGATTTGCATGCGCCTCGGCAGTGTCTTTGGATTTTTTTATGAGCTGGATTATCTCATCAATATGATCAAGCGCCTTTTTAAGTCCCAAGAGAATATGTTCACGTTCTTCGGCCTTTCGCAAATCATATTGTGTACGCCTTGTCACAATTTCTCTCCGATGCTCCAAAAAATGTTGGAGCATATCCTTGAGAGAAAGGAGTTCCGGTACGCCATCAACGAGTGCGAGCATGTTGCAGTGGAACATCGCCTCCAATTCAGTATGTTTGTAGAGCGCATTCAAAACTTTCTGTGGATTAATACCACTCTTGAGCGAGACAACGACGCGAATATCCTTAGTTGACTCATCACGAATGTCCTTGATGCCTTCTATTTTTTTCTCATGTACCAAATCCGCCATCTTTATGATGAGTTCCGCCTTATTAACTTGATACGGGATTGAGGTAATGATGATATCAAAGCTCTCTCCCCGTGCTGATCCCTCAACGATTTCGGCGTGTCCGCGTGTAAGAATACCTCCTTTACCAGTCGTATAGGCAACACGAATATCGCGCTCGTTAAAGACGAGTCCTCCCAGCGGGAAATCAGGACCCTTCACATATTCCAAAAGATCTTCCGTCGTCGCCTCCGGATTATCTGCCAGATGCAAGAGTGCATCCATCACCTCCGAGAGATTATGCGGCGGAATTTTCGTCGCCATACCGACCGCAATACCCATGGAACCATTCAGGAGAAGATTTGGGAGTGCTGAAGGAAAAACGACCGGTTCCTTACGTGTTGCGTCAAAGTTGGGAACAAAATCAACTGTCTCCTTTTCAATATCGCGAAGTACCTCTGCCGAAAGCCGACTCATCTTTGCCTCCGTATAGCGGTATGCCGCCGCAGAGTCACCGTCAATGGAACCAAAGTTTCCCTGACCCAAGACAAGCGGGTAACGAGAAGAAAATTCCTGCGCAAGTTTAACCATCGCATCGTAGACAGAAGAGTCACCGTGCGGGTGATATTTACCGAGAACGTCTCCCACAATGGTGGCCGATTTTCTAAACTTTGCCGACGCAGTAAGTCCATTATCGTGCATGGAAAAGAGAATACGACGGTGCACCGGTTTCAGTCCGTCACGAACATCAGGAAGCGCACGTGACACAATCACGCTCATCGCGTAATCCAGATAGCATTCCTTCATTTCCGTCACAATATTTGCCGGAATAACCGATATGCGTTCTGTATCTTTTTCTTTTTTTTGTTCTTCGCGCGCCATAGTATTTCTGTAGATTTATTTAGACAAAGTTTTGCTTAAGGTAAGAAAATCAGTCCAGAGCGTTCGCGCTCCCAGCGAGATACGTTCTATGTTTGCAAACATGAGTACTGGTTCAGAACGTACACTCACCTGCGCTTTTTCCTGCTCCGCAAGCGTCGTATTCAAAGTTTCTTTAAAGCTCACTCCCCAAAGAATGACAAGAACAAGGGTAACGCAGACGGTGCTTATCATCGCAATACGTTTCCGTACCGGCTCTGGCTTTGCGCGTAATGTCTCCAAGTATGACATGACTATGCTGGCTCTAACGTTATAACATCGCCATTCCGCGTTTCAATATCTCGTTTTTTAAAGGTAAAGCGATCAACCGGAGATCCGGCAACTCCCACTTCTTTAAGGAAAGTCGCGTATTCCGTATCTCCAGAAGGACCTGCGAGCGGGATGGTAATGCGAGGCTCTACTTGCTTAATCAGTTTTTGCGCATCTTTAGCATTCAACCCATTCTCTGCATCCAAACAGATAAAGAGTACATCAATATCACCGAGCGATTCAAGTGCCTCTCCCGGTAATTGAGGAACCGTTAATGCTCCAGAATGACAAAAGGTAATGTCATCCCAATGAACAGTGTACACGGTATTGGAAAGAGTATGAGGTCCCTCACTTGCAAAACCACGAATCATAATTCCTCCCACTTCATACTCACCTGGTCCGTTGACGGTAAATGGCTCTTTCCCGCTATGGGTAACCGTATCTGCACCGTTAAAATCAGGGAGATCAATAGGGATAAGCGCAACATCCGCACCTGATTTAGGCACAGAGAGGGAGCTCTGTTTACCGATAGGGCTAAAGGCCAAGGTTGTGTCGCCCTGACTTACCTTGCAAAATGCCGCACCGTGATAGGTGATAACCATAGAAGTACACTATAGCACATTTGCTTGCATTAGTCATTAAATCCTATATACTGTGAACCACTATGGTTACCAGAACAGAGAAAGAAGTTGACGAGACACTTGTAGCGGCCGATCGGCCCTACCGTATTATGGAAGGACTTATTAAGTCCTCCCCAGTGCTCCCCGAGTTGGGAGCTCTCATTGAAGGCACCGTCATCGGCCGTGGAAAGATGACTCTCTATGTTGATCTTGCTCCTTTTGGAACGGGGATCATCTTCGGACGTGAGTACTTAAATGCCCGTGACGTCATAAAAAAGACCAATCCTGGGGATAAAATTACCGCAAAAATTGTTGAGGCAGAAGGTGAGGATGGTTATATTGAACTCTCACTCAAAGAAGCCAAACAGGCACAGTTCTGGACTATTGCCGAAGATGCCATCAAAAACAAAACTCCTTTTGATCTCTACATTAAAGACGCCAATAAGGGTGGACTCATTTTGGAGTGGCAGGGAATGGACGGCTTTATCCCCGCTTCTCAACTGAAGTCAGAGCACTATCCCCGTATAGAGGATGGTGACAAGGAAAAAATTGCTGACGAGCTACGTAAACTCATCGGAGAGAAGATTGCGGTTGTGATGATTGGTGCAGATCCAAAAGAAAACAAACTCATTTTTTCTGAAAAAGATACCGATTCCAAAAGTCGTGAAGAAATAGTCTCACGGTACCGCGTAGGAGATGTGGTTGACGGCGAAGTGACCGGAGCTGTTGATTTTGGAGTCTTCGTGAAAGTAGAGGAAGGGTTGGAAGGATTGGTACATATTTCCGAGATGGACTGGGCATTGGTGGAAGATCCTCGTAAAATGTTCACCATTGGTGAAAAGGTAAAGGTAAAGGTAATAGAAGTAAAAGAAGGAAAGGTGTCCCTCTCCATCAAAGCACTGAAACAAAATCCATGGGTTGATGCGGGTGCAAAGTATAAGAAGGGCGATTCTGTTAAGGGTGTTGTCATTCGTTTCAACAAATACGGTGCATTGGTCTCCATTGAAGAGGGTGTTGCGGGACTGGTACATATTTCCGAGTTCGGCAGTGAAGAAAAACTTCGCGAGAAGCTCTCACTGGGTAAGAGTGCTCTCTTCCGTATCAATATTTTTGAACCAAAGGACCAAAAGTTGACCCTCTCTTTTGTTGAGTAGAAGTACTTGACAGAGAAACAGCTATATGCTAGGATACTAGCAGATTGATTTTTGAGGAGAAAGGGGTAGAAATGTCTGGCTACTTCGGACAGCTCTTTTGTTCTGGGTTTACCTAGCTTTAGAGGCTCAACAAAGCCACTAAATCCCTAGAAGGAGACAAAATGATGTCGGTTCGCACGAATATCGGCCGGCACGGATACAGCGCTGGGTTTACCTAGCCCCAGTATCCACCCACATCGCGTTCTTTCAATTAGAAATTTGCAGTACCTATAACCTAGGCTCGTGAGGGGACACCTTGCATACTTGCCTGCGTCAGGCCCCACAGACGCACTTCGGCAAAATCAAACTGGTTATGCAAGGCTCCCCCCTCCGAGCCGACCAAAAAGCCTTATCCATGGATAAGGCTTTTTTATTTTTCTATAAGAAAGGAAAACCGTCGCAGAAACACTTGTGATTAAGCACGCCCCTCTCCCTTTTATCCACACAAGGGGAGGGGCTTTTATTTTTATTGGTTGTACAGGCTCATTGCTTTCTCACGGCTCTCGGTGATGAGAACGGTGAGCGCATCACCGACACGCTTTGAAACTTTTTTCAGAATATCCAACTCTTCTTTTTTGAACACACCCAAAATATACTTGGCAACCGCCTCTTCCCCTACTGGTTTTTTTACTTTTCCTTTCGGTGTCGTTTTTGCAATCCCGATACGCACACGGAGGAACGCTTTTGTCTTAATCGCACGCATAATTGACTCAACCCCCTTATGTCCGCCAGATCCACGATTAAAAGAAAGTTTTGAAGTGCCGAGCGGTAAATCTAAATCATCATGAATAATAATGAGATGCTCGGCCTGCTTTGCGTTTTTAATCAACGGAGACACCGCGGCTCCTGATTTATTCATAAAAGTATTTGGGAGTACAAAGTTTATGCGATCCTTTCCCTCTTTTCCTTCTGTACAAAGTGCTTTCAATTTTTTATCTTCTTTCCATTCCTCACTATCAAAACGCTTTGCAAGGAGTTCAGCAATAATCCTTCCTGTATTGTGACGAGTATTCACGTATTCTTCGCCAGGATTCCCCAATCCAACAACAGTAATTACCATAATTAAAAGTATATCACACTCTAATTTGTCCAACCTCCGAGGTTGGACAAATTTAACTCTTGCATCTCTTCTAAAGAAAGTTTAGCGATGCTTGAATCAACATAATCCTGATACTCCTTAGAATTTTCAAACTGCTCCAAGATCAATTCTCTATTCAATAAATATGGCCACCGATTAGTAGAAAGGTAATCAGGAAAACTTGACCATTGATATAATTGTTCCTTATTCTTAAAATTTTTTAATTCTCTTGGATTACGATGTATATACGCAGAAGTGTAGAGTAATTGATCGTTAGTTTCTATATGCACAGCACGAAAAGGACCTTGAAATAAATGTCCATTCCTTTCGTGACTAAGATTGAAGTAACGAGTGTACGCGTTCTCAATACGCTGAATGTAAAAAGGAATACCTCCATCCGTTTCTTCGCGCACCAATAAGTGAAAATGATTATTCATAATACAAAAACAGATGAGATTAACTGTGCGCTCAGAGGCAATGATTTCTTCTTCTGCAATATCTAAAAAATTCCCAGTCTTAATAAAGTCTTTTACTTCTCGAGATGGATGATTAAATATTTTTTTAGATTGAAGAAATAAGATAAGAAATAGTAACCGCACATACCCCTGATGTGAATCAACAATAATCCTCCCATCCAAACCTCGGTTACACAGATGGTAATATTCTCCCGAAGTAAAAGTTATATTTCGTGATGGCATATTCTTAGCTTATCATAATATAGAACAAAGTTGTCCAACCTCCGAGGTTGGACAACTAAGAATAATAAAGGATATTTGCATAAAGGCTGTTTTGTAGTATAATTTCGCAAATGAATGAGGAAAAACAAGGATATTTTGAGATTTTAAAGGAGACGGGACGCTTTATCCTCATTACCCTCGCCATTGTCATCCCCTTCCGACTTTTCATTGCACAACCTTTTATCGTCTCGGGAGACAGCATGGTCCCCACATTCCATGACGGAGAATACCTCATTGTTGATGAGCTCTCTTTTTTCTTGCGTACACCGGAGCGCGGAGAGGTAATCATCTTCCACTATCCTAAAGATACATCGAAGTATTTTATTAAACGCATCATCGGTCTTCCTGGAGAAACAGTGCTTGTTGAGCAAGGTTCGCTTAAAATAATTACCGCAGAAGGAGCGACCCACACCGTTCAGGAATCGTATATTAAGACTCAAAATCTCACCGATATGCGAGTGGCTCTCGCGGATGACCAATACTTTGTTATGGGAGATAATCGTGACGAAAGTTCCGACTCACGCTATTGGGGGCCAGTGCCCAAGGCGCAGATTGTGGGACGAGCGTTCGCACGATTACTGCCCGTTGCAGAAGCCGATGTGTTGCCAGGAGACTTTACTCCAGCACTTAGTAAATAACATATGCCTACCAGCAAAAAACCAAAGTCAGCAAAAAAAGAACCTCTACAACCTTTAAAGGGAATGCGTGACATTATTAGTGACGAGTACCTTGCCTATCAGGGTTTCGCAGAAAAAGCGGCAGAAGCGGCGTTGTATTACGGATTTAAGCCGATTGAAACACCAATCCTTGAGCATGAAGAAGTTTTCACTTCAGGTATCAGTGCCACAACAGATGTTATCGGAAAAGAAATGTATTCCCTAAAAACAAGAGGTGGAGATCATCTTGCCCTGCGACCGGAAGGTACCGCTCCGGTTATGCGCTCATACATTGGCGAGGGAATGCAGGCACTCCCCCAACCGGTGATGCTCTATTATTATGGACCGTACTTCCGCCACGACAATCCTCAACGCGGACGCTATCGCGAATTTCGTCAGTTTGGTTTGGAGGTTATTGGAAGCCCAAAGAGTATTTATGATGCACTTATCGTTCAACTCTTCACCACTATTCTTGCCGATGCAGGACTTAAGAACATTTGTGTAGAGGTTAACAGCCTTGGATGTAAGGAGTGTCGCGACAGTTATAAGCGTGAACTCTCCTCCTACTACAGAAAACAGGTGAAAAACATTTGCGCAGATTGTCGTGAGCGAATGAAGACAAATCCGCTTCGTGTTCTTGATTGTAAGGATCCCAAATGCATCAGTGTGAAGGAGACTGCACCAGAGTCAGTGGCATATCTTTGTGGTGAGTGCAAAAAACATTTTAAGGAATTCATGGAATACTTGGATGAAATGGGTATCTCATACCGACTCAACAGTTCTCTCGTACGCGGATTGGATTATTACTCCCGTACCGTTTTTGAAATTATAGATTTAGATACTCCTGTTGAGGAAGGAGTCTCTCCGCTCGCGTTTGGGGGAGGTGGACGGTATGATTACTTGGCTCGTCATCTCGGTAGTAAAAAAGATATTCCTGCGGTGGGAGGATCTATCGGCGTGGATCGCATTTTCCTCTCCCCTTCTCATACCAAACAAAATCCGCGCATTGTAAAAAAGCCAGAAATGTTCTTCATTCAGCTTGGCTTTGATGCAAAATTAAGAAGCCTTCAGGTCACCGAGATACTAAGAAAGGCGCATGTCCCCATTGCGCATTCACTAGGCAAAGACAGTCTAGGAATACAGCTGGGCATCGCGGAAAAAATGGGAGTTCCCTTTTGTATCATTCTCGGACAAAAAGAGGTCATTGACGGGACCGTTATTGTAAGAAATATGGCTAATCGCTCACAAGATACGGTCAAATTGGCCAAGCTCACCGAGTACTTGAAACACCTGAAAAGATAGGGTATACTGGGCGCTCATGATTGCAGTAGAAGTCAAACGGGCCAGCGGGGAAACAAGCGTTAGCGTTATGCGGCGCTTTTCAAAGCGTATGCAGAGCGCTGGGTCAGTTCGGCGTGCAAAGTCACTTCGTTATCACACCAGAAACCAATCGGAGCTCGCCCTCAAGAAGCGCGCGCTAAAGCGGATGAAGCGGATTGCTGAAATTGAACGGCTGAAGAAGCTCGGTAAATGGAATGAGCCTGTCGGTAGGAAACCTCACTAAGCTCCCTACGCCAAAAGAGGATTTTGGCGTTATTGCGGAGAAGGTCTTAGGGCGAGAGTACGATCTCTCGCTCGTTTTCGTGGGAAATACACGAATGCATCGCCTTAATAAAAGTTACCGTGATAAGGACTATGCAACGAATGTTCTCTCCTTTCCCCTCTCAAAAAACAGTGGTGAAATTGTCATCAATCTGCGTGGATTGCGAGGATTCTCTCCCTTTCACCTTTTTATCCATTCACTGCTCCATTTGAAAGGATACGAGCATGGTAGTAGAATGGAAAGCGTAGAACATAAGCTCTGCAAGACTTTTTCGCATGACACGCAACATCGTGACAGGAATAGACGTGGGAACGCACACGGTGCGGGTTGTTGTTGCTGAATATCTCGCAGGACATCGTTATCCGAAAGTACTTGCTCTTGTCGCAAAAGAATCCAGAGGTCTCCGACACGGGTACGTTTTTAATCCCGATGAAGTTTCTCACTCTGTCGGCGAGGCGCTTGCGGCGGCAGAGAGCATGGCGAAAATTAAACTCAAGCGAGCATATCTTGCTATTGGTGGAGTTACATTGGAATCTCGGATGGCAGATGCGAGCGTTGCGGTCTCACGTGCGGATCAGGAAGTAACCGAAGCTGATGTGAAGCGAGTGCTTGATCTCTGTGAATCATCTATCCCCGATCACGCAAATCGTACCGTCATCCAGTCGTATCCGCTCGCGTTTAAATTGGATGGGAAAAAGGTTCTCGGCAGACCAACCGGCTTTAAGGGAGCTAAACTGGAAGCTCGTTCCATTTTTATAACCTGTCTTACCCAGCATATTAATGACCTTGAAAATGCGGTCATCAGCAACGGTGTTGCGGTTGACGACGTCATCCCCTCTCCTATTGCCGCAAGTATGGTCACGCTTACCAAGGTACAAAAGATGGCGGGTTGTGTTCTTGCAAATATCGGTTCGGAAACCACTTCCATCATCGTGTTTGAAGAAAACATTCCGCTTTCCGTGCGTGTCTTCCCTATCGGTTCACGCGACATCACCAACGATATCGCGCTCGGACTAAAAATTTCTCTTGATGAAGCGGAGCGAATTAAAACCGGTATTGAAGATCCGGAAGGGACACGAAAAAAACTTGATGAGATTATTGATGCGCGACTCTCCGATATGTTTGAATTGATTGAAGCACATCTCAAAAAACTGGGACGGAACGGACTTCTCCCCGCAGGCATTGTTATAACCGGTGGCGGATCTGGCATTCCTGATATTGAGAGTCTTGCAAAAAAAGCACTCCGTCTCCCTGCACGGCTTGGATCTATTGAAAGTGCCGCAATGGTGAAGACTCCTGGAGCAGATCCCGCGTGGGCAGTCGCCTACGGTTTGACGATTGCGGGGAAACATAATGAAGATGAGGAATCTCGGGGTTCGCAAGTCATATCTAACACAAAAGACCAGCTCGTCAAGTGGTTCCGCGAGCTCTTGCCTTAATGGGGGTTTCTGCTATCCTGAAGTGGTACTACTGAAGCCCACATGCCAAAAATAGATCCAGAAATTGAAACATTTGCGCGTATTAAGGTTATTGGCGTTGGAGGCTCCGGAACGAATGCGGTCAATCACATGATTGCTTCCCGCGTGCGTGGTGTTGAGTTTGTCGCGATGAACACCGATGCACAGGATCTCCACCACTCGGGCGCACCAAAAAAAATTCATATTGGGAAAAATCTCACCCGAGGACTCGGTACCGGCATGGATCCAGAAATTGGACGTAAGGCCGCGGAAGAAAATATTGAAGAGGTACAGAATATCGTAAAGGGAGCCGACATGGTCTTCATCGCGTGCGGACAGGGTGGAGGCACGGGAACTGGTGCCGCACCGATTATTGCTAAAACCGCCAAGGGACAGGGATGTCTCACTGTTGCCGTTGTTACCAAACCTTTCTCTTTTGAGGGAACACAGCGCGGCCTTATCGCGGAACGAGGGTTAGACGAGCTCAAGAAAGAAGTTGATGCGCTCATCATCATTCCTAACGACCGGCTCCTCTCGGCAATTGATAAGGAAACAAAATTTGCTTCCGCCTTTGCAATGAGTGACGAGGTACTCCGACAAGCCGTTGAGGGAATTTCAGATCTCATCACTACTGCCGGTATCATTAACGTAGACTTTGCTGACATCAAATCAATTATGCAGAACGCCGGTTCCGCGCTCATGGGAATCGGACGCGGTGTGGGAGAAAAGCGCGCCGAGCAGGCGGCAAAAGCGGCCATTAACTCTCCCCTCCTTGATGTCTCTATCCAAGGCGCTAAGGGAGTGCTCTTTGCCATCGCCGGTGGCGAAGACATGACGATGTTTGAAATACAGGATGCCGCACGCGTCATTACCGAAAGTATTGATCCGAACGCGAAGGTCATCTTCGGTGCCATTCGTGACGACAAGCTAAAAAAGAATGAAATAAAAATTACGGTCATTGCATCCGGCTTCCCTGAAAATCAAAAGAAAAAGAACTACTACCAGTCTACAGAATCAAAGACTGCGGAGCGCGAAGAGCCAATGGTTAAAACTGTTCCTGACAAAAAGAAAGAAGCTGAAGTGAAAGAAGCAATGGATAATGTGGTTGAAGATGGTGAGGACTGGTCTTCTATCCCCGCTTTTCTTCGACGGTCAAAAAACGGTAAATAATAAACGCATCTATGTACGATCTTGTGATAATCGGCGGAGGACCCGCCGGAGCGGCGGCGGCAATCTATGCGGCACGCAAATGCCTGAAGAGCGCTCTTATCGTGAAAGAGTTTGGCGGACAATCGGTCGTCTCTACGGATATTCAGAACTGGATTGGAACGCCCTCCATTAGCGGACCCGCACTCGCCGAACAATTAAAACAGCACGTGCTCGCCTCAAAGAACGAAACGTTACATATTGTAGAGGGAAAATCAGTCACTCGCGTTACTCGTACCGATGATCATTTCTCTGTTTCTTTTGAGGGGGGTACGTTTGAAACAAAAACAGTACTCGTAACCACAGGATCGGGACGTAAAAAACTTACCGTCCCTGGTGCGGACACCTACGATAATAAAGGAGTTAGTTACTGTGCATCCTGTGACGGACCGATTTTTGCCGGTAAAGATGTGGTGGTTGTCGGCGGAGGAAACGCGGGTTTTGAAACAGCGGCACAGCTCCTTGCATACTGTAAGAGTGTCACCCTTCTCCATAGACACGAGACCTATAAGGCAGATCCTATTACCGTAGAGAAAGTACTCGCACATCCGAATATGCACGGGGTTACGAACGCACTCATAAAAGAAATTAAAGGAGGAGCATTCGTTAGCTCTGTCGTGTATACCGATAAGAGCTCCGGCAAGGACGTGGAAATTCCCGCAGAGGGAGTCTTCGCGGAGATCGGACATGTACCCGCAACCGACTTCGTAAAAGACATGGTTACCATGAACGAGTTTGGAAATATCGTTACCGACACGCGCACACAGAAAACAAGTGTGGAGGGCATCTGGGCCGCCGGAGATTGTACTGACGGACTTTATCATCAGAACAACATCGCCGCAGGCGACGCCGTCAAAGCAGTAGAAGATCTCTACCTCTGGCTCAAGGCAAGATAATTCTGTGATTTACCACGAGTGAATCCCGCCTAGTGCGGGATGAATCAAGTGGGCGATACAGGGCTCGAACCTGTGACCTCATCGACGTCAACGATGCGCTCTAGCCAACTGAGCTAATCGCCCTTCAACGGCCTAATCCTATCTAAATATACGGTTCTTATCAAGCAATCTCTCTGCACCAATTTTAGTAAATATATCGTATACTGAACATATGAATAAGATAGAAATTGCGGTTATTGCAGTTATCGTCCTTGGAATCGCAGGACTACTTTTTTTTGGATTAGACTTGAAAAAGAGCACCGAGACGGTACCGAACACAACAGCCTCCTCAACCACAAGTTCAAACACCACCTACACACTCGCGGACGTGAGCACTCACCGCACCGACTCTAATTGTTGGATGGCGATTAACGGGAAGGTATACGATGTCACCTCTTACATCGCTTCAGGAAAACATAATTCACAAATCAGCGAAGGGTGCGGCATTGATGCCACGGCACTGTACGAGAAAGAGCGCAAGCATCAGAGCAGTGAGGCAGATTCCCTCCTCTCTTCATTAGAAATCGGAACACTTCAGTAAAGCTATGGATACCGCAGTTCAATTATCTACCATTCTCTATGAGGTTGGAAAATGGTCTGGTCTTATCGGCTACTTTTTTCTTGCGTTTCTTATTTTTTCCGGAGATACCGCACGATACTGGGATCGGTTTATCGGATTGGACAAAATCATAAAATTCCAAAGAAAGTTTTCCATATGGACAGCAGTGTTTGTGGTGCTCCATCCGCTCCTTTTTATTCTTTCCAAACAAACAATCACCAACTACATCATCCCCGACTTTTCTGTTCCTCCGCTCGCCTTCGGCATCATTGCGCTGTATATCTTCATCGCGGTCATGATTGCCTCGGCGCTGTATAAGCGAATATCGTACACAGCGTGGCAGTACATCCATGTACTTACTTATGCGTTATTCTTCTTTTCTCTATACCATGCATTATTCTGGGGTTCTGATACCGATGCATTTATCATCCCCTACCTCATTTCATGCATAGCGGTTATCGTCGGAATTATCTACCGTACCCAATACAAAATCAAAAAAATGAGGGCGGGACGCTTCCTCGTCAAGGAGATACGAGAGGAGACGGAAGACACCTTTACTCTTGTCCTTTCCCCGGAAAAAAAGTTTACCTTTACCGCGGGACAATTCTGCTTCCTTCGGTTGAATACGAATCGTCTCTACGCACGCCACCCCTTCACCCTATCCAGTTCTCCGCGAGCTCGCGATCTCTCGTTCACCATCAAACGGGCAGGAAGGTTTACCGAGACCGTACAAAACTTAAAGGCAGGAGATGAGGTGCTTGTTGATGGACCCTTTGGCAGATTTGTCGCCGAACCCGCGAAGACGTTAGTGTGTATTGCGGGAGGAGTAGGTATCGCTCCTTTTATGAGTATTATCAAAGAAAACCGCATGAAGGAGGAGAAGCAAAACATTCTGCTTCTGTACGGCTCAAAAACGGAGAAAGATATTATCTTCAAAAATGAGCTTGACTCCATCAATGAAGATTGGCTGACAAAAGTATATGTGATAAGTAGAGAGAAAGAATCGTCATTCCCCTGCGAACACGGACGGATTGACGAACAGATGATACGAAAGTATGTGAGAGACCCCGGAACCGCACTTTTTTACATTTGCGGACCGGAACAGATGACGCGCGATATTAAAAAAATACTCATCGGTTTGAGGGTGGACAAGAGCGATATCTACACCGAAAGTTTCTTCTGGTAAAAACCGCTACGATCTGAAAAAATCCAAGTACTTCTTGAGGCCGTGAATACTCTTGTGAGTAATTACTTCATTCAATTTCGGAAGAAGTTCTTCGGTTGCTTTTTTACCGATTAAAATTTTATCCTGGCCGTTCGTAAACTGATACCAGAGACTTTTACCGGTATCTATGTCTACCGTCACATCCGCATTGAGAACATTAAGAAGCGCGAGGTGGTGGCGCAAAATATTTACCGAATCGTTGACAATGTCATACCATCCGGACTTCCACTCTTCATCACTGTAATGTTTGTCCAGATTCACCGCAATAACAATGTCTGCGCCCATCTTCCTTACAATTTCCACCGGCACAGGAGCGGACAATCCCCCGTCCGCCAATGTTCTGCCGTTCATTTCTACTGGCTTAAAAATCATAGGGATGGAGATGCTGGCCCGAATCGCTGACGCCATTTCACCGGTATCTAAGACGACGGCCTCCCCTGTTTTAAAATCTGTCGCTACGGCGGAAAAAGGGATAGTACAATCTTCAATCCTCTTTCCCTTGAGGTAACCGTCAATGAATGTGGTTACCTTCTCTCCACCGAGTAATCCTCGTTTGAAATCCGGATCAATAAGAGAGAACATTCTGCGCCAATCAGTCTCTGACGCTATCTTTTCCATCTCCACAACACTTAATCCAGCCGCATAGAAACCACCGACAAGAGCACCGATACTTGAACCGGCAATAAAATCAATCGGGATATTGTGCTCCTCTAAGGCTTTGATGACTCCGATATGAGCCAACCCTTTAGCGCTCCCGCTCCCTAGCGCCAAACCGATTGTAGGTCGTTTTGCCATATAAAAATGCCTATTAAAAACTCGTTTACCGTTCCCGCTTCACTCACCTTGGCAGATTGCATCACGCCGTAGTTCGCCACGGCGAACGAAGGCGGAAGGGGTGGGATTTGAACCCACGGTCCGCCTAGGGCGGACGCCGCATTTCGAGTGCGGTGCCTTCGACCACTCAGCCACCCTTCCAATATATACTACAGCTTCCACCTTAGCCTTTTTTGGCGGTTTTAGCAAAGAATGGTATAGTACGGAAGCCTAAAAGGCCCTATCGTCTAATGGTTAGGACACCACTCTTTCAAGGTGGGAACCCGGGTTCGACTCCCGGTAGGGTCACAGATTGCACATTTCTAATATTGAATCAGGACAGCAAAAAGTTGATGTTGTCGAACTTCAATTTTTTGCAAGAATTTATAATAAGGATATTAACTATTTTACAAAATAATTTTATGAACTGGATAAAAGATAATGTTCTGAAAGTATTGATACTCGTTGTATTAACCGCAGGAGTAACTATTTTTGTCTTAAACAACAAGAATCAAAATATTAGGTTAAATAATGTTTTGGAAAAAGAAATAGTACTACCTAAATTAACAGAATCAAAAATAAGTAAGGTTGGTCGTTACGGACTAGATTGTCAAACAACCCACTACTCAGCAATTCTTACAGGAGGTTTCTTAATTGACGAATCTTATGTAAAAATATCCGAAGGTCATGAAAAACAAGTCTTGTATGTAGAAAATGATACTGCAAAGTTTTTCGGTGCTGACTATTCTGTAATACAAGATGATGAAAGTTACCTTATTATAGTTAGAACTTACCCTGTAAGTGGTTTAACAGAGACTGTAACAGTTAATAAAGAAAAAGGAATTGGTTTTGATACAAAAACAATGGGTATGGGCATTAGTGGAGGACCACAGTCCGATACCTACATTCTGAAATGTTTAGAAATATAAAATGAGGTAGAAAAAAGGAACCACTTGCGGTTCCTTTTTTCTGAACGAGGCATGTCTTTCTAGTTCCGTTGGTAAATAGCAATGATTCAATTATTTCGAGTTAGCTTTTTTTGTTTTATCTACAACAACAGCACTTTTCATAATCTTTTTTAATGCTTCTGCGGCATTTGTTGCTCCTTGCATTCTTTTATATGTCTCCGAGGTCGCGACCGTCTTATTATTTAGCCCCTTAACTGTGACATAAAGCTCCTTATTGACCGCTTGGTTTATAACAATTTTATTTGTTTTCATATGAGAATCCAGTTAAATTATTTTGTTGGTTCGACTAAGCCAATGAGATATTTTATTCCTGCAATTTTTTAATGTCAAGATTATTAACACCCGTATGTTTGACTTCTTTACATAAATCTATATACTGTAGGTATGAGTAATAAATATGCACAATTTATTAAAACGCTTAGAACTACGCGTGGATTTTCTCAAGCTGAACTTGCTATAAAGCTTGGCATGTCTCGCCCGTCATACATAGCGGTAGAACAAGGAAAGAAAGAATTAACCCTTTCAGAAGCTAAAAAGCTTTCAGAAATTTTTGGTGTGTCTCTCAAAGAAATGGAAAGTGGTATATCTGCAAATTATGAAAAATATAAGCAGATGATTCTTGCTTACATCAGAAATGCTGGATCAAAAAAAGATGGGCAGATCACAAAAACAAAACTCGCTAAGCTTGTGTATTTGGCAGATTTCGCATGGTTCTACAGCCATCTTGAAAGTATGAGCGGGATGCAATATAGAAAGATTCAATATGGACCTGTCCCAGATTCTTATTTCCGTGCCATAGACGAACTCTTTGAAGACGGTCAAATTGAAATTACCCCAACAGAAGACGGAGCTATGCTTATTTCTCAAACAAGAAACGGAGCAAAGATTTCATTGTCTGAAATAAATAAAGATGAAGAAAAACTTATCAAAAACATTTCAGATAAATGGAGAGATAAGAACACGCAAGAAATCGTTACTTTTACTCACAATCAACTTCCATACGCTGTTTGTTTGGATAATGAAATTATCCCGTATGAATTGATAACTCAAGAAAATCCCGGCGATGTCTACTAATTATGTAGTCACTATAGAACCATTTGCTGATAGGCATTACATAAGGACTTTCGCTAAAAAATACAAGAAGGCGTGGGATTTCATTTTATCAGCTCTAATTCGTGAATTTCAAAGTTTTGATGTGATTTTAGAAAAAACTATTGCAGAGGAAATTACCGATAGAAATGCCGACATCGTCATTTGTAAGACGGAATTTAAGATTTCAGGAACACAAGAATCAAGACATGGTTCAGGAAATAGGTGTATTGTGGCCAAATATAAAAACACAAACAAAGTTTGTGTTTTGCTTGTGTACCATAAAAACGATCTAGGCAATGGAAATGAGACTGCTAATTGGAAAAGAGTGATTAAGGGAAATTATCCAGAATATGGAAATTTACTATAAATATTAGCCCACAAAAAACAAAATCCGCCCGAGGGTAAGAGGGGCGGAAAAGAGATGGGGATGGAGCAAGAGAAGCAAGAGAGGAGAGACTACAGAGACGTAGCGAGAAGGAATACGCAGAATGTTAGGGTAGCAAGGAACAGCCATACGGTACTTGCCTGCCGGCTTTCTTTCTCCACCGACAGAGAAGCGATAGGAAAACCGCAATCAACGAGTCGTGTGGTGCAGGCGATTACCACAGAAATCACGCTAACAAGCATGGAAGAAAAACCGATGATTGAAAGAAACATTGTATCCCCTTTCTTAAAAAGAGAACTTCTGGTTCTATCCTAGTACTCCCCTACCTTTTTGCAAGAGAGGAAAGTTTCCAAAGATTTTCAAAAAGTTCCGCCACCGTGAGCGGCCCCACTCCGCCGGGGACCGGAGAAAATACGGAACACTTCTCCGCGCAGGCCGGATCCGCATCTCCAAGCACTTTGCCACCCGCTTCGCTCGCACCACAATCTATTAACACCACACCATCGGGAATCATGGATGGTTTGATGAGGTGTGGAGACCCAGCACCAGAAATAATAATATCCGCCGAGCGTGTGTAGGCGCCTACATCCTCTACTTCATCACCAATCACATCAACAGTAGTACCATTTCCAGAGAGCCACTCAGCAATCGGCGCGCCAACAAGTCGCCCTCTCCCAATAATGAGCACGCGTTTATTTTTCAGAACAACATGTTGGGTATCAAAAATGTGCCGAATTGCTTCCACGATAGGAGAGAGCACTACAGGCTGGGGAGATAGTGCGTCCACATCCTTTTCTGGAGAAACTTTTGAGAGTACCTGCGCAGTATCACAGGAAGGGGGGAGGGGTAATTGTACTATCAATCCATCTGCAATCTCTCCGCACTCGTGCACGGCGGCACAGGTACGTTCAAAAACGCTTGCCTCGGGTTCCAAGGGTATCCGTTTTATCAAAATTCCAATACCTACCCGTTCGGCAAACTCACGCTTCATACGAATAAAATTTTCCGACACAGCATTCTCCCCCACCTGCACCATCGCAAGGATGAGCGAGGCTTGCGATTTTTTAATCCGTCGCGCAAGCGACTCTTCCATTTCCTTTGCCAATTTTCTCCCGTTTATAATCATGAGAGGATATGTGCGATTTTTCTCGCGAGGAGAATCATATCTTTTTCCTTTTTCCCTCGTGTGGTTTCCGCCGCGGTTCCGAGGCGTATACCGGACGGATCTTTGGGGCTCCGCGTGTCAAAGGGAATCGTATTTTTGTTGACGATAATCCCCGCCTTTTCCAGTCGCGCACTGGCTTCAGCCCCACCGATTCCTTTTCCATTTTTCCACGTATCTACCAGAATCAAGTGCGTGTCAGTACCACCGGAGACAAGACGGAATCCAAGTTTTGTAAGTTCGCCCGCAAGCGCTGTGGCATTTTTTACCACCTGCGCCGCATACTTCTTAAATGCGGAAGACTGCGCCTCCTTAAGCGCAACGGCAACTCCTGCAATCGTATTCATATGCGGTCCCCCTTGGAGTCCAGGAAAGACGGCCTTGTCTATTTTTTTATGTAAATCACTCCCGTTTTTATTTCGCGTAAAAATGAGCGCCGCACGAGGACCACGAAGTGTTTTGTGGGTCGTCGTCGTCACCACATCTGCGTAGGGAAAAGGTGATGGGTACACCCCCCCTGCGATAAGCCCCGCGATGTGAGACATATCTACCATAAGGAGAGCCCCGCCGTCGCCAAGGCTTTGTCGGGCAGGCTTCCCCGCATTGGCCGCCTCGCGCATTTTCTTCCAATCAATGATGCGCGGATAAGCAGTATATCCGGCAACAAGAATATCCGGTTTCTCTTTCTGTGCTATTTTTTTGATTGTTCCGTAGTTGAGAAGCTCGGTTTTTGGATCAAGTGTATAGTGCACTGGTGTCCAGAGATGCCCCGTCGCCGAGACGGTATGTCCGTGCGTAAGGTGCCCGCCATGAGAGAGCTCAAGTCCCATAATCTTTCCAAACGGCGATGCGAGCGCATAATACACCGCCATGTTTGCGGGGGAGCCGGAAAGCGGCTGAACATTTACAGACCATTCGTCAGGAGAGAGCCCAAAGAGCGCGAGCGCACGCTCCTGTGCGAGTCGTTCCAGCTCATCCACGACCTCATTACCACCATAATAGCGTGCACCCGGATATCCTTCTGCATACTTATTGGTAAACTCGGACGCGAGTGCGGTAAGGACATCGGACGATACGTAATTCTCGGATGCAATCAAATTGATAACACGTTTTTGTCGAGCGCGTTCTTTTTGTATCAGTTTTTGTACCTTTATGTCTTTCATTACGTGTGTACTTATATCCCCTTGTGGAGCAGAAGTATCTTGATCGTCTTGAGCACAATTTTGAGGTCAAGCCAGAGCGAACGATTTTTTACATAGTAGAGATCGTAGGAGAGCTTCTCTTTTGTCGCTTCAAGCGCAGGCATGAAATGAGGATGATTATCATGGTAAATCTGCGCCCAACCGGTCAGCCCTGGAGAGAGCATATGTCGTGCGTCGTAGTAAGGGATCTGCTCCCGATATGATTCAACGTAGTGCGGCAATTCGGGACGTGGGCCGACAAGGGCTAGGTCACCACGGATGACACTAACCAGCTGTGGAATTTCATCAATCCGCGTCTTGCGGATAAATTTCCCGACACGGGTAATTTCCTTACCGTCACGCATTGAACGGAATTTGCGAATGGTAAAAATTTTTCCTCTTTTCCCTACACGTGCCTGATCAATGAAGAGTGGCCCCCCGTCATCTAATTTGATTGCACCGTATACGAGCGGATAGAGAGGGAGGGTGATGAGCCACACAAGCCCGCCAACAGAGACATCTAATACTCGTTTAACAGTGTCATACACCTGCTTTGGTCTACCAGTGATATGTTCCAAAAACCAGCGCTCGTTCACATACGAAAGAGGAATCTTATCAAAAATTTCTTCATAGAATGTCGCCACGTCAATAAAGCGCACTCCCGAAAGCAGAAGTTCATAAAAGTTGGCAAGACGTCCATCTCGTTCGCTGTCGGAAAGATCTGATACCACAAACGATATTTTTCGCGCCTGCGGAGTACCCAGCATGGAAGAATCCAAAACACGAACAGCATATTTTGAATTTTGCTCAAGTTCGCGAACAAGTTCCTTGGCTTCTTCAACCTCACTCAATACCACAATAGACTCTTGTCTACCCCGCGGAATCATTTCAGAAATAAAGCGACGCCAGACGTAAATCAATAGTGTTGAGACAAAAAGGTTGATGAAAAGTAATGTCTTTGGTGTAATGGTAAAATAAGGAATGAAATAAAAAAAGACAACCGCGATAATCCCATTTAATACCTGTGCGCGAATAATCATTCCCGAAAGACGTGATCGGGTAACCAAGGTCTGCTTTCCATACAAATCAAAAATATAAAAAACGAGAAGCCAGACCGCGATAACTATAGAAAATGGCAACAGGTGTTCTGCGAGAGTTGAGAGTCCTGGAATCTCAAAATTACGAATAAGAAGCGAGAGGTAGAGCGCACAGACAAGCGCGAGAACATCTCCCAAGAAAAGAAGAAGGGCTTCACGTCTGAATCGGAGTAACATAAGTAAATAATACCACAGATTTCAAAATTATGCTATACTTGCATGGTGAACGAAGAAACTAATAAACGAGTGCTTTTTGTTGTTACCAAAGGCAATTGGGGTGGCGCCCAGCGCTATGTGTACGATCTCGCCACAGGGCTTACCGCGCACGGATATCAGGTAACGGTAGCCGCAGGCGCTCTCAAAGGAAGGAAGAGTGAGCTTTTAGAATCTCTTAAAACAAAGGGGATCGCAACCGTAGAATTGCATCACCTAGAACGCGACCTTTCATGGAAGGGTGATTGGCGAAGCTTCCGCGAGCTTCTCCGCCTCATTCGTAACACCCGTCCAGAGATTCTTCATCTCAATAGTTCAAAGGCAGGATTCCTCGGCGCTCTCGCGGGGAGAGTACAGCGCGTCCCACGTATCATTTTTACCGCACACGGTTGGGCGTCCGAAGAATCGCGTCCATGGAAAGAGCGCGCGCTCTATCGTACTGTACACTGGATGACCGTCCTCCTCTCTCACGCAACAATCACCGTGTCAGAACATACTAAGAAACATCTTAGGCACTTCCCTTTTGCGACCAACAAAATGACCACCGTATATAACGGAGTTACCGTACCGGAAACACCACTTCAACGAGGAGAAGCATGGGAATTGCTTATTAAGCACATACCGAGACTTGCGGCGCATTACACCAGTTACCGGATTGCCACGATCGCGGAATTGCATCCGAACAAGGGTTTGGATACTGCGCTTGAGGGACTTGCCGCATTACATACTATTCCATGGGTATGGGTCATTATGGGGAACGGTGAACTCCGCACAGAATTAGAAAAAAAAATTAGAGACAGAGGTTTAGATGAACAAGTTATTCTTGCGGGGAGAATAGAAGGTGCGGCAGATTTTTTGCCTGCTTTTGACCTCTTTCTGCTCCCCTCCCGCAAAGAAGGACTCCCCTACGTTCTCCTTGAAGCAGGCGCGGCGAGACTCCCCGTCCTTGCGACTTCTGTAGGAGGTATTCCTGAAATAGTAAGAAGTATGAAAAATGGACTTTTAATAGATCCAAATGTCCCGACGGCAATTACCGATGCGGTACGACTCCTCTCGGCAGATCCTAAAAAGAGTGAGTATTTTGGCCATAGATTAAAGGAATCGGTAGAACAAAACTTTTCCACAGAAACAATGATTGGGGGTACCATCCGCCTGTACGAAGGACTATAATGCGGATATGGCAGACGTTCAATTTGACGAAGGAAGCATCATAGAATCACGAGATTCTACTTCATCAACGGGAGGAGGAATGAATGAGGCGAAAGGTATGGCAGGGTGGCTCATACGAGTCTCGGGAGACAAACTTTCACCACAAACAGCAAACATTATTCTTGCCTCTCTAGGGGTAGGATTAATACTTCTCTCTCTCATCATCATATGGAGAATGTAAGAATATGGGGCCCGCCACACAAGGCGGGTTTTACCCTCATAGAGCTTTTGGTCGTGATCGGCATCATTGGAATCCTTTCGTCTATCGTGTTGGTGAGCCTGAACGATGCGAGAAAGAAAGCGAGGGATTCTAAAACAATTCAAACAATGAGAGAATTGCGTACTGCGTATTCTCTATATCAATCAAAATATAACAACTGGGTTACAAATTATATTTCTGGAACAGCATATTGCGGAGCAAAATGGCCAGGTGTTCCGGGAGGTATTGGATGGATAAACCTTACCTATAGTGGTACAGGATCCTGTACTCCTGCGGGTACTACCTGTTACAGTGTTATGAAATGCTTAAAAGATTCTGGAATATACCAAGGCACGGTAAATAATTCGGGGACTTTTTTTAGATTCATTGTTGGAGAATGCAACACTGACGTGAATAAATTATATTTGATGGCAGATCTGGAATCTGTCGTCTCCCCTAATGCAACGGAAAAAAATAACATCGCACTAAAATTAGGATGTAGTGGAAATATACGCTATTGGGACAGCGCTTCTCCTGAATCATACTTTGATACAATTTTACCACTTAATAATTAGGCTATGTTCTCTCGTCCAACCAAAGGTTTTACCCTCATAGAGCTTTTGGTCGTGATCGGCATCATCGGGATACTTTCGTCTATTGTGCTGACAAGTTTGAATGATGCGAGAAAGAAAGCGAGGGATGCGAGGAGAATTAGTGACTTGGAACAGATAAGAAATGCTTATCACCTATATTATGCAAAATATGGAAATTGGGTAAATAGAGACCCGTCAGGCACTAAAAATTGCGGTCAGCATTATTCCTCTCCTGATGGTATTGGGGTTGGTTGGATAAGCATTACTCCGACTTCACCTGTCGGTTCACTATCCATTTTACAGTGTTTACTAGACGGAGATATTATCGGAACAGCAATTAATGACCCCCTATGCCCAGATCCTTTAACATCTACCGGCGCGGATTGCGATTCCTCATCATCAGGAAATCAACGTCCATATGCCATAGTCGAATGCCGAGAAATAGGAAAAAACACACAACTTTATATCGTGACTGCACTAGAAAAGGGAGAAGATGGCTCCCAAAGATTAACATGGCCTCAACAAATAGATGATTGCGCTGATAAGATTCGTTTTTGGAAAAACCCGACAAATTTCCCCGAGCTCAATTACATCATGCGTTTGAATTAGTCTTTCTTACACCCCCACAAACTCATTTTGCATATCGTCGCGGTGGGAGGCACGTGTGTGGCGATAGTATCTGTCTTTTCCACTTCCCTCATTTGTTCGAAGTGAGACTTCCATCAATAATAGAAATACATGGATGATACAATCTTTCATGTCTACAATAGAGGAGTTGAGAAAAGAGACATATTCCTAGATGATGCCGATCGGTTCCGTTTTATTGCATCCCTAATACTTTTTAACTCTACACAGGCGACTAATCCAAATGCACATCGTCTAATGGAAGTCTCACTTCCATTACTTAGCCATGAATTGGACGAACAGGTAGTCGAATTAATGGCTTATTGTTTAATGCCAAATCATTACCACCTTATGATACGGCCGCGAGTTGAGCACGGACTTACTGAATTTATGAGGAAACTTGGCACTGGTTATACTAATTATTTTAATTTAAGATACGATCGAGTCGGTGCACTTTTCCAAGGAAGGTTCAAGTCAAAGCCAGTGATCTCTGACTCGCATTTTAATTGGCTCCCCCACTATATTCACTGTAATCCTTTTGATGGAAGTGAGACTTCCATCATTACCTACCCGTGGTCAAGTTTCCAAGACTACTCATCTAAAAAGGATGGTGCATCTAATAAGAGACGCTCAAAAGTCGTCGACACATCCTTTCTTTCTCAATGGTTTGAGACGCCTGAACAATTTTATCAAGAGACACTCGATTGGCTTACACAAGAAAGCGAAGACTCAAAACATCACGAATTATACCTTGATTGATGGAAGTGAGACTTCCATCGTTAAGCCATATTTTACTTATACCCCCACAAACTCATTTTGCATATCGTCGCGGTGAGAAACACGTGTATAGCGACGCTGACTTTGGAGGATACCGAGCGCAATAAACTCCATCAGGAGATGCGATCCTCCATAACTCATAAATGGAAGCGGGAGTCCCGTAACCGGAAGGAGTCCGATGTTCATCCCTATGTGAATAGCAAAGTGACTCATTAACATAATGGCAACACCAAGTCCGTAGAGAGACTCAAAGTTTGACGCACCATGTTGGGCAGTAGTAATTATTCTCCAAAAAACAATACCGTAGAGAAGAAAGAGAATAATAACTCCAACAAAACCCCATTCCTCCGCAAAAGCGGCAAAAATAAAATCGGTCTGATACTCCGGCAAAAACTTGAGTCGTGATTGTGTACCAAGACCAACTCCTTTCCCTATCAATTGTCCAGACCCGACAGCAACCATACTTTGGTACACGTTATATCCTGAACCGCGGATGTCTGAAAGCGGATTTAAAAAAGTTTCAACGCGCGCTTTCTGGTAATCATGGAGTACGCTCGTCCACGCAAAGAGAAATGCCGCAATACCAACAAGAAAAACAATGAGTAAGTGTCGCTTGTTGATTCCAGAAACAAGAACCATACCAAGCCAAATGGCAAAAATAATCATTGCCGAGCCGAAGTCAGGTTGGAGAAAAACCAATACAAAAAAGATAAACGCATAGACACCAGAGACAAGGATGTGGCGAACATTCGCAATTTCAATATGCCGACGGGAAAAATATTTGGCAAGAAGAATAACAAGAATGAGTTTCGCAAAATCTGCCGGCTGGAGTGAAATTCCGCCAAATGTCAACCAACTCTGCACACCTCGCACCGTGCGAGCCAAACCAAAGAGCGCGAGGAGGATGAGAGCCATTGAGACAAAAAGCCCCGCCAACACACCACTCCGTTTCAAAAAACGCCAATCTACCGCACTCGCAAAAAAGAACGCCGCGATTGAAACAAGGACCCAGACAAGCTGGCGGATAAAAAAATAATCCGCGCCACTCTCAAATGATTCCATGGTTACCAACCCTGCAGAAAGAAGGGGAAGGATTGCCGCAAAGAGTATCCAATCAATGCGTACGCGTCCAAAAAATTGGGTAATGGTCACGGTGCAAGATCCCACACAGACACGCGCGATTGCATATCCAATCGTGCCGGTTCAGTACCGAATGAGCTTGGCCACGTGAAAGAGAGCGGCTCTTGCCCATCCTTCGCAAGGGTTTTTACCAAGGTTGCACTCGCTCCGTAGGCAATCCCCTCTTCGTCAAAAAGCACCACGAGAGCACGGATATCGGTCCACGTGACAAGTGTATTATTAATGAGCGTTGCTGTCGCGTGTGGAGCAGGATCATCTGTATATTGCTTATTCACAATAGAAAGTTTTGGAACAGTGTCCGAATAGCGTGACCACGCATGTGTAGTGTTTATGGTGAGTACTGCTCGTGCAGGCACACGAGCACCTGCAGAGATAAGACTTTCAAAAATATAGAAAGATTCATTTGGATTCGCAAATGTTGTTCCTTCTTTTCTGGTGATTGAAAGATTTTCACTATCAAATAATTCAAAGGTGTAGTGGAATGAAGGAGTGCCAATAGTTTCATTCGGATTGGTTACTCGCGCAACCACATCATAGAGTCCACTGCTTACGGGAAAGACACGTACCCATTCCACCACAAGTGGACTTGTTTCGCTCTCGCAAACAGGGGTACAGGGACCACCGCAATCTATACCGAGTTCACTCTGATTCTGTATTCCATCGGTACACGTCGGTTCAGGGCTATACAAAAAATACACACCAACAGCAAAGCTGAGTGCGATTAAGGCAATACTTCCGAGAACTATTGTTTGACGTCTCCGTGCCCACGAATCCATTGATTCTAGTATAGCAGACTTCTGAACTTGGTTCTGGCGGCCACCTACTTTCCCCTTACGAGTATCATCGGCGCTAGAGGGCTTAACTGCCGGGTTCGGAATGGAGCCGGGTGTGACCCCTCCGCCAAACCACCAGAACGAAGTGCGGAAGATCTGAAAGATAATAATAATGATGTAGAGGTTTCCTAATAGGATTTGGCGTCGATGTATTAGTACTCCTCGGCTGAACACATTACTGTGCGTACACCTAGAGCCTATCAACGTGGTCATCTCCCACGGATCTATAACGATACCTAATCTTGAAGTTGGCTTCCCTCTTAGATGCTTTCAGAGGTTATCCTTTCCCGACATAGCTACTCTGCAATGCCCCGGGCGGGACAGCAGATAGACCAGCGGTCAGTTCACTCCGGTCCTCTCGTACTAGGAGCAAATCTTCTCAAGTATCAACGCCTGCAGCAGATAGGAGACCAACCTGTCTCACGCATGATTCCGCACATTACTGTGCGCATTGGACTATACCTTCATCCCGTTTTTTAACAGGATGGCTAACGGTAGTCTCTACGGGCTATTCCAACACTCGTATTGAGTATGCTGAAATATTCCCTCGGTATTATCCTAAAACTTTTTTTTAAAAGTTCGGGACTTCACCGATATACGTTAGCGACGCATCAAAAAATTACTTTTTTGAGCCGCCGTGATGTGATTGGTTCTATTCCCGACGCTTTGGTCGGGATCCCGACTTTTACGTCGGGACATTATTTCATAGACAAAAAGACAAAAACTTTCTCCTCAAAGGGGCTCAAACGGTTCAAAAGGTAAAGGATTTCCTTACCTCCTGGACGGTTTGAACCCAGCTCGCGTATCTTTTTAATTGGCGAACAGCCAAACCCTTGGGACCTTCTCCAGCCCCAGGATAAGATGAGCCGACATCGAGGTGCCGAACACCGCCGTCGATATGAACTCTTGGGCGGTACCAGCCTGTTATCCCCAGGGTAGCTTTTATCCGTTAATCTCGGGCCGCGTCTAACACGTACCCTCGGTTCACTATGCTCCGCTTTCGCGCCTGCGCGACATGTACGTCTTGCAGTCAAGCCAGCTTGTGCCATTACACTATCGGCACGGTTTCCATTCGCGCCTAGCTGACCTTAATAGACTCCTCCGTTACTCTTTAGGAGGAATTCGCCCCAAACAAACTACCCACCAGATACTGTCTCCGACCGTTTTTGCCGGTCAGGTTAGATCGTACAATCGTACAGAGTGGTATTTCACTGACGACTCCGTGCCACCCGAAAGCGACACTTCAAAGTCTCCCACCTATGCTACGCAGTAAGACCGTACGCTCAATACCAAGTTGCAGTAAAGCTCCTGGGGTCTTTTCGTCTAGCTGCAGGTAGAGGGCATCTTCACCCCCACTGTATTTTCACCGAGCTACTCCTCGAGACAGTTCCCTAGTCGTTACACCATTCGTGCGCGTCTGAACTTACCAGACAAGGAATTTCGCTACCTTAGGACGATTATAGTTATCGCCGACATTCACCAGGGCTTACACAGTACAGCCAAGCGTCCGAAGACGCAGAACCAACCGTGTTTGACCTTCTGGCATTGGTCAGGTGTCACCCCCTATACATCCTCTTACGAGTTCGCAGGGAGCTGTGTTTTTGGTAAACAGTCGCCAGGGATTCTTTCGCTGCGGCCCTCCTTACGGAGGGCGGGCCTTATTGCTAACGTACGGCCGCTTTTTTGCCGAGTTCCTTGAGGAGCAATCACTCGTTCGCCTTAGTCTTCTCGACTTGACTACCTGTGTCGGTTTACGGTACGGTCTCGCAAAAATTAATCTTAGAAGTTTTTCTTGGAAGGCGCGTCATGACAATTTACTCCACCGAAGCAGAGCATTTCCCAACCTTGAGTATGTGAATTAAATCAGTGCTCCGGATTTTCCTAGAGCACATACCTACCAGCTGGAACGTAAATCCAATAATACGCTGTCATTTGTTTCCTCCGTCACTCCATCGAATTTTTACGAGGTCACGGAATATTAACCGTGCATCCATCAGGTGCGGCTTTCGCCATCCCCTTAGGACCGACTAACCCTTAGCTGATCACCATCGCCAAGGAAACCTTAGTCTTTCGGCGTCCACGGATCTCACGTGGATTGCGGTTACTTGTGCCAACATTCTTCCTTCATGCTGCTCCACCCCGCGTCACCGCGGCAGCTTCATCGCGAGCAAGAATACTCTCCTACCACGCCTCCCGCATAAGCGGAAGACATCCTCACCTTCGGTACTACGCTTAGCCCCGATTATCTTCGGCGCGAAATCTCTTAATGAGTGAGCTGTTACGCTTTCTTTAAAGGGTGGCTGCTTCTAAGCCAACCTCCTCATTATCTGAGAAATCTCACCTCCTTGAGTGCACTTAGCGTAGATTTGGGGACCTTAGATGGAGGTCTGGGCTTTTTCCCTTTCGACCAACGGACCTTAGCGCCCGTAGTCTAACTGCTTGGCAGTGGCTCTTGGTATTCGGAGTTTGATAGGATTGACGAGATTTCTCCCTATTCAATCCTTCCAGTGCTCTACCCCCAAGAGGTACACCAAACGCTAGCCCGAAAGCTATTTCGGAGAGAACCAGCTATTACCAGGTTCGATTAGCTTTTCACTCCTTACCACAAGTCATCCGATAGTGTTGAACGGCTAAACGGTTCGGGCCTTCCCCCACCTTTCGGTGGGGTTCACCCTGCTCATGGCAAGCTCACCTGGCTTCGGGTCTTATGGGTACTACATAAAGTTCTTTATCCTTCACCGCACTAATGCGATGAAAAATAAAAAACTTATTTTCGCGCTATTCACACTCGGTTTCCCTCTAGCTCCGGCCCGTAAGGCCTTAGCTTGCAGTACTCATAAACTCGTTGGCTCATTCTTCAATAGGCACGCCGTCATCCACAATTCTTGCGAACTGGGACTCCGACTCCTTGTAAGCATATGGTTTCAGGAACTATTTCAACGCCCTTACCGGGCTGCTTTTCACCTTTCCCTCACGGTACTTGTACACTATCGATCTCAAAACGTATTTAGCCTTGGCAGTTAGTGCTGCCGGATTCCCCCAAGCTAGTCATGTCCCGGGGTACTCAAGAATAATGCAGAATGATACGCTCGCTTTCACCTACAGGGCTATTACCTTCTGTGGCTCCACTTTCCAGCGGATTCAGCTAGCACGCATATCTCTTCCTACGAATGTGCGCATTACCTTACAACCCCCCTCGACTCGATGCTAAGCACCTCACTCGGGACAAGCCCCACTCACATATTGTGTTAATGGCTTGCCCTGAGCGAGATACGCAGTATCGAGTCGAAGGGTTTGGGCTCCTCCCCTTTCGCTCGCCGCTACTCAGGGAATGTCGATTGATTTATTTTCCTCCGGGTACTGAGATGTTTCACTTCCCCGGGTGCGCTTCCCGACGTACGTCGGGATTATCTGGGTTTACCAGATAGAGTTTCCTCATTCGGAAATCTTCGGATCAAAGGTTGCTTGGCACCTCCCCGAAGCGTATCGCCGCCATACTACGTCCTTCATCGCCGTTTTGAGTCTAGGCATCCACCATATGCTCTTAAAACCGCCATTTCCTATTAGGAAATCTTTACATCATCTTTCTTTTACAATTCTAATTCTCTTTACAGATGTTACCTGCTATTCAGTTTTCAAAGAAAGTCTTTTGTCCGAGGGGTAAAAAAACCGCTCTGTTCAAGCGGTTCGTGAGCACCAGACATATCCCTTTAGCTCATCGCCGTTTGAACATTCGTTGATACCCTTTAGACATTGAGGCTATTATATACTAACAAAAAACGGTGTCAACCCGCCATTAAATGGCTTGGTTGACACCGTTTTATACGTACAGAATTCTACTTTTTCCCGTCCAATTCGTCGCTTACCCGTTCCATGATTCCCGCCGCCCAATCGCGTCCTCCAAGACCAAAGGCGAGACCCCCTGCAAGTGAAATCATAAAGACGATACCGGTGAAGAGAATTTGAGCAAACTCCGCACCAATATTTAACTGGTTCATTACCACAAGGAGAGCAAAAATCCAGATTGACCATTTTGCGATAAGTCCCAAAAGATGTGCTGATTTAACTCCCGTTCCCTTTGCGGAGAAATAAACAATGCGCTGTGTTGCGTCAGACAATATTGCCGCAACCATAAGAACAAGAGCAGAAACAATAATATTGGGAAGGAAGGAAAGAACGATAACATTTAAGAATGTATTCAATTCTACCAATCCAAGTACGTTTACCGCGGCGACAAGAAACACTGCAATGATAAACCATTTTACTAATCCGCCGATGAATGAACCGCTATCAAGTTGCATTCCTGTATGTGACATCAGTTCATCAACCCCAACGTTAGAAAGTGCACGATCCATCTTGAGTGATCGGAGCACCTCTCGTACTGCCCGTTCCAAAAAAGCGCCAATAACCCAACCAAGGACAAGAATGATAATCGCAATAATAATACGCGGAGCATAAAGATAAATGCCTGCCGCGATATTCTCAAATGAGGTAGTGAGCGCGACCCCAGAATCCGAGAGGATTGAAAAAGCTCCGGTCGCATTTACCACTTGAGGTGCTGTCGTTGCGGCAACAGCCGCGATTGGTTCGTACATAAATAAAAATTAGACTACTAATAAAGCTATAGTTGACCAATTTCTATGGTAACACTCTTGTGCACATGGTGCGCAGGGGTGTTGTGGATAACCATCGTCTATTCCTGTACTTTTAAACCAAGGCGATCAATGATTTTTATGTGAGGACCTTCAAATACTTCTCGTACAAATTTATCGTAGGCTTCCATGCGATAGAGAAAATCATGTGTCTCAAATAATGCATAATTTAATTCTCTTCCAATTTCCGCTTCCATAGTCCGAAAAACAGAATCGGCAACCCCACGACGTAAACCATCTCCAACTATTAAAATATCTACTGGGGCTGTATCCGTCTGTATGAAAACACCTGAAACAACCAGTAATTTTATTTTTCCAACTCCTTTAAGCCGTTTAACAACCTCGTCATTCTTAAAAGGAACAGAATTAAAAAGGAATTTTTTAAGTGGCCCAACGACTGAAATACGCTGAAGAAACCATCCGTTAAATGCACGCCGCCCGCCACGTGTTGAGGCGACAGGAGCATGCACAACTCTGTGCTTTACAAGACCCACACTTTCAAGCAATTTTAGCTCCTTCCGCAAAAGTGGCAACGAGACCTTTAACCGCTTTGCCATATCTTTATCTTCATATACCCCCTCTTGATGCTGAAGAAAAAAACGAAGTACCTTTAAACGGGTAGGGCCGAAGAGCTTGGAGAGTATTTCCATTGCAAAGCATCCTAGCATTGGGTATAGCAAAAATCAAAGCCGCCCGTGAGTATGGGCGGCTTTGCATCTCTCCGTCTCTCTTTTTATTATTTCAGAGTGACCTTAGCCCCAGCATCTTCAAGTGCCTTCTTGAGCGCGTCGGCATCCTCTTTTTTAACCCCTTCTTTTAAGACCGCGGGAGCACTCTCGGCAAGATCTTTTGCTTCCTTAAGCCCGAGACCAAGAGCCTCTTTAAGAGCTTTGATAACACCAATCTTATTGTCCCCTGCTGAAGTAAGTTCAACCACAAAGGAATCTTTTACTTCCGCTTCTGCCCCCGCTCCAGCCCCCGGCGCAGTAATAGCGACAGCGGATGCAGATACTCCGAATTTCTCCTCCAGTGCCTTGACCAGCTCATGCAAGTCAAGTACAGAAAGTGATTCTATCTTCTCAATAATGTCCTTGAATTTATCGTTTGCCATATGTTATTAATTATTTATCTTTTGCCTGAGCAATCTGATCAAGAGCTATCACCAAACTAGTAATCGGCGACTGAACCAAGAAAGCAAGCTTCCCATACAAGACATCTTTCCCAGGGATACTTGCAATCTCTGTCATGCTTCCCGCATCACGAAAAATACCTTCAAAAATACCCCCGAGAATATGAAGCGCGTCCTTGCGTGTTTTAGAAAATTGCCACAGCTCCCGTGCGGGGGCTAATGAGTCATTTCCGTACGCAATTCCTACTTCTCCATCAAGACTGGGGAGTGTTCCTTCGTTTGAAGAACTTTCAAGAGCTTTTTTAATAAGTGTTTTTTTCGCTACCGTATACGAAACACCCTTCTCCCTAAGCTCCTTGCGTAAAAGTGCAGTGTCTTTTGAATGTAACCCATGAAAGTTTACAAATACGAGAGACGCCGACTCTTTTATTACCGTGCGTAGCCCATCAAGGATTTCTTTCTTTTTTTCTCTGCTGATTGCCATAGTTCTGAACAAAAAAAACGGCTACAAACCCTTCAATAATATTCAGGGTAAACCGTTCGACCCCTCGGTAGGCTATTTTTTAATCCGTCCGCCACTGCGGAGCGGAGCCTACTTTCTCCGGTTCAGGGAAAATAATACCCTATCCGATGCTCGTTGTAAAGTCTTCCTGTTGAGTCCCGTCCTGCGTAGACGAACCAAGGAGCATTACTCCAACGATACCGATAAGCACAATACAGAGAAACCCAGCAACCATTTTCCAAAACGTGCCATTAAAATAACGCATGATATGCAGTATATCATTTTCTCCGTAAACGGTCCCAGAGTTTTTCAAAAAATCCACTCTTATCTTTTGGGATCACAATAAGACCCGCATGCTGGCTTTCTCCAGAAATACGAGGAGATAGTAGAGGAGAAGTTCCACTTGCTTCCGCTTCCACGTAAGGTGGAGATATGTCTTTTTTAGTTTCAACCATGGAGAGATTTTCATTCCGAAGAGAGAAGCGATGTAATGATTCTGCGAGCGCCTGCAAGGATTGTTCTTTCGGCAAGATAACATTGAGTGCGACACCACTTGGAGCGGTAAGGAAGATGGGGAGCCCTTCTTGATAAGGAATACGAGTGGCAATTGGAATTTCTGAACCAGAGGGGATAATGGTGTCGGGAGCCAAGATTTCAGTACTTGAACCCGCACGTATAGCAAAACGTCCGATATTGCATTCGTATTCATCATTGTTTCTTACCACAACATGGAGAGCTCCGTCGCTTACTCGCACAGAACGCACTATTTGTATGTCTGGCGCAGTAATTCGAACACGTGTTCGGGATGCCGCTTCATCAGAACGACGAGTACCTATGAGTACTGCGGTATACACTCCAGGCATTTTATACTGATGCGTGACAAGAGCTCCTGTGCCACTGGTACCATCTCCGAACGACCAGCGATACGAAACTCCATCTGCGTCCTTCGCGGTACTCACTGCATGAAAAAAGAGTGGCGCCCCACTATTTCCAAGTCGTTCACGTCCCGCGGAAACAGAGAAGGGAGGCTCTGGGGTAGAACGAGAAATTACTGCGGAACTCTCATGGGAAGAAACGATGGAAGATCCACCCGAGGAGACAGAGACATTCCCGTCTGTGGTTGTCGTGGTAGTTGCGGTGGTGGTGCTCGTATCCCCCGTTACATCCGCAGACCCCCCACTGCCGATAGTAATGGGATGCGTTGTAGACCATTGTATCCCCGTCTCTCCACTGGTGAGCACAAAGAAAAGCGTATGGGTTCCCTCTGCACTGTCTTTATAATAAAAACCACGACTTGCAGTATTTTTGTTTACCGTGAGCTCATTTGTTTTTTTCCACGTATCCGCATTAGATGAAAATTCTCCCGTCGGCGAACTGCTCGTCAAAGAAAGCTTATTTGATGATTCATCTATTTCCTCTGTTCCACCATTCGCATTTTTTAGAGAAACAGTAATTTTCCCTGACACAACATTGGGTGCGACTGTTTGTGAATCTGTACTTACTTCAATCGCAGTAATTGCCTGTAGTGCGGCAAAAGCCACTGTGCTATTTGCGAATATAAGCACAGAAAGTATGACCGGAATGTATTTCATAGTTTTAGTACTTCAACTCGTCCACAAGTTTACCTTGTGCGTCATACAATGCAATGCGTTCACGCCCACTATCCCACAGTTGAGCTTGACGATTAAGATAAATACGCCACTCTCCTTTATAGAAATCAGAATCCTTCATGTAGGTAAGAGTGCACCACTGATAATTAAAATGCTGTTGCACATATTCACGGCACACGCGAGAAAGACCATAGGTTGAGTCAAGATATTGTCGTAGCTCGCCTGACTTTTGCATTTCTTCACGGTAAACCGGGGTATGACAAACTTGTAGTTTCTTCTTCACAAAGTTATAACAAGAATCTTCAAGTAAATCTAAACCACTTTCAGCACTAGGACGAGGACATTGTTTTGAGATTTGTGGCTGTAATGCATATCCAGGATACTCATTAAGATAACCACTACATTTATTTACCTTAAAACTTAGCCCAAGAAAAGATGCTTTTTTTGTCATTTTCCCCGACGTAACGATGGCCTTATCACGAGGGGAGAGAATAATTTGTTCAACACTGTTGTTTGTGCTTACGAGAAGAGTGCGAACACCTTTTGGAATTACTGCTGTATCCGAAACTCCTTTTGTCAAATTATTTAGATTGTCTATATATCCACGTTGGTCACGACCATTCTGAAGATACCATCCAGTAATAGTTATTGATTGGTTAGAGACATTCTGTAGAGTGATATATTCATTATCAGCCCAGCGTTCGGACGCAGAGTTACCACGATTCGAAATCTTTATCTTTTTATTGTAGGGAGATACCTGCGCGCTTGTGCTTGCTTGGATAACAGTATTTGTGCGACTATTGCTAGTGACCGTATTTTTTTTATTTTCCGATACGGTTGTTTGTACAGTGCTTGTCCCTACACGTTCTGACTCAAACGCACTCGGCCCTCCTTGAGAAACCCACGCAAAAAAAACAAGAGAGAGAATTGCAATAAGCCAAAACCCGTCCATATTTTGCGGGCTTGGAGACGGAATATCTGCCATGTATATATTCTATTACATCCTTCATTACTACACAAAAAAATAAGCGAAACAAAAACACCCGCCGTGGCGGGTGTTTTTGAAGCTTAGGCAGTTATGCCTACACAAGTAGCTGTTTAGATAGCGAACTGTTTCGCGCCGGTCTTGAAGTCTTCCAAGCCCCAAGTCTGGGTGACGGCTTCCCCGCCAACTGTCCAGGCAATTCCTGTGACATAGAAGAAGTATTGACCGCTCGCTTGTCCCGCTGTGTGCATCACACTGTTTTCAAGAACTGCACTCAACTCAACGGTTGCGGTACTACCATCACTGGTATCCTGATCCGGAGTTACGATGACGTTCTTGTTGGTGATGGTAATCGGCATCTCCTTAGTTGAGGATGCTGCTTGAACTGTGATGTTAGCCGCAGTCAACTTTGTAAGAGTGCCACCATCAGCCTTTACAGTAAAGGTGATTTTACCAGTCAACGAAGTTGTAGTACCAGTTACTGGGTGCGTTACAGGATCACTTATTGATCCAACAATGCTTGAGAAAACAGGTACTGCACTTCCTAAGTACTGATTTTCACCCGCGATTGCAGCTGAAGGAGTCGTACTCGCTGTTGATCCATCTGGTTTTTCCCACTGCACACTGCTTGCAGCAAGTGAAGTACTTGCCATTTGACCAGCTGCCGTTGTCGGGAAATCAGCCTTAATCAAGAATTTCTTGGTTGTGTCTTGTGGAACTGAGATATTGAGACTCGTGAAGGCTGACTGTGCTGCGTCGGTTGTCCCTGCGGCAACACTTGCCAAAGGCTCCGATCCTCCCTCCTCATAGAGGTAAAGGGTTGAAGGGAGACCCGCTGTAGATGTTGCATTTACCTGAGCATAAATCTTAGTGATAACTGAATCACCAGATTCAGACTTTGCTGTAAATGCCATCATTGTCTTCTTCTCAATACCATTTGTTGAACTTACTTTCGCGTTGTTTGCGTCAGGAGTCAAGTCACTGTCAAGGCCAACTGTCAAAGTTGAAGCTCCTGCAGGCTTGAAGGTGTGCGTGCGTGTATTCGCTGTGCCAGACATATCAGCGTATGACTGGAAACCTGCCGTATCTGTTGCACGGACATTGTTGCTGTTCCCAGCATATCCCTGAACAGTCAAAGTACGGTTAGAGTCAGTTGAGCTGATTGAGTTGACACTTGCCTTCACTGTCACTGTCTTAGTGGTACCCTTAGACACCTTGAAACCGATGCCTGAGAGAATGATATGGTAGCGATCTGAAGAATCCTTAATGAAGTCGCTTGAACCAACTGAAATCTCCTTCAAAAGAGTGCTTCCATCGTAAATACTCAATTTATTGATGAAACCACCAGGATTTTGCGCAGAACCACCAACGGGGGTGACAGCGAACTGCAGATCAAGACGATCTACAGACATATCTGAACCAATGGCATCAATGTCAACACCATAGATTGAGACATCGGTCATTGTGCGTACATTTGCGTTGTTTGCTGGTGTTGCAGCAAGATCAACAGCAATTGAACCTTCTTCATTTACGCTCGGAGTGACACCAGTAGTACCACCGTCACACTTTGCGCCAGTTGTTGAACTGTAGCCTGTGGTTGATGAACAACCTGCAGGCAAAGTGCCGACAGGAGTAACTACGCTTGAGAGCGTAGCGATAACACCACGGGTCTTAGCACCAAAGTACCCAGCTGAAGGAGTGACTGCGTTTTCCGCCTGCCACTGTGCGAGTGCCTTTTGTGTGATCGTTCCGAAGTATCCTGTGGAAACGCCTACTGGCATAACCAAGTATCCTTCTTCTACGAGCCAATTCTGAAGTGTTGTTACATCTGTTCCCTTTGAACCGATTGTAAGATCTTTAGTAAGAGCCTGAACTGCAGCAAGGCTTCCTGCTGATGCAGTACCAGTTGTGCTGGTAGTGCCACCGAGGAGCGCCTGAAGTTGCGAGAGCAGGGCCGGATCCGCTGACAAAGCTTGCAGGATCTCGTTAGCGGTTAAAGCGCTAGCGGAAGCAGGTACCACTACGGCACCAAGTGCAAGCACTGCAACGGTAAGCAATGCAATTTTTTTCATATCTTAATAATACTGATAATAAATACTAATAATCTAATAAGCCTTTTTTAATACCGGTTCATCGCGCGCTTCGACTCGCATTCGCGATTCACCTACTTACCAACATGAGGGCACACCATTGTACCGACACGTTAATAACAAAGATAGTGAGAATGAAATTCACTGACTTTAATTGTCAACGTACAGACACGCCGAGTACAAGTCGTTACCGTATTTTGTTAATTATAGAGCGACACACACTCTCCGCAAAGGAGGTGTGTGGATAACCGTATGACTTTGTACTACCTCGGTAAGGGTACCCCAAGAGGGGTCAAAAGTCAATCTGTTTTTAGGCTATAACGGCTCCAGCGACGCTCCCCTTCTTTTCGTAAAATTCCACGGGAGATGAGAGTCAAGAGTTCACGCTGAACAGTCTTCTCACTCACTCCCGGAAAGAGCTCTGCGATAGTCTTAATACCTGATCCTGGATGGTCTCTCGTGTATGCGATTATCCGGTCAGACCGCTCTGCACTACCGTTTCTAACAACTTTGTCCTTTATGTCCTTTTGATGTCCTTTATTAGAGACTGCGGGAATCTGAGCTATCGGCACAGTAAAAGAAGAGAGGTATACTTCCTTTGCTCCCGAGAGAGCGGGAGCAATCGTCTCTTCAGTAATCAGACTGGCGAGAGCGGAGTATTCTTCAGAAAGGATTCCAAAGTTCATAGATGATCCGATCCGAGTACTACTCACCATGTCACAGAGTAAAGCAAGCCGACGTATGGTTACAGGAAGTAGAGCGAGGGCATCTTCTCCTACGGATTCAACAATCGCTTGGACAGAATTTTCTCGTAATTGTTTCTTCAGGGGTTCTGTATCATTCAAAAAATCACTTACTCGGTATGTAGCAAGCACTAACTTCTCAAGTTTTACACGTACAAAGGAGAGAATGTCGTTTAGTCTTTTACTGTCCCTTACATTGTCCTTTATCATAATTTCTGGGACATCATCTTTATGATTGTCTTTAATAGCGATTATATATCGGACGGGCTTGAAGTCAACGTGCGGGTACTCTTCGCTTCTATGGCTGTGTTACAATGGATTTATTGTTATGGCGCGCAAAACGAAAAAAAACGAAATAAGAGAGCCGAAACAATCTGTCCGTAAAATTAAGGAAGAAACACGACATGGGATTCTCGGAGTTCTCTCTCTCGTCATCGCAGTATTCTTTATTCTCGCCTTTTTTGAAAAAGCAGGGCCCGCTGGAGTACTGGCATACTCGGCTCTTTCTCATATACTTGGCGGAGGATTCCTTGTACTGCCCGTACTCTGTTCTCTTTTAGCGCTCTCTTTTTTCCGCCTTTCCGATCCGTCGGTCTCTTCTTGGAGAGTCATCAGTAGCATCTTTATTTTTGTTTCAAGTCTTGGTCTTCTCTACCTTGTGGCAGGGGAACCGGCGGGAGGGATCGTCGGAGGGTTTATCGCCAATCCACTGGTTAATTTATTTGAACAATATGTTGCTTTTGCAATCCTTTCCGCAGTGCTTCTTATCGCAATTTTTCTTTTGTTTGAAACGCACCTTACTCTTGATTTGAGTCTGTTCGGAAAAGCGTTGAGACGCAGTAAAGAGGATGAATCAGATGAAACAAATTCAAACGCTCCTGCACCACTCACCATTCTTGGTGGAGAAAAAATTTCTACACCTGAAATTAACGGAAACAACAAAGAGCCGGAAGAAAAACCTATCAAGGTGAATGATGGCTCCGGAGCACAAGAACTCGGTTCCTTCAGTCGTTTGGTAGGTTTCAAGGGAAAAGCAGATGCGGAAGGCTTTACTCCGCCACCCTTAGACATCTTGGAAGGAGATTCCGGCAAGCCGGGCGTGGGAGACATTAAAGCAAACGCAAACATCATCAAACGCACACTTGCCAATTTCGGCATCATTGTAGAAATGGATGAGATTTCCATCGGCCCCTCAATCACCCGCTACGCGCTCAAACCCGCAGAAGGAGTAAAGCTTGCACGCATCGTAGCTCTTCAGAATGATCTTTCGCTTGCACTTGCCGCCCACCCGATTCGTATTGAGGCACCGATCCCGGGAAAGTCGCTCGTTGGCATTGAGATACCAAATACTTCAAAGATTAAGGTCGGCATGGCATCACTCATCGGCGCAAAAGAATTTGGCGAGTCACATCACCCACTCCTTATATCTCTCGGACGTGCAATTGCAGGCACCGCACATTTTGCTAATTTTGCGAAAGCGCCTCACCTCCTTGTTGCAGGAGCGACCGGATCAGGAAAATCAGTCACCATTCACGCAATCATCACTTCACTTCTATACAGAAATCCACCAGATCGGCTTCGCTTCATTATGGTTGATCCGAAGCGAGTTGAATTGACCGTTTACAACAATATTCCACATCTTCTCACTCCAGTGATTACTGATGCTAAAAAAGCAATCATGTCATTGAAATGGGCGGCAAAAGAAATGGACAGACGCTATGACATTCTTGAAAAAGAAGCAGTGCGTGACATTGAGTCTTACCATAAAAATGTGGCCGAACCCGCCTACGCCGCGGCGGCTGTGGCGGGCAGGCCCGCTGAAGAAGATCTGCCAGATCGCATGCCATACATCGTCATTGTTATTGATGAACTTGCCGATATTATGACAACCTACCCGCGTGAGATGGAAGCGGGAATTGTCCGCCTCGCACAAATGTCACGTGCTGTCGGTATCCATCTCCTTCTCTCCACACAAAGACCGAGCGTTGAGATTATTACCGGTCTTATCAAGGCGAATATCCCTTCGCGCATTGCGCTTCAGGTTGCTTCACAAATTGACTCACGCACGATTATTGATATGGCGGGAGCAGAAAAGCTCCTCGGCTCTGGCGATATGCTTTACCTTTCGGGGGACATGAGCAAACCAATACGCCTTCAATCCGCATTTATATCTGAAAAAGAGGTAAAAAATGTTGTCTCATGGCTCCGCCATCATTACCGTGACGAGATTCCGCAGGATATCTCCATCGGTTCCGATACGGGGAACGGAACGAACAGCGGAGGATGGAGTGATAGTAACGTAGGTAGTGGAGATGATGATGAACTTTACGAAGAAGCACGCGAAATTATTATGGAGGCGGGAAAGGCTTCCGCTTCATATCTTCAACGCCGCCTTAAAGTAGGGTATGCGCGCGCCGCACGGCTTCTGGACATGCTTGAAGAACGCGGGGTTATCGGACCTGCCGACGGGGCAAAACCGCGGGAGGTGTTTGGACGACAGGGAGGGGAAGGAACAACCGAAACGCTATGATCCAAAATCGTTCACTGTGGTTCTCGTGGAGCTTAGGAGCATTCATCGCGCTCATTGTCATCGGCTACGCAGTGAATCGAAGTGCCGCCTTTATTGCAGGTCCAAAACTTATGATTGACGCGCCTCGCGACGGAGAAACTATTGAAAAACCGGTCGTTCTCCTGCGGGGAAAAGTTGAACATATCGCCAGTCTGGCAGTAAACGGAAGACAAATTTTTACCGATGAAGAAGGCTCCTTCCGTGATTCACTTCTGCTTTTGCCGGGATATAATGTTATCACCGTTGTCGCGCGGGATCGTTTTGAAAGAGAAACAAGAGAAGTATTACACCTAATCCTCAAGTAACATGGCCTTCAGTAAAAAAGAAAAGGTAGCAAAATCAGGAATTGATACGATTGAGAATACCATTCGGGTTATACAAAGTAAGTACGGAGATGGTGCCATACTCATGCTGGGAGACAGACCGAAGGTTGGTGTAGATGCCATACCGACGGGTTCGCTTTCTCTGGACGAGGCTCTGGGGATTGGAGGGGTACCACGCGGACGTGTTATTGAAATTTTTGGTCCAGAATCATCGGGAAAGACAACCCTTGCACTTCATATCGTGGCAGAAGCACAGAAAAAAGGTGGCACGTGTGCCTACATTGATGCGGAACATGCTTTGGATCCTGATTATGCAAAAAAGATAGGAGTAAAAACAAACCAGCTTCTCATTTCTCAACCTGATTACGGCGAACAAGCGCTTGAGATCGCTGAAACACTGATTCGTTCCGGCTCCGTGGATGTTGTTGTCATTGATTCCGTTGCGGCACTTACTCCTAAAGATGAAATTGAGGGAGATGTGGGGGCACAGCACGTCGGTAAACAGGCACGGCTCATGTCGCAAGCGCTCCGTAAAATGACTGCGATTGTGGCCCGATCAAAAACAGTGGTCATCTTCATCAATCAGATTCGCATGCAAATTGGAGTTATGTTTGGTAATCCAGAAACAACTCCGGGGGGAAAAGCACTGAAATTCTATTCATCGGTACGACTGGACGTACGCCGTCTCGCACAAATTAAAAAAGGAGAAGAAGTGGTAGGTAACCGCACTCGAGTGAAAGTGGTCAAAAACAAAGTGGCCGCACCTTTTAAACAAGCGGAGTTTGATATCCTCTATAACGAAGGAATCTCTCCCGAAGGAGAGATTATCGCTCTCGCAGAAAAAATTGGTGCAATTACCAAAAGTGGTGCTTCGTATTCCGCTGGGGATATAAAACTAGGCAAAGGATATGACGCAACACGTACTTTCCTTAGAGAAAACCCAAAAATACGAGCCGAGCTCGTAAAGAAAATAAAGGCAAGTTTTACTGAAAAGACCTCGTAGGAAATACGGGAAGCCGATGGCGCAGATAGAGAGAAAGATTGCGTACGGCATCATACATAAGGAAAGGTGCAACAATAAGTGCAAGGATAATGAGCGTTTGCGTAGGCATTTCTGTGTGCAGAAACGCATCCCGCAGATAGGGCCCGCTCTTTTCCAGTGAATAACCAGGGACATTGTGGAGTACTGACCGATAAGAGACATAGGTACTCAAACGACCACAGGCATAGAGAAAAAGCCCCAGTTTAATAACCGTCGGATGTGTAACGATGCGATATGCCCATGCACAGTACACACGACGCATTGTACGCAACATAATTGGATTTGCGGTATTCATAACAATTACAATTCTATCACAAGGTGTCGGCAACGCGACGGAATTCTCTCCTTGCACGCAGGAGACGTGTTTTTACCGCCGAAATGGAAATGCCCTCAATACGTGCAATCTCACGCTGGGGACGACCGTCAATAAAATAATAAGAAAGTATTCGGGAAAAATGTTCCGGTAGGCATCGCAAGACTGATGCCACATAATCCGTAAGACTGTGAGATGCATACTCATCGCGAGGATCAGGTACCTCGTTATACCAACGCTCATCAAAAACACTCTGTGCAGAAAGCCGTCCAGAACGTTTGAGTGCACGGTATGAAGAGAGTGCAGTATTGGTAAGGATGCGGTAGCCCCACGAACGGAACGAGCCGTTCTCAACAGATTGAAAGCTTCGTGCGCGAAAATAGATTTTTGCAAAGGTATCTATAACGATATCATCCACTTCAGGCCGATCTCCGAGAATACGCCGAGCCTTCCGACGAAAAGCCACTTGATAGCGAGAAACGATTATTTCAAATGCTCGTGGAGAGGTGAGCGATGCGGTAAGCACCACCTCGTCCGGTTCTGCCATGAGTGCTTGGTACTTTTCGTCAGAAAGCATACGGGTTTGTGTGATTAAGATTCTTTCGACCTTTATAGTATACGCTAACGCTCCTTGACGTGGAAAGGTCGCATAAGGTACAGTGACTTTCGTATGTTGGACTATAACGAAATCAAACCGCGAAAATATGTGGTCATGGAGGGGGAGCCGTATGAGGTACTTACCTCTCACGTATTCCGCAAGCAGATGAGAAAGCCTGTCAACGCAACCAAACTTAAGAACCTCATGACCGGTAAGGTAATGGAATACTCCTTCCACGCGAGCGAAAAAGCGGAGGAAGCGGAAATTCTTTCACGTGAAGTTAATTATCTTTTCAACAATCGCGGGGAATACTGGTTCTGTGAAAAAAATAATCCGAGTAAGCGCTTTTCGCTCACGGAAGATTTTATCGGTGATCAGGGTAAGTTTATGAAGCCCAATGCCCCCGTAGAGCTCCTTTCATTCCAAGATCGAAACATCGGCATCAAACTACCCATTAAAGTTGAGCTTAAGGTAAAGGACGCGCCGCCGGGCATTAAAGGAAATACCGCTCAAGGCGGCACCAAATTAGTCACATTGGAAACCGGCGCCGCAATCAACGCTCCATTGTTTATCAACGAAGGAGATATTTTGCGCATCAATACCGACACCGGCGAATACGTTGAGCGCGTACAAAAGTAGGAGCCCACTAAATCCACCTTTGGCGGATTAGCCCTCCCCTCTCACAAAATAAAAACTTGACGAATAGTCAAGTTTTTATTGTAATCACATTTTGTCGCTTTTTAGAGAGCAGGGGGTGTGGTGGTCGGAGCGGTAGAGGTAGGTGCCCCAGTTGGAGCAATATAGCCATCAGGTGTCACTCCGAGCCGCTTAGAGTAACATCCATACGCAAGAATAAGGGCGACGACAAATGCTCCGATAAGCCACTTGGTTGTTGTATCTATCTTCATATACAGGGACTATACTATTCACTCGTCACGCCGTCAAACGGGGCGTCATGAGATTCCGCTTCTTCACGAGTAGTGCGAACGATGCCGTCTTTATGGTGCGCGGGTGAATAAATAGTGTAGAGTTTGAGATCTTCCGTCTCCGATACATTTATGATGTTGTGTTCCGCTCCGGCAGGCACCACCACAGCGACCCCATCCCCTACCACGTATTCATTGCCGTCAATGAGGCACTTCCCTGTCCCCTTTTCAAAGCGGAAAAACTGGTCGTTGTCTGGGTGAACTTCCATTCCAATTTCTCCCTTAGGTGGAATGCTCATCAGTACGAGCTGGCTGTGTTTGCCCGTGTAGAGCACCTTACGAAAATTACTATTTTCTACCGTATCCTTCTCAATGTTTGCGGTGAATCCTCTCATAAGAATATTATTTTATTTAGTACTGGTAATAACTGCTCCAAGTATACCGAGGTGAGGGAAAATCGCAATCGCTTGACAGGAATATATTATGGGTATATATTCATAATAGAAAAGGTCGAGATTATCAGTATACACATAATAATTATGCCTAGATTAGATGGAACTGGTCCTCTGGGACAAGGTCCTCGCACCGGCAGAGGCCTTGGCCAGTGCAGTGGACAGGGTGACCTACAAGGGAGAGGGTATGGGCGTGGGAGACAAGCCCCCTACTCACCTAAGAAGTCCGAGCCACAGGATGGGGCGAAACCGGAACAAGGAAACCAGTAGGAACTAAGAGGAGGCCGTAGGCCTTCTTTTAGGATACGAGAATGGTGTATTATGATATAAGAATACTTACCCATATGCCTAGACCAAGACTATGTAGAAAGGTGGAGTTCAATCCACGCGTTACCTATTTTAAACCACAGGGAGTCCCTCTGCGAGATCTTGAGATTGTTGAGTTGACGACAGAGGAGATGGAGGCCTACCGCCTGCGACATGTGAACGATTTAGAACAGCAGGACGCTGCAAAAAAAATGCACACCTCACAGAGTACCTACCAGAGGATACTCTACGCGGCGTATGAAAAAATTGCCGATGCGCTGGTGCACGGAAAAGCGATTAAGATTATTAAATAATTAGACAGAGTATGAAGGTACTAAAATTTGGAGCAGTATGGTGCGCGGGATGCCTTGTAATGAAGCCGCGCTGGAAAGAGATTGAGGCAGAACATCCTTGGCTTAAGACCGAGTACTACGACTTTGATACCGACAAAGAAATGGTCAATAAGTATCACATTGATAGCACTTTGCCGGCCTTCATCTTTGTAAATGAACAAGGAGATGAGTTACTGCGCCTTACTGGCGAGGTAGATACAGAGATATTGGTACAGCACATTAACGAGTACCGCCAACAGTAGTGATGAAGCACCTCACCCTCTGCATACTCGGTATCATTATCTTTTTCACACTCACGACTCCCGTCGTGCACGCGACTACAACCGAACATATATATCTGTTTTATGGGGAGGGGTGCCCCCACTGCGCAAAAGAGCGCGCACTACTGCAGACACTACTCACCCGCTACCCGACGCTCAGTCTCCATGAGTTTGAAATATATTACAACGCGGACAACGCTCAACTCTTAACACAGGTGGGTAAAGTATTGAATATAGATTCTGGAGGGGTCCCCTTTCTGATTATCGGCAACACCCCGTTTGTTGGGTACTCAGAAAGCATCTCTCCGGTAGAGATTGAGCATCGCATTCGTGCGTGTATAGAGGACCCCTGCCCGGACTCCATCGGCACCATTCTCGGCATGACAAGCCCCGAGGCGGGAGAGGTGAAAGAGCCTGATGGAGCAGGGGGCGTCGCAACAACAACCGTAACGATCCCCATCGTTGGCGCCATTGATGGCACCACATTCTCTCTGCCAATACTTGCCGTGCTTATGGGGATGTTGGACGGTTTTAACCCCTGCGCGATGTGGACACTCCTCTTTTTAATTAGTCTCCTCTTGGGGATGGAGGACACACGGAAGAAGTGGTTACTGGGAGCAAGTTTTATAGTAGCTTCTGCCTCCGTCTATTTCGTGTTTATGTCTGCGTGGCTCAACCTCATTCTCTTTCTCGGTTTTGTGATGTGGGTGCGCATACTTATCGGCGTATGCGCACTCTTGGGTGGCGCCTATAGCATTAAAGAATTTTTAAATAATCCAGGAGGGGGCTGCGCGATTACCGGCGAGGAACGCCGCCAGCGAGTGTTTGAGAAATTAAAATTGATTATCAGTCAGCAGCGCTTTCTTATTGCGCTGGGTGGGATCATTGTACTCGCGGTGATGGTGAATCTTGTTGAGCTCATCTGCTCCGCGGGGCTCCCAGCGGTGTACACGCAGATACTTGCAATGAATGAGCTCCCCTCTTGGCAGTACTACGCCTACATCCTACTCTACATCTTCTTTTTTATGTTGGACGATCTCATCGTATTTACAACCGCGATGCTTACCTTGGAGATGACAGGGATTACCACAAAGTATGCACGCTACTCTCGGTTGGTGGGAGGCACGGTGATGCTACTCATTGGCCTATTGCTCATCCTCAAACCAGAACTACTGATGTTTGGATAAGATATTGTTCTCCATCTTCTTCCCGATGTAGGACACATACCTGTAGAATTTGTATGTGTTAGAACCCTATTAATTACCGCAAGTATAATAAAATAACTCGAAATATACTTACGATTCAAATTCCTTCAATTGGTCCAGTGTTTTTTTAATAAATTTTCCAAATTTCCGATCCTTTTCTCTTTTTTCAGGATTGGTCATCTCGTAATGCTCGTTTTCTTTTTTCAATTTAATGTAATTCTGATAGGTATCTTCATCTAATTCCTTGTTCTCAAGCGCGTGCAAAACAGCGCACCCAGGCTCATGTACATGCGTGCAGTCGGCATATTTACATGTGCCGGATAAAAAAGTTATTTCATCAAAAACCTCTTCTATACCAGCATCTGCATCTGCAATTCCTACTCCTCGTGTCCCTGGATTATCAATTACAATTCCACCATTTTCCAAAAAATACATTTCTCTGGCGGTCGTGGTGTGCTGTCCTCTACCAGTGGAGGAACTTACCTCTTTTGTTTCAATCTCATTCGTTTTCAATAATTTATTTATCAATGAAGATTTTCCCACCCCCGACGAACCCAAGAAACAATATGTTTTCCTTGGGATTATATAGGTCAGTAATTCGTTCAGTCCTTGCTCGGTAATTGCGCTGGTTAAAATGACATCAATATTGTTAAACCTATTTTTTATGAGGTTAATTCTTTCATTCAATTCTGCTTCCGAAATGAGATCAATTTTGTTTAGAATAATAGCCGGTGTAACGTTTCCGTCTTGTGCCAAGACAAAGTAACGTTCAAAGCGATTGAGACTAAAATCTCTATCCAAGGATTCCACAATGAAAGATACGTCAACATTGGTGGCAATAATCTGAATATCTTGCTTATTATTGTATTTTTTCTTAAGAATTGTTTGCCTTGGCACAATGGCATGTATAACCGCTTTCCCTGCCTCAAGTTCAGTTATTGCAACCCAATCTCCAACGGCAGGGTAATCTTCCCTCCGCACAGCATTGAACATTTGTTTCCCCGTCACTTTCGCGAGATACTCCCCATTCGCACTTTTTACCCTGTATATCTCCTTGTATTCAGCGATAACCCGAGCCATGGAATATTCCATTAACCCTCGGTCTTCACGCTCCCTTTCAAAAAAATCGCTATAACCTAGATCGGTAAGCTCTATTTTTTCGGTTTGCTTAGACATGTAGCCCAATTCAACAGATACAGGATTCCGATTACTAACGCCGGACCGGATATGCTTGCGTACCAGCTCCAATGACGATCAAGCCCAACCATATACACATAATATACAGCAAAAAAGAAAAAGATTGCCGTTCCGACCAAATCTCTCTTCCACGCAATAATGGTCGCCACAAGCACCACCAAAGGAATCAAGAGATGCATAAAGAGAGGGAGCAATGTAGAAAATCCGTTAAACTCGTCAAATCCATCAAGAGAAAATAGGCATAAAAAGCCGACGTACAAGAGAGACAAAATCCTCGGAGCCCAATATAAAAATTTGTTTTTCATAATTAAATATTAAGTTTATCTGCTATTTTAATTTTAGCATAGGTGTTGAATCAATACTCAAGCAAAAAAAGCTTGTCTACCGGCATCTTTATAGCTTTCGCGACATCATAAGCCAATTTTAAGGACGGGTTGTATTTCCCCTGTTCCAAAAAAACGATTGTCTCGCGCCTTACTCCAACTTTTTTTGCCAATTCTTCTTGAGTAAGACCGAGTTTCGTCCGTATTTCTTTTATCCGATTTTCCATAGGAGATTATTTCGTACATTCAACACGAGGGGCTGGGAAAGACGGGTTACCATGTTTTACCCATTGCCCGTCTTGGCACATCCAATCATCTTCCCCACTAAAAAGTCTTAAACCAAAAAGAGCAATCAATACAATACCCATGATCCCGATAACAGCATAAACCTTTCTGCTTGTCAGAAAAACAATCTTGTCAAAATAACGAAAGATTAGTGCGTATAAAATCATAAGGAAACAGACCGAATAGGCCAAGGTAATAGCCACCGGCAAAAAAGATGGATTTAAGTCTTGTTTGGCATACAAGATAATCATGACAATAACGGCAAATACATCAAAAATCTGGATAGCCCATCGCGCCGAGGTGCCACCTATTGTATAATCCCTCTCGTCGGCAAGAACCTCATCCTTTAATTTGCTTCTTAAATAAAACAAAAGACCCATTGAGAATGCTATTCCCATGATTGGCAATACATAATTTCGCAACACAATAGACTGGCTAATCAAAACTGCCAAAAGCATGGCTACGACGATTCTGATACTATTATATTTTTTTAATGTCATGTTATTAACTCCTAACTGATAACATGAGTAATGTTATATTATTCTAACATTTAAGTCAAGGGGTATCCATTCACACTTGTTCAGGCCGTTATTATTTCTCAAGCGCCATACATTTTCAATAAGTGCTTTAACAAGCCACTCTCCATGAGAGTGTAATTTCTGTAGCCTCGCCGAAGCTCGCCTCCGCTCCTAGACGGAGCTTCGGCGAGGCGAAGGCGGTGACGATGTCCGGAACTTTGAACCGGTATTCGCCTTAAAGACCTTATCTTATGGTCGTATTGATAAAATTATACGCCAATTACGGTTATTTTACAAGGAAAATCCAGCCTCTTTTGAGGTTC
>Ga0265297_10000801_pt1 | contig 86176 bp, 118 predicted proteins | sample Munlanlwell13791_FD_192502 | JGI IMG/M metagenome (GOLD analysis project Ga0265297, IMG submission 192502) | Leachate microbial communities from a municipal landfill in Southern Ontario, Canada - Leachate well 137-91 | ecosystem: Engineered > Solid waste > Landfill > Unclassified | place...
GAGCAATACCTTCGCAAGCATACACTTTGGCTGGCAACGGAGTAGTATTTGATATTTCGATAGTCAAAATGCCACGCCACATCGGCTCGCTAGGCGTGATATTTACTATCATGCCACAATTCGATACAAATACACCAGACGCAAGGGCGAAATTCCCCGATTCTGGTACGGTTAAACAAAATGTATCATGCATTCCAGGTAACTCTCTTACGGAGACTACTTTATGATTATTGGGTTGATTTTTCTTGAAATTATCGACTATTGTTGGGAATCTACGGAAGACGGAGCGATCACATCCTATTTCCTTTGCAGCGCCACGGATAGATCCTGTCTTGTTGAGCGCTTCTATAACTACCGACTCTGTAATTTCATGCCTTGTTCTTACTCGTCGGGCCACTTCGGCCTGATTTGTCCTTCTATCCTGATCACCATCCCATGCCTTTTTCATCAATACTGACCATTCTACGTGCAAATCATCGTTATCTTTCCAACGAGATTGTTGTGATATACTCATCGCTTGTCTCGTTTCGTAACTGATATGCTTCCTACTTTCAAGCAATGTTCTTCTTTGATCCGCGTATTTATCATCATTCCAGAAAGATAGTGCCAATCCACGCTGTCTTTCTTTGAATTCGTCATATTTCTTCTGATCGTTTCTGAGTCGTCGATAATATGCCTTTTTTCCAACAGAGTATATCATAGGGTCAATTTGAGCATTATGGAAACGTATATGATCACCGATGTCAACGCGAGTAATGTTTGTTGGTACGTTGTTTAGCTTGTTACCATCAATATGATGACGATGTTGCTTGTCTCTTGCGCTGTAAACATCATGTCTAATGTTCCAGTGATCGGATAGACTATGAGTCGCACGAAGCATTCCGGCACTTGGACTATAGGGGTCGAGTAACATCTCGTATCCCCTAGAATAATATTTGTACAGAGGCATCAACGAATCACCTGAACATAACTCGCTAGCAGCGGTATACGTTCCATTGCGTAACATAAATTTGTGATCCGGTGTACATCTAACTGATTCTCCATTGTCCAATATCACTTCAACTATATTGTCGGTTGCGACAAATCTAGGTTGCTCAAATTTCGTGACAGCAATATGGCCATCTAGTATTGTGTATCCCCAATAGTCAGAGTGTGGATCACTCGCCATTTCTTCTAGGGTTGGGCATGTACCATCAACTAATGCTACCCTTGTATCACCCGTAAAGCATCTTGCATACGTTGACTTCCCAACACACAATGCGAGAATATCTCTTGGAATATTAAACGTTTCCATCGACTGAGCTAGGGCGAACGAGTTTGGTGGTATGATTATAGCATCATGCGGATTCACTTCAACGTCAACAAAACATCTCTGGTCAAAATTCTTTGGGTCAACGATTGGCATGAAAGTAGGCGTAAACACCTTGAACATTGTATCTACCCTAATATCATAGCCGTAGCTAGACAATCCGTATGATACAACGCCCTGTCCGTTTACTTCTTTTACTTGGTGTTCAATAAATGGTGTAATCATACCATATTCTAGGGCGCGTTCTTTAATTAAGCGATCACTTAATGGCATTTTATCTCCTTTTACCTTACTACTCTTTCATTCATGAGTGGCTTTCTATTTGTGTCGATTTGATAACCATCAGTCTCGGGCCACTTATTCCATACTGGTTCTTCGCACTTCAGGTAACGCCCATCTACCTTTCCTGGCTTAACATACTTAGCCAGGAAATCTACCTTTCTTGTAACGATACCATTTTTAGTGTAGTCTCTTTCAACCCTCCATACTGCGCCCTCAACTGGATCAATCGCGCCGTGATGACCATACGTGCCAAGTATATCCATTGCATATTGAATACTTATGGGATCTCCAAAGTGCAATAGGGTGGGTGTGGCAAAACAGCCACAAGCAACTCTGGGTATAAAATCTCGTACCGGCAACCGCTCTTGCCCTCTCATAATGTCAAATGCCACGAACGGTTCATGTTTAAGATCGTAGCGCGTACCGTGCGCCAAGATTAGCCATTCACCAACAAGGCGCTCTCCCTCGTTTAGTACATCAAAAAACCGATCCTGATTCCAGTTTACCCACTCGGCGAACAGGTTGTGTTGAACAAATGACGAACTAGCTGCTGGCCAACCACGTCTCGTTACAGGGACTATTGCACCATTTAGTCTAATACATCCAACGTTAGCGCCGTCTAGCTTTTCTTGCACATAGATTGTGTCGTGTTTATCTCTAGCTTTCTCTGTGCAGATCGCTACTTGTCCCGGATGGCAAGTGCGATCCATATATCCAGTTCTGGATCCTGTCAGGTGAGGTATTGATCCATAGTTTTTTGAGTTAATCGGTTTTGGTTGCATTTCTTTCCTCAGCTATCCGTCTTGCTTCTACTGGATCAGGATGACATATATCACAGATATATCCACCCGTAGGTCTTTTTCTCCACGCAACTCTTTTACAGGCCCAACACTGGTTCGTCGGCATCGGACCCCACGTTGGTATCTGGTATACTATCTCCCAAGCTTGTTCCTTCTGCTTTCTCTGCTTCTTTTTTTGCACGTCTTTCTATCGCTTTCTTCAGATCCTGGTCTGCCAGCGGTCTAAAACAAGTCCCGAACTGTTCTGCACATGCCTTAAAGCAATCAGTCTTAGTAGCTTTCTCAGCAGTCTCCCATGTATCAGCAGAAACATCATCCAGGGTTGTTCCATTTTTAGGTATACGCACAGGCCATATTCCAATATCCTCGCGTACCGATACACTGCCATCTGCAAACGTAATGGTTAGTCTTCCAATTGCTCTAACGTAAGCAAGTTTTGGTGAGCGCTCTTCTATCTCGAATCGTTGAAGCTCAAATGACCACTTGTCAGGCCCTATAATCCTATTCAACTGCCATGTTGCGTAATCCCCCGACGTAAAGTCTCCCTTCACCCCCGACACATTCTTCACTGCCCATGTATGAGGTAGTCTCCGTAGCTCCGCTATCTGCCACTCTAATTTCTCTTCCGTCGTCTTTGGTTGCCCCATAGCCTTCTCCTATTAGTTGTTCTGCCAGTTTCATTCTGCGATTGTGAAGATCCTTGAAATACTTAGCCGCGCCTTTATCTGACCTTCGAAATGCAGCAGCATTAGTTTCCAGTCTTACATGATAGTCTTTTATCTTATCTTTCTCTTCAACAACTTCACCTAGAGCTAGTTTTTCCTTGGCAGTATTCAGTTTTATAGTACCATCTTTTACTTGTTCGATCACGTTACACGGAACAGACCATACCCATCCAGTTTTGCTATACACATATTCAATCTTTACTGCATTAACTTTGCCGCTCTTGCAAAAATGACTTGCTTGATGCTTACTTAAACCACAGAGCCTTGCGAACTCGCCTGTTCCAATGTATCCTTGTGGATGTTCGGGACTTGGGATATTCGACTTGCCCGTTCCCATCTCTTGCTACCCCTTTCTATTCTTTTGTCGTCTGGATCAACAGTAATGAAGTGTCTATCACTGCGACTACAAGCTACCGCAACCATTCCTCTATCAGTAAATGGATTTAGTATCAATTCCTTCGGTTTCGAAAACGCCTTAATGAGATTTACTGTTGCTCTGAATGATGAGTAAGGTCGTTGTCCATCGGCCACTTGCATACCCTTGCGCCATTTCTTGTCTACCAACGGACCCCATAAATCATGAATGTAATGCTCTCGGAACAACTCTCTTACCATTGGACCCTTAGAATACCATAGCCATACCACATAATGTCGTATTAATTTCTTGGCTTCATTCTTTATATAGTTAGGTATCAGTTGGATCAACGGCCACTGAAAGTAGACTTCTGAGCTAGCCAGGTTCTTAGTAGCTACTGGTATAGCACCAGGATTACATCTGACAAGCAATGTTCCGTATTCTCCGAGTACGCAACTTGCAGTAAGCGCGAGAGTTTGATAATCTTTTGGTGCAAGGTTAGTCCTATCGCTCATGACCAAGTGTACGCTATTCTCGGGGACCAACTTAGTCATCTCGAAAACATCGCCGCACCAAAATTTATCAACGTAGTTTTGCATCCAGTTTATCCAATGCGTGAAAAATATCATTAACCAAACCATACTCTTCTGCTATCCGGTTCAGGGTTAGAGCTATCATTGCTCGTGTAGTCTTACTGCTCCCAATTCTTATATTCTTAATACCTGAATACGCATTTTCATCTTCGTATTCGGCAAGAATAGCAACCAAGATCATAGATATGTCGTACATATTTGACATTAGTCTGGACACTTCGGTAATGATTTGACCAAGTACCTCAGCTTGTCCATCTGGCATACTGTCAAAGACTTCCTTACTTCTTTTTATTGCGTCGCCCTCATTCAAAATTGCGTCCAGTAACGGGTTACTCATTGACCTCTCCTTTTTGATCGAATGGATTTTGGGTTGCATCAATTAATTCTGCGAGTGTATTCATAAACGACTCGCGTTCCGTGCTACTGATTGGAACCTCTGTATCAATTGACCTACCAAGTATAGCGGCTATGGTACGGGTCAACATGATTAATCCAGCATTAGCTCGTAGCACATCAATGATCCCCTGTCTGATGGCAGGGTGTGCTAAAAACTCTGGATGATTAATGTCACGGATCACTTCTTCGCTATCTTGGTTTCTCATCTCTTCTACCTTTTCTAAAAGTAAATCGAAATCAATTGACCCATCCGGTAGTGGTCCTAAATCATTCATTTGTTTTCCTTTCGTTGATATTTTTTGTTGATTAGTTCCTCGTTGTATGCGAGCAATTCTGCTTCTTCCTGTAGTTTCCTGTTTCGTTCACACCCCTCTCTAATTTTTACCCATGCATCATTAAGCATAAGATTCCTGAATATATATATCTTTTGATCTTTGAAATTGTTATTCTGGAAAGCATAATGCACAATTTCCATCAGTTGTTCTTGCGTGGGCTTATCCCCTTTAAGAATATTCATAAACTCATCAATAGCTTTTTGTGCATGTTTAAGGTAGGGACTCTTATTTGACTTGACCGTATCATACTGAGGGTTTGCTTTCAAGTAATACCACGCAGCTAATTCAGCGGGCTTACCTGGAATAGACGGATCGGACACCGCAGCGTTACCAACGCCATCATACTCCCTCAAAGCAGTCTTAATTCTATCCTTATGCTGTGCTGATATACTAGGATCAGTGTGTTTTTTTATGTCAAGCCCCGGAACATTATTGGTTCCCCTGTTTGGTTCAACTTTCTGTTGTTTACTTCCATTGTTACTTTTTCCAGTTTCACCATGCTCGGAAAGGGTGTCTATCTCATGGTCATCACTTGCATAGCTCATGCTGTCTTTTTCATTGTCATTGTGCTCTGAATGAATGTCATTAGGTGATTCTATTGCATCCCATAATTCTTTTTCTAGTTGATTATTTTCATCCGCGTAAGCGGAATTACTGTCACTTGTGGCATAGCTTGAATTTGGGAAATTTTCGAAAGTTTGTTTAATGTTTGTTTTAAGTTTGTTTTGTGTGTCAGTCCGACTGACCACCTGCGGTAAGTCCGACTGACCACCTGCGGTCAGTCCGACTGACCACCTAGTTATTTCTGTAGGTGGTAAGTCCGACTGACCACCTACATTGTTGAGTATATTACGCGCCTTAGTCGTTCTTTTTTTATCAGATTTCTTTGATTCTGATTTACGTTGGACAAGACCATGTATGTCTATTGACTCTTTGTCGATGTTTAATTCGTATTCTTGACCATCATTTGTTGGGTCTCCTATCTTGGATATGATATTGAATTTGTTAAGCGAGTTTAGTGCATTGATCACGGCGGGACGCGATAAACCAGTTCCTCTACTGAGTAAGCGTCCATCTTTCTTGGATCGAATTCCATTACATATTTGAGATATACTTACTCGATCTCTTTTAGATACGCGATTTGATTCAAACCCCAAGATGCGTCTGATTACAAAGTCTAATACTACGTATTCTTCTGTGGTAAGCCAATAGCATAGCTCGTCTGAGTAAAAGTTTGGTTTCTGGTATGAATTAGGTATTATTGTATTGCTTGTTTCGTGAAGTAGTTCCATCTTGTATTTCTGCCTAGATCTGTCTCTGCTTTTTTCCGCCAAGAGATCTAGTCGTCCCAATTGAAATTGTATCCATCATTATACACGTCCTTTTTCTAGCATTTCCTTTTCCCATTTATCAATTTGCTCTTGCATGACACGTTCCATCTCTTTCTTGCCGCTCGATCCAATCTTGAGACTCCATCCCCGAAACGTATTCCATAGTTCTCGATCAAGTACAATTGATGCTTTCAAATCCGTGGTTTTCATAATTTTTTTTTCTCCTTAATAGAATTATACAGCATTTTGCTGTTTAAGTCAAGTGAACCGCAAAGAAAAATCCCTCAACCTTTTACAGTTGAGGGAATGTTATCAAGTATTCAATTGTTAATCTAGATCCCCGTTTGTCTTACTGATAAGCGCGGTTTCGAGTCTAGCTTGGATTTTCATTACAGAAAACTGGCTAGACAGGAACGTCTCTTCAATGAGAGCTTTTGACAGTTGAGATTTATAACTATCAATACCCTCTTGCTTCTTGCAATACGTTTCATTGTCTAAGATTAATTCCCTGAGCAATGTTGCCCTACCCTTATCGTTTTTACCCTCATCGTTGGCACGCTTTTCCATAGGCAAGCTGATAATATCTAGCTCTTGTTCCTCGCGATAGATAGTCTCTTTGAGAAACGATACAGCGAGTTGGGCTTTCTTGATCTTCTCGGGCATAACCTTCATTTCTTCGAGCATTGCGGCGATCTGATTTTTGTCCATGATTGATCTCCTTGTATTTTATAGACTAGCAATTATTGCGCCGACTATGACCCCTGCTAGGAATGTGACTAGATACTGTATCATGGTCAAAGCTATTGTATCCATGATTGATCTCCCTAACCAAAAAGTTCTCTGATGATCATCATTGCAATGGTTCCGACTGTAAACCCTGCACAAAGTCCAAACAACGCCATGAAAATAACGGAATCACTCACCATGTTACCCTCCTTTTGAGCAAAAGACTTATGAATCCCTAATCACTAGGCAGCACCTTTATATTCTTTTGTAGGTGTCGTATTTAGTTGTATACATAGCTTCGCAATCCCGCAGATTTCAAGCCTGACGCTTAAAATATTTGGATAAGCAGGGTGCTGCCTAGTGATTAGGGAGTGATCCGCTATAGATAGAGTCTGCTTCCGAAAACAGAAAAGGATAAACAGAAAAGGAGATTACCATGACATACGCAAAACGGAACGCAGACCCTAGCCATAGCGGATCACTGATATTAAGTTTTAGTTCTTCTTCATCCAGGCGAGCAAGGCGTCTCGCGCTTCTTTTACAGTGCCTTGATACAGTGCAAGATCGTTTACCTTCAGTGCTTCGAGCATACGTTCCTTAGTAAGCTCCTGTCCCTTAGCGGTATATTGACGCTTTCGCCAATCTTCCAACTTCGTTCCATCAGGACCGTCACTCCAATGTTCGTGAATCTTGACCTTAACTTCTTGTCCGGTAACTTGTTCTACCATAGACTGAAGATTCTCTAGAGATTCGGCCTCGGTTCGTGGCGCATCATATAAGTCCAGGGCAATGCCCAGTAAGGACGCGCATTTGCGAAGTGCGTCACTGGCCGCGCTCTTAAAGGTATCACCCATGCCCATGTCTGACTTGATAGCCTGTGACCCGAATTGTTCCTTGGTGATAATGGTGCTAGTTGTGTTGTTGATGACAACACGTAACCTGCCGAGCACGACAACCTCACTTGGTAGATTTTGATCATGATGGTCAACAATTTCGTGAGACGCAATCTCAAATGACCAATGCAGTCCCAATATTTGATTTAGTTTCTGTGTGATATAGGAATGTGGTACATATGACAACTCTACACCGCTATGGGTTTTGCGTTTCTTGATCGACTCCTGTGGAGTTGGCTGAGACAGCATCTCCATTAACGATGTCTCCATTTCGCTTAGGAGACTCGAATAGGTTTGCGACGGCGACGAGGAATTCTGATTCGTCGTCTCGGGATTGTTTTCTGTTTCCATCCGGTAATCCTTTCTTTCTTATACTGTGTCGATACAATCTTTGCGCCGCTCGTTCTCGCCTGAGATCGTCCCAGTCTTTTTCCAGCGATACAGTTAGAGCGGCAATCATATTGCTTTTATGCTCCGATACACCGGGAGTATTGTACCATTTGAATCTTTCGTTTGCTCTTTTGTTTATTCTTTCGAGTAGCATTTTACTATTTGGAGGATTTTCTTTTGCCATACGTTGTCCTTATCTTATAGTATTATACCATACTTATTAAGATAAGTCAAGCGCGGTTCACTTGACAAATTTAATACAGTGTAGTATACTACTTAGTATTATTAATAATAATTGAAGGGAGTATACAATAATAATGTCTCGTCCACGCAATAACTCTATTACCGTTACCACTGTTCGCATCGGAAAAGATGCGCGTGACATGGTACTTTTCATGGTAAGCGCTCTTGGGTTTAGCACTAGCCAGGAGTATCTAGACGATCTAGTGTCACGTGACTTCAAGGAACGTACAGGAAAAGACACCGTAGGTGCCTTGGTGAATAAACTAGAGTAACAGAATGTACCATGTGTACATATTGATCACATGGTACATTCTGTACAATTATATAGTTACAAGGCTAGTGCCTCGTCTAGGGTGAGATCGCGGGCGATTCCCGCTATACGGCCAAGTGACTCGAACGCGCCGCCTACATCGAGATCAGTGTCGTTTACTCGGTGTAGCTCGTAAGAGTCAGTTTCGCCTTGCCATTTTGACCACTCTTCAACGTGAACAATGTATGATCCGTCTGTCACGCGGTATAACGTCTCTGTAACGCCGCGTGTATCATCGCTTCCGTAAAAGGTTATGTCGTCGCAGATAAATCTCCGACGAATGTTACTGGGCGTCTTCCATCTTGCGCTGCGCCATTGCGCATCCTATTGAATGTTCCAATATCTACAGTGATCTCTTTCATTTCCTTTTTCCTTTCTTTTGTGGAAGATTTCGCGGTATTTGTAGACTAAAAGCCATTTCCTCTAGCTCTAACGGGAACTCTTCTAGCCACGAATCGCTGTTGACATGAATCCAAGCTATCAGTGCTTGGATGACTTTGCCTTGTTTATTGACAATACCTCGTAATTCGATAATACTTTCTGCGAGATCCACTTGCTGTATATCATATGCAACGGATGGCATCTCTTCTAGGTATGTCTCAAACTTACTTTTATCATATTTACTACGCCTATTTACAAGTTCTCCAAACAAGAATCGCGCAAGACCGCCTTCTTGATCTTGTTCTATGCCATAGGATTCACGCGACCTTGTTAGCATAACGCTTTCACCGAGCTAGTAATACAGTCTCGAAATCTCTTCGGATCCTGCTCGTCAATTGACTCCGATGTTCCTGGTAATCCATCTTCAACGAGTTCGCACACTAGATCAAACGCGAACAGAGAGAAAGTTGTTTGATGTGCAGGTTCTTTTCCAAATAGCATCAGTGAGCAGTTCTCAATCCTGTCTTTAAGCGCTCGCGGCATAATAGTATTGTGCTGGCGCTCATTCAATTTATTCATTATGGTTGACATTGCATTTCTTATCCTTTCATGATATTATTGTTATATGGCTAACGATTTAGTTGCGTCTAATGTAATGTCTGGTCGTATCATACGTTCTGGTAGCTCATTCCGAGAGCTACTTCGTCTTCGCTCGAAAGAGATTCTAGATATAAATGGTCGATCTCTTTCTGCCGAAGAGTATGTCGTAGAGAAAATACTTGAAGCTATAATCTACGGCAAGGTACAATTCCCTGGCGATGCCAAAGAGCGCATGATTGATATGAAAGACTGGCGCAACTGGGTTACTGAATTTATCAATATTGTAGATCCACCTAGTCTGGCACTGACTAACTCTGGTGGCCTAAGTCCGGTAGGCGCTGGCGATGAGGTCAAGACGATGTTAGCCGAACGCATTGACAAGCTCATCGCCATCGAACCCGCCTTCCGAGAAAGAGTGATGTCTCTCTTGCCAGAGCAAGACAGTAGCGAGTGATTAGTATGTCTCTACCTCGCATCCATCTTCGTCTATTTCAAGTTCGAACTCTTCCTCGACTTCCTCGACTTCATCGTCGTCATCTTCGTCAGATGGAACATCAGACAAATCCATTCTCATCTTAACGTATTCCTCAACAACTGCTCTTACAAGTAAGCTAACTAGCTGGTCGTGCGAGCCTACATCAGGTGCACCGTGAAAGCTAGAAATCAGGTCTAGAATATTCCTGTTACCGTAGTTATCTTGCATATCGTCAAGAATGTCCCAGATGGCATCCTGATGCTTCTCGTACCATTCGTTTGTATCGTGATAATATACGAACTCGCCAACGTCCCATGCCGCACCATCGCGGATAGTTTCTAGATCTTCGCGCCCGAGCGCTTTCAGGGCGTCTTCAAATTCTCGCAAGTTTCTATTTCTTGAATTGTAGGAGTAGTCCATGTTATTTCATTATCCTTTCGTAGATTCTACTTGGTGATGGAGTTCCATAAACTTCGCTGCGCATTGTTATCCAATGCATGTGCTCTTGGATAGCACGCTTTAGATCGTCTTCTGTTGGATGATCCCCATATTCGTTGATGTACGATCCACAGTATAGAAAATCATCTACGGTATCAAACTCGAACATGCCGTACCCATTTATAATATCTACCGTGTTTCGTACTGCGTTGAGCCAGTCCTTGTTTCGCTCGGGAACAATCTTGAACCTGCCAGCGTAATCGCCTTCGGTTATCTTGTGAGTTATTAGTCCGGCTTCTCCTAATACTTCGTCTGCCGTTTGCTCTACTGCATGTGCCCAATTGGAAAAGAATTCATCATTTTCCTCTTGTTCCCGAGCTAGTGCATATTCTTCGGCTTCTTCCTCTGAGTATTCAAGTTCATTGATTGCATACTCGTAGGCGTTGTGGTATGCATATCCACCGCTGTCGAACATGCTCTCAAGAACTTCGTCTTCTTCAGGAACGCCGAGCCACTTAGCCAACTGATCTATTGACACTTTGTCGATGTCCATTTCGTTCTCCTTTCTATTTTAGTTACCCTGCACTCAGAAGTTGTACGATTACAACCCCTGAGAGCAAGGGGGGAGACTAGCTCCCCGCCCTAGCTACCAGTCCATTTTTAACAACTCTTCTATGGCATTACGTTGCATGTCGCGGCGCTCTTTTTCTGCTCGATTGCTACTATGCCGACCATCGACAAGTCTTACACGCAAATACTTTTTCAATGCACGTTTTATGGCATTGCGTAACCATGGCGAACTTGGCAACTTGTTTGCGCTATCTATGATAAAACCTGGGTGGTGGTATCCTTTTTCTTTTACCGCATTCAAGATAAGAGCGCCTGGGTAATACTTCTCTTTCATGTGACTAATTAGATGTTCCGTATCTTCTGCTGCATCTCCTAGAGGTTCTTTCGTGTCAATAACGCGCATCGAGCAATACCAACAATCACCTGGCCCTGGCAATGGGATATTCTCTGGAAGACCATCAACGAACTTATCTATCTTTTTCTCGATCCTTTCGATACGTTTTGCATCTCGGGACTTCTGGAAATTGTATACTTGGCCATCTTCGTATATCTTGATCTCATCATCGAAGGGCCAATCCTTGGTTCCGGGCCAAAACTCATGCCCGATATGCACGTACCATTTATTCTTTTCTTGATACACATAGCAATTCAAGGTGCTTGGCAGGTAACGCTCGATTGCCTTATTTAACCACTTTTTAGTAGTGATTGTTCTCCAGCCACCAGAATTCAATGTCAACGAATGCTCGTTCATCTGATACTCAGCGATGACGGTCTGGTGTAGCTGTATTCCAATTTTCCAGCTATCTTTCAGTTTTATCTCGGCAACAGTTGGCCCGAGACGTTCAATGACATCGCCTTGAAATTCAGAATTCTTGATATAGGTAGCCATCTCGCTCTCCTTTTCTGATTTGTAAATTTCTTGTAAATTCTTACTCTTCCCTAAGAGATCGTATCGCTACGATCCCTTAGAGTAGAGGGGGAGACTAGCTCCCCAGTCTACATTATGCTAGTTCTACTTGCCGAATAGCCTTTCTCCAATCCTTGCCCCATACTCTTTTGAGTATCCGATACTTTTCGTTATCAAAGTCCTGGCTATGACCACTCCAACTTAGATGTGCCATTTCGTGGGTTACGGTATCCATAATTTGCAATGGATTATCTAGGTCTGTATTCACTGGATTTATGAACAGAAATGTGAACCCACTTATATTGGTCAGACAGCCCTCGATCTTCATCTTGTCTTTTCTAGAACCAAACCATAGTCCTAGTCTAATACCATCCGATTCACCAGTCATCTTCTGCACTTTTCTTACCTTGTCTAGCAACTTGCTAAACTCGGGCAGCAATTTTCCATTTTGGTCCAGTAACAGCTCGCGGCATTCTTCTGGATTCTTTTTATTCTTTGGAAGACCACGTATTGCAATTGGCTCAGTGTAAATGGCTTCATCGGAAACGGTAAATGGTATCTGCATCTTTTTGTATAAACCGCTGCGACTATACAGATTTAAACTATTACTTACAACCTCACCGAATATATCATGGCTCCAGTTCGGATCGTATATGACGACGCTTTCCGTAGACATATCAACAGTCTTTTCGTGTCTTACTGCGTCCGCTACCATGTCGTTGATCACGTCGTCAATCTTACAGGAGTATTCGTATCGCAATCCGTCACGATTCTCTGTGAGTAGTTCGGTTGCGGGTTTAGTAAGTTCGAGATACATACACTTTGTAAGATACGACCTATAGAAATTCGTAGTGAGAAGTCCACTTGTTCTCACATACACATTACCCTCAGACTCATTTCTGGCATTGTTGGGTTTTACTGCGTACAGTATCCCGAAATCAAATTCAGCTACGATTTGTTTCTTGGTAAGTTTTCGCCCTTGTGGTACAAGTTCGTCGTTCAGGTATACTTTACATGGAATGTTACAGAAGTTTACCAGGTCTAATACAAAACTATCGACTACTGATTTGCGCAAGCACCTGTCAGTATCCGCGCAAGTTACCTTAAATCCATTCCGATCATTTGGTAACGGACTTGCATAATTCCCACCCGATCCCTTAACTACGAAATCAGACGATGCGATCTCCCACCACTCCCAGGAGAAGGAAATCAATTCTTTCGCTGCTCCGAATGATCCGATTGGCCTATTGGTTCTCTTTTCGCTGCCGCCGATGGTAAGGAACGCTGTTTTAAATCTTTCCCAACTTATCCCGTGTCCATCATCCTCAGCAGAGATAAAGTGATTGCCGTTGTCGTCAATACCTGTTTTGATATAGATGTTTCTTGCGCCTGCATCGACGCTATTTTGTATCAGTTCACGAACTAATGGTTTACTCAATTCGCCGTTGTACTGGTTACTTGCACGACGCTTGAATTCCTTGGCATTCGTGGGTAATGTTACAGTATATTGATAATCTTGTGTGTCCATCATATTCTCCTTTTCTGTTTTCTTATTATATATATTATATCATATAATAGGTTATAAGTCAACCTAGAATATATATCCTGACATCTAAATATAATTACTAGGTTATACTCAGATGCCAGGACCGGAGACTATCTCCGATCCCGAGATTACTACCACCTATATCGCCTAAATTTCTCGTATGTACTATATGCAATTGGCCTTGCATAGTACCATTCTTTGCCTACTGGCGAGTCGTGATGAAAGTTATTGATTTTCAGCCCATTGCCATCATGGTATATATAGAATGTGCAATCGGTATTTGGAAGAATCTGTCGCAGAAAATTCTTCCCGTCATCCGCAAAAAGATATTGTTCTACATTTATGCCTCTCCACCCGAAGTTTGCGACTTCTACTTTCCAGCAACCAGACGGACTTTTCTTGTTAATAATTTCTGTCAAGTATTCGATTAGATAGTCCCACTCTATAGTAAGAAGATAGGAATCCTCGTATACATATTCCCATATCTTATCCTCGTCTGGCTTACCATCTTCACCAACAAGGTGATCATATGGGTGATCTGGGTCGTTTTCAATGCACTCTATTAGATACTTGACCTGGTTGTTCATAATCTCACACGTATCCCAGGACATTATCGGCTTCTTTTGTCTCATTAGTATCCCAACCTTTCTACTTTCTGTGCGGCAATGGTTGTATCTTCAAGCAATCGCCTATTGCCATCTCTGCTGTTAGGATAGTGGCCATAATAGTCAAGGCCAGTTCTTGTAAAAATAGCTAGTGGATACTTGTTGTTATCCTCAGCGGAATAGATAATCTTCTCAAGCAGGGTACACCTAGCCTCTTTGTGATCAAAGTAAGGTCCTCGCAGTATCTTGTAGTGTGGATGCGGTAATCCATTTTCCTGAATTGGCCTATGGCAAATATACCATCTTGGAGAGTTACGTTTTTTCTTTTCCATTGCACTCCCTCTCAAATGTCCAATTGCGCGGATCGCTTTTGCCCATATAGACGAAATTCTTGTTCATGTAGTTTTCGCTGCATGTACCGACGCATCCATTATGCGGAAGATAATCTGCCCAAAGTACACCGTAGTATTCTAGCCACGACATATTAAAGAACTCAACGGTGTGTCTATATTTACACTCAAGACAGTTTGTTGAGTAGTTATCTACGGCATGGCCAAATACGTCAAGATATTCTTGTGTCATGACGAATTCCTTTCTGTTGTTTGTTATATACCGACTACTGGCCAAGACTCATATCCTGGCCAGGATGTCGAGATACAACTATAGTTCTGAAAATACTTCAAGTCCCTCGTTAGGAAAGATTAAATCTCTCGACATAGTAAGCAGTAAGTCATCTTGCATATAGTTATCGAGAGCGGCGGGCTTGTTATAGAACTTGAAATTGCTCTTGGAATCCACAATATACATATACAGACCAACAATCAGATCGTTCTTTGCCTTACCTACCTCTTTCTTTGTTGGAACGTAAACTCCACGGATATGATGATAATGGCCTCGTAGTGTGTCGTTGTACTCGCGCCACAATTGCATCAATTTGTCCTTTGTCATGACTAATCACCCTTTCTGAGCAATCTGTCGATCACTCCGTTCATTACGCTTTCATCGTCTTCCTGGCTCAACGATCCATCTGTAGCAGCATCAACAACTTCCCGCTTTTTAGCTATCAGGTCAACGATGTCATTGTCGATTGTACCATCCGCTATAAGCCACCACGCTGTTACTTTGTGCTCCTGGCCTATTCGATGTGCCCGATCCTTGGCCTGATCCATTGTTCCTGGATTCCAGCCGAACTCAACAAAGGCAACATTTGAAGCAGCAGTTAAGGTGACTCCAATTCCACCAGCAATCAAGCTACATACGATAATGCGACAGCTTGGATTGTTCTGGAACCTGTCTATATTCTGTTGTCTGATTACAGGAGAATCTTCCCCGAACAATCTAGCGGATCCAGGAAACTCTTTTAGCAATGATTTCTGAATCTCGATATGATGAGCAAAGATGATTAACTTCTGATCAGACTCCATGAAATCAGATACCCATGATTTTACAGATTCGATCTTTCCTTTGGCAGCTATCTGTTTCAGTGCGCCGATACGTACAAACGTTTCGCCGCGCATAGCCTTCCATACTGCGTATTCCACTGTCTGCTCTAAAATCTCCTGGCGTTTCTGCTTGGACATCCCAGGGTTTTCTTCGGCTATTTTAGCAACGATCTTGAGGACTTTCTCATCGCAACGCTTTTTCTCATGCAGCCATGATACGAGATCATTCTCGGCACCGTTATACTCTTCCCAGTTATCAATTGTCATTGGAATTGTGGCGTGTTGAACAGGTGGTAGCTCTTTCAGTACCTCTGACTTGATTCTGCGAATATAGCATATTGATCTCAGCTTGTCGTTTAGCTCCCCGAGATTACTAGAGCCTGACATATCCCATCCCCATTGCCCTCTTTTAGCATCGCAATATCTCTTGGCGAATGTCCAGAATCCACCCATATCATCTAGTCGATCAAGGATTTCTAATTGGCTAATCAATTCCTGTGGACGATTTAGGATAGGGGTTCCGGTAAGAGCGAGTATTACTGTGATAGTTTTAGACAATTCCTTGACAGTTTTTGCTCTGATTGTTTTTGGGTTTTTACAATAGGTCGACTCATCCATTATCAAGGCTTTGAAATGTCGCCTCTTCAGAGATTCACAATGCTTTGTCAAGATGTCGTAGTTAATGATTACAATATCATGAGAAGTATCAAATGTTCCATTGCTGCCATTCAATACAACAACGCTCTTTCCAGGCAGCCACTTCTCTACTTCACGCGCCCAGTTTAGCTTTACACTTGCTGGAACGATAATCAATGCAGGGAAGGAATCAAGATGTTGCAACGTTGCAAGCGCCTGGATTGTCTTTCCTAAACCCATTTCATCTGCAATGAAACATCGCTTTTGTCTACTGGCATACGCGACTCCTGCTTTTTGAAATGGCCTAAGCGTACCGCCGAGTCCACGCACTTCTATTTCTGCATCCGTAGCTCGCGATGCTTCTTTGGCCCACTCAGCGGTTCTTGAAAGCTCCCTGGCGTGGCTATCAATCTCTTCTAGTTTATTACCTGATGCCTTGTCAATGGAGAATCCATTATCTTTGGCAAAGCTAGACAATGCTTGCACCATATCTTGTTTTGGCGATACGGTCCAGCACTTTTTTACCGAATCCCATCGCCTACCAGGGATTTCTTTTACTTTTGCAACGAGCGCAGAGTCATACTCGAATTTGATGACAAAATTTCTGCCATCAAATTCGATTGTATTAGGCACTTTTGGTCTTGCTGGTTTATCGTCAGTGACTCGCCAATCTATTGCTGGAAGTGTAGCAGGGTCAGGCGGCTCGGGAATCTCGTTGTAATTTATTCCCAAACTAGCAAGCTGTGCATGATACTTCTTAACCATCTTCCAGGCAGCGCGGGCTTGCTTTGGCGACCAGCGATCTTGCGCGGCTAGACTGTGGCCAAATACTGTGTCTGCCGCATTAAACCCTTGTGCATCGTGACTATTAGCATAATCACAACGATTAGCCAACTTCACGACTGCCTCTTTTAGCAGATCGCGTTCCATGATGTTCTCCTTTCTTTAGTTATACACCGACAACTAACCAGGACCGATGTCCTGGCTAGATGGTCGAGATACAACACTCATGTAATAATTATTGCGATTGGTCCCCTGTATATCCGTGGATCTTTGCTAAATAGTCTGATCTATTGTTTTCTCCAATATATGCCGCGTTGGCTTCGCATACATTTCGATGCTTAGGCTCGTGTCTGTATCAACATACACGGCCTGATCAAAACCAGTGTCGAGGTCTAGCAGGGTGACTTCTATAGTATCCGAGAAGTCGAACCCCGCCACGTCGTATAACGAACCATTATGAATTGTAACTAGCAATCTTTGCATTCCAACTCCTTACTGGGATACGCATATTCTCTATAAACGAAACGACTATACCGTCGTATTCTATATACTGCTCACCGTCTTTTTGAAACACCCCTGCCTCTATATCGAATCCAAGCATTTTTATTCCCTTGTTTATCCATTTGCGTGTAAGCAGGGTGGGATAATCACCCATGCGCAAGATTAGTTCCTCTCCATCTCTTTCTACTACATCTGTCCAGTGGCAGCGTATTGCCAGGTTTCCATTATCTAGCTTTATCATGCTTGTTGTTGATGATAGTTTTTGGATTAATTCTGACATTTTTGTACTCCAGTTGTATCGTTACAATCACATTCTGCTCAGAAGAGCCTCAATGTTATTGTCCGACAATTCTATCCATTCGCCATCAAGTAGCTCTGGCGAATTGGTCAATGCGTAAATCTCATTTGATCCATCTGGCGTGTAAATATCCAAGTGGACAAGAATCATATTACGTGCTCGCACAGCATCCTCGATATTCTCGAAATACCTCAAGAATTCCATGATATTTCCTTTCTATCGCCAATCATCATGATCGTTACGGATTGTTATAAGGACTTCTCGATACTCTGTCACAATAACGTTATCTATACAGTTGGCCATAGATGCGGCCTCGATGTATAGACGCGCTACCTCATCTTCTTTATCTGTTTCCGCGAACATATCCCACTTGTCACCATCTGGGATATACCAAATGATGTACTTCTTGCGTTTCTTTGTCACGTTACGCTCCTTTCTTTATGCGAGTACCTAATAGTAAATAATAATATTCTATTATATATATTATACCATACAATCATAGATAAGTCAAATAGAATATAGATTGATAGATAACAAAAAAAGAGAGGGCTTTTATACCCTCTCTTTCCTTTCTTACCTATATGGATTGATTCTTTTTGTACAATTCATCCAGTCGAGTGTATCGTCAAACAAATTGACGACAGCATGCATCTCACCAGGATAACCATCTTCGTAATCATCGGCGATCCCTAGACCATAGTCACTCGCAACGTCTACGAGCGCGTTATATGCAATCTCCCATTCATCGACGTATGGAGTAATGATACAAAGAGAACCTATAAACGTCCATCCTAGATAGTGACCATAATAATCTCTCTGATAACAAGCCTCGTTGAAAGCGAGTTGATATACTCTTTTCCAGTCAACTCTTTCTCTCGCGGCTTGTGCAAAGATTACGCGCAGTTCGTCGTCCGACTTTATTTCCCGATCCAGAGTGTCCCTATAATCATCCACCCAATGATAAGGCATTGTTATTCTCCTTAATATGGCCATTCATCGCCGTACAATAATCGTAGTTTATCAACCATTAGCTCGACAACATCAGTGGTTTCGTAGATCAAATTTCGCATTTCGGTGAGGTTTTTGTTAAGACTTTCGATCTTTTTATTAAGATCGCGGATCATTTCCCGTGTTTCCTTGGTCATCGGATCCATCATTGCAAATCTCCTTTCATTGATTATCGACTCAGCTTAACCCATGAAAGCTCATGGGCTAAGTGAAACGAGAATCTACTTTCGCACTTGGCCTTGACCATCAGAGACGATCAGGCCAGAATCTAGGGTTTTGTCCATCAACATTCCTTATCACGTCCTTTCTGCAAAGTTACGTCGATGTTGAAGTGAATGTGCATTGGTTGCACAACAAGGATACTGGATAAACGATACTCGTTCAGCAATAGATTAGCAACACAATCCATTGCATCATCCACTTTATCAAACTCGCTATGCACATCGTATGAGTATTGTCGCTCATCATTACCAACGAGCACCATGTAGTTTTTCTGTGTAGATTGACTGTATTCCATTATTTGCCTCTCCCTACGACAAGATAATCGCGAGAGTGGTTATCTTGTCGTTGCAGTTGTTTATACTGGCTTTTTAGGTTGTCGTAGTCATTCTGCCCAGAGTTCACGCAAGCGATATGTGCAGCGACAAGCATCATGATCCCGAGCAAAAAGCAGACATAGTGTTTCATTTTTAATTTCCTTTCAGGTCAAGGCGAATCGTATTTAATCTATCCTCAACGTCCTCTGGGAACATCATCCACAGATTTTCGTCATCGAATAAGGATTGCTGGTCATCATCACTATCCCCGCACATAAAGGATATTTCATCGTTGTCTGCGAAGATAAATGGATGACGTAATGGATTTCCGATGGGTTGATGATTTACAGAGAACATACAAGCGTCTTTGATGTTACGGAATTTGTGAATCATATTTAGTTGTCCTTTCTATGAATACATATAAGGCACGTTGGCCTTATAATGCATCCCTAGTAGGTCGGCGGCATACTCTTGCCTAATAGCAATTTCTACCATAGGATCGAATTGCCTTGCATTAGCAAGAATATACTTTCCATCTCTATCCCAATCCAGCATCATTTTTACGGCCTCGACTTGTATTTGCAATGGTGCGTTGGGCATAAGATATTTCACAAACTTTACCGCATACATCCATTCTCTGTTTGGTGGCTCTATTTTGTTAATATACAGTGATCTCTCAAGTTTGATTGTGTTCATGACAATCTCCTTCTCCCTCTTCGGCTCGCCTCGCGGCAGGGCCGGTTATCTGCATTGTAACGCCACACTGAAAATCTCTAATCTTGGCTCAGGACAATCTGGCCGCGACACCCCTGACGCATGAAATTGTCCTGAGCTAAAATCAGAGAGCGACGACACAGCGATTCCCCAAACGCCTACGTCGCTTTCTGGTTATTATTCCTTGATCGTGATAATTATATATTCCGATGAGTCGAACATTCTTACACCGACGAACTTGTCGTCGGTGTATTGTGGCCTAATTCGACAGGAAATGGCAGAAGCCATTTCCGACATTCTGCTCCAATATATCGGAGCCATCGGATGACTGATTGCTCGCGTCTCGCAGTATTTTCCTAAAAGCACCCCAAATCTTTTCTTGAACGAATCGGTTAGCCATTCCATGATTAAATTGTCCTTTCTCGCGTGTCACGTTACAGCTACGCGACGCACGCTATTAAATTATCTTTCTCTCTCAACCTTATACTCTAATTATAACATAGAATATAGATTAAGTCAATAGCCATAGGATGATCAAATCCTTAATCATCCATGCAATTGTGCCTACAGCTACGGTAACGATACAGACAAAAAGCATCGTTACCGTGTTGCTTGTTTCTGGCAAATTGTCCATATGAAATTGTCCTTCGCTACGTGCCTATATCGGAAATAAAATGTAACGTTACAATAGAAATTGTCCCACGCGAGCGACCTGTATTGAAATATGAAATTGTCCCACGCAACGTGCCTATAAATTGTGCATACGATTGTGCCTATATGTAACGTGGTATAACTAGTGGCAAACGTGACTGCCCTAGTCGTGTTATGGTGTATGGTGTATGGTGTATGGTGTATGGTGTATGGTGTATGGTGTATGGTGTATGGTGTATGGTGTATGGTGTATGGTGTATGGTGTAACGTGAAATTCAGTTTACTATATAGGATCATTCTAATCCTATAATCTAATTATACCACATCTAGTCCTATAAGTCAAACTTGCCATAATAAAATGTAACGTTACACTTTTTTACGTCAATTGACAGTATAGCGCTATTCTACCATTATACTTTGACGTATTGGCACTTGACATTGCGTTGATTCTATGGTATAATATTGGTGTGTTAGAGATTAAAACACGCAAACGGTAAAATAGAAAAGGATGATATACGATGGAACAGAAAGACTATTCCAAGGTGCCAGGATATAATACTAAGTCTGATGCTAAACCGATTACTGACAAGAAGTTTACTATGGGTGATTGGAATTGGATTAGCAAGTCTAGCAGCGTTGGTAATTTCATAGAAGGCGAAATAGAACGCATTCAAGCCAAAGAGGAAGTCGAACGCGAAAAGGCCGAAAAGCTTTTGGCCGAAAAGCTACTGGCCGAGAGTAATGCCAAGCTATTGGAACAGTACACGGCCGAAATAGATGCTTTTATGACGGCCATAGACAATTCGCTTATGAGCGCTGGCATTCTTCTGGTTAAAATCGAAAAGGATAAGCTTTTCAAACCGACCTACGTTACTTTCACTTCTTGGCTAGAATCAAATGACATTGCCAAGAAGTGGAGTAGCAACAGTATCCAGCTAGCCATGCGCTTAGCGTCCAATTCGCTTTGCGTTGAGTTTAAGGATTTGGGTAGTGGGATACTCAAGGCTTTAGATACGTTCGAGAGCTATGTCAAGCAAAATCCGGATAAGAAAACGGTTGTTGACACTATAGCTGAGTTTGGTGAGGGCAAGGCATTGTACCAGCTAGCCAAGGATAAATCGCTTAGTGTCAAAGCCGTACGTTCTATCTTAGATAAGGCTAAAGGGAAGGCCGAAAGACCGAACCGAAGCCCGAAGAACGCCCCTTCTTCCGACACCGGCGATTTGACCGACGGTGAGCCGGAACCCCAGGCGGGAATAATCCCAAACACGGGAGTTAGCGCCGAGTGGCGATCACGGGCGATTATGGCGCTTGCAGCGAATCCTGGCCAGGAAGAGTTGGCAAGGGCGCTTGCTATGTTGGACGTTACGGTGCAATACTGTAAGGAAATACGAAACAAAATTATCGCAATGCAATCTAGCGCACCGGCTAGCGCACCGGCTAGCGCGCCTAAGGTTTTATCACCAAGGGAGCGACAGCAAGTAGCAGCATAACAACCAAATAGCACGTTTGTTCTATAGCGCATGGTATATAGTGTATCATGCGCTATAGTTTTGTCTGTCGCTATTGTATGTAATATTACAATGACTAGTATGTAATATATACTACAATAGGCGTATTGTACGACGCGGTGCGATACAACGGGCACGGGGTGAAACAAGACAGGGAGGGGTATGATTTGTAACGGCTAGGGGGACTAGTGGGGTAACGACCATCATCTCCCATAGTTTTTCTCGTTTCAGTATTCCACTTGACATATCATGTATTCCTGATCAAGCCAAGTATGCTACTATATACTACTACTAAACAAGTACCATCATCTTTCCTCATAGTTTTTTCTACTCCCATATCTCACTTGACATAGTGTTGTTTCCATTCCCTTTCCCGATCTTGAAATATTACACTATCTGATAGTCAGGTATATCCATCCATACCAAGCATCATCTCCCATAGTTTTTCTCATTTCCACATCTAACTTGACATATCATTGCTTCCATACCCTTTCCCGATCTTAATATATTATACTATCTAGCGATCAAGTCTATCTATTCCAACGATTCTTATTGACGGGTGGGGTATCTTGGTGTACAAGCACGGATTAGCCACAAATAGCTAAATACTGAATTTTTTTGCATTATTCTTGAATTATACAAGTATATTGTTACAAATTACAGTGTAGGCACATCAAAACACGGGCTTAGGCAAGGATATAGCTTATTCTGTACAATTATCTTGGTACGTCCTAGTGCCTAATATCATTGGCACGTCCTAGTGTCTAATATCATTGTGTTTTAAGGCTATCTAGGAGTTTTATGCATCGTTTAGTGGCTGATTTGTGATAGCTACGCTTTTTAAGTGGTGCAGGTTTAGTGTAATGGATACAGAATGTTCTAAACCAATCAGAGGTGTTATCGAGAGGGGTTCTATCAAGGATGACGATATTTCTATCGGAAGCGTGATGTACATTGGGTCTAGGGCATATTCCATCGAGTGCTATCCTGCCCATAGCTTCTAGATAATGCAAGTAGTCATGCAGGGAAGAATATCTAGTTTGGCCTGTACATATAGTCGTTAGCTCCGAGTATGTAGGAGTTACACCAAATCGTTCTTCGAACAGCTTGATTGCTTCAAAGGCAACGATAAGGCGGTTGGGGTCAGGGAGCAACCCCTTAACCCCAACCTTCTTATTAATGAGCTTACTCCTTAGCTCAGTCTGTAAGTGTTTACGTTTTACGTATTTGGACATCTATTCTTAGTTTGTTACTTCTCCATAGGTTTGAACAGATCTGATAATACGCGGCACATATGCCTCGACAACTCTTCATTATCAAGGACTTTATCTTGCAGGGCTTCTGGATTAGCAACAGATCCTTCTTCTGAGCATTTACCCATCTTACAAGCATCTGCGATACCAGGTGGAATCCCTTGAAAAGTAATTTTGGCTTCCTCTCTGGTATAGAAATAGGCTATACTCTCGAACATATCTGTTAGATTATCGAAGTGCTCTGTCCATTCATCGTCGTCTCTAAGTGACTCAAAGTTGACTAGCCACCCATTGATGGTTTCTGCTATTGCAACGGTGAACGGCATTGACTTGCTTAGGTCCATATTTATTGGCATTTCTTTTCCTTGTCTTTGATTTTCTTTAGTATGTCTATGGCCATTGTGCATACCATGTACCCGAGTGATGTTCCGCATGTTTTTGATACTTCGTCCCTAAAACCACCTATCCCACTCCAGAGCGAAACCGTGTAGTATGGAAGATGCTCGCCCTTCTCGCCCTTCTCGCAATTACCTAGTTTTTCACGATATGGTTCCTGTAGTATGCTTACCGTGATCTTTCTTGTTGCCAGTGCCTCAATTACATACATCATGTGTGTCGGGTTTGTTGTGTACGATTTGCCGTATGGAAGATCTAGCGCAATGGCGACTTGGGTATTTAGAGAACGATCATTTTTACCTATCTCAACCGGCGCGTCCTTGAAACTATCGTTAATGCTCCCCGCAAATGTTATGGTGTAATCCGTGGAGTCTTCTAGGCGACGAATCCATTTTATTGCATCATTGAGATCTTGAAACACCGCTTTCGTTTGTTCGTATGGTTTTCCTTTTTTGTGCAGAGTTGCAATATATCCGCCTTCTACGCCCTCGATAGTTACTATGATGCCCATGATTTTCTCCTTATTCTTCTTGTGATAGAGTATCGTCAATTATACTCCATTTGTTCCAAAACTCGCCATTTGTACCCGAGTAATACGCCGCACCATCTTCCATGATGTATGCACACTCAACACTCTTTTTACTATCTTCTACAGTGGTCCAGGTTGCACCTGATACGATTACTTTCTCTTCGTTTGTGAATCTATTACGTATGTTGATTGGCGTTATGTATTTGTAATGATAAGCGTGCTCTGGTATATCCATTAGTTATCCTTTTCTACAATGACGATAGTTGCTCTTTTTATATCTTTGTCAGTTATGTGTCTGGCATCTCTGATTATTTCGAGTTTGCCTCGGACATCCTGCTCATTGTCTACCGCTGTTGCTATCCTGACCATCTTCTTTTCCTATTCTATTGCGTATACATGAATATCGTAGGTAAAGTATAGCTTTCTTCCACAGATAGGGCATATCGAGAATAGGCCATTATCTCCTATTGGTATCTCGAAATCTTCTTCATCTGCTTTCCAGAGTACTCCCTTGCACACGCACGTATACAGAGGCAGAACTTCCCATCCATGTATGATTCTTGGTTTGCCAAACTTGACTTTGCTTGTGATTTCTACGGGTTTGGCTTTAGATTTCATCAGATTGCGCCTCCTGGACTTGCCTCCGACAGTGTGATTTTTGCGTAGGGTCGTTGGTAATACTTCCCATCAGTAACCTTGAATTCAATGTCTGTTACGTACAGTAATGTGTCTTTTTCTGGCACACTCTCGCCAGTGTCGTCTTTTTTTAGAAATACTAACATTTCGTATGTCATGACCAAGAACTCCTTTCGTAATTTATCCACAATAGGATTCTAGAAATCAATACATCATGTAAGATACTAGAAGCCACCCGGGTTCACATCATGTAAGATACTAGAAGCCACCCGGGTTCACTGTGCTTAATTCCAAATCCTTCACAGAATTCTAGCAAGGATTGTTTTTCTTCGAGAAGGTAGTCCATGTTGCCAGGGTATATTCTAGTTGCCTCGCCATCGTATGCTTTTATAACGGTACCCGGTATGGCCAGGATAGGATAATTATCGTCGCCTTGATAGATTGGATCTACCGGGAGCTTGGGTTCGGTTTTCCTGAAGTCGAACAACTCTTTGTAGTACGCCTCTATTATATCTGGCGGTGGCTCTATGCCATCAATATAATTATGGTTATGGTATATTTCGAAAGAGTGTTTGAATCCCTGGATTTCGTAAGTCCACCAATGGTCAATGTCTCCTCCATTTTCTTCTGTATTCCACGGCAATACTAACTCGTCTTCGTCTTCGATTGGTATTACTCCGTAACATAGTGTCGCGACAGTTGACATTCCCATTTTATCCTCCTATTTCATTCCTGGCATTGGCATACCCATACTTAGTGACATGATCCAGATTATAACGATTGCTATCACGATCCACCGAATGTTGTCTTCTATCATTTTGATTCTTGTTTCCTTGCTATTATAGCGCCCGCTTCTTTTAACAATTCTGCGCAATACGAAGCTACTTCGCCTTCTTGTGTGTATATGTAGTCACCGTATTTCGAGAGCGTTATTTCGTCTTCTGGATCGTTATTCTCCTTGTACATATTGATCATGAATTTCATATTGTCTCGGGTATTCTTTAGTGTAAAATCTCCGCATACCATATCCCATAGATTCTCTGCTAGAATCTCTAGTACATTGCCAGCAAGAATGTATTTATTGCTCATCTGATTCTCCTTGTTGTTTCTCGAAAGCACGAAACTCGTAATCTATTTGTTGCGCAAGCACTTTTACGTATTCTTGCATACTAGATGTTCTTGTGCTATGTATCAGAATTATTGGTACGAGCTTGTTTAGATGAGCTATTTCTTTTAATTCTATACTGTATCTTTCTATTGTTATGGATATATAAGGATCGCTGTACATTTCTAGTATTTTCCATACGAGATGGTCGTTTAGCATTAATTTGCCTAATGGTGTATTTAGATACAACGTGTACTCTTGATCTATCACGTACAACTCGTCTCGTAGGATACTTACGAATCTATAGACATCTAGCATTCCATATCTCCTTGAGTAGATCCCATACTATGTTTATTATTAGTACGGATACTCCTAATGCCAATATGTCCTCTGCCGATAATGGTCGTTGGTAGATTGTTTTAGATACAAGCGCCAATCCAATTTGGCTTCCAAATACATTGAATGTGCATTTCATTGAAAGAGCCTTCCCCTGCATGGCGAAAAATAATACTCTAGGTTTATTTTGTATATATTTGTATGTCCCCAATCAGATTCTTTCCCGCATACCTTGAAATTGCTAGGAACAAGAATATTTATCGCGTCTGCGCCGTACAATTTAGCAGGATACGATAGATTATCTGTAGCAATATACCATTCCATTGAGCAAAAGCTGTTTTTGAACTTGTATGGCCCTTCCAAGAATGGGGCAACGTATTTCAAGAAATCTTTTGTTCCGTCTATCACATCCTTGTCCATGCACTCATGCCAGCGATCATAACTAAGTGAGTTTTCCCATCTCTTGGTATCAATATGTGTATTGCAATGTTCGCGTAAGGTATTTTTGCGCATGGTTGGCTCAAGCACTCTTTCGAGTTGTTTTATTTTATCATTGGTACCATCTAAAGCTATCGCAGTGGCAATTATACTAATAGCTACTATTGCGATTGTCACCCACCAAATGCTTTCCATTTTTATCTCCTTTTAGCATTCCGTGTATCCACAGCCACTATTCATACATCGCCGACATCCTTCTGCTCGGACAAGGGTCGCTTGGCCGCATTGAGGGCAAATATCCCTGTTGCTATGATATTCAGAGATACTTACTCCTTGCGACATTATACTTTTAGCAAACTCATCAAATTCTTTTGCGTTAAGTTGTTTGTCTCTGCCCTTTATCTTTACCCAAGAATCATTCTCTGTATATCGCTTTATATATTCACCAAACGACTCTCCGTTCAATTCTTCTGCTGGTTCATCTATCCACGTAATGGTTGGTCCATCATCTTCGTCTGGGTATTCGTAGCGCCTAAGTGCTTGGCTTATTGCATCTGGCACTGAGCCTACTTTGTCTGATCCAAAACCAAACGATGTTCTACCACCTATATCCCTCAACTGGTCTATTACCTTAACAACCTTTTCCGAGCTATCTCCTGGTACTAGTCTGAAGATAAGGCTTATAAGTCTACCAATCGCTTCCGCCATTGCCGAAATATCACTACCGCCCTTGCCCACGTTTACAAATACTTCATAAGGTTCTCCTTCTAGATCGTTGATTGTTACAAAGACAGTGCCTAGCGCAGTTTCTACTCGATGCGTTTCACCATCAAGAACTGGTATACGCGAGCGCTTTGGAGTCTGATTACCTGCGATAGATGCATCATTGATTGATGGCCCAACTTCGCCAGAGAATATTGGATACTCATTCATTGGCATTCCTCTCAGTTTGTCTTCTTCCGGCAAGATACCTACATTTAACTTTGTGCCGTTATCGAATGCAATCTCGAATTTCTTATCCACTAAGTCGATACTGAATGGTATAACAGTTTCCTTTTCTTGTTCTGTTTTCTTGGTTTCTAGAACTACTTTGTCCCGAGATCCTTGACGATACACCGTAAGTCCCTTACACTCGCTTTTCCAGGCTTGCATAAACCCATTGTAAATATCTTGCTCTGTTGCAGAATTAGGGAAATTGATTGTTTTGCTAATAGCACCGTCTACGTTTGATTGCAGGACTGCTTGCATCTTAATGTGATCTTCTGCGCTGATGTCGCTTGCCACTACGAAAACTTCTTTGATTTTGTCAGGTAATTCTGGTATATCTTGACAACTTCCAGTTTCCGCAACTTGTTTTAGTATTCGACTTCGTATTGGATCATATATTCCCGCCTCTGTCAATGCTTGTTCGAACAAAGGACTACCGACCACCATTTCGATTTCTTTGTCACCGTCCACCATCTTTCGAGTATATGCGAGCGCAAACACGGGTTCACATCCATATCCTTCACACCCAGATACCGTTGCGATTGACCCGGTAGGTGCTATGCTTAACCGACATGAATTTCGTATTCCTTCTACACTGTCCTCGTAGGTGCTGCCAATGAACGCAGGGAACGAGCCTCGTGCTATTGCAAGTTTTACACTTTCTACATACGCTACGTTATCAATATGTCCCATTACCGTATCTACAATGTTCCTAGCTTCATGAGTATCGTACCCTAGCCTCAGCATATATAGCATATCAGCCAATCCCATTATTCCTAGTCCAACACGCCTAGTTTTCTTGGCAGCTTCCTCAAGCTCGGGAAGAACGTATCCGTTGGCATCTATGACATTATCCAGAAAGTGTATACCCGATTTTACAACTTCACTTAAATGCTGCCAGTCGATTCTATTGAATGGTTCTTCATCGTGATCTGGATCCGGTAGTACAAACTTGCTTAGATTGATGGAGCCTAGACAGCATGATTCTTTGGGTCCGAGTGGCTGTTCTCCACAATTTCGGTGTATTATACCAGTCATTCTTGGTTTATTAGTATATCTCGTGGCGCGAGAGTTAATTATACATGCATAGTTGTGATAATCGTCTACGGTTATATTGTACACATCTTCTTGCCCACATGATTTAACTGATACTACTCTAAGGCACGAGCACTCGACCTCGATAAAATTATCGCGCTTGTTACTAAATGACAACAATTCGTTTCCTGATACTAGTTCTGAAACGGGTTCGTATGACCCATAATATGTCATTACTTTGTGATCGGGTGTTGCTCTGAAAGATGATCCATCGTCTAGCGTTACTTTGTATACTTCTACGTTCGTCCTGGTCTTACGCGGGTTCCTGCCTGTGCGAATCGTCATTCCACCTGGGCCGTAACAGTATACCGGGACATCGTTTCCCTCTTCGGCTAGTTGCTTTATTGATACGGCTGAACGGCCATCCGCTGTTGCTATTAGCGTGTCGCCTGTGATGCATGGGTTAGTTGCCACGATGTCGTACAAATGCGGTACTGGATTGTACCTATTTATTGCATCTAGGAATATTACCCCAGGCTCCCCGTTTTTCCAGGCGCGTGACACGATCTCGTCATATAACTCTCTTGCCCGGATCGTTTTGTTCGTATCTCCCGTGCGAGGATTTATTAGATCCCAATCAAGGTTATTTTGTACTGCACTCATAAATTCGTCAGTGATTCCAACAGATAGATTGAAGTTCGTGATCGACCCTTCTTTTTCTTTCAACCTAATGAACTCAAAAATGTCTGGGTGGTCGCACCTGAGTAGGCCCATGCACGCTCCACGCCTAGAATTATGCACTACCATTCCATTCGCTGTATAGCTATGTGTATTTTCTACTTCTAGATCTAGCGTGAGTTGTTTTCCACTATCGGTTATATTATTTACCTGTGTGAACCATAGATTGTTTACGGGCTTCGCATATGCCTTGAATATATCATATTCACTATGCAGATTGTTGTATGCTGATAAAGTCAGGTTCCTGTCTCCGCGTGTGTAACGCAATAATTTTTTACGTAGCACGGGGTCGGTTGTGTTATTTAGAACATCGCTTACCCAGTATTCTGCGTTTGGTAGATTGTATACCGATTCTCTATTTGTGTCTGGCGTAAACTCTCTACATTTCATAAACCTTGATCTGTAGTCGCAAAATACCTGGCTATTCCACGCATCGAGTCCGATACTAGATACTACCTTGACTTCGTACATTTGCGCGTTTCCATGTTTGTTGCCGCTTGCCTCAACTTCTCGTAGGTTTATAGGGCACCCAATACTGATCAATATTATTGCTATCTCGTTCGCTAGTGTTTTAGATGCTGTTGATAGTGCAGGGTATCCATGCCTTACTGCCCCATCCGCTTCAAATAGTCCACATAGATACGGTGCGATCATGTAGGGTGTTTGCCGTATCAATTTTGGAACGCTGGCATTTATACTAGTGGATTTTCCAAGTCCATTCATTAACAAGAACTCTTTAACGGCACGATTATGGATTACAAGCGTTATTGATTTATCGTCCTTCTTTTGCTGTACCAGTGATGTTACCCCAAACAGTCGCTCTATAATCAATGGCATTTCTGTTATCAAATACGATTTGTGTGGTATGGATACGCCAACTCGATAATCTGTATCTCGTGATGCCACGAAGCCGTTTCCGGTAAGATACCCTAAAAAGAATGCAAATTCTGCGGTAATACGTTCTGGGAACGTTGGCCACTTTTGGTTGCCATGATAAGGTTGTGGATAAGCAAGTTGATAATCTGGATATTCGGACTGCATTCCACCCAACTTCATAACTACCCAATCTCCAGACTCAAGTTTGTCTATCCTTCTCCATATCATGCCATCGTCGGTCATGCACAGAATCTTGTGCTCGGGCGTACCACAAATGGATAGACCGCACTCTGTTGTTACTTTGAGCGTGCCACTTATTCCATTGTTGTATCCTTGAGGCGATGACTGTATTTCGTCTTGTGTGCTTACATAGAGCAGGCTAATATCTTGCCAGCCAGAAGTTTCGGCATCTACTATTTCGTCAATGTATAGCAACCCACTGCTGGTAGCAACGAGTGAATCGGTCGAGACACAACCTCCCTGGGAAATCTCCCCAAACGCTTTATCGTACACTTTGATAAAGCCACATGGACCCGTTGACTTTCCCATGCTCGAATTTACTAGATCGTCTTTTGGTCGTAGACTAGAAAAGTCGAATCCTACACCGCCGCCAGTCTGCTGAATCAGCGCTGCATTTCTGAGCGTTCCAAAGATACTGTCTTTCCCCTTTCCAAGATCGTCTGAGATCGGCAAAACGAAACAAGCTGATAGATTGCCTAATGGCGTGCCCGCGCCAGTAAACGTAGGTGAGTTTGGTAAGAATTCTAGACTCGTCATGATGTCATAGAATTCTTGGATTGCTGGTTCTGGATCTTCTCCATAATTCTTGTCTACTTCGCCTACGGTACGAGCTACTCTCCAAAACATTCCGTCGATTGTCTCGATTGGTTTGCCATCTTCTCCGCGACGAAGATAACGTTTGGTTATAACGGTCTTGGCATTATCGGTTAGATTTAACATTACTTACCCTTCCTATCATTTCGTTCTTCTCTTGACTTGTCTAGCTCGTGTTGTATTTCCTGGCGAGATTCTTCTACTCGCCGTTGTGTTTCCTCGCGAGTTTCCTTAACGCGCTTTTGCAGTTCTTCTTCGAACTCCGTATTTTTATTCTGGCTCATTTTCTTCCTCTTTTATAGCTACTAGCCGTGAATGTGGCACTATAATCTTGTGCAACATAACATTTCCAGTAAGCCTTATCTGATACTTCTTGTTAGACAGTATTCTTGATATTGTTCCAGACATATTGCTGTATAGACTACCGTCGTCTTTTACTTTTACCTTGTCGCCTACATTGAAATTTGCCATTACTCTGCATACTCCACATTATCCCAATCGTTTTCTAGGACATAGTATGTTCTTACAGATAGAGTTGGGACTTTTTCTGCCAGTTGATAATAATACTTCTTCCCTGCACCTGCATTATATACCTGTTCGTTTCCTGTCGGGATATACCCATCTTCGATTATTCTTTTTAGCAATGCCGCGCTTGGATTGACAAAAAGACATCTTGAGTCAATGCCGAGTGTCAGCATTTTATAGTTTATCGCAATGCTATCTTTTGTCTTGGCCTTTACCTTTTCCCTGAACCAGTCCATATTAATCCCTTCAGGGAAAACCGGATCATGTCGTCTAGATGGGTCAATCTCTCCGTGTCCTACAACGTTATCTACATTTATCCCGAGCCTAATACATGCCTCCGCTACTCGCTCGATACCGATATTTATTACGTCTCCAGGAACAACACTGTTACTTTCTTGATAAAGCTCAATCCCCCAAGTTGATTCATTGGCGTCAACTGGATCAATCCCTGGCAAGTTTACTGTTGCTGATTCGCAATGATGTGCTGCGAGTTCGTCACGCACCATACGATATACTTTTCTTCCCGGAAGAACTAGCTCGTGTACGCTTACCTTTGGGCTGTTTGGCCCCGCAAGGTATTTCGCTGTATCGTATGGGTTACCATCAGGTGCGGATGCGGTAGAATGCACTACTATGTATTTTATTTTTCTACCGCGCCTGGGACTGTTGTGAGAACTCCAAAAATCAATTATTTCCGTCATTTCGTCTCCTTTTCTCGCATGAGCCAGTATGCAACATAGTTTTGATCTAATTCGTCTATGCCAATAAATCTCCACCCATCAGATCCAACTTCGTTCAATGCACGTTCTCGATTTCCAAAGGGATTATCTTTCCTGGATATATAGTACGTGTATTCGTATTCCTTTAGACCATTTTCAGAGCAACAAATCCCAGTTGTTACTGGGCCTATGCTTGATTCGTCTTCGTCGCGATAACGGCGTTCTATATTATCGGCTTCTAGTCTCTTTGCAATTTGTTCAATGAGTTCTGGTTTGTTATGGGCAACTGAGCTAGACATGTGAGTTATGCCTACCAACGATACGATAGATTCTGAAATGATATACCCATTATCCACTTCTTCTACCGTGAATGTTGTCTTCATTTTGTCTCCTTTTCTTGCACAGATTCATTAGGAAACCAATTTGGCATCGTGTCTTTTGCACCAGTAAGTCTCCATTTATCAGACTCAAGTGTATTTAGCGCGTTCAGTAATTCATGAAAAGATTTCTCTGTTATTGGAAGGAAATACGTGTGATCGTATTCGTGTTTCTTTGACAATGATGCTGTCGCGACAACAATAAACTCGTCATCATTGTTTTCAACGTCAGAATCAATATCTATATTTTTTCCTTCAAGATACTTGATAAGTGCCGTTACAAGCTCTTGATCTGTTTCGAATCTCTCTCTATTATTGATAGTAGTGTCCCATGCCTGACCTAACGTAGTTTCATATAAGGTATACCTGCCTTTTGCTTTGTCTATTACAAACGCTGTTTTCATTTTGTCTCCTTTGGCAAAAGCCATTCTGGTCCAAATTTGTGTAAGTAAGATAGAATATACTCAACTGCGTTATCTACCGTAATGTTGTGACTAGGATCTACCGTAAATATATCCTCTCCTTTTCCGATGAGAAATTCGAGTGCTTTCCTGTACCTAATTATCATATCATCATAATGAAACGATGACTCAAGGCGATCCTCTAGTAAAATCCCAAAAGTGAGCATGTGCTTTTTTCGCTTGTCTATGGCCTCATTTATTTGCTCGCGGGTACGATACAAGACAAAGGTCATATTCGGTTGTATTGCATCCTGATTCATTTCATAGATTTCTTCCATTGATAGGTTCTCGCCACTCTGGTAAGCCAGTGATGACATGATGTAGCGGTCACATATAACAATTGATGTTCTGTTTCTATTGGCGTCATGTCCCAAACTCGGCATAATCATTTCTGTGCAATGCACAAGTCTATTTGTCGCAAATATCACGGCTTGTGTATGACCTGATACAACTAACTTGCCTTCTCGTATTAATTGTATTAGATTGTACGAGCCATCAATCTCAAACTCACGCCCATCATAAGGTTCTTTGGTAAGATATACGCGATTTCTATGCTTCCTTTCTAATTTTTTCCATAATGCTCGGGATACTTCTGTTTTTCCTACACCATCCATTCCCTCTATTACTATGAAAAATGCCTTGTTTGGATCTACCGTTTCCATTATGCAATCATCCCTTCGTTGCTTTTTGTAACAGTTACGTTTCCATACTCATCAACGGTTATAGCTATAAAATTATCACGCTTTGACCAATAATACAAAATGTATAACAACAAGCCAATCCCGCTGATGGTAAGTATACTTGCCCATATACAAGAAAATCTGCGCTCCCTTTTCATGAATAACGTGAAATCATCCACCTGACTAGTAACTTCGTACCCCTGGTCGATATACGCAAGCATACAGTCAATTAGAATATCCATTCGCTCCCTTGCTTGTAACGGCACACTCAATTTCGAGCCAGTGCGCATTTCTGATTGCCGAAGATACTTCCCGGAAATGACATCGTGCGCGTATGCACTTAATATACATATTACTGCGGCTGCGCAAGTAATATAGACTAACAAACTAGCAGGAACGTATAATGATTCGACAATACACGCTCCTAACAATGCGAATCCGATTGTGTACATCAATCTACTACCATAGAGATACTTCTTGAGGTAATTCCAGACCATGCGAGGTTCAATCATTATGCTCTCCCTTGCTATCAATGAAATAAGAATGCAAACATGAGGAAACTGGGCCGCCAGTTTATGAATTGCATTCTTATTTCAAGGTGCATTATTTGATTTGATTGTGCTCATTATACCAGATTCACGGAGATAAGTCAAGTGTTTGACGTTTTCTATGTAACAGTATAGAATGCTATCATCACATAATAAGAAGAATAGATGCCATCACCGTTTAGTCTATCTATTGTTGATTCATTTTCAGAGCAAGAAGTAACCCGTTTAGCAGCTATGCTAAAGGTAGTTGACGACCCCTGGCATGGTGATGGCTGGTTGCCCCGAGATGATGGTTGGAAATATAACCCCTCTGCCCCTGTACTTGAGTTTTTAGAAAGCCCTGCTCGCTATACTCTTATTGCCGGTGCTCGTGGTTCTGGAAAAACTGCTGGCGGTGCGCAAAAGGCATTCAAGCGTATACGCAAGGGACTGGACGGAATCGTGCTTTCCCCTTCTATCCCTCACTTCAATACATCCACGCGAGAAGAATTTTGGAAATGGATTCCTTGGGACCACGTTGATCATCATTATAAAACAGATAAGATGATCGAGTTTGATACAGGTTCAAAAGTTTACTATGGTGGTATTGAGGACGAGGATAGATGGCGCGGTCCTAACGTCAATTGGCTATGGTTTGACGAGGCTGCACGCAAGCCAGACAACAAGGCGTGGCTAGTCGCTATCGGTGGCGTGCGTGTTGGCGAAAATCCCGCTGCTTGGATTACCACTACTCCCAGAGGAAAGAACCACTGGATTTACAATATGTTCATCAAGCAAGAGGTTGATGAGGTTACGCGATCTCTTCTTGACGAGATAGGATTCAGTGGAAAACTTTACGAGCATTTCTTTGTATCTATCTTTGACAATAAAGCTAATCTTGACCCCATGTTCCTTGCCTCAATGCTTAGTTCGTATACGGGCAAATTCAGAGAACAAGAAATCATGGGCAAGTTTGTTGACTTCAATGGCGAGATTATTAGCCGAGATGCATTTGGCGAGATTGATGCTAAAGAGATGCCTCCAGTAACTAGCAGGGTTAGATTCTGGGACTTGGCGGCAACAGAGAAAAAACAAGGTGGTTCAGAGGATCCTGACTGGCTCGCTGGCGGGAAAGTATCACGCACGGCCAACGGGGTATTTTATATTGAGCATATTGAACATGCCCGACTTGATCCCGCTGATGTGGAAACTCGAATAAGGGGAATTGCCCTGAAGGATGGTATCAATACCGAGATAGGTTTCGAGCAAGAACCTGGTGCGTCTGGCAAGTCGATGGTAAGCGTATATGTTAGAATGCTTGCGGGATTATCAAAGAAAATCAGGGGATATAGATTGTCAGGAGATAGACTTGCGGCTGCAATGCCCTGGTTCAGTCAGGCTATGGCAGGGAATGTGAAAGTTGTTAAGGGTAAGTGGAATGAGCCGTTCTATGAAGAATTAGAAAGTTTCCCTGCCGGAGCACACGACGACATGGTAACTTCTCTAAACGGTGCGTTCATGATGCTTTTCCCGAAATACCGTGAAGAGTTAAGGAAGTATCAGGCAACGGGTGGCACAAGGACATTTATTGATAATCAGGGCGAAGATAGCCCGTATAAGCCCAGAATAAGACAACGAGGTTCTGTTCAGTCATCGGAGAGGATGGGTGCGCCCAGAGTCGCAGTTGACCGTACTGAAACTGATTGGCGGTTTTTTGTATCACGAAGAGCAAAGTTGCCGTTTGATCGCCTGTTTAATAAGGGAGGCGAAAGGAATATATAATGGATTTAATGCCTAAGTTCTTATCTACATATCTAGAAGAGCGTGTAGACAAGTCAGTTGCGCTTGCTATCAAGCAAGAAGCAGATATTGTGCAGCTAGCAAATAAGGTCAAGTTCTCGCGGCCTGCTCCTAGTTTTATCGAGAAGACAGAGCTAGGTCTAGATATATCATCGCCAAGAGCTTCTCTAGGTAAATTAGGCGAGTACAAACCAGATGACATTTCTTCTGAGCAGATTGAGGCTATGCGCAAGAATGGCATGGTTAAATTCGCGATGGGTATCATTAAATCTCCTGTCATGGGCATTGCTCGCTCTAACCCTGGCGAGGAATGGAGCATGGAGTGTGATAGCGAGAGACTAAAGAAACTTGCGACGCGCAACTTCAAGTCTATCCGTATGAGTCTTGTGCCACATCAGCTTACCAGCTTGGATTACGGCTTTGCAGTAGGCGAAAAGGTGTGGAAGTACGAGAGTGGCTCTAAGTTTGGCTCAGATAACAAGAAGTATGTATCGCTAAAGCAGATTAAGCCTAATCACCCAAACACTATTGAGATACTCCGCTTAGAGGAAAATGATAAGGCCACTGGAAGGTTCAAGGGTGATTTTGATGGGTATCTTCAGAAGTTGCCAACCAGCAGAGATACAGTACACGTAAAATATAACGATGCGTTTATCCAGACACATGACAAGGGAAATGTATTTGGGAATCTATACGGAAGTAGTGTTTTGGTATCCGTGTTCCCATTTTGGTATTGGTACGAGGTTGTAACGCGGGCGCTTCTTCGTTATCTTGAGCGCAGGGGAACGCCTGTAGTTGTTGTATACGCTCCGTCCAGTGGAACATTATATAACTCGGAAGACACTGAAATTGCTACGATGGATTATGCGCTTCAGATAGCAATGGATATTGCTCGAACAACTGCCGTCGCATTGCCATCTGACGTTGACCCCGAGACAAAACAACCTCTTTGGCGAGTTGAGTATCTTCTTGATGATCAACGAGCAGATCAATTCATGGAGGTGATAAAGTGGCTCGGAGAGAAGATCCTAGAGTCTATTGGTGTTCCCGTGCGTGTAGTGTCTGAACAATCTGGTGGAAGTGCTGCTTATACAGCATATCAGACCAACCTAGACGTGTTTTTGCAGACCGTAGAGGATATTCTTGATGAGGTTGTTCGACATATCAACTCTTACATTTTGCCAGATTTGGCACGTTACAATTTTGGACAGAATACACCAGAGGTCAATCTGCGTACCACTGGTATTGACCGCTCTAAATTCAAGCGATTCATCGAGTTAATTGACAGAATGGTTGCAGCAGGAATTGATGTAGGCGTGGATGGCAGGGAAATGGCTAAGAGTTTGGGGATTCCGGTTTTGCCAGAGGGCGAATCTATGTTGCCGCCCGTACCTACGGCTCCCGCTGCTGCTTCGCCAAGCGCTCCAACTGTTGGTCATGCTCCTGGTACTGGCAAGGGCGTGAAACAAGGTCCGGTAAGTCAGCGTAAGGGACCGCCAAGGAAGAGTACTACTAAAATGTCTATGGAAATGGATACTGAGGAATTGATTAGATTCATAGAAATGCGTGAAAAGGAAGGTAAGCCAATACCGTTTTCGATTGATGATATAGAAAGGGCGGAAAATGCAAGAGTTCAAGATAGTAATTCATGATGATGGCAAGATAGAATTTGCAGTCCCAGAAGACGTGCTTGGATTTATCTCTTATATAATTAGTGCCCTGGCTTTAAGTGATAGCTTCTTGAAACAAGAAGGTTTGCCAAGCGAGACAAATAACAACGTAATGGAGGTTTTGCAATGTGTGCGCAGCGCTATGCAGTCAAAAGCAAGTCAAACGTAGGTCCGAGAGCTAATACGAATGTCGAGGAAGCTATTGCAGTAAATCTACGCAAGCTAGTTTCGCGTCAATATGGTGATATATCGTTGCGTTCTATTGAAGCTACCGAAATTGCCATATTGAAAGCAACGCGACAGATTATCAGCGACTTGAATACACTTGCTACACAGCAAGTTTCCGAAAAGGAGAATACGAATGGCAAGAGGGGAACGATTCGCAAAAACACTGACGAAGCAACTGAGTAAAGAGTGGGTTGTGGAATATCGCACAATGTCTACTCCTGAGATTTATACTGTTGAACACCACCATAAAGACGGAAAAATATATCGTGCGATGCCACAGGCGGTACCTGAGATTGGTGGCAGGATACTTACTTCTTATGACTGTCCGTCATGTGGTTGTTACGTATTTGTTGACTGGATTCAAAATCAACTGAAAGGAGGATAGGGTAATGTGGTTTAATCCTACGCCAGAGCCGCCGCGCCCGACAGAGGGCACCGGCAAAGGCAATGGCGACAGTAGCAGTCAACCAAAGTAGTTCGACAGATCAAAAGGGAGGGTATTATGGCTAAAGTTAATTCTGGTTCGTGGTTCAATTTGTTTAGTGCAAAAAGTGACCAAGGTCCATCTCAACAAGTTCTTGACCGCAGTCGTATGAAGGCCAAGAAAGTAGAACGTAACCGAGCGCAACGCAAGGCAACCACATTGCATCACAATTATCTTCATGCTCACGGAAGAGCATCTAATTCATATCACAAGGGAAGTAGTGGAACCGTACATGCTGGACAATCTCGGTGGAAATAGTTGATGTCTGAGTCCGAATTCGGCTATATGGAATGGCGCTGCATATTCTGTGGCTCAATAAATCAAGTGCAACCTCTAGAATGTTGCACTCCATGTAGCGGATGCGGATGTGACTGGCAAGATGGTGGAGTATGGACACATGGTGCAGTATACTCTAGACCAAATACGATGGCGGCCTATACTCCGCGTCTTGCCGGTCCAGTATCTACTACAAGAGCAGAACAAGAACAAGATCCATACTTTGAAATGGAGGGATTTGAAATGGCTAAATGCGGCAGTAAGAGTAAGGGAAAAAAGAAGGGCAAGAAAAAGTGAATATTGTATTAGGGTCAATCTTTCGCAACAGTACATCTTATCTTAATACTTGCTTCGAGCAATTGGCAATGTTAAACGATGAACTTGTTTCTCGTGGTCATTCATTTCGGATGGTTTTTGCCGAAGGTGATAGTGTAGATACTACGCGATACGAGCTAGATAAGTTTGCTAAGGGACGCAGCATTACCATTATTGACAGATCTCACGGTGGTCCATATTGGTGCAGTGCTGATATTCCCGAGAGGTGGGAATCTCTAGCATGGGTGTGCAATGGAGTATTAGAGCAGATTCGAATAGACGACAATGCTTTTATCTATGTCGAATCTGATCTTGTCTGGGATACTAATACAATGCTCGCATTGCTGGATGATTTACAAGAGAAACCAGCAGTAAGTCCATTAGTATTACATGCAGATGGCTGGTTCTGGGATGGAAATGGTTTTCGCATTGATGGACAGGGTTTCGGTGTTTACCCACCATATCATCCCAAATATGTAGAGAATGGGTTTACTCAGATGGGAAGCGTTGGGTCGTGTTGTGTAATGTGGTCAGATATTGGACGATTGTGTAGATTTGCAGGACCGATAAATCACTGGGTTGCCTTCTGTGATGCAATATATCAAAAAGGGTTCTCGGTGTGGTTGGATTCAACTCAAAAGATTATTCATCCTATAAGGAAGTAATATGAGACACGTAATCACAATGACTCACTTTAGGCGACCAGAATACAGCAAGCAAGTTCTAGATGCTTTGCGTAATTGTGTCGGGATTGAGAAATATACGATTGTGGCGCATGTTGAACCGGGCGGGCCAGCAGAAGTATGGGATACAGTAAAAAGCATTGATTTTGCAGAATGTGTCCCTGTTCTAAATACCAGTGTGCTCGGAATAAATATGAATACCTTCGAGGCATTGCGGCATGGATTCAGTCTTTCGGATGTTGATTTTGTTATTCATATTGAAGACGATACTCTCCCATCAAAAGACGCACTTGCTTATTTCGAATGGGGAGCAGAAACATATAAAGCTGATCCCGAGATATTAAATATTTCAGGATTTGTGAGAACTACACAACATCAAGAAAATCCATACCTAGTACATCGAATACCTTATTTTTCGAGTTGGGGATGGGGTACATGGCGTGATCGTTGGGAAGAGCCGGGTGGAATGCTCGAAACCTGGAATGACTATGCGCGGGATGTTCATATTCATCAGGCTATACGCCGTGACAGAAAAGAAATCTCGGCATATCAGTCAAGAATCCAAAATATTGGAAGACTGGGAGGTGCAAATATGGGCGCTGATATTTGGGAGCAATGGGCAAATGTTCCTGCTTTTATTGCAGATCTTGAACCAGGACTATACGAAGAGATTTTAACATGATTAATGTATTAGTTGCAATTCCAATAAATCCAAATATGAGTAGCTACCTTGCTGGAATGGCCAAGGGAAATGTTACAAAATTTACTGATTTTAATCCAGGCATGAAGTTTGAATATGCTTTTAACGAACGATTCTATACTGGTGACAACCTTCATGGTTCAAGTCGCCATGCGCAAGCAAGAAATGGCATCCTTGATATAGTTCTTTGTCCCGAGCATGATTATATTCTATGGATAGACGCGGATATTATTCTATATCCTGCCGACCTACCAAGTCTTTTATATGGCACAGACAACAATGCAGTTGTTGCTCCGCTTGTTTTACGTGAAGGCACAGATGCTTTTTATGACTTCAATGGGTTTATAGAAGCTGGAAATAAACGCATGGCCCGAGTATGCCCACCTTATTTTGAGCAGAAAGGACCGATAGTCGAGTTAGACTCTGTTGGATGTGTTTATATGATGCCAGCACTTCCATTTCATAATGGCGTTCGTTACAAGACAGTAGATGGGCATACTGAGCATTGGTCGGTAATGGAAGAATATCGCAAACAAGGCCATCGCGTAATTTGTAATAAAGACATTGTAGTTATTCATGCTGATCTTCAAAAATATGGCGAAGATTGGCACGATAACAAATCACTGGGAGGGAGTAGATGAAAATAGAAATTGGCTCAGGGGAAAATCCTGATCTTGGCTATGATATTCACACAGATATGCTAGCGCTGCCTCACGTTGAGTGTATTTGCCCTATGGACAAGATACCATATCCAGATGCTACATTTGATGGACTTAGAGCAAATGATGTACTGGAGCACCAATCCTGGGAGTTGATTAAGCCGACTCTACTAGAATGGAATCGCATACTCAAACCAGGGGCAGATGTTTTCATTCAGGTTCCTAATGGCAGACATATTATCCTGATGTATGCAGGTGGAATGTTTACAATCGAACTTGCTAATTACTATCTCATGGGAGGTCACACTGAGCGACCTGCATATCGTGGCGTTGACAAGAATAATGTTCCTCTCTGGATATGGAATGCACATCATACATTTTTTGATGATGCTTGGCTTAAAAAGAACCTAGAGGAAACAGGGTTTACTAATATTCAGATTACCGCTAATGAAATCGGCAATCTTGAGTGTAGGTGTAATAAGTCATGATAGATCAGGCATATCCCAATGGAAGCCTTACTGTTGAACCTGCAATTTGGGAATCAGACGTTCTTGAAGTTAGGGCTGTAAAGATCAAGGATTTTATAGCACCTTCATACAAGGACGCGCTAGAATTACTGAAACCCATTATTTCGAGGGGTTCGTTTGATTTTATAAGTATTGATTGTTCTAATTTGTCATCGTACTATCTTGTAGCGCTTGAAGATGCCGGATTCCACATTGGATCTCATTACACAGATTATCTTATCGAGATAAATGACAATGCTCTAAAGTTGATGGAGTCATATAGAGGTAGGTATAATATACGCCAAATGCGGCCATCTGATTCCAGCAGCGTTTCCAAGATAGCATCTGATGCATTCGATACTGGCAGATTTATGGCTGATCCACATTTCCCAGATGGATGGGGAGAGAAATTGTATGGTGCATGGGGCGAAAACTCCTGCAAGGGCTATGCCAGCGCCGGGGTTGTATGCTTGTCGCAGGACAAGATAATTGGTTTTATGACAGCAAGGGAACATGATTCTGCTCGGGCAGATATGGACCTAATCGCGGTATCCAAAGAGTTTGTTGGAATGGGAGTCGGGGCATCTTTATTGGCAGAGATGATATACAGGCTAGATGAAAGGTTTATTGATAGTGCAATTGCCAGGACAGAGAGATGTAATCAAGAAATCAACGGCATGTATGAGTTTTTCAGATTCCCAATTATCAATACTGGAATAGTTATGCATTGGGTTAAGAAAGGATTAAGCTAGAATGAACAAACAAGAAGCACTAGGTATTATTTACAAAGTAATTGACAGTAGCGAGTGGCCGCTAGAAAAGAAAGAGGACTCTGTTATATTCGGAAAGAACGCAACACTAGATTCACTTGGCGTTGTATCGTTCATTATTGACGTAGAGATAGAGTTAAGAGCAGCAGGGTCGCCGCTGATATTGGCAAACGATAAGGCTATGTCGCGTTACACGAGTCCATTCAGAAATGTTGGCGTACTTGCTGATTATATCGTGGAGTTGACCAATGATTGATACCCCTGTTATGCTTATTACGGGTGCAACTAGCGGAATAGGAAAGTTTCTTGCTGAAGGTTATTCTTTCACAGAGAGATACAAGGTAATTGGTTGTGGCAGAAGAGATCCTATTGATCTTGGAAGTGTTCGCTACTATCAGCTAGATGTTTCTGATGAGCAAGCTGTGGTGGATATGCTTAGTGACGCATATTCGTTGTACGGCAGACTAGATATTGTAATTAACAACGCTGGCGTTGCTTCCATGAACCACTTTCTAACTACGCCGATCAGTAGTTTCGACAAGGTGTTTGAGACTAACGTCAAGGGAACGTTTCTGGTGAGCCGAGAGGCTGCGAAGCTGATGAAATCACATGGCGGCAGGATAGTCAACTTCACATCAATAGCAGTCCCTTTTTCCCTAACAGGAGAGTCTGTTTATACAGCATCCAAGACAGCGATTGAGTCTCTCACAAAAGTAATGGCCCGAGAGCTTGCACCGTTAGGAATTACCGTAAATGCCGTTGGTCCATGCCCTATAGCAACCGACTTACTAAAGAATGTACCGGAAGACAAGATTGATACCATTCTGAGCAGCCTTGCAATTCATGAGTATGGCATGGAAGCAGATGTACTTAACGTTATAGATTTCTTTATCAATCCAAAAAGCAATATGATTACTGGTCAAGTCATCTATTTAGGTGGTGCATTTTGAGTATAGAATGGTTTCTTGATCGTATGCGCACTTTTGGCAACCGTGATGCGATTATTCTACAGGACCGAGATTGTGTTGCTACTTATAATGACCTGCTCGACGAAATAGATAGACAAAAACCTGCCCCGTTATCAAGTTTTGCTATGGATGACCCCGTATCTGACATTGCACTCATGCTGTCTGCAATAAACAAGGGCTATGTAGTTGTTCCGTTGCCTAAGTTTGACACGAGGCGCGATAGAAAAATAGAACTTGTTGCAGGCTCTCTTGATTTTATTGATGAGGTAGTGCTGCCAGGAAAACCTGCGCTTGTAGTGTTCACAAGTGGGTCAACGGGCGATGAAAAGGCGATTCTGTTTGCAGCAGAACAAATGATGGAACGTTATAGACAACTGTATCCACCGAGGACTAGGTTGTCATTTTTGCAATTGGATCATCTCGGCGGGATTCATACTGTATTATACACCTTGTCTAACGGCGGAACCATTGTTGTTCCAAGGGATAGAAATCCACAAACTATTTGCGAGGCAATAGAGAAGTATAAAATAGAGGCGCTTCCTGTAACACCGACATTTCTAAATATACTTCTTGCGTCTGAGGCATATAAGGAATACGATCTTTCTTCTTTAAGAGTTGTTACATATGGAACTGAGGTTATGCCCGAGTCTGTACTGAAAAGAATAAGCAGGGAATTGCCATACGTTAAGTTTAAGCAAACTTATGGATTATCAGAGCTAGGTGTAATGCACGTAAAGTCCAGGGACTCAGTTTCTACTTGGATCAAGATTACAGATGATAAATACGAAGCAAAAATACAGGATGGGACATTATGGGTGCGTACAGAATTTGCTATGAAGGCGTATCTTAATGCACCTAATCCATTTGATCACGAGGGTTGGTTTAATACACACGATAAAGTTGAGTTTGATGGCGAGTGGATGAGGATACTTGGCAGAGACACGGACATCATTAACGTTGGTGGATTAAAAGTGTACCCAGTCGAGGTCGAGAACGTGTTATTAGATATGCCTGGAGTTATTGATGCATTGGTTGATGGTATATCAAATCCATTCACTGGAAACGCCGTTGCCGTAACATTGCAAATAGAAGAGCGATTTGACGCAACTATTATCAAGAAAAGAGTCAGGGATTTTTGCAAAGGGAAACTAGAGTCATACAAAATCCCGGTATTAGTAGATGTTACAACTGTGCCACTTACTGGACCTAGATGTAAAAAGATAAGGACTGTTGTGTAGTGCAAACACTAGGAGCAGTAATAGTAAGCGAACATGCAGATTTACTAGAATCTGTATTGCTATGGATGAGAGATACCGAGTTATTTGATCAGATAGTAGCAGTTGCAGATGTTAAGGGAGGGCCTGATACTGAACGTGTTGCGCATGAACTTGCTGATATATCTACCGTGATGAACGTTCCTCATCAGGGCGCGGTATTGGATGCTGCTTTTCTACTCTGTAACACAGACTGGGTTTTTCGCATGGATGATGACGAAAGAATGGGAACGCTTTTTGTGGAAGGTGTGCGCAATCTTATAGAGCGAGATATGCATGACGTATATCATTTTCCGCGCTATTGGCTTTGGCCAGACACAACACATTATATTAGTAATGGATGTTGGGTATATAACGAGGATAGACAAACTAGACTTTGGAAGAGAGGTTGTGTAGGATCGCAAGGTTCAATTGACCCAGGGGCCGTTCACGTTGACCTGGTTCCGAAGCCAAATTCAAGAACTGCTGTAAATGCACTAGACTGGCATATCTTTCATTATGTCCTGCTTACTCCTTATGAAGAAAGATTGAAAAAGGTGGCTCGATATGCACAAATAGAAAATGTCCCGCTAGGGGATTATAGAAAAAGAATAGGCCAGTTCTACTTACCTGAAGATTCTAATAACGTTGAGGTTGGCCATTGTACCGAATGGCCTTGGGGTATATTATGATAGATACAAGCAATGCACTAAAAATAGATGGGTGGATGTTTGACGATGAACTAGAGTGGTTAGCGCAACAAGCACAAAAGCATCAGAATATTCTAGAAATAGGTTCGTGGAAGGGTCGTTCTACTCGCGCATTAGGAGACAATACCCCTGGAAGAGTTTGGGCGGTTGATTATTGGCTAGAACATGATTGCGAAATGAGACAGTTCCTTGAGAATTTGTCGGATCTGATTATTGCCGAAAGGGTAATAGTGATGCGCACAACCAGTAATAACGTAACTACTATGTTGCACAATACGCACCGCTCCTTCTTTGATATGATATTTTTAGATGGCGACCACTGTTACGAATCTGTAAAATCCGACATCTCAAATTGTATTCCGTTATTATCCCCTGGAGGCATATTGTGTGGACATGATTATTCTGTTGCATGGGAGGGGGTGATGCGGGCAGTTGAAGAGATTCTGCCGAACTTCTATTTACACAATACTATCTGGTACAAGGAGATCAAATGAGGGTATTAGTTACTGGAAATCTTGGTTATCTAGGTAGCGTTGCAACGAGTATGCTGCACGAGAACAATCACGATGTTCTAGGAATTGATATGGATATATGTGCTATTTATCCCGAACACGAATATGATATTCGCGTTATTGATTGGGACAAATATCTGCCATATGTCGATGCTGTTGTTCATCTAGCGGGTGTATCTAATGATCCCGCTTGTGAACTTGATGACTCGCTTACTTACGATATAAATAATGCGGCAACGATTGTGTTGATAGAGGCGGTAAATAGATGCCCCAATATCAAGAAGTTCGTGTTTGCTAGTTCTGCAAGCGTGTACGGCTCTAGTGAGGAAGTATCAACAGAGTCATCAAGGCTATCCCCAATTTCTGCTTATGCACTTAGCAAGCGTATGGGGGAACAACGGATACTTGGCTATCTAGACGGGCGCATTCGACCAACCATACTAAGACTCGGGACATTATTTGGGAAGTCTATCTATAGGCAAAGGTTCGATCTAGCAATTAACTTAATGGTCAAGGATGCCGTTCTTAACAATGAGATTAAGGTATATGGTGGCGATCAATGGAGGCCGTTTCTTCACGTTAATGATGCCGCGAGTGCAATTTTATTTGCATTAACAGATAACAGGATAGTAGATTCAAGTATATATAATGTGGCAATATCCAATATCAAAATAAGCGATCTTGCCGTACTTATTAAAAACAGACTAGATTCTATGGGCTATCACGGCATTAATATAAATACATTTTCGCTTGATGATCAGCGTAATTATCGCCTTGATTGTTCACTAATAAAGAGTATTGGATTTGATCCTTTGCACACTATTGATATGGGGATATGGGAAATGTCTTTACTAATAAAAGATATGGTTACAGGTGGGTACAATCTGGAAGATTCACGATACTACACAATAAAACTATGGAAAAAGTGGGTGGAGAAATATGGAACGAATCCCGTTCTCTAAACCATCTATAAATCAAGATGACATAGACGCCGTATCTGATGTCATGCGCTCGGGATGGCTGACAATAGGTAACGAAGTAGCTTCTTTCGAGCAAGAGCTTGCAGAACGACTTGGTGTCGAGTATGTGATATGCGTAGACTCATGTACGTCTGCCCTGACCCTAGCTATAGAATCATACATGCCATTTTCTGGTAAGATATGTATTCCAGCATTGTCATTTATAGCAACAGCAAACACTGTAGTAAAAGCTGGCGGCGAGAATAACTTAGTGTTTTGTGATGTTGGTTGTGATGGCAATATTAACCCTAACAAAATACCAAAAGATGCGGAGATTGTTATTCCGGTTCACTATGCTGGCCAACCATGTAATATGGATGATATTGTTTTTGGAAGAACAGTGATAGAGGATGCCGCACATGCATTCGGCGCAACGTACAACAACGCCATAGTTGGCGCTGCTAGTTACCGTGATTATCAAACTACATGCTGTTTTTCATTTTACCCCACCAAGCCAATGACTACAGGGGAAGGCGGGTGTATTACTACTAATTATGAACGAATAGCTAATTATGCAAGAAGCATGTCGTTGCACGGACTAAGTGCTGGTCATGCGAATAGGTACGAGAGATCAAGCAGAAATCATCCAGTCGTTGAGCAACGTCCTGGTTACAAAATGAATATGACTAACATCGCAGCGGCCCTTGGGAGACAACAGCTTAAACGACTCGATTACATGCTTGCGGCGCGTAGAAAAATAGTTGCACGTTACCAGGACGAATTATGGAGCACGGTAGAGTGTCTGCCATTTGCTGACTTCACAGGTCACGCATGGCATATCTTTGTAATCCTAGTAGATAACCGAGATGATGTTGCACAGAAACTTGACAGTCTCGGGATTGGAACTGGTGTGCATTATAATCCACCGTTACATCTTCATCCTTGGTATCAGAAAAAATATGGGCACGTTACAGGAGATTTTCCTGTTGCGGAAAGGATTGCAAAACGATGTCTTAGCTTGCCACTATTCCCAGATATGACAGATCAACAAGTAGAACGAGTAATTAAAGCAGTAAAATCAATTGTTGGCTAAGTATAATTGTTCTGACAACGATTATACTTTCAATGCAAAAAGTATAATTTAGGGAGGACACATGAAGGTATATGCCGAGATAGAAGAAGTATTAGGCATTGGATTACATCGTGTACAGTATGAAATCAAGCATCACGCACCGCCTGGAATTGAGTTTGTTGACAACATAGAAGAAGCAGACTTGCAGATTGTTCCCGTAATAGGGCTTGGTAGCCTTGAGTTCATCAAGCATCCAAGTCATGTACTGTTACAGTATTGTTACATGACCGCCGAGAGACAGGATCCCGAGTTCTGGTTGCCCATCTTCCAAGAAGCGAAAATGGTATTCAGCTATTACGATCTTCCGAGCTATGTAGGATCTAGCGATTTCAACTTCTTGCACTCTCCGCTCGGAGTTGATATGGAAGTGTTTCAAGATCGCAAGTTGTCAATAGTTCCAAGGGACTTTATTGTTGCAACTTCTGGATACGAGCCATTTGGCGAGGCTATTAAGGAATGCTATCAAGCTGCGCGTATCTTAAAGAAAAAGATATTTCACCTTGGTCCAGGTCTAGATCATGATAGATTCCAGCCGTGGGTAGGCGCTGGCTTTGTTGCGCACAGCGGTATTAGTGACACTGATCTTGCTCGGATGTATAGTAGATCTAAGTATGTTTCTGGCCTACGATTCGGAGAGGGTTTTGAGTTGCCTGTAATTGAGGGATTTGCTTGTGGTGCTCGACCTATTTGTTTTGACTTGCCCGTATATCGTCAGTGGTTTAATGACTTCGCTGTATTCGTTCCTCATATAAGAGACGATGATCTGATGTATGCATTGGTAGAGATATTTAATACAGATAGACCAGTAACGGCGGAAGAGTTGCAAATATGCAAAGAGCGTTTTAGTTGGGATGTGGTAATACAAAAATTCTGGGAGAGGGCGCTAGAATAATGTCTAAGAAAATCAAAGTATTGTGTTGGTCTGACAGTCCCGCTGTCACAACAGGGTTTGGTGTTGTGGCAAAAGAATTATATAAAGGTTTTCATGACGCGGGAATGGAAGTTGTTGCAATGGGTACCCTTGCTACGCCGCTAGTTGACAACAGTAATTTGCCATATCGCGTGATCAATGCCTGTCAACATGATCCAGAGATGTATGAACTTGCTCCTGCGATTGTTAGCATGGAGAAGCCTGACGTTGTATTTATTCTTGCAGATCCAGGTACGGCATATAACCGAATAGGAAAGTTGTTTTCCGATACACCTGTTGTGGCATACTTTCCCATTGAGGGATCGCCCGTATCTACACGTTATCTAGATTTCATTCGAGATGTAATACATCGTGGTGGATCAGCGGTAACATATACGAAATGGGGAGCGGATACAATATCGCTGTTCTCAGGTGGAATACTCAAGATTCCGTACATCTACCACGGAGTAGATCATGCTGGCTGGAAACCCATAGAGCCTGAATTACGTAAACATATGCGTAAAGTTGTGGGATGGGACGACAAGTTTGTGGTTACTTTTCGTGGTCGTAACAAGGGCGTAAAAATGCAGTTGTCTCTGATGCACGCAATGCACCAGCTAGTTCACGTTAAGAAACGAGATGACATCTTGCTATATCTGCATTGTAAGCCGTTCGAAGAATATCTAATGCAGGGCTGGAATTTACTAGAGTGGAAAAAGAATCTTGGTCTATCAGAGAATCTCTTATTTCCACAGGATATGTATAATCAGCTTGATGGTGTTCCGTTCGACAGTAACAAGATTACCGATTGGAATAATGTTAAAGTAAGTGATGATCCCAAGGTGCGCGGATTGAATTTCATTGATATGGATTTATGTGAGAGAACAGCACTTGCTGATCTATTTATTGACCCTGCTTCAATAGAGGGATTTGGATTGCCCGCGCTTGAAGCTGCTGCGTGTGGTGTACCAGTAGCTACAGTAAATGACTCGGGAGTGAGAAGCGAGATATTTGGCGATAATGCATACTTCATGGAACCCATTACTGAAACTCGCTGGCACACGGGTGCTGCTTTGAAGATTGTGGCTGAGGATACTATCGGTAGCACGATTGAGCTTTTCTCTAAAAACGAGAAGTTGTGCAAGGAGTATGGTGAGCTTGGCCTAGAAAGAAGCAAGGATTTCAGATGGGATAACGCACGAGAATCCATGACTAAGTTAGTAGAGCAAGCGTCAGGGAAGAATACCGGACAGGCAATGTGGTTTAATAACCTATTGGGAGGGATGAGTGGGAATCAATAGTGATGTAAAAGTGTTTGTTGTTATTGCTCTTCTATTTATCTTTTTATCTTCGTGCTCGTGCATGGTTGCACCAATCACAAGGGGTATGTAGTGGATAATTTCGAGTTCGCTGTACAAGTGGAAAGTATAATGAAGCTGCTTTTATCTAATGACGTGCAGCGACAACTTGGCACCATGCGTAAAGGTAGAATAGAAATCGTTATTAAGGACGGGATAGCTCAGTCTATATCCGTAACATCTATGCATCTTTTAGAGAATCTACGCGATTCACTTGACAATTCTTAAATATAGTATATAGTTGCATTAACAAGTTAATAATGTCGATCTGACGTATGTCAACGGTCTGGTTCTTTCTCTTGTCTGCCGTGGTGATGCGCGGGGTCGTTTACTCTTAATAGAGTAATCGGCCCCGCGTTTTTTTTTGTTTCCTGGAGGTATGTATGCCAGAAGTAACTGAGAACTATGTGCATATACCAGTTCGTGGAGATGATCAATTTGTAGAAGGTTCAATTAGAACAATAGTCATCTCGGCCAGTCAGGGAATAAGGGCCCTGATCGGAAAGTTGAAATCGGATCCACAAGGTTCCACTAAGATCAAAACATACTTGTTCTCAACTGCGAAGTGGAACATGGAAAAAGCTAAAGCCTGGGTATCCAAGCACAAGCTAGAGGACGTGAATATGGATCAAAACATAGAAGATATTGTAGTTATGGAAGATGTTTCATACGATGAACTTCAAAATGAAATAATCGCAGCCTGGGAAGAGGGTCAATATACAAGTAATCCTGTTCCCCAAATGAGAGGCGCATATGTAAGTAAAGTATATAAGGATTATATTATAACTCACCTTGAAGGCAAGCTATACAAGGTTGCCTATAGTAAAAAGGGAGACAAGATAGAATTCAGCGAACCAGAAGAAGTGGAGATGAAAGTGGAGTATGTTAAGGCGGATATGCCCTTTGATTATGTTGCCTTGATCGAGCTAGAGGAAGATGGTTCCCCTGTTCAGTGGATACAAATGCACGAAGAGGGGGAATGGGAGCATCCAGAATATGGAACGCTTTCCATGACCAAGAGCAAGATCAATGCAATGATCAAGAACTTCAACGAAAAACTACTTGGATATGAACCTTCAGGGAACTTGCATCATGACAAGAGTCCTGCTCAGGGATGGGTGAAGGAGCTTGCTTATAAGAACAAGAAACTGATGGGAAAAGTCGAGTGGACAAAGGAGGGGATTGCAAATATCCGCGATAAACTATACCGATACATTTCCCCAGAATACAAGGAAGATCACGAGGGGAAAGGGGCCTTGTTTGTAGGATTCGCACTCACCAACAAGCCATTCCTTCCAGGCCAAAAGCCACTGGTATGTTCAATGGATGTACAAACTCAGTTGTTTGAATCAAGATTAGCTACTAAGAAGGAGTTACAAATGCCCGAGAAAAATACTGTCGTAGAAGATCCGAAGATTACTACGCCGGATCCAGTTGTGCCTGTTGTACCAGTTGTTACTCTTAGCGCCGAAGACATTGCGGTTTTAAAGATGGAAGCTGCAAAGGTCAAGGTTCTCGAAGAGCAACTTGTCAAGATGGAGTCTGATGCAAAGAAAGCAGAGATCGCTGCAATGTGCGATAAGGCTGCTAGTCGTGGCGTTGATCCGTTCACGATTAACAGCGTCAGCGCAATGCTTGTGGCTCTGCAACGTAACGGTGAAGATGTGGTCATGCTCGAAGAGGGCGCTGCTCCCGTTAATATGTATCGTGCTCTATCTCAATTTTTGCAGAACGTTACTGGGCCAATCAAAACCGAAGAGCAGACTCAGATCGACAACGAGAAGCCGAATCTGAATCTTAGCGACGAGGCTGATTACACCCAAGAAGACGTTGATTCGTTCATGAAGGTTTAAGGAGGATATAACAATGCCGTACCTGAAAAGTGGGCCAAGCACGCGACGACGTGCATGGTTGGATAGTCTAGCGGCTGTCCGTAGTGATAGTGACACTCTCAGTGGAGACATCGGCCTTACCGCTGATGCATTTGGAGATAAGTGGGTATACCCCGGTGTAGTTTTGGACTATGTTGATGCTGGTACGTACACTGGCAAATTGATGGTTCGCGCTTCTGGGTCAACTTATACCGCCAAGGGCATTATGATGGGAACCGAGCCAGTAAACATGAAGCTCGGGGACAAGTTGGTTGGTTACTATACCCATGCCCGAGTACGAGAAGATCTTGTTGAATGCGAGGGGTCACTTGGTAGCGTTGCTGCTGGTGTAAAGACTTCGCTCGCTAATATCGAGTGGATATAAGGAGTAGAAAATGGCATACGATACGTTAGGACTGCGTTTCCTACTGGATGTAGTCAAGAAACTAGATTACAACCGAAGTTATATGGGAACCAACTTTGGTGATCTTGGCTTACCAGATAATGCAATGCGACAGGGTGGCCCAGGTCTTTTCCCTGTTAAAGATGTAATGTTTGATGAGCTTACGTGGGATGTTATCAGTGCAGAGAATCAATTGGCAGGTGTATACGCCGTTGATGGTGAGATTAAACCAGGGGATGACCCGAACTACGAAACCCTGTTTGCTGATATTGTTCGCATCGGTTCATCAAGGATAGTTCCAGAGTCAGCAGTTCGTACCTTGCGTGATCCTGGTATGATTGGGACAGAGAGTGGAATGGTTGCCTCTTTCCGCAAGACTGCTGAACGCAAAGTTCGAGAACGTCTTGAGTGGTGTAATTCAGAGGTCAATAGTACTATCGAGTACCTATGCATGAACGCCCTTCAGGGCAGCTTGACTTGGCCAGCTACAGGGCCATCTAACCCACCGGGATATGCTCAGTCAAACTTTACTCTTACCTGGAGCGATGTTACGACTGGTAATATTTCTGATCTTACTGGTGGAACTGCGGTTGCGTGGAGTACCGTTGCTACTGCTAACGCCATCAACGATCTTGAAGTTATCGCTCAGGCTTTCGCCGATAAAGGCATCCCGGTTGATGGCAATCGTCTAACGATGATCTGCTCTAGCAAGGTGTTGTCTTATTTGCGCAAGAGCACTCTTCTTCAAGGCGTGTTGCAGTATACGAATCCGGGGTTCCTGGATATTACCCAGACCAAGACATTCATTGAGCGCGAGTTTGGCCACACTATTATTCCGTATGATGCTCTTTGGAGTTATCGCACGTATAGTTCTGCTGGCGCGATTACTGAGAATTGGACTCGGTTCTTGGACGAGAACAAGGTTATCATCTTCCCGAGCTATCTTGCCAATGATCTTGGTGATTTGGCCACGTCACCTTCTATGGCGAATGATTGGAATACGGGCAAGTTCACTTTCCGTAAGGAAAACCAGAATCCTTGGAACGTTGAGATTGGCGTTGGTATCAACGCTTTCCCGCGATTCAAGCGCCCGAATGCAGTTTGTTGCTATACCGTTAATGCATAAATAAGCTGCTGGTCGGTATCCAGCGAGAGGACCAGCAGCTAGGATTTTTCATTATGGCCTATTGCACAAGTTTACAGGTTAGTTACATCCTGCGTGGAATGTTTCCTAACACTGTTGGTTCGCCAACTGGTTTTACTGAATTAACGACTCCTACTCTTACTCAGGTAGAGAGTTGGATTACACTTGTAGACTCGGAACTAGACATGGCGCTAGCAGAGGCAGGCTACATGCTTCCGCTAGTTGCTATTACTGGCGAGACAATTCCTGCACAGCAAACAAATCTACTTACTCTAGCATCAATAATGGGCGTTGCGGGAATGGTTATTGATGCACTAAAACCGGCACCAGCCGTAGGCTCAGGATCACGTTCTGGCTTTCCTACAGGTACGCGATATTTTAGGGATCGCTTTCTAGAAATTCTAAACAAAATCAGGCGTACTGCCGGGATGGGTATACGTGCAAAGACTTATCCTGGAACTCCTGCAAACATTAAGCTCAAGTCTCACCGTGGCCCTATGTCTAGCTTCCGAGAAGGACTAGAGGGAGCTTCAGACAATATGACTCTTCGAGAGTTCACAGATCTTGTTCAGTTATGGAATTCTGATGTAAAAGATTGGGAGTCTTGGGAATATGACGTGCTTAATGGATGGCAAAATTTCTAATGGAGACAACTTATGCCGACACCACCTATTAGTGTAGGAATATATGGAAATACAATCAAGGATGGTAGCGGAGATGCACATCTTGTATTAATAGACGCAGACGGACATGTCCAAGTTGACTTGCTGTCGTCATCTTCAGATCAACTCCCTGCCGCACTTACTGGCAGTGGGAATCTCAAGGTTGCGGTTCAAGAAGCATTGCCGAGTGGCACTAATACCATCGGCGCAACTAAGGACGCGGGCGTGTCACAGACCGTCACGCGAACATACACCACGGGCGCTGATATGACCACCGCCGCCGCCATCACCGCCGCCCCCACTTCCGGACAAAAAATCGTGGCAATGGACATCCTAATATCCACCGATACCGCTATGTCCTTCACCATCCAGGAGGAAACCAGCGCGACCGTATTCGCCAAGGTTTACCTACCCGCTAACGGTTCGGCGCAGATTACCTTGCGTGGGTATCTGAAGGCGGCTGTGGCTGATAAGAAGCTGATGGGGAAAGCGTCAGTAGCTGGCAATGTTGCGATTACCGCTGTGTATTTCAGTGAGGCATAAATGCCGACTCTAACCCTGCGCCCAAGCTCCGTAGACGGAATAGATACTTTTCTATACCAATTTGCCCCAGACGGTGCACATGGGACAGAAACTGGACTACAGCTTTGCTCAAAGGCAAGTGGCAAGGGGCGTTATCCGCTACTTAAATTCAATCTCGCGTCACTTGTCGGCGCCACGGTGTTGTCTGCAACGTTGACGCTTACAGAGTCCGGGGCCGGCGTGGCTAGTGACTACAATTTTAGCGTTCACGCGATTTTAGCCGCTAACGCCGGCTGGGACGAACTGTCCACCTGGAACTACAAGACGCCCTCAACTGTGCGATGGGCCGGTGATGCGGGCGCAGACGGTGGCGATGACGCGGGCTGCTCGGTAAGTGGCGTTGACTATAACGCTGTACCGATGGGGACGCTTGCGGCAGTCGTGCCACACACGACAGACGAAAAATACAATATCGCGCTGAACGTGGCACAGTTTCAGGCGATGATAGCGGCGAATTATGGCATGGTACTGGTGATAGCGGAAGATGTGCTAGAGGCGCTTTACTCTTCGAATCACGCCACAGAGGCACGGCGGCCATTATTGACCGTGGAATATGTCGCAGCGCACAACATGGTACGCACCCCGTTCTGGGGGAGGTTCTAATAGGAGAAAGATATGCCAAATGTAATTGCAATCGTACCGCTCAACGCGGATAATTTTGATAGTGGCGCGGCAAGTAACGGGCAAGTTCTGACCGCTGACGGTGCGGGCAACTCAGCATGGCAGGATGCATCAGGCGGGGGCGGGGCAATTGACATCACCTATGCCGACCTCGTGACGGCGATTGGCGCAAGCACGTTGACGGTCGGAGGATTCTACCGGATCACAGATTTTGCTACGAAGCATTACATTGTCGATGCTAACAAGGTGCAATACACGACGGGTGATGGAATTATCACCGGCGCAGTTGAACCGCTGGTTGTACAGGCAATAGCAACTAATGCCATCGGATCACAAGCGTTTAGCGCATTGTATCCACAGGATATTATCTACTACGACTGGAATCCGGCTCACTGGCTAACAGACCTGTCGTTTGCGAAGGCGGGGGCTATTGTCTCTGGATTTACCGGAGTTATTACCTTTCGGCGCGATACGATTTACGATAATTACGCGCCAGGAGACTGGCGGAACTGTAAGACGCGGAGATGGAAAACGAATGCAACGGCGTGGTCCAGTTCTAGTAGCTATGTTGCAGGAAACATCGTGTCCCATGATGATGGATATGTATACAAGGCATTGCAGCCGAGCCTAAACCAGGAGCCTGTCGGCGGAGACAATGAATACTGGGTCATAATGCTTAACCTGAATACTTATGAGTATTGGAATGCGGCATCAACAAATTGGCGGTCCATTACCAGCGGCGCTGAGTATGCGGATTTTACGCTGTTTGGCAGCGGACAAGCTAGATCGGTCCACTTTGAGCCAATGTTGGACAATGCTGTGTACAACAAATATTTTAGAACGATTTTGCCTAATAATGCATTACTTGATGCTGCAACATGCTACGGCTGCTCAATCGGGTCAGGGAGCTTCTTTAATACGATTGACGGATACTTCATTAACAACACAATCGGCGCATCGTTCTACGGCAATCTAATTGCGGTGTATTACGATAACAATACAGTGGGAGCGTTATTCTACAATAACGTAGTCGGTGATGCATTCGAGAAAAACACGGTTGGTGCAGGATTTTATAATAACACTATTGGCGGGTACTTTTCCTCTAACACGGTCGATACTGACTTTGCGTCTAATATAATCGGCATTAACTTTGCCAACAACGCCATCAACTCAGGGTTCTTCACAAACAAAGTTAGTACAGATTTTAGCTATAACACTATTGGTGCAAGTTTCCAGCGAAACGTATTGGGGCAGTATTTCCGAAATAACAACGTAGGTAACAGTGTATTAGTCAATATTGATCTTGCCGACGCGTCGCATGTTTACGCCGACTACAATTGCAATGTGTACCATGACAAAACACTGGGCGACAGGCTGTCTTATATGGACAATGATACGGTGGTATACGTGGCGGTGACGGCATAAGTATGAAACTGATCGGCTATTACACCGTCGGCGCAACCTTATACGCGGTCTTGCTGGACAACAACGGACAAGCCTGGAACGGCACGGCGTTTGAGGCGCTTAATCCGGCAAACTGGACGACGTATAACATTGCTATGACCGAGGGCGCGGGTGGCTTGTATACCGGGATCGTACCCGCGCTATCTGCTGACAACTATACCTACATTTGTTACAACCAAGCCGGTGTTAATCCTGCAATAATGGATGATAAGGTGAGTTTCGGCGCATTCTCTTGGGATGGCACCGACGAGGCACTACTTTCCAATCCGGTTACAGTTGGGACGAACAATGACAAAACGGGCTACAAGCTGGCAAGCGATGGACTAGATAGCGTTAGCATTGTGGCTCCGACTGGCGTGGCGTCTAACTTCCGTGAAATGGTCGTGGCAACGTGGAGGCGCTTCTATAAGAAAGCCACAATGACCGCGACTGATTTAAAAACTTATGCAGACGATGGAGCGACAGTAGTTACTTCTCAACCGATTACAGATGACAATGTTACCCAATCCCAAGGAGCGGCAACATGAGACTTGTAGCAACTCCAAATAACTCAGTGAACAGTGTTGATAGGGCGATATGGCTTACTATTCCATTTGATAAAAGTGCAAAAGTAGCTACTACTCCCAGTTGTCGTATTTATGTTGTAGGTCATGATGATCGTATATTTGATGTTCCTGTGGAGAGTCGCACTGTAAATATTCCATGTGATGATCGTACATATAACGCGCAATACGAGAATCGCACAGTTGAAATTGGATATGATAATCGTACACATAAGGTTACTTGCGAATGAATGGACCATTGCTACCAGCGAAAGATCCATTAGAAATACTGGATTATACAATTGATTGGACAGATTGGCTTGTTGCTGGAGACGAAATAAGCACCAGCGAATGGACGATGCCAACTGGACTTACCAATGCAGACGATACTAAAACCACCACGACAACTACGTTGTGGGCAAGCGGTGGCACGGCTGATTCTATTTATGGCCCATCAAATACAATTGTTACCAAGAATGGTCGTACCGCAAAGCGTAGCATAAACATTCCGGTTCAGGTGTTGTGATGGCTGGTGTAAAAAAAGAGATCGACAATATCCCTTGGCTGAAAGGGCAACTGAATAAAGCAAGTGCAGCATTTATTACAAGAGCAATGTTGCCAAGAGTACAATCCGACGTTGTTCCCGTGGTTCAGAAAGCCTTTAGGTCGGAGGCTCCAAAGGGGGATTACATCCATCCGGGCATGTCCACTCAGCCAGGACACAAGAAATTACAAGATTCCATTACTGCCAAGGCTACTGTGTCTGGTAGTCGTGTCGTCGTATCCGTGGACGCACCGAAACATGCCAAGTGGATCACTAAAGGTACGCAGCCGCACATGATCCCGACAGATTATTGGCAATCATTCTTTGCCGGTGGTCACAGGCTACATTTCTGGTGGCACAAGGAAGGCAGATACTCTAATCCATATCTTGTGTCACATCCAGGAATAGTAAACCCGAGTGATTTTAATATTCGTGCTGCCAATAAAGCAAGAGCAGATGTCAATAGGCTTCTTATTGTGGCATTGCGAACGCAAATCAGTAGCCAAATGAACTTTACAGGTAAACCATAATGCTAGAGAGTCAAGTAAAAAACGCACTATACAATCTAATACATGACAACAAGTTGACTCTTGTATCTGGGCTATCTACTCAGGGTAATAATCGCAATCTTAACCAAATTGTTACAGAGCGCTTGGCAATGCCAGAAGAGTATTATTTCGTATCAATTTGGGCGGATCTATCTGCTTTATACGAAGAAAGGGGTGGGAATGGTGGAAAAACAATTGGCAGCGAATACGACTGCTTGATAGAAGTAGTAGACTTTGCTATCCCTCAGAGTGGAGAGAACGAGCTTTACGGAAAGATGGGTGGAGACTTTGCACTTCTCACTGACAGGATGGCAGCGTTGTTGGTAGATACTTCTGTATATACTAGCGACGATGATATTAAGTTCAAACTGTCCGAATCACAAGATCCAGCATTCAACAGACGTGTAACCAAGCGTCGTCTAGACACTGTTGCCGGGATGGGTGATGGACAGAGTGGGCCGTTCTTATATGCTGTACTGGAATTCACATTGGTAAATCAATGCACAGATACCAGTGTGCTTTACTAATAAGGAGGAATTAAAATGGGTGCTGCAAGTTATGGAACTGTAGGTGCGCCTACTACGGTAAGAGGCTTTTTCGTTAAGCCCGAGTCTCGGGTAAGATGGAAGGGCACTCTAGAAACCACAAGTCATTTGTATGTTTCGTATGGCACAGGTGCCAGTATTGGGTTTACTGCCGGGACTGGAATTGATCTTGGGTATTTGACAAAGATTCAGTTTACGCACAATCCTGATATTCAGTTGGTAGATTCTGGGAATACCCTAGCTACGCTGTACGAGCTTCGTGGAGAGAAGACGGAAGTAACTGTTGGGATCAAGCAATTCAGGCCAGAGGTTCTCAAGGAAGCGTTCGGCTCTGGGCAGCTATACAACCTAAGCACTAACGAGCAGTTGATCACGTTTGGGCAGGGTTGTACTCTTGCTACTTGGCCATTGGTTATTGAGTTCTCGAATGTGGACTGTGGTGCTCCGTCTATCAACAACATTGTAAACGGCGTGTCTGGCGGGTTTCTTACTCTATACGCCACATATCTTACATCAGGAATCGACTGGGACATGGCGTATTCACAATCCAACTCGATTGACCTGAAGTTTACGGCGGTAGTAGATACGACCAAGGCACTTGGCAATAGATTGGGAAATTTATATCTTTTTTAGACCAGAACGATTAATTATAATGATATACCAATATACCAATATACCAATATTGATACATGTTGCGCATTAATGCAAGCTGTGGTATCTTTCTATGATCTTATAGGGAGGATACTACAAAATGCAAAGAGCTAGTAAGTATGATACAAAAAGAGAGTGCGTTGCAGAAAGGCTTAATTTGGGCCAGGCAGTTACGCAGATTTCCAGAGAATTAAATATACCACTAGGATCAATGACGTACCTATTGGAAAGATGGAACTTGCTAGATCAACAGTTACATCAAAAAGGTATTCATTTCACAAAAGATGGTAGCAACTCTGTATCGCGCCAACTCAAAGCTAGGCACGCTGAAACCGGATACATGCTTGGCGACAAACATTGGTCGCATGGAAAACTTAAATTGTATGGCGAGTGGGTGTCGCACAATGAGGCAAGACTAGCGCTAGCCGAACTTGTTGAACAAGATATGACCATAGCACAAATTGCTGAAGAGTGCGGCACTGATCACAAAACCATCACAAACTGGCTAACTCGTTTTGATATGCACAAAGGCATTCGGAGTGGCCCTAGATGTTCATGGTTTAAGGGTGGTCATCAGAAGTATCGTGGACCAGGATGGCTAACATTACGCAAAGATATACTTGAGCGGGATGGATATAAGTGCAGAGTATGTAACGAGACTCAGGACGAGGCTAGGGAAAAGGGTCATCCATTGAACGTTCATCACATTGTTCCCTGGGAAGTCTCACAAGATAATTCACCTGATAACTTGATTACACTCTGTCAACCCTGTCACATGCGCGAAGAGTGGTCTAATGGGCGTCATAGCAATGGTAATAACTATCTAACACAATAAAGTGGAGGGCAATATGTCTGAGAACGAAGAAGTACAAAAACTAGAAAGTAATGAGATCGTATTGTTCGGCAAGACTAAGCAGCTTCAGCCCTACAAGGGCAAGAGAGCGCGTTTAGTCTTGCCGAAGGTTGTAACACTTGCATCTGGTTTGATGGAAGTTTCCAATAAGGCGGGCTTCAATCTAGCTGATTTTCTATCCAACAAGACCACTGCCGAACAATGGCTTGCAGAGAACAAAGACTCTGTGTTTCGGCTTATTGTATTCATATCAACATACTGGCAAGACCGCGCAGATGATATAGAAAGACTCCTGCCATTCCTGTTGCAAGTAGACGCCAAAGAGCTTGAGAATGATGGAGATCCCATCGAAGTTTATTGGGCAATGTTCAAGGCGCTGAAGTATATGTTCGTAGAAAACATTACTCCAGAAGCAAAGATTGCAATTGATAGGATCTTCAGGGTAAACCCTACGCAGTCCGGCGAGGATCAGGAGACGACGATCCAGGAAAAACTGGATTAATTGATTACGAGCACACTCGTCTAGTCTGCAATCACTTCAATGTCACTTTTGATTATGCCAACAATGAAATGGCATGGCGTGATTGGTGGCCGTGTTTACTCACAGCATTGATTACTGAAGAGCGACAGGCGAAAGAGCGCTACCTACTTGCCGGAGGCGAACTGAATAAGTGGAAGGCAGTATTTGATATAGATGACTCAGAGATGTCGCCTGAGGATATTGCTAAAGCTATTACTAGCTTTGCCGGACAAACCGATAAACTTTCTGGCGCTGCCGGGAATATGGATATATTGTTTGAGACTGGTAGGGCAGAAATGATTGATGTAGTTATAGATGAGCAAGGTAATTACTTTGATGTTCATGGTAATAAGTTGGACATAGAAAAGCTAGGGTACTTTGTCCCGGAGAAAACATAAATGACAAGAGCGACTGAAGCAACTCAACAGCAACTCTTAAAGTACGTTATTCAGTTTGATTCTAATGCAAAGCTCATGGTTCAAGAGCTTAATCAAATTAATAACGAAGCTGCAAAGACTGCTACCGCGCTTAACAATGTTACTACTCAAGCAACGAGTATGAATACTGCGCTTCAGTCGTCTCTCCAATCATCCGTAGCAAGTCTTCAAAAAATCAGTACACAGATGGGGACCCTGACCTCTTCAATGAATAAGGGTTTCAATACTGTTAATCAAAGCCTGAAGAGCATGGGTACTACCACTGCTCAAACAGCAGCAAGAACAACAAGCTCCATTCACGGCATTACTAGTGCGGTTACACCTCTTGGCATAGCTACCAACACGGCTAGAACTGCCATGAATGGATTCTTGGGCACACTAAGTAGAATGCCTATTCTTGGAGCAGTAGTAACTGCCACATTCGCAATAGGGATGTACGAGGCATTACGCAAGGTTGTCGATGTAATTCTGCAAACCGTATCCGCCTTCGGGACAATGGGCGCATTGTTCCAAAGAATAGACGCTCAGTTTACTGTGTTGTTTGGTACTGTCGAAAAAGCCGTAGAGATTATCGACTACGCAAGAGTACAAGCATTAAAAACCCCGTTCGATTTCGCCGGACTGCTCGAAGGTATCCGAGTAATGAAGGCTTTTGGGCTTGAAACAAAGTTCTTCTTTGGAAGGATTGCTGATACTGCCGCTGGCACAGGAAAGTCATTCGATCAAGTAACCCGTGCATTGGGTCTTATTGCTAGTGGTGCAACTGGTCGTGGTATTTACTATTTGCGACTTCTTGGTTTCAACATGGAAGAAATGGGAATCAAGACAGACTCGGCAGGTAGGGCCATTGGTTCCACCCAAGAAATTATGACCAAGTTGGTCAAGTTCATTGACACAAAGTACAAGGGTATGTCAGAGGTAATGGCCCGCACGTTCCCTGGTGCCGTACAGAATATGAAGGACGTGTTCGAGCAATTTGCCGGAGCGGTTGGTAAACCCGTACTAGATGAACTTGGATTCCAGTTGAACCGCTTGGTTGACGCTGCTACAAATCACTTGCCGCAAATACTAGCAGTTGGCAATGCTATTGGTAACGGTATTGCTAATGCTATTTCATGGATAGATCCTCTAATCAGTGGATTGTTGTACGTAGGCAGAGTTGCTGTTTCTGTAGCTAATAGTATAGGCGCAGCATTTCAGTCAATCGGCAATTATATTGGATCAATGATCAATAGCATTGTTCCAGGTGCAACTGGTATGATAGCCAGTGTTGTTCAGCGTATTTTTCCAGGCGCAAAAAGTACAGACATTAAAGCCAAAGAGGGCCAGGAACTTACACCAATCGCAGAGGAACTTCTTGCAGAAGAAGCTGCCGGAGCAGGTGGTGGTGGTGGTGGTGGTAGCAAGAAGAAAGGCCCTACCGAGACTGAGAGAATAACGGAGGCAATATACGAAGAGGCAAAGAGCGCAGTAGACGAAGCTCAAGATGCATTAAGTGCAATGCGCAGGGCGCACGAAGCCGAAACCGACTCAATGAAATCTGCTATAGAGGCTGCTCAGAGTGCGCGACAGGACGAGATTGACGCTGCCAAGGATCTTCAAGATAGCCTGGAGGAAGCTGCTGATTTAGAGAAGGAAAAGCTAGAAGAGCTTAAACTTCTGCAAGAAAAAGAAATAGATATTAGACTTGCTCAGATTGGGATAAATCAAGAGCAGTTAGAAGTTGAGTCTGCTCGGGCCGAAGAGAATACTGCCCGCGCTCAAATTAAGCTAGACAAGATTGGTGACACATCAAAGCGCTACGGTAATAATATTCTTGTCTTTGCAGAACTCAATGCCAATGCAATGATGCGATTGGCAAAAGAGCAAGAGGATCAGGTAAGGCTAAAAGAGGCTGCCGCCAAAAGGGTTGAGGCTCAAGTAAAAGCAGAGTTTACATCTGTCCTTGAAGCACAAGAAGAAAAGATTAGACTTGCCGAGGCCGAGGTAGATCGTCAAAAGAAAGTTGTAGAAGCACTACAAAAAGCCGATCAACGCATGAAACGAGCAGAAGAAGCTCGTATGCGTGAATACGAGAATCAATACAGGGTCATAGAACGGGCCGCAGAAGCAAGGCTAGATGCCCTTAGAAATGAGGCGCAAGCCGCACAAAAAGCTGCCCAGGCTGCAAAAGAGGCCGCTCAAGCGGGTGCTGGCGCTGGTGGCGCTGGCAGTATACGTGGTGGCAAGTTTGTCCCGTGGGCTGAAGAAGAAGAGACTGCGGCCAGTGGTGGCGGTAAGATTGATGTAATGGCTGATCTTACCCAGAAAGTCACTAATTTTGTAGACGCTCTTAGCAAGATACCTACGGCATGGAGAATTGTTAAACCAATTCTTGATGGCATAAGGGCTGGTTTTGATGGATTTAAGAAATCACTTGAGCCGCTTCAGCCTATACTAGACGAGTTTATTGAAAATGGTAGAGGTATAGCGGTAGTGCTTGGTATACTTCTATTTCCAGTGATTGCGCCGATAGTGTTGCTTTTCGCAAAGCTATACCTTGCTATAACATTTGTCTCCGGCGCATTACCTGGATTAGGCGAGATTATTGTTGGTATCGCACAAGTATTTCTTGGCCTCACTGGAATCATAGAGGGTGTACTGTCCACCCTAGAGGCATTCTTCCTGAAAATTACTGGTAAGTTTGATGAGTCTGATGCAAGATTGCGAGAAGGACAAGCAAAGTGGCAAAGGGGATGGGATAATCTTGGCTCTGGTTTACGAGCTACACAGGATGGCATGGCGGATTCCGTCTATGGTGGGTTTGCTAATATATTTACCACCACGGCAGAGATTGTAGCTGGCGATAATGGCGAGATAGCAAAATTACGCGACGCGATGAGCAGGGAAATCGCCAAGACGCCACAGGATATGGAAAAAGCGCTTTCGAAACACTCATTAGGTACTATTTTCAAAGATGCATTCAATCTTGTAGAAAATCCAATCAATAAGATTGCAAGAGATATAGCTACGGAAGCCGGAAAGATACCAGCATCGGTATCAAATGCTATCGGTGGCGATGGCGGAGTTCAGTCCATCTTTAAAATGGAATTTGTAGATGTAGCAAGTAAGCTGACGGAAGAAGGTGGACCATTTGCAAGTATTCGTTCCGGGATTAATACCGAGCTAGAAGGTTTGACCGGAGACGTAGATACCCAAACACGCGCTGCAACCAGCGCAATGAGCGAGGCTTGGCTACAAGAGGAAGATGAATTAGTTGGACATAGTATCATACCAGATATGATGTCCAAGATAATTAAAACGTTCGCTGATCTTACTGGAGATTTAGCGAGTCCTATTACAAATTTGCGTATTACTGTTTACAACGGATTTGTGACTATATACAACGATAGTCTTACTACATTTAACTCATTGTACGATGTACTTGTAGGCCCTGGTGGGATTATTACCAGATTATTCAATGATATTAAGCGAATGACTGATATATCGGCAGAAATTTACAAAGACACCAAGGCTAACGCAAAAGCCATGACTGATGGTTGGAACGATGGATATGCGGAATTCTCTACTACAATACAACGATTTATAGATAAGATCAACGAGATACCTAAAGATTATATCATTAAGCTAAAGACTGAAACCACCTCATCCGCAGAAGAGCCAAAGGTAGAAGAATTTGCGACTGGTGGTTATATCTCAGAAACTCAAATCGCCAAGGTTCATAAAGGCGAGATAGTTGTTCCCGCAACAACGGTACTGGCTCTAACCGAATTCTTGGCATCTGGTTGGCCACAGATTGCCAGTGGGCTTTCCACAATCTCCAAACAATTAGAGGGTGCCATGTTGCTCAGTGGTGCATATTTACAACCAGCGTCATATAATGCGCGAGATCTTCATGTAAATATTGAGATCAATGGAGCACCGCAACCACAAGCAGTAAGAGATAATCTACTACCGGCAATGACTGACTGGTGGGAAGAGATACGTAAATGAGCGATGCAACGATAGCCGAAAAAGCATATCTTAATGGTAGTGGGGTTCGACTCGACGGAACATACTATGTTTTATTAGGTGGGCCGCAGGGCGTTACCCATACCCCGATAATACCATCATCTAATGCTGCCACGACATATGGCGACATTGACTACCAGAATGCAGGACACATAGGCGATACATTGACATTTACGGTTGCCTGTACTTCATGGACGCAGAAAGGTACACTTATAGCCTCTGCTGCTAAAGCCAGTCAGATTGATTTCTTGTCTCCGTGGGGCGACCACTTTACCAATGCTGTGTTTACTGCCATAACTGAAGGTAAAATGCGGAGCGACATTGACTCAGCAAATAGATGGAATTACACAATAACAATTAAGGCGAAGGTGTAATGAGGGCAATTAATTCTACTCTAGCTACTCTACAAGAGTCTAATACTCGCAAGCCAAGCACAAGGATAACAGTGGAAAACAACCGTCTTAACTTTGACGAAGTGTTTTCTTTTGAGCCTGGAGATAATGATTATTACAATGACTCATGCGCGTTGTCTAATGGACTTGTTTTTCGAGTAAGATGGAGTTCGTCTACCGAAAAGATATTCGGTCAGCTTGTAAACGACTTGTCTCTTGTTGCGCAATGGGAGACGTGGACCGAGCTTGTTGCATCTGTAGCAGATCCAACAGATGTGAGATGTTGGGCCGATACCGAATCAGGAACAGTAGAAGTATGTTATGCTATCAATGACGGCGGAACACATAAGGTATACTGGATGCAATCTACCGACAATGCCGATACATTTGGCGCGGCAGAGCTTGCATATACATACGCAGCCAACCCTGTTGGGTACAAGCTATCTATTCCGTGTAGTTCCACGTTAATCATAGCAGATCGCGCTAGTGCTACTCCGTCGAATGGAGCGCCAACTAAATTTGTCATCAGAGAAAGATCTGTCCTGGGTGTGTGGTCAACTATATATACGAGTCCATATTATCCACTCGGGGTATACTCTACATGGCATCATAACATTGATTCTATTCTAGTACACGGTGATGGCTATCTCGGAACATATAATAAAGAGTTCTTTATCGTTAGCTCCCTATGGCCTATGGATGATTATACTACAGAGTATGACACCCACATTATAGGGATACACTTTAAGAATGGATTTTGGTCAGACATGTACCCTCTCCTTCAATTGGATACATCAAACGAAACCGAAAGACAGAGTGCGGTAAGGCTTTCTAGAATCAATGGCGAGTACTGGGTAACATTTCTGCATGGTGATCCATCTGCCGAGCCATACGATCAATGGTTTTGTAGTGCAATGCGTAGTAGTGACCTTGAAAATTGGACAGATAGATTTACCCTTGTAGAAGACCTCAGCGATGTTGGTGGAACATATATGCTCAATCCGGGTAGAATTATTATTGCCGGTAGCTATGCTTACTATGTAGCTGCTCGAACAGTGATGCGTTCTCTTGGGTGTACACTAACCGGGCAAAACAACGCTACTGATATATCACGCTATGTTACACAGTGGAGCACTAACTTCTCAGATGGATCAGCGGGTGTTGCAAATATAACAGTGCGAAATCCAGATCATCTATTTGATAACAGCGAGGTTATCGCAGAGGGCGCTGAGGTTGTTATAACTGCCGGTTATTCGGTAGGCATAGAAGCTGGTGATACTACCGGCGTAGCAGTAAGCTATTTCACGGATGATAATGATACTTCTCTAGATGCATATGCTCCTGACGCGGGATCATCTTGGGTAGAGCAAGTTGGTGCGTGGGATATTCAATCAAACAAAGCTCACTGTGCCGGAACTGCACCAACAGGTAGTAGCTGGATAGCTACCGTCGATTGCGCATACTGTGATAAGTTTACGGTACAGGCAACTATTGACCCCGCGTCTGATGCCACTGCTCCGGGCCTAGTGATACGTGCCATAGATGTAAGAAACTACATTTCTGTACGATGGCATCAGTCACTATTCGGAGGCTTGCTAGTACAAAACGTCTATAAAAATGGCTCACGAATTTCACATCGTGCGTGGGAAGTAGAGCCAACGTCGCCCGGCGACCCATTTATAATGAGAATCGAGGTACATGATGATGAATATAAGGTATACCTTGATACCATTCTAAGAGCCTCTTTCTACAACTCGTTTAACAGGTCAGCAACAAAACACGGAATGATAGGCTCTCTGGACGATACCTTTGACAATTTTGGCGTATTGATAGATTCATCGATTCAACGTATTCAGGTTGGTAAATTCACAATTGATAGTGTGAATCAAGCAAATCTACTCGGAGAAAATCAGCTTTTAATCAATGCCAGAGACGATATTAAGTTACTAAAGTCATGGAAATCTGATCGAGCATTGACCTATTTAAGTGCAAATAGGTTATACACTCATCTTCCATCTCTTTCTGAGTATCAAGAAAACTTTGTTGATATATCTGGAAGTTGGAATTATTCAGCGGATTCAGGTGCAATGCAAGCACTTGGCGTAGATGGGAGCGGGTGGAATATAGCGCTTGCTGGATACGATAGAGCAGCAAACTGCACGATAGAAACAAGGTTTAAGTTTGCGAATGCGTCTAGTCAGGCTTACGGCGCAGCAGGGGTAATGTTTGGAGTAGATGATTCCACACTAGATACTGCCTATTCCCTGTTAGTAATTGGTGACGATAGTTTCTATGCCAAGAAAATGGTCTTGACCAAGAAACTCGATGGAATATCTTATACGCTTGAGTCTGTAGATTTATCTGGAATACCTGCGCCAGCGGCAGAGACATGGTACTGGCTCAGAGTACAGATATGGTATGGATATATCCAAGGATGGCTAAGTACCAACGGGTTAACCTGGACACGTTACGTTAATTTTATAGATGGAGCGAGCGCTAGTAGAATAATTGGCGACGGTCTTGTTGGAATAGCAGCGCGTAATCCGCCGAAAACTAATATATATGATTTCGAGTTTGTCCCTGCTAATGCGGGTGATCTTAATGATATGACGGTTTCTGGTGTATACACTGGTGAAAATGCTGCTATATACAAGATTGAAATTGACGGAGATGATGAACCTGATACATTTAAGTGGTCTGACACTGGGGGCGCGTCCTGGAATGCAACTGGTGTAGTAATTAAACCAGGTGAACTTCACGCTCTAAGCAACGGAATAAGCGTGAAGTTTAATAGTGACGAAGGTCATCGAGATCGCGAGTATTGGGTTTACACGGTAACACCAACGATTCTGCACTGGAAAGACTTTGACTATTTCCTGGTGTATGGATATGAATTACCACAGACAACTGAAACGCTAACACGTGCAATTGCTGCAAAGGCGGGTATCACACGATGTGGATTTGACTCTGCGTTTTATGATCACTTTGACACGGGAACAATTAGTGAGGGCTGGACATTAAATCCTGCTGCATGGACACTCAGCCCTGCCTCTGCTGCGGCAAGTGTAATAAGTGGGTATAATACAAGCGCGTTCACATACGCGCTGTGTGGATACTCTGCATCAGATGTTGTTGTTAGACTTAATGTAAATTTCAGCGAGGCTGCTCAACAAGGCGGTATTGTTATTCGCGGAAGCGACACTGACTTTACCAATGCAATTGTTATAGCGTTGGGGGTAGACAGGATTCGTCTTTATAAGAAAACCGGAGCGTCGTCAGTAATGCATACTTTCTATCTACCAGCGACTATCCCAATATATTATTGGAGTGATATGGTTGTACAGGCAAAGGGAGACTGGATTGGTATATGGGTAAACAAGGTGCATATTGGCTCATGGATAGATGCAGCGACACCTTATTCAGATCAGGTATACCTTGGACTAGCAGCTTATTGTCCTGAGGCGGGTGATAAGCCAGTTTCATTTGATTATTTTAGAATAGAAGAACTCCATAATCAGATAGACGGTCTAGTTATTCTTCCGGGCGATACTGCACAAAAACCACTAGATGCTCTAGTTGATATGAACAAAGCAAAGTATTTTATTAACTACAATTCTGCGTTGCGCTGTGGGTTACTCATGCCTACCACAACATCACTTGCAATATCCGATGGCGTGTTCAGATCTGATAAGATAATAGAAGATGTGGAGTGGGCAAGCCATGTTCGCGTAATAAGCGGAACAGACGACGAGCCTATCTATGCAAATTACCATGATCCTAAGATAGAACGCTTGTATTCAATGCGTCGTTATCACGAAGAAAAGATTGACGGGTTGTATACTCAGGCAGAGTGTTACAAGGTCGCTCAAGAGATTTGCGACAATATGAACAGACTCGGCGTATCATATACGGGTACTTGTAGACCAAGACTAGAGCTAGAGCTACGGGACAGGGTACAATATCAAGATCCGCTCGCGGGAATAGACGAAAGCTGCTTTGTTAATACTAACATACTCAGCTATTCTATCTCGGACGAAGAGGTTAAGTTTGAGCAAACATTAACCCTAGAAAACACCTCTCCTATTATTAGCGGGACGGAGAAGGTATTACGAGTAATTGGAGACTTTGGCAATAGGCCAAGGCTAGAATGGGATGGTCCATCTAAAGATTCATGGTGGATATAAATGAGAAAAACACAGATCGGTGCAATTCGCAAAGAGATAGACAGTAGAATACCCGAGGGTCTTAGGCGAGGAACGATACAGGCCAAGAACGAGGGCGCGAATAAGGTTGACGTTCAGCTTACAGGCTCTCCTAGTTATCTTAAAGGTGTTCGTGTCGCTGGCGCAACGGACGTGCGCTCTGCAAGGATTGGCGACGAGGTTATTGTTGGGCTAGCGGATGGTACCCCTGTAGTTCTCGCCATCATGGTCAAAAGCCAGGGCAATATGATTGTTCCCTATGAAATGCGTTCTGATAGCTTCATTGGTGGAATGCAAGGGTGGCGAATAAGCAGGAATGGTGACGCAGAGTTCGGTAATATTATAGTACGTGGCGAGATTCGCGGATCCGTGATGGCAAAACAAACCATCAATAGTGTTGGCGGATCATTAATGGTAAGTCCGTCAACCGTACTATGTGCGAATGTATCATCATCAGATACATATATTGACGTTGTTGATCCTATATTTAATGTTGGAGATATTGTACTACTGAATCCAGATGTTTCTCGTTTAGAGTACATGCGGATTACTGGGATAGCCGCATTTCTTGTTGGTAGATATAGATATAATGTAACAAGGAATCTTGATTTAACTGGCGCTAACTATTTTTACAAAGGCGAACCCGTTGTAAGCACGGGAGATGCTTACGCTATTGCAGATCATGTCAGCGGTTATCTCTTAATGAGAGCAGACGATACTACTGGTCCCTACTATGATGCATTTGTAAGAAATAGCGGGACATACAATGACGTTACCCGAGTTACTAGGATGGGTAATCTCAATGGGTCCTATGGCATAACCGCTAACTATTGGGGATTCGCAGCAGGGAAGTATGGCATTGCCGGAAATACATCTATCGTAGTTGATACCAATAGTGGCATTAGAATACTCAACAACACCACCCAGGTTGCCCAATGGAAAACAGATGGCTCTATTCTAATTGGACAAGAAGCGATAAACCAGTCTAATGTATACATCACGTCAGGTGCTATTCAGTTAAGAAACAACACGGATGCTAAGATAACTATTGCCGCTAATGGCTCGATCTCAATGGACGGAAGTATGTCCGTTGGCACTGCCGGGCATATCAAGGGTGGCGCAACTGCATATGGTATAGGCACAGGCTTTTGGCTTGGGTATGATACCGACGCATACAAGTTCTATATTGGTGCAACCGGAGGGGGCGAACTAACATATGACGGCGCAAATCTTTCTGTTACCGGAGCAATCAATGCTTCTTCAGGCTCGTTCACCGGATCAATAACTATTGGCACGGGTGGCGTGCTAAAATCAGGTGTTACTGACTTTTTACATGCGACCGATCCCGAGTCTGGTTGGTGGCTGGACCACAATGGAGGCACGCCTAGATTTCGAGTTGGCGCATCTGCCTCCGGTGCTCTTGTCAAGGGCATCGTGTGGGATGGCACGAACCTATACTGGAAAAGCGCAACGTCAATACTTCATAGCGATGGCTACATCTATGTTGGTGACGGTGTTAGCGACGATATTGCTGGCATTAGTTCTGCTGGATCGGTCAGGATGTGGGTTGGGCACGCAACGGCAACAAGTGCGCCATTCCAGATACATGATTCTGGATCAATGCACACTGCGCCAGGAATAGAGTTTAGGTATGCTGCCACTGACACAACTGACATTGGCTCTATACGCGCATCGTATGCACGTCGCGAGCTAACAATCAGGCGTCGTACTGGCAACACCGAGGCCGGGGAGTCGTCTGTAGTCTTTGAAGTACAGCCATCAGATTCGGCATCGTATTTCTTCAGGCACAAGCTAGGAGCAAGTTACTTATCCTGGGGTGATGTTCCATCTGGTTCTGGCTGGTCTGAGCCAGTCTATTACATTGGATTTAATAGTGCATCAAATAAAGCGTTACGGTTTAAGAACGCAGGAGAGGGATCATTTGATGCATACGTTGACGGTGTTCTTCATCTGGTAATCGAAGATGAACAAACGATATATCCAACAACTGTGCTTACACTTGGTCATAATTCTACCGGCACTCCTGGTAGCGGGCTAGGCGCACAGATTCTATTTCAGGCAGAAACTACCACTACCGAGAATGTTGATCAGGCGCTAATTGCTGCAAGGTGGTATGACGCTACCCATGCAACAAGATCGTCGTATCTTCAATTTGCGACATTGAACAACACCGTGATGACGGAGTGGTTGTTTCTTCTGGACAACGGTGAGCTAGGATTAAATACAGTATACCCGGATCGCAGGTTCACAATTAAAGGAGTCGCCGGAGAGATACCTGGATTCTCATTGCTTAACTCCGCGGGAGGCGGGTGGTATTTTGACCATAGAAATAACAACGAGGGTCTTGGAAATGACCTTTGGATTAGCTATGGCGGGGATGCGATATTCTGTATTGATCCAGAGAACTTCAGGTTTGGTGTATCTACACAAGACCCCAAGGCCACGATACATGGCATAACAAATGATGCCATTACAGATGCTATAACGAACGTTGCGATACTCGGGCATAATACGTCCGGGACCGCTGCTACTGGTTTTGGCACTGGACTACTATTCCAAGGCGAAACTACAACTACGATCAATACGGATATGTGTCGTATAGCTGCGGCATGGTCCGATGCCACACATGCAACACGCGGCTCGTACTTATCATTTTATACCGGCACTGGTGGGGCAGCATTGTCAGAGCGTGCACGTATTACAAGCACCGCTCTAAGCCTATTCTCTGGGCAGAACCTTGTCGTGTTTAGTGATGCTGGAACTACAGCTAAGTTTACGTTAACTGGGTCAACCGGCGCCGTAGTGTCTACTGGCTCGTATCGTATAGACAACATAGATGGGATGTTTAGTATATACAAGGCGAGCGACAGTTATCCCAAATTCTATGCCGATGATACGTCGATTGGCTTTGGCCCTGGAACAGATGTGATTGACGTGACTATTACTAGAACAGATGCGAGTACATTGTCTATTAACTCGGACTTTGTTTTTAATGAGCTTGCAGGTATTGGGTGGGATAACGGATCTGGGTCTGTGGACGTAAGCATCTTTCGTGGCGGGGTTGACACGCTTACAACCTACGATACATTTGAGGCAGCCAATGTTAATATCACTGGCGTCTATAAAGTTGATGGAACACAAGTTGTAAGCAATCGCATCGTGGACGCCCGTATTGACGATGCGGTCAACGAATCGTCCTGGGATAGTACCACGGCTGGCGTGCTGGATGCAATAAGGGACGCTTTAATTACCCACGGCTTAATTGCGGCTAGTTAGGCACGGTATGTTTTACTAAACCGATGCCACGATGTATAATGAATAAATTAATAAAGGGAGGATATAATGTCTAAACAAGATAAGCCAATGAAAGAAATAAAGATAAGGGAAAAGAAAGATCCCAAGGAAATACTGAAAGAACTCTATAACAGGGTCTTGCTCTTGCAGGGAGAGATCGGCAAGTTAAATGCTCAGATCTCTATTGTTATTGAAATGCAGGATTGGACACCAGCCGAGGCCAATGAGATACTTGGCGCAGATGTAGTGTTCGATGCTCGAGATCAACAAGTCCCAGTTGATCAGAATAAATAAAAATTATGATCAAAAAACAGATTGCTATATTTTTCACAGTTGCGATATTTGTTGTATTGACTCTAGTTATCCTGTCTATCATTCATATTAGAACTGCGAATGGTAGTCCGTTTGTAGATACGGATCAAAGTATTTCTTATCTACCGATAGTACATACCTATAAGCAAGTTGCCAAACCAAGTAGTGTCACGTCAGTTTACGATGTCAATGGTGACGGCTGTGTAAATGGATATGACGTGCAATTAGTTCAGGCACACATAGGAGAAGGCTGCGAACAAGAAACGCCTACTCTCACACCTACCATGATTGTGCCTACTTCTACAATAATTCCTGCTTCAACTAAAACTCCTGATCCTACCAATACAAACACGCCCATTCCTACTCTAACCGCTACTCCAACAGCTACAGGGCTACTCATGATCTACGAGGGTACGTTGGCATCATACATGCCATCAGATCTAGGTAGCCCTTATGGGCATAACTTCTATGTTGGATGGGTTCAGGGCATCCCAGAGCAACTTCCAAAGCTAAACTACATCTCGCAAACAGACTGGTCTGATCCATACGATACCAACAATCCCGTGTCCTATAATGGTAACATCACGCTGGAAAGTATCGCGCTTGACTCGCAAAATCACCCAAGAAACAATCGTATATTCGGAGAAGAAAACAATCAGTGGTATCCAGAATGCCCAGGAGCATTGTTCGATGGCAAGATTTGTCCAGGCGCATTTGGAGAGTATCCATCACCAGAAGTATATGCCCATTGGCTAAAAGATGTTACCGATGCAGTTAAGTTAGGATGGGGCAATCAAGAACATGGGATGATTATTCCATTCTATTTGATGCAAGATGATTTACGACCAATAGAGGGTTGTGGGAACAATGGGCATGGCTTTAGTACCGCTGAATATCTAAGACGTTTTGAGGCTGAATGGACCAGGCTTGGATTTGGAGAAATTCCGGTAGATGCCATTGTGTACAATCATCATCCATCATGCTCTAGTGCAGGAGAAGAGACATCGTTTGGTGGATATACGCGCTCCACTGCATACTGGAACGCCAAGAAGCTAGAGATGGCATCATTTGATTGGCTAGATAATGCCGAGATGTGGATCGAGACAACATACGGTCGCACGCTATATAATACCGACACATATATGTCATGTGACTCGGCAAAGAGATTGCAGAATATCACGACATGGAGCAAGAGTCATGGAATAGGTGGATTGTTATGGTTCCATACCGTATATGACGATCCTAATCGCTGGTATATGTTTAAGTACGCGGCGCTATACACAACATTAGCACAAGGGCAACTCAGTGTTGTTGGACGAACGTTCCGAGATGGGGTTGTGCCAAGTACATGCAAATATTACTACTAACTACAATCATCGAAGCAAGATCGGAGGATGTGTGTCCGACCAGTCATTATTGCAACTACTTACCCTATTTCTGGATAGATGGGAAAATTTGAGTTGGGTTGTTCATGTGCAACAAGGTATTTGTGGCATAATTGGATCAGCGGCATATATAGCGTACAAACATGGCGTATTTCAACTACCATACTATAACAAAAGCAAGAGAACGGTCAGGTTATACATTCTCAGAGAGTTTTTTATTGGTGGAATACTTGCCGTGATCGTTGACATTGGACTTCCGGTATCATTGCTCGTTGGTGCAACTGGGCCTACGATTATGAGCCTGTTAATTGACAAGATTGTTCCAGGCATAGGCGCTGCGATAAATGCAGCTATTGATGCAGCGGCCAAGCAAAGGTTAAATCATAAAATAAATGATAACGTAGAGGATAATGATGGAAGCGATGATATTTGATTGCAACTTGTTTGATATGACAACTATATTAGCGCGGTTCATGTTGATATTTGCGCAAATCACATTATTCGTTACGTTGTTTGTATACGATCTCGAAAGTGATCACTTGCCAGGGCAGAGAAGCGGAATTGCATTACTCGCATCCTCGGCGATGATAATAATGGCAGAAGCAAATAGAATAATCGTAGAGGTTGTAAAAGAACCAATAGGATTAGATATTCCCACAACTATTGTATTACTCGCATTCTCCATGACAACGCAAGCCATAATTATAACAAGAATGATCATTAATATTCATAATTGGCATCATAAGCACAAGCAAGAATTCGTAGAGAATGCTTACGATAATACAATTTTACAGGAGGAATTGGTGAACGAAGAAATATTGACTTGTATAAAGTGTGGCGCTGGTAACGCCCCGTTTGTTGATAGATGTAGTTGTACACCGTTACCTGCTCCCGTAATTACATGCGGAGGAAACTAATCTGTGAAACCACTGTCGCATTGTTGTGTATCATCGGGTTGTCTCACTGGTACGGGTTCCGTTATACGGGGAGAACCATGTCGAATGGCGAGAAGCTCGATCAAAATAAAGCAACAATTGCAACTTGGTTGCCAGATTTCAAGTTGGGAGATCGTGTAATGGTAACATCGAAATGTGGTAGTATAGAAGTTATCGTTACTGATAGAATGCCACGACCAAAAGGCGGAAAGGTGGTGATGGATGCAACAGCGATAGTGGCAGATACATTATTTTGCAAAGGATTTGGTGCAACTTGGGGATCCGAGATCGTCACAATAGAGAAGGTTATTGATCAGTAAAGGAGCCTATATGAGCACAGAAGACACCGGAACTCTACACATGGGAGATTTATGTAGTGGTGGAATACTATGGAATCCAGGCAATGCAATAGGAACAATAGAAATCACACAAGGAGACTCAACAGTGATGAACGATGACAAGTTTCAGGAAAACAAAGTAGAGCTTTTCGAGCATTTCCCCTCTGAGGAAGATGACGAGGCGGAGCATCTTGTACACGGTTTACAAACATCTAGGGCAGCTTTACAGTTGCGTCGGAATCAGCTTGCACGCACTCGTAATCGGCTTGACTTCTTGATTGCGCAAATAGACGAGGAACTAGAATAACAGAGTCAGGTGGGCAGGGCTGGCTCTCGGGTTTGCCGTGACTCCCAATCACTCTTGGCCAGGACAGCATAAAGCTATGCCCTGCCAGTCTTGCCCACGTCCGATCAGACAATAACATTATATATTATTAATCAATTCGTGTCAATAGGAGGCACATTATGCAATTACCGTTTGATTCATTCGCAACATTGTTAGTCTGGGTAGCTAGTGCTGGTGTTGTTGGTACGGTGTTATCGTTGATTCAGCAATTGATCAAGGATAAACTTGGATACGAAATCAGCGGAAAGATTGTGGCTATCGTATTGAGTATTGTTGCCACGGGCGCTGTGTTTGTCGTACAGTTTGTATTTAAGTTGCCAATCTTCACTGACGTGTCTAGCGCAGACCAATTGTTACAGATTGCATCTAACTTCATCTTAATCTTGTTATTTAACCAATCTAGTTACTCGCTCGTTGTAAAACGTAGCGATTAGTAACGGTGTCCCGAGTTAGGCGTTCCGCCCTCCCTTCCGTCTAGCTCTAACACAAAACCCCTGTTGGTTGCCGCCACCAACAGGGGTATATTTATTTGACTATATAGCTATCCTACTTTTTATTTAAAATCCTCATGTTTGATCTTAGTGATTACCCTATGGCCACCACGGGTTTGCAACTCTACCCTGGGCCTAGCTACAATGCCCTCTGCAATAAAGTTGCCCCATGCTGATTTAAAACCACTTCCGGCCAACTCAACGGCGTCATTAAGTGCACCCTCTCCAACTATTGGAACAACTGCAATTTCTAGTTTGTCTGCAATATCCTCTACGTCTTTGCGTTTCAGCCACCAATTGCCAATTTTCACATCAAAAAGGACGAAATCAACGCCATCCTTGATATAGTTGCCGCCGCCCTTCTGAATCTTGGCACCGTATCCCTCACCATATAAGCAAACTTGCGGGTTTACGACATCCCCGCTCTCTACCGGCCTATCAAATATCTCCTTAAACAGCAGTTCCTTGCCACCAAATAGCTCTTGCAGTTTATTAAGAAGGGGCACGGGCATTTGGGCGTTATCCGTTTTTCCACCGAATGACAAACCTGCATTTGTAAACATAATACGGATTGATGTACCGTCCACTTTTTCTGTAAAAATCCATGTGTTGTCTTTCAGGTACTCGAACTCTGGCAATGAGTAATCTCCTATGATTATCTTGCCCTTGCTGTCTCTCTTAAAAATAGTCTGTATCTTGTGGTACTGTTTCATTTTTGCCCTCCCTTACAACCTTGTTATTTAATACTTTAAACTGGATTGCTTCTTACTAAATCTATAGCCATTTCTATACCAGTAACAAGGAGAACGGCCTCATCCTCTGTCATAGTCCACCCACGCGGCGACTCGCCCTCTGGTTTAATGAGAACATGAATACGATCACAAGACGGTACATCATCTGGAGTTTGATTATACCAACCAACCTTCATCCAGGCGTCGTTCTCGAACTCTACGGTAAAACATATACCAGGTTCTTTTTCATTGTCTTTTTTGCTCATTATTCGTCACCATCGTCGATGATACTAAATTTTTGCAACTGGCTGGTAAGATAAAATGCGGTATACATTGGCCATTCTTCTGCTTTGTCCTGTACAAACTCGCAATATAGTGCAGCCTCTTCAACAGAATCAAACAGCCTAGCGCTATTCACGAGTGATGTTATCATTGTTTTTGCATCTGCATCTGTTGCTCCTTCCCATGAATCGCACCCACTACATGACCCAAAATAGTCAGTAATGATTGCCACAAAACCATCGTGGAATAGATATGCAAATGCTTCATCGCCTTGATAATCATCCCTAACATATTCTGCTATTACCGTGGCGTTGTGACCAAAGATGTTTCGCATTACACTTTCATGGCCACCCGCATAGCGGCCCTGCAACATTACCAAATCCCAATCTATGAGTCTCGGTAGTTGATGTTTTTTCATTTCTTTCTCCTTGTTATTGTAAATAATACTTTAGTATTAGTGATAGTTATTGTAAATAATACTTTAGTATTAGTGGCCTAGCTATATCGAAACATATCGCATGTACAACAATAGCTAACAGTCCTCTCCCATTTACTGCACCAATTAATGCCGCACTCAACCATGTTATCACACACCCCACAGTGCCCATCTTCGTCTGACTTGCGATAATTAGCATCCTCGAAAACCCTCGGCTTATTGTTGTCTAGCGCAAACTGGTCCTCTCCGTAGTCTCTAATATACCTATCTAATGCACCTGGACCCATTGATCTATCGTGATAATCACTCATTGTTCTCTCCAAATACTAATTCAATGGCTTCTTCAATAGTGCGCACAATTGCTACCTGGCCATTCCAGTTCTTGTGCCATCTGATTTCGTTACTGTTTAACTTGCCCGTATCTGTCTTGATTTCTATTAGATAGTTGACGCCACGCAACCCAACTACAATATCTGGACAGCCATTTCCTACTGTGTGTAGTGTTGTTACAGACGCGCCACCTAAACGGAGCGCATTAACTATCCTAGATTGGTTTGAGTCTGTTTTCTTGGCCAACCAAACTCCCATTCATGGTAATCGCTGCAATTGGGCTATGTAGTCTACCAACAATTATTTCTAGTAGAATATCTGCATCGTCAATGTATAGAAACGATCCATTGACTCCCATGCTATGCACATCAAGTAAATCCTCGAAAGTCATAACATGATAATCTTCTACTCCATGTGATTTTCCATATTGTGACAGCAACAATTTCTTGTCCTGCTCGCTAGATACTACAATGATATGGCTACCTACACCTGATTTCACATTTTCCTTAAAAAGTTCAACAAGATCATGTGTTTTTCCCGCATCTCTCGGTCTTATTATGATTTTCATTGTACCCTTCTCTCTATCGAGTGATAAGCAAACCTGTCCTTGTGAAAGATAAGTTGCAAACTACCCGTTGGTCCATTACGATGCTTTGCCACGATCAGATCAACTACTTTGTGTGGCGTACTAAGAACCGAGTTATCTTCCATGTCACGATACATTAGAATTACTATATCCGAGTCATGCTCGATACTTCCCGAGTTGTGTACAATAAAATCGTTTGCTATAAAGTTGTGTTCAGTTGGCACGGTGGCATCGTATGTCATTTCTTCACCATCTAACTCAATGCTAGCAATCTGATCCCAGTAGACATCAGAATTTGCCAATTCCTCTAATCCGGCCATGTTACAAGTTAATGCAATGCGCCTTGCTCGTTCCCTGCTCATGCCATGTCTTCCATGCGCGGGCGCGTCAGGAACTAGATCGCAATTTGGATTAGCCCGCACATTTTTAAGACCAGCAAGAATTGCGACAACATGGTCGCTCTTTTTACCGAATGTGCCAACCACGTCCAAAAATCTTAGCTGGTCATCCTTTCCAAATATATTAACGACATACGATGGTTTGTACCCATTCCGTTGCTGTACAATACGTAATCTACTGGCTATGCCTAATCGTAGTAAAAGATGCGAAACGTCACACGCAAGCACAAAGCTGCTTGTGGAATAATGAACATTTGCTTTGTTTCTTTTCTGATTCCATCTTACTGACCCATCGGTTGCCCATAAGTGTTGTAGAAAAAGGGCAATCTTGTCGTGTGGTAGTCCAAATATAATAGCTGGCACAAATTTCTCGTGTGACCTAAGTCCATATAGCCCTATTTCATCCAACCATTTTACAATTGGATTACGTTTACCATGTGTCAAATGTTGATTTGCGCTTAAGTATATACTCGTATACGTTGGCCGGACTACGCGCCTTGGGGTTACATCAAATATCCGTGCGGCCCACTCTACCACGTCAAGGCAATCCGGGTCTTGTTTTGCATAATGCAATGGTTGGCTTTTAACAAAGCAACCATCTCCAATAAGATGCGCAAGTAATACAATGTTTTCATCTGGTAACTGTGAGTAATTGATTTGTTCCGGTACAAAACGAGGTGTTGCAATGAAATCACCGATGGCAAGATGCTCAAGCCTTGTCCAGCCAGATACTTGTCTAAATGGGTGATTCGCAGATGCACGAATAAACTTGCCTGAGCGTGTTGTTAATTTGAATATAGGCTTTATGCCAGATTCCCAAACATCACTCATGGTTGTACCAATCAATTTCCAGTGATTATCTAGTGACCAAACTGGTATATTTCCCTTTCCAACTAATTGTGAGATTGGAACTCGCTCTCCAGTATCCCGTCTAAGAATAAGCGTGTCTCCGGTAAGACACTCGCGCAAGTCTGACATCTGTGGTTTCTTATCTGACCTGCTCTCGGACATACGATTAAGCTGAGATGCTACAATGATTGGAACATCCAATGACATTGCAATCTCTTTTAGATTCTTACTGATCCGTGTTACCCGAGTCACCGGGTTGTCATGCTCATCACCCATTAGCTGTAGATAGTCTACGAATATTGCACGTAGATCAGGATATGCCAACTTTATTCTTTGTGCTTCTAGCATCAATTGCGCTGTAGTCAGACCTGATTGTCCAAGATATATTATTTTATCTGTTGCATGATTTGCAATCGCCATATCCCTTGCCTCTCGATTGCACTCTTCCATGATTTGTTCCGTGGTAAGCCCTGTGTCTTGAGAGATGATTCTATTCTGTATTGCCGCAATGGTCATTTCAACTGATGCAAATAGCACTGTTCCATGCCTAGATACATTTTGTGCTATATTTAGAAGGATCGCTGTCTTACCTATACTCGGACGTGCCCCGATTACAATCATTTCTCCACTACGTAAGCCATAGATAATCTTGTCCAGATCCCTGAATCCAGACGGAGTTCCTTTCAAGTCTCCTGCAAATTCGATATAGTCACGCCACGCCTGATCGGAAGTTTGCGACATTTGGCCGCCACTATTCTTGGCCATCTGAATGATCTCGCCCATTGAGGCACTCACCGGATATGCTACTTCTTGATCGTTCGCAATGGTTACAATCTTTGCTCCGACTCGTTGCAATTCACGCCTGGTATATAAATCCTTGACAATGTTTGCGTAATGATTTGCGTGTACTGCCGTTGGAATCATTCCTATTAGGCTAGTTATGTATGCCGCGCCACCCACTTTCTCAAGTTCATTTTTACTTTCTAGATGTGAGGTTAGTAACAGAAAATCAACTGGAGTCCCACTACTCGCCAGTTCCAACATGGCTTTCCAGATAGTTTTGTGTCTAAGATCAGCAAATGCATTATATGGTACATTTCCAGTAGACCATATTGCATTTGGGTCTAGTAGACATGACCCAATAAGAGATTGCTCAATTACTCTATTTGTAAGTAGTTCACCTTGATTCTTCGTCTTGTTCATCTGTTGCTCCAACGAGTCTGAGTTTAGGACGATATTCTTGTGTTGTTTGTATTTCTTCTACATCCATTGCATCGAATATCGAGATAACATATTGCTCTATCTCGTATGACATTGGATAAAATACACATATTGGTTGCGGTACTGCTGCTCCTGGTGGTGGGGCTAGGTACAAGATATTAGTGCTACGTTCGTAAACAAACTTGGCCTTGCGCCACTTAAAAGGCTCAATCACTTCGATTCTTGGTGTGTCAATATGCTCCGCAGACTCAACTTGCTTTTTATCATACTCATCGAGAAGCCTCATTGCTTCTTCTGGGGTCTTTGCACCTGTTACCCTGGTGATAATCGTGGTGGGTGAGTATGCAGTTGGTCTATCGTCTCCCCTTGGAAATAGTTCTGCTGCCCGAGCACAGTTACGTATCGTTATCCAATGCAGGTTTTTGTTGTAGGTACGCAAATCATTTGTTAGATTCTTGCACACATGCGACATTTGCTCATCCGAGATTGCTACCCACGCATTAACACAGTCACCTATGGTCCACATAAACTCCTGGATATAGTTGATGCACTGAACAACTTCGTTCAGTACATCATCCCAACTCTCGATATTCAGTTCTCTTGATTGGCTTGGCCTAGGCATATACAAGCTACCTATAAAGTCGCCAAGAGTCTTTCGTAAAGCTAAGTCGTCTTTTACTTGGTCAGTAAGCTCTATTTTACCAATCTCGTTGTCATCCATGTTATCCACTATTTAATCGCCGAGAGTTTCCATTTGATAGCAATCAAGAAGCTCTGCCATTTTCGCAATAATCATCTTGGCATTGTGGCCATCCGTACCGTGACTGAAGTCGGAAGCATACAATACACAGAACTCTATCTCTTTGAGTTGGCGCTCATCAAACCCACTTTTCCAATCCAGTAGACCCATTATTATATTCTCCTTTTAATAATGTTGATACGTTGTAGTAGTATTATACTCCGTATATAAGTTAAGTCAAACTATAATACTATTAGAATACACACATCACCTTGTCCCATTCGCCCCACTTGGCGTAATATGCCCTTAGAAAATTATGGCGATCTCGCGCATATTGAACACGGTAAATAGTTCCATCGTCATCTACCTCCGTAAACTCATTCGATGTTGGTGAAAATCCGTCACTAAAAATCTTTTCCTGTAAGGAGGCTCCTTGAACAAGATGCAACACTTCATTGTAAGCAACATTGTCAAGTAGCCACTCCATATTTTTTCCCGACTGACTCACGGTTCCCTCCTGTATGCTATTGTCATTTGCTTGAACATCGACCTCGGTAGGATTTACAAGTTCTGCGCCATAGTCCTGTACCTCTGGCAACATATCAATAACGTTGAACCCTTCCCACTCCGAGTATGTTGGATCAGATACTTGAAATAAGGTAGCGCCAACAACATTGGGATCGTTGCGTATCCCACGATCATACCACGCAATTTGATTAATGTGCCAATACTTGTCGCCAAAATCTTTCCACCCACCTCCCTGTAATCCTGGCCGTGGCTGTATGCCTCCATCAATTAGGCATTCTGTAACAATAATCTTGACGTTTTTTAGATAGCTTGGCAAGGATTCTAGCACCTTGAGGTATCTGAATGTAAGCCATCCAGTACTGCCTTCGTCTGGACAATCAGAATCGTGCACATCCCAAGGTATGTTTGTTGTCCAATTCCACTGGTTTTTGCCATACATCCAGTCTGCTGTTGGCGCAGAGTATTCATGTAATCCCAAAAATCCATTGTATTTAATCGCGGCTTCTATGGCTGGATAGAATAAGTGCCAATCTCTTATGTTGGGTTGGCCAGTAGAAAAATTACCAACCACTGAGCCAAATCCGTGATCGTTCAACAGCCTCGTTCTCTCTGCCTCAAACTCAGCGTAGTTATCTAGCTTTGATGTGGATTGGTGACTTTCATTAGGTCCCTCTAGCACGTCTACTACGCTTTGTAGTCCATCAACCCAGTCCATCGCCCAGTCACACCAATCTTTGGCGTCTCCTAAGCGCTCGTCCCATCTTTGTGAATACAGGCGCCCCACAATGATTAAGTCTGGGCAAGCCGCACGCAGTATTCTCAAAAAATCAGGCGGAAACTCCAGTGTTTTATACACTGGAGCCTTCGTCGCTACATAGTAATTAATAATATCGTCCCACGTTGACCCGCCGTGAAGTGTCTGTACGCCTATCTTTGTTCTCATGATTTCCTCTCTTTACCAGCCATCGTCATCTTCTGTTTCTGATGCTACAGCAGGGCTAACCGAAGCAGTATCCTTTGCGCTCGGAAGAAAGCGCACTACTTGGGCGGTAACTTCGTATGATGCATGTGGCGTACCATCGTTACCATTCCAGATCTTGGGGTTACCTGATGCATCTGGTGCGAGACGCCCTTCCACTAAAACTGGACGCCCTTTCACAAGATACGTGTTACATGCCTCAGCTTGCTTGCCCCATACAGATACCCTGAACCAACAAGTTTCTTTCTGAGTTTCTCCCTTATCGTTGCTCCACTGACGATTCGTTGCAACACTCAACTTGCATACAGCTTGACCACTTGGGGTATAACGTAGCTCGGGATCACTACCTAGATTACCTGCGAGAATAATTGTTTGAAACATTTTACTTTCTCCTTTAGTTTGACGCGAGATTCACGTCTAGTTTGTTGTGGGTTTCCTACAGAATACCACCAGACCGCACAGGAATGGCGCGGTCATTCCGAGATCGTGCCATCGTCCAATATCTTCATTCCAAAAAAGTTTCTTGAAACACCTCCATATACTATCATATGCCAGCAAACAATACCAGGACAAGCGGGGCATTGGTGTATGATTTTTGGCCTCCTTGGTATTCTAGGACTTGCAATTTCCATACCTGCGATAATCTGATATGTACAATATTTTTCTGGATCATCTTCAACTATGTCATGGTGACGATTACACAACGTAATCAGATTAGATAATATATCTGGACCACCAGAGCGACGAGGCATAATATGATGCGCATTTACATTTTTACGACCGTGTATCTTGCATCCTTCCACCATACAGTAACCGTGGTCCCTTTTAATACATTCATCTCTTAATTGTTTCCATTCGTCAGAGTTATAATAAATATCGTTACTATCCCTAACCTTGTACACACCACTATGCCACTCACGAATTTGTAATTGCATAGCAAAACGCCCCCTATGTATCGCTGTTCGTTGTCTAGGCGTACAGCAAGGCGCTATACCTATGCATAAAGGGCGTTTTGATATGGTGATAAGTTATAAACTTGTGACAGCGTAATTATAAACGCCCAACTTATTTGTACACCTAGACAACAACAGTATAACATAGTGCATGAGATGCGTCAAGTTCACTTACACCTTGGCCACCACTATTCCTTGTTGGTTCTGATATTTTCCTTTCTTGTCTGCATAAGACACTTCGCATACTTCGTCTGCCTGAAAGAATATCATCTGAGCAATACCTTCGCAAGCATACACTTTGGCTGGCAACGGAGTAGTATTTGATATTTCGATAGTCAAAATGCCACGCCACATCGGCTCGCTAGGCGTGATATTTACGATAATTCCTAGCCTAG
>Ga0265297_10000802_pt1 | contig 86142 bp, 85 predicted proteins | sample Munlanlwell13791_FD_192502 | JGI IMG/M metagenome (GOLD analysis project Ga0265297, IMG submission 192502) | Leachate microbial communities from a municipal landfill in Southern Ontario, Canada - Leachate well 137-91 | ecosystem: Engineered > Solid waste > Landfill > Unclassified | place...
CTGGAAAAACTCCGGATGACCTGTTACCCTATCCCTGATGCGCCCAGGGCTCGCCCTCGCCCTTTTCCTGGCCTCCCCAGCCTTCTGCCAGCAGAAGCCGGCAGAGCGCCAGACCGCTGACCAGATCTGTATCGAATTCCAGAACGCCCTCGGCGCGGGATCAGACGACCTCAGCGAAAAAGGCAAACAGGACCTCGACGCCCTGGCCAAGAACATGGACGCGTCCCAGCGTCAGACGGCGCAGGCCAAACTCGCGGCCATGGAAGCCAAGGCGGCTACCCCCGCCGCCAAGGCCGAGATCGCCAAGGCGTATACAGCGCTCGCGCGCCAAGCCGATGGGAAAGGAGCAGTGGCCCTGGCCCTTAAAGCCCGTCAGCTCGCTCCCGATGACGCCGAGGTGCGTAACCTGACCGAACCCGTGCTCAAGATGGCTCGGGATGTCCCGTCCCAGACGAACACGAGCCAGGCTGTCGCCTCTTTGCAGAACCCGCAGCAGCCCATGGTGAACAACATCTACGTCATCATGGTGAATGACTCTCAGAAGGGCAAGCAGCTGGCCGGCAAGTTCAGCAAGGGGCAGGTGGAAGTCAGGATAGACAAGTCAGGCCGCCTCAACGACAACGTTGTGGAAGCCGCGTGGGAGGGCAACAAACTGGTCGTAAACCTGGACTCCAAGGCGCTGGAGCAGAACAACCATGCTCCCGCCACCCTCGCGCCTTTGGTCGCCAAGGCTTTGGACAACGGCGACTTCAAGCGCGAGCACGGGGAAGGCATCATTTCGCAGGTAGAGATGGCGGTGCGCGGCTGGTTCTCGACCGGGAAGGTCGGGGATCAGATCATGGCCAAGGGGAAGAATCCCATAGACACGAAGAGCAGCATGGCCGGCAAGCTCGTGGGATTCTTTGTGGATTTGTTCCGAGGACGCGTAACTCAAAAGGACTACGGGGAAGGAGTCTCCCCGGGCGAGATACAGGGCTCCATTCTGAATATTGCATTGAAACGAAGCACGGTTGACTGCTTTGCCGCCATAGCAGAAGCCAAGGTGGGATCAAAAGACGCTGCGTCCGGTATCAGAAATGACCCGAATTACTACAAGGACCTGACCGCGACCAAGAACCGGCTCAGAAACGAGCAATAAGATATAATCCGGGCGTGAGACAAAATCCAAAACCTGTCCTTTTCTCCATAATACTCGCAGCCCTTTCCTTTGCAGGCTGCCGTCCTGAAGCCCAAACAACCCAAGTGTCCATGCAGCCTGCTCCGCAGGCGACTTGGAACATTTATGATGATGATTTTATTCGCTTCCAGCACCCAACGGATTACTTCGTCGCCCGCACGACTGACACCGCCAGGAAGGTTTGGATGACCGGGTTACTCAATGAGGCTACTCCGGGAATTCCAGACATCATGGGATCTCTCGGTATTACTGGTTACTACGACGCGAGCGAGAAACGTCCTCTTAAGGACATTTACTCCCAGCATGACTGGGGAAGCACTAAGTTCACCACCAGCATCAAGCCCTTCTCCCCAAGGAATGCCGAGTGTCTGATGGTGCTCACGGACGCCGTTCCGCTTGGCGGCTGTTCCGATTCACATGGGAAGCCAAAGGATCCCCCTTTCTGCATAGAATCCCGTCTGGACATGCGCTGCTACGATAAGTCGAAGAACTACTTCATAGCAGGCGCCACCCTCGGCCGCTACGAGAAAGGCTATCCAGCGCCCAAATCCGTCTCGGACAACCTCACCATCATCGAGGGCATACTCCAGTCCCTGGAATTCAAATAAGACGCGGGAGCGCCGGACTCATGCACTCATGCATCTCCGGCACCTGACTACAGACGCAAAAAAGTCCCTTCCCCTGGAAAAACTCCGGATGACCTGTTACCCTATCCCTGATGCGCCCAGGGCTCGCCCTCGCCCTTTTCCTGGCCTCCCCAGCCTTCTGCCAGCAGAAGCCGGCAGAGCGCCAGACCGCTGACCAGATCCGCATCGAATTCCAAAACGCCCTCGGCGCGGGATCAGACGACCTCAGCGAAAAAGGCAAACAGGACCTCGACGCCCTGGCCAAGAACATGGACGCGTCCCAGCGTCAGACGGCGCAGGCCAAGCTCGCGGCCATGGAAGCCAAGGCAGCGACCCCCGCCGCCAAGGCCGAGATCGCCAAGGCGTATACAGCGCTCGCGCGCCAGGCCGATGGGAAAGGAGCAGTGGCCCTGGCCCTTAAAGCCCGTCAGCTCGCTCCCGATGACGCCGAGGTGCGCAACCTGACCGAACCCGTGCTCAAGATGGCTCGGGATGTCCCGTCCCAGGCGAACACGAGCCAGGCTGTCGCCTCTTTGCAGAACCCGCAGCAGCCCATGGTGAACAACATCTACGTCATCATGGTCAACGACTCTCGAAAAGGCAAGGAACTCGCGTCCAAGTTCAGCTCAGGCCAGGTTGAGGTGCGCGTAGACGGGACAGGCAGGCTCAAGAACGACGTCGTTGACGTCGGGTGGGAAGGCAAACGCTTGGTGGTGAATATCGACGAGGGAGCTTTAAGACAGAACAAGCATGCTCCCGCCACTCTCGCCCCTCTGGTTGCCAAGGCTTTAGACAACGGGGATTTCATACGCGAGCATGGGGACGGCATCATCTCTCGCGTGGAGATGGCTGTACGCGGCTGGTTCTCGACCGGGAAGGTCGGGGATCAGATCATGACTAAAGGAAAGAATCCCATAGATACGAGGAGCAGTACAGCCGGCAAGCTGGTGGGGTTCTTTGTGGATCTGTTCAGGGGGAAGATGACGCAGGAAGAGTATGGGGCTGGGATTCGCCCCAGCATTGTCCAGGGCGGCAGAATAAATGTCGTTATGAAACGCAGCACAGTGGACTCTTTCAGTGCAGTTGCTGAAGCCATGGAAGGGGCCAATGATGTCAAAAGCGGGATCAGGAATTCCCCAGACTATTACCCGAACCTGGACGCGACCAAGGATCGGCTGCGAAAAGAGCAATAAGATATAATCCAGGCGTGACCCACAAAAAGACGATCGCGCTTTTTTGCTTGACGCTGTCTTTTGGCGGCTGTCGGGAAACAGAAACACCAAAAGGCCAGGACATCCAGCCCCCGCAAGAGGCTTGGGCTACGTACGAAGATGATTTCATCCGCTTCCAGCACCCGGCGAACTACATGGTCGGGCGTGCCACGGATAGTCCCAAGGAAAAAACCTGGATGACTGGCATACCCAACGAAAATACCCCTGGCATACCAGACGTAATGGGATGCTTCGGTATGACTGGTTTCTACGACAGCAAGGAAAAGCGTCCCATAAAAGACATCTACGCCAAGCGTGACTGGGGCAGCACCAAGTTCACCACCAGCATCAAGACATTCTATCCCAAGAATGCGGAATGCCTCATGGTGCTCACCGACTCTCCGCCCATGGGCGGATGCTCTGACTCCCATGGCAGGTATAAGAGTTCCGCCTTCTGCATCGAGTCCGGCCTGGACATGCGCTGCTACGATAAGTCGAAGAACTACTTCATAGCAGGCGCCACCCTCGGCCGCTACGAGAAAGGCTACCCCGCCCCCAAATCCGTCTCGGACAACCTCACCATCATCGAGCGCATACTCCAGTCCCTGGAATTCAAATGAGGCGAGCCGTCCTTCTCGCCCTCATCCTGACTGCCGGCTGCCTCCACCGTCCATCGCAACCTCAAGCCCCGCAGGAAGCCTGGGCCGTCTATGAGGACGACTTCATCCGATTCCAGCACCCGCCCAACTACTTCGTCGGACGCGCCACAGACACCGTCCAGAAGGTGTGGATGGCCGGACTGCCCAATGAGTATACCCCGGGGATCCCGGACATCATCGGAGGCATCGGCGTCAGCGGGTACTACGACGGCAGCGTGAAGCGCCCGCTCAAGGACTTCTTCACTCCGCCCGTATGGGAAAGCCACAGATTCACGTCGAGCCTCAAGGCGGTCTCGCCCAAGAACGCGGAATGCCTCATGCTGACGGGCGAGGGCGGGAGCATCATGGGCTGCGTCGGGGGCAAGCAAGCCGCCGACTGCGTGCAGGCGCATCTGGACATGCACTGCTACGACGGAGCCATGAACTACTTCTCCGTCAGCTCCACGCTCGGGAGCTATCCGAGGGCATCCCCCCCGCCGAAGTCGGTGCAGGAGAACCTCGCCGTCGTCGAGCGCATCCTCGGTTCCCTAGAATTCAAATAAGACGCGGGAGCGCCGGACTCATGCACTCATGCATCTCCGGCACCTGACTAGAAGAAGCTCTGCGGGATGAACACCACGTCGTTGGGCTCGAGAGAGATGTCCTTGTCCTTCTGCCCGTTGGACGTGATGGCGGACACTTCGATGGTGAACGACTGACTCTTCCCGTCCGACATGGCCCGGATGACCCGGGTCCTGTCCTTCGCGGCCACGGCCGTGAACCCGCCGGCCAAGGATATGGCTTCGAGCACGGTCAGGCGGGACTCAGGCGGCAGCTCGTAGGAGCCGGGCTTCGTCACCTCGCCCAGCACGAAGACCTTCTTGTTGCCGTACTCCTTGACGAAGACGGAGACCTGCGGGCTGACGATGAACTCCTTGAGCTTCTCGGCCAAGAGCGTTTCGGCGTCCGCCTGGGAGAGCCCGCCGACCTTCACGTTGCCCACGAGCGGGAAGGATATCTCGCCTGTCTGGCTCACGCGCACGGTGCGGTCCATGTCCTGCTCGCGGAACACCGTGATCTGCAGGAGGTCGGCCGCCGAGATCCTGTAATCGCTCTTCTGCCCCCGGATCTGCTGGAGGATGTCGGCCAAAGCCGCCTCTTCCGCCGCGCTCTGGGGCGTGGCCGCGATGGGAGCGTCCTTGATGTCCGGGTTCATGGGCTTGGGGAAGGTGGAGCAACCGGCCAGGGACAGGGCCAAGACGGCGGCGATCGGACTACGCATGGAAGGGCATTATACAAACAAAGAAGGCCCCGGCGCTGGGCCGGGGCCTTCTTCGTGATATCAGAACGACAGCTTCAAGCTGACCGAGGTCTGATGGTCGTCGTAGTTGTACTGCCGCGTGAAGATGGAATGGCGCGAGCGGTGCTGGTACGCGGCCCCCACCTTCACCCACTCCTGGATGTCGTAGTCCAGGCCGGCCCTCTGCTGGTAGAGGTCGTCGCGGCGGCAGGAGGTCATGCCGCCCGCCGTGACCGCGTCCGCGTACTTGTCGATGCCCCAGACCACGCCGGCCAGGAAGGTCACCTTTCCCGGGAGCTTGTGCTTGTAGTCGAAGGAGACGTTGTTGTTGATGTAGAACCTGGGTCCGGTCGCGGCTTCCTTGAGGGCGCGGGTGAAGCCCAGTTTGGCCTCCACGCGCTCCACCGGGTTGAACGTCAGGTTCGTGGACACGATCCAGTTGCGCGAGATCGAGGTCCGGCCCGCGTTGCTGTCGTCGTACTCGCGCAGGGAGTAGCCGGTCTGGATCTGCCCCTTGAGCTTGGGCGCGATGTCCCCCTCGATGCCCACGTCGATGAGGTGGGCCTTGTTGTTCCTGTCGTTCGGGACGTAGCGCGCGAGGGTCGTATTGTACGCGCCGGAGTTGTAGTGGATGATCTGCCTGCGGTAGCCCACGTAGAGCCGGGTCTTGGGCTGGAGCCGGTAGCCGGTCTTGGCGCCGAAGGTCTGCTCATAGCGGTTGAGCAGCGCGCTCATGGGCGCGGAGAGGTACTTGTGCGTGACGTGCTCGCCGCTGCCGCTGAAGAAGAACATGCCGCCTTCGGGGGCGTAGTCGAACATGCCGCCCGCGGTGTTCTGCCACCGGCGCTCGCGGTCCACGAGCTCGGAGGAGCCCGGGTCCACCGTGTTCATGAAGGCGTCGGAGAGCTTGGCCGAGAAGCCGGCCGGGCCCTTGTACATGTAGGCGAGGTCCGCCTTCTGGTTGACCCCGTTGTTGTGGCTCGGGTCCTTGTCGTATATCTGGCCCACGAAGTCGTAGCCGCCCGCGAACTGGTGCATGGATGTCACGGGGAGCTTGAACTTCAAGCCGGCGTTCGCTTCCGTCAGCCAGGAGCCGATGACGGACTTGTCCCCGGTCTCGGTGACCTTCGGCCGAAGGTAGATGTTCGAGTCGTAGGTCTCGGTGACCCCGGCGTACGGGTTCAGGGCCAAGACCCCGATCTTGATGTTCCCCTTCTTGTACTGGGTGACCGCGTCCAGACCCGCGCCGAGCGCGGACCGGGGAGCGAGCAAGGCTGCTGCGAGCACGACGGTGGCTATGCGGGTCATTCTCTACCTCTCCTCTGTTCCAGCGAAAGCTACGGCGTGGACGGCGACACGTCGACCGCCACCTCGGCCGCAGGGACGGGCGGCGGGAGCTCGGTCACGGGCTCGGTCGTGCTCTCGAGCACGATCTCCTCCGGAGTCGCTTCCGTCGTCGGGGTCTCCGTGGCGGTCGTCTCCCCCGGTATCGCCGGGACCGCGGGCTGCACCGTGGGGACGGCGGGCTGGGCCGGGACCACCGGAGCCGCGGACGCCGCCGGAGCCATGGCGACCACCGGCGCCGCCACGGACATGGACTGCCCCTGGGCCACGGTCTGGGTCTGCGAGCCGGTCACGACGGACACCTCGCCGGCCGTGCAGGAGATCTCGGCCTTGCCGGCCTGCGTGGCGCCGACCGAGACCGCGTCGCCGGAGCCGAGCGCGGCCTGGGAGCCGCCCACCGAGACCGCGATCTCGGTCTTAGAGCCCGTGGCCGCGATCTCCACCTTGCCGCCCTGCACGTCGAAGGAGAACGAGTCGCCCTTGTCCGCCGTGACCACGGTGTTGCCGACCGAGAACACGGCCTGGCCGGAGAGGACCACGACCTCGGCGTCCTTGGGGATGGCCGGGACCGGGGCTCCCGGGACGATGCCGATCACGGACCCGTCCGCCATCTTCACCTGCACCTGGCCGGTGAAGGAGACGATCTTCATGGTCTCCGGCGCCTTGCCCTTCGCGGGCTGCGCCATGGCGGCGCCTGCCATGACGATGGGCAGGGCCGCGATCGAGACGAACCGCATCGTTTTGTTCACTTGGTTCTCCTTAATACGCGACGGCTAATGCGGTTGATTCTAGCACAGACTGGGAGTCGAGTCAAATCCGGCCCGCCTTTTCACGCAGGAATCGCCGCGCCAAGACCGCGATCCTGCGAGCGGAACGGCCGTCGCCGAACGGGTTCCTCCGCGACGGACGCGGCTTCCGCCGCAGGAGGGCGTTCGCGCGCCGGACGATGTCTCGCGTGCGGGTCCCGGCCAGCACGCAATGCCCGGAGCGGACGGATTCGGGCCTGTCCGTCTTCTCGCGCATGACCACCGCCGGGACTCCGAGCGTCGGAGCCTCCTCCTGCACTCCGCCGGAGTCGGTGAGGATGACATCCGCCCCGCTTGCGAGGCGGATGAAATCGTTGTACGACAGGGGACGGCACAACAACAAACGGCGGGAACGGCGCAGCGCGTCCGCGCAAGCGCGGACCCGCGGGTTCGGATGCACCGGGAACACGGCCGCCAAGTCCTTGCGCCTGCGCACGAGCCGATCCAGCGCGGCGACCATGCGCCTCATGGGAGCGCCGAAGCTCTCGCGGCGGTGGCAGGTAAACACCAGCAGCCGCTTCCCCCGGGAGGACTGCAGGAAACTTTTAAGCTTACGATCCTCCCAGGGACGCGGCTGCTTGCGCAGTTCTTCAAGCGCATCCACCACCGTGTTGCCCGTCACGTAGGCGTTCTTCGCGCTCACCCCCTCGGCGACCAGGTTCTTCCGGTTCCCGGCGGTGGGGCAGAAGTGCAGGGAGGCGATCCTGTCGATGATCGTCCTGTTCATCTCCTCGGGGAACGGCTGGGACAGGTCGTGCGAGCGCAGGCCCGCTTCCACATGCCCGACCGGCAGCCTCATGAAGAACGCGGCCAAGGCCGCGGCCAAGGCCGTGACGGTGTCGCCCTGCACCAGGACCAGGTCCGGAGCTTCTTCGAGATAAACGCCCGGCAGCGCTTTCAGCGCCGCCGACAGGATCCGCTCGGGCGATTGCCCGGGCGTCATCAGGTCCAGGTCGTGGTCGAGCTTGAGCTTGAACGCGGCCAGCATCTGGTCGAGCATGCCGCGGTGCTGGGCCGTGCCCAATACGCGGACGCGAAGCTCCGGCAGCTCTTTGAGCCGCCGGAGCACCGGCGCCATCTTGATCGCGTCCGGCCGCGTGCCCACCACGACCAGGACCTTGGAGCGCTTGCGCGGTCTAATCTTCGCGCTCTTCCGCGGCTTCACGGTCCGGAGCCTGGGGCCTGGGCTCCTGCCCCTCGGATCCGGGCGTCCACCCCTCCCCCCACCCCTCGCCGCCGCCCCCGCCTCCGCCCTGGCGTCCGCGGCGCTCAGACCGCTCCCGGCGCATCTCCATCATGCGCCCGCCCTGCTGCATCACGCGGCCCCCCGGCTCCTGCTGCATGCGGGGTCCGCCCTGGAGTCCGGACATCTCCGCGACCGACCGGACCATCATCATGGCCCGCTCGCGCAGGGACATCTTGGCCTCGAGCTCCTTGGCGAACTTCTCGCGCCGGGCTTCCATGGCCTTGCGGGCCTTCTGGACCTGGTCCATGCCGGCCTGCAGCTCCTTGTCGGAGGCTTCGTCCTCGACGAGGTCCTTGAGCCTGAGCGCGGCGTCGCGCAGATCGCGCCGCAGCGGCTTCATGGCCCGCTGTTCGGCCTGCATCATCTCGCGGACGGCGGGGTCCGGCCCCTTCTCCTCTCTCCCGCCGGGACGAGGGCCCTGCTGCGCGGACGCGACGCAGGCCAAGGATGTCAGTATCGCGCTCAATAGGAAATATCTCATCGTACAGGCCTCCTTATTAAGTCCGTTCCTGCAGACAACTATACAGCATCCCTTTAGATGGACGCAACCCGCGCTTTGTGATATAATCCCCGCAGCTTGGCAGGACCGCAGGACTGCTGGGCCCACCTGAAGTCCGAAGGTTGAAGTCCCTGGATTTCGGCCTCTGAAGCAGGCGGTGACGTATCTTGCGGTTTGCCCGTTAAACATAACAGCGGTTCCGAAGGAGGTCGCGTCGACGCCGCGCAAGAGAGGTTAATGGTGAATATCTCGATGAAGGCCATGCTGGAAGCCGGGGTCCATTTCGGACATCAGACCCGGCGCTGGAACCCGAAGATGGGACGGTTCATCTTCGGCGAGCGCAACAACATCCATATCATCGACCTGCAGAAGACGGTCAAGGAGCTCAAGAGGGCCTACGCTTGGGTGAAGGAGCAGACCGCGGCCGGCAAGACTTTCCTGATGATAGGGACCAAGAAGCAGGCGCAGGACATCGTCCGGGCCGAGGCCGAGCGCATCGGCATGCCCTACGTGTCCGAGAAGTGGCTCGGCGGCATGCTCACCAACTTCCAGACCATCCGCCGCTCCATCGTGCGGCTCGAGGAGCTCGAGGCTTGGGAGCGCGACGGCGTGTTCCACGTGCTCTCCAAGAAGAAGGTCTCCCGCCTGCGCAAGGAGATGGAGCGCCTGCGCCGCGTGCTGACCGGCATCCGGCACATCGGCAAGCTCCCGGACGCGATCTTCATCGTGGATCCCGCGGAAGAGGACATGGCCGTGTCCGAGGCCAAGAAGCTCCACATCCCGATCGTGGCCATCTGCGACACGAACTGCGACCCGGACCTCATCGACTACCCCGTGCCCGGCAACGACGACGCGGCCCGCTCCATCAAGCTCTTCTGCGGGATCATCGCGGACGCCATGGCCGAGGGCAAGGCCGAGTACGACGCCGCCCGCGCCCCCCAGACCGTGGCGGGGGCCGAGGAGCAGATGCTGGCCGCCGAGGAGGCTCCCGTCGAGGAGCAGCCGGCGGACGGCGAGCCGCCCAGCCCCGAGGCCGAAGCCTCGGCCGAGGTGGTGGCCCAGGAAGAAGCCGCCGCCGACACAGGCGGCGAACCCAGCGAAGCGGCCCCGAACCCGGAGAACGCGGCGAGTGCCAGGTAGCCTGGCCCGGAGGGCCAGGCGATCCGTTCTCCTCTCCAAAGTAATATTTGTTCTTTGTCGTTGTTTTGACCTCCGTTCCCGCTTAGGAGCATGATACAATGAGCACCGAACTGATCGTGAAGCTGCGCGAAAAGACCGGCGCGGGCATGATGGACTGCAAGAAAGCCCTGACCGAGGCCGGCGGCGACATGGACAAGGCCGTGGAGACCCTGCGCAAGAAGGGCCTGGCCGACGCCGCGAAGCGCTCGGCCCGCTCCGCCAAGGAAGGGCTCGTCGCGGCCCACATCACCCCGGACGGCAAGAAAGCCGGCATCGTGGAGCTCAACTGCGAGACAGACTTCGTGGCCAAGACCGACGAGTTCCAAGCCATGGCGGCCGGGCTGGCCAAGGAAGCGGCCGAGGGTTCCCTCAAGAGCCCGGCGGACGCGGAGGCGAAGGTCAAGGGCCTGTGCGGCAAGCTCGGCGAGAACATGATGCTGCGCCGCCTGGAGCGCTTCGAGCTCCAGGGCCCGGGCCGGATCGACGCGTACATCCACTCCTCCGGCGCCAAGAAGGGCGCGCTCGTGCAGCTCTCCGCGGGCACGGAGACGGCGGCGGCCCACGACGCCGCGGCGGCCCTGGGCAAGGAGCTGGCCATGCAGGTCGTGGCCATGGGGCCGCGCTGGCTCAAGATCGAGGACATCCCGGCCGACGCGGTCGCGAAGGAACGCGAGATCTTCGCCACCCAGGTCAAGGCCGAGGGCAAGCCCGAGGCCCAGGTCCCCAAGATCGTGGAGGGCAAGCTCCGCAAGCTCTTCTTCCAGGCCTTCTGCCTCATCGAGCAGATGTCCATGCGGGACAACAAGACGCCGATAAAGCAGCTGATAACGGACGCGTCCAAAGCCGCCGGGGCGGCCTTGGAAGTGCGACGCTTCGCCCGCTACCAGCTCGGAGAAGAGTAAGACCGTGAGCTACAAGCGGGTCCTCATCAAGCTGTCCGGCGAGGCCCTGCAGGGGGCCGAGGGTCACGGCATCGACTCGAAGGCGCTGACCTTCATCACCCGGGAGATCCAGCAGGCCTGCACTCAGTCGGTGCAGGTGGCGATCGTCATCGGCGGCGGGAACATCTGGCGCGGGGCCAAGGATCGGGGCGAGGACTTGGACCGCGTCACCGCGGACTACATGGGCATGCTGGCCACCATCATCAACGCCCTGGCCCTGCAGGACTCCCTGGAGAACGTGGGCGTGCAGACCCGGGTGCAGACCGCCATCGAGATCCCGAAGCTCTCCGAGCCCTACATCCGCCGCAGGGCGGTGCGGCATCTGGAGAAGGGGCGGGTCGTCATCTTCGCGGCCGGGACCGGGAACCCCTACTTCACCACGGACACGGCCGCCGCGCTCCGCGCGGTGGAGATCGAGGCCGACGTGCTCCTCAAGGCCACCAAGGTGGACGGGGTCTACACGGACGACCCGGTCAAGAACAAAAAGGCCAAACTCCTGCCGAAGCTCACCTTCATGGACGCCATCCGCAAGCAGCTGCGGGTGATGGACTCCACGGCCCTGACCCTGTGCATGGAGAACAAGAAGCCGGTCATGGTGTTCAACCTGTTCACCCGCGGCAGCATCGCCAAGGCGGTGGCCGGGGAAAAGGTCGGGACCCTCATCGTCTGACCTCGCCCGAAGGGGCTGTTGTTTCCCAGCCCCTTTTTTTGTTTTCTCTACATAGACCAAGCCTTTTTCAGGAGAGCGAGACATATGGACATAGCCGAGAAAGTCGAGGCCCAGATGAAGGACCGTATCCGGAAGCTCAACGAGCAGCTCAGCACCATCCGGACCGGCCGGGCCAATCCGCAGGTCCTGGAGCCCATCAAGGTCGAGTACTACGGCCAGTTCGTGCCCATCAAGCAGGTGGCCGCGGTCTCGGTGCCCGAGGCGCGGACTCTCGAGATACGGCCGTGGGACCCGTCCGCGGTCGAGGCCATCGAGAAGGCCATCCAGAAGTCGGACCTCGGCATCATGCCGCAGAAGGGCGACAAGCTCCTGCGCCTGAACTTCCCCGCCATGACCGAGGATCGGCGCAAGGACCTGTGCAAGGCCATCGGCAAGATCGGCGAGGAGTACCGGGTCTCGGTCCGCGGAGAGCGGCACGCCGGCATGGAGGGTCTCAAGGAGAAGGTGAAGAAGGAGCACCTCCCCGAGGACCAGAAGAAAGCCCTCGAGGTCCAGATCCAGAAGCTCACGGACCAGTACGTCAAGCAGGTCGACGAGATCGTCGCGGCGAAGCAGAAAGAGATCACGACGGTCTAGGCGGAGCCTGGACCGTCCGTCCGCGGTTCTCATGAAGAATAAAGAACTCGACCCCAAGCGCATCCCGCGCCATGTGGCCATCATCATGGACGGCAACGGCCGCTGGGCCAAGGCCCGGGGGCTGCCCCGCGTGGCCGGGCACCGCGCCGGAGTGGAGTCCGTGCGCGCGGCCGTGCGCTCCTGCGGGGAGCTCGGGCTGGAGGTCCTGACCCTCTACGCCTTCTCCACCGAGAACTGGCTCAGGCCCAAAGACGAGGTCTCCGAGCTCTGGAGCCTCATGTCCTGGGCGCTCAAGCGCGAGACCGCGGACCTCAACAAGAACGGGGTGCGGCTCATGGTCTCCGGCCGCATCGAGGGCCTGCCGGAGCAGGTCCGCGCCGAGATCAGCGCCTCGATCAAGAAGCTGGAGAAGAACAAGGGCCTCACGCTCAACCTGTGCCTCAACTACGGGGCGCGCGCCGAGATCGTGGACGCGGTCAACTCCCTCATCCGCGAGGGCATCAAGGAGGTCTCGGAGATCGAGATCTCCGGCCGGCTCTACACCGCCGGCATCCCGGACCCGGACCTCGTCATCCGCACCTCGGGCGAGATGCGGCTGTCGAACTTCCTGCTCTGGCAGGTGGCCTACGCCGAGCTCTACGTGACCCCCGTGCTCTGGCCGGACTTCAGGAAGGAGCAGCTGCTCGAGGCTCTGGCGGACTATCAGCGGCGGGAACGGAGATTCGGGGGATTATAACGGCCCCAATGACACGGCGAACGACACTCACTCAAAGACAGCGGAAGGTCATCCGCTTCGCTGCGCTCAGCGGATGATATTACCCCGCATCCTCACGGCCCTCGTCGGCATCCCCGTCGCCGTCGTTTTCGTCCACCTCGGCGGGGCGCCCTACGCCGTGCTCGTGCTCGGGCTCGCGGCCATGGCCCTGCACGAATACGCCACCCTGCTCTTCATGGGCGGCCGCGGGGTGCAGCGGGTGCTCACCGTGGCGGGAGGGACGCTCCTGGCCCTGAGCGTCGCCCTGAGCCCGGCCAGGGCCGGCGTCCCCGCCGCGCTGGCTCCCATGGTCCTGACCGGGCTGATCCTGGCGTCCGCCCTCCGGGAGCTCTTGAGGCCCCGTCATTCGCTCGACCGGGCCGCGGTCTCGGTCTTCGGCGCCTTGTTCATCGGCTGGACCCTGGGGCATCTGGTCCTCCTGCGCGAACTCGCCCCTCACGGCGAGGCTCTGAGCCTGGTGCTCCTCACCGCGGTCTGGGCCACGGATACCGCGGCCTATTCGGTCGGGATCCCGTTCGGAAGGCATAGGCTCGCGGAAGTCGTCAGCCCCAAGAAGAGCTGGGAAGGGGCCGCGGCCGGCCTGGCGGGCGCGCTCCTCGCCGTCTGGGGAGCCCGGGCGCTCTGCCTGGACTGGCTGTCCCCGGCGCAGATACTCGTCTCGGGGCTCCTCATCGGCGTGCTGGGGCAGGCCTCGGACCTCTCCCAGTCGCTCGTGAAGCGCGCCTCGGGCATGAAGGACTCGGGCACGCTCCTGCCCGGGCACGGCGGGGTGTTCGACCGGGTGGACTCGCTCCTCCTGCTGGCGCCGGTGTATTATTATTTCTGGCTCTTCCAGCATTAATGGTAGAATCGTCGAGATGACCTTCTGGCCCATCCTCGCCGTACTGATCACCTTCGGCCTCGTCATCTTCCTGCACGAGTTCGGCCACTTCCTCGTGTGCGTCCGCCTGGGCATCCGGGTCGAGCGCTTCTCCTTCGGCTTCGGCCCCGAGCTCCTGGGCATGACCCGGGGCCAGACGCGCTACTCCATCTGCGCCATCCCCCTGGGCGGCTTCGTGAAGCCGGCGGGCGAGTCCCTGGAGGACGCCACGGGCCACCCGGACGAATACTTCAGCCGCTCGCCGTGGCAGAGGCTCCTCATCGTCTTCGCCGGTCCGGCCATGAACTACGTGCTCGCCTTCGTCCTCTTCTTCGGGGTCATCTACTTCCGCGGCATGCCCGAGGCGTCCACCGAGCCGGTCATCGGGGACCTGGCCGTGGATTTCCCGGCCAAGAAGGCCGGCCTGGAGCCGCACGACAGGGTCGTGAAGGTCAACGGGGTGGAGGTCGCCACCTGGCAGGACATGGCCGCCTTCATCCACCGGAACCCGGGCAAGCCGGTGGAGCTCACCTACCTCCGGGAGGGCAAGCCCGGCAAGACCAAGGTCACCCCCCAGCTCGACAAGGACACGGGCCGGGGCCTCATCGGCATCATGCCCGAGGTGCGCTACTCCCGCATCAGCGTGCTGCGCGCGGCCAAGGAGGGCGCGGGCCAGTGCTGGTACTGGACGAACTACACCATCCAGACCCTGGCGGAGAAGATCTACCGGCGCGAGAAGCCGGACCTGGCCGGGCCCGTCGGCATCGTACAGATGGTGACCCGGGCCGCGCGCTCGGGTCTGGAGGACCTGGTCTTCCTCATCGGCCTCATCTCCGTGGCCATCGGCTTCTTCAACCTCCTGCCCATCCCCTTGCTCGACGGCGGGCACGCGGTGCTCTACCTCTACGAGGGCCTCTCCCGCCGGAAGCTGACGGTCAAGCTCATGGCCGCCGCGAACTCGGTGGGGCTGGTCCTGCTGGTCTCTCTGCTCATCTTCGCCACCTACAACGACGTGGTCCGCATACGGGAAGGCCGCAAACCCGCGGGGAAGCCCGCGTCCCAGGAGCTCGTGGTCCCGTCCACCGGCACGCACGGCATCGCGCTGACGCCGCCGGCCGCGGCGAACTGACCCCTCCGCCCATTCGCTGGAGCACTTCCCGTCTTGAAGATTCAGGGAACTTTTTCGCCCCCTCGCTCGTACTAGTTGCATGGGGCGTCTGAGAGCGCCGGGAAACGGAGAAGGGAGCGTGCCGCGCAAGAGCGGCTGCCCCGCTCGGAACGGACGCCCCTATCTTTGCGGCCCCCGCGACGCATCCTCCGCCGTCGCGGGGGCCGCATCCCCCTACTCCTGCGTCCGGAGGTTCCTGCCCTTCCCCGTGATATCGAGGAGAGGGGCGCGAGGCGCTTTTCGATGCCGTTCGTCGTGGACGGTGCTGCGCGACTGGATCGGTCTCCAGCCGGAGCCGCGCTTCATATGGAAGCAGGAGGGCCGGGCGTGAGGATATCGGTCATTGCCCGGGCCCGCGTTTTGTCATCCGGAACAAATCCGCCTTCGCTCGCGGAGGCGGATTTGTCTCATAAAGCAAAAAGACCGCGGCCCTAGGCCGCTGCAGGCCGGCAGTCCATTTAGATAGAATCGTCACGTGCGCGCGACGAAGCTGTACATGCCCACCCTGCGGGCGGCCGCGGCCGACGCGGACTGCGAGTCCCTCCGGCTGCTCACGCGCGCGGGCATGGTGCGCAAGCTCGGCCCGGGCTGCTATCAATGGCTGCCCTTGGGCGCGCGCGTGCTCGGGAAGCTCGAAGGGCTCGCGCGAGCCTCGATGGACTCTTTGGGCGGCCAGGAGGTCCGACTGCCCCTCGTCGAGCATCGCCGCAGGCTCGAGAAGAGCGGGCGGTGGGACCTTTTCCGCGACGGCTTCCTCACGCTGGAAGACGGCTCCGTCCTCCCCTCTTCATCGGAGGAGTCCGCCCTGGAGGCGGTGCTGCGCGACGTGAGGAGCTACAAACAGCTCCCTTTGCTGCTCTACCAGTCCGGCCCGAAGCTGGAACGCGAGCCCAAGCCGCGGCTCGGGCCCATCCGGGCGCGGGAATACCTCTCGCTCGACGCCTACTCCGTCCACGCGGACGAAGACAGCGCCGCCGCGACGGCCGCGGCGGTGCTCGATGGGTGGTCCGGCCTGCTCGGCGAGCTCGGCCTCGCGAGCCGCGTGGTGGAGGCGGACCCGGCCGGGTACGGGCTCGAGTCGCGCGAGCTGATCGTGTTCCCCGCTGCCGGGAGCGGCCCCTCGGCCGCCGAAGACGAGGTCGCGCTCTGCGACGCCTGCTCTTATCGCGCGACGCTCGAGAGGGCGGAGTGCGGGTCATCCGCGCCCGCGGCTGAGCCCGGATGCGCTCCCCCTCCGGGGCTGCCGCCCCTCGAGGAAGTGAAGACCCCGGGCAAGACGAGCGTGGCCGAAGTCTCCGAGTTCCTGGGCGTGCCGCCGGAGTCGCTGCTCAAGACGCAGCTCTACATGGCCGACGGCGCTCCGGTCATGGCGCTGGTGCGCGGGGACCACGCCCTGTGCGAGGCCAAGCTGCAGGCCGTGCTCGGGCCCGTGCGCCTTACGCGCGCCACGCCGGAACAGTACGAGCGCGTAACCGGGTGCGCGGTCGGGTTCGCGGGCCCCGTGAACCTGCCCCGCTGGAAGACCCCGGACGGGAAGATGGAAGCCGTGCGCATCTTCGCCGACCTCTCCACGCGCGGGATGGGCCCGGCCGTGTCCGGGGCGAACAAGGCGGACACTCACGCCAAGAACATCCACATGGGCCGCGACTTCGTCCCGGACCGGTACGCGGACCTCCGGCTGGCGGCGGCCGGGGACCCTTGCCCGAAGTGCGTTGAAGGCAGGCTGAAGCTCTCCCGCGGGATCTCCGTGGCCCGCGCCTTCAGGCTCGGGACGCGGCTCTCCGAGGCTTTCGGCGCCGAGTATACGGACCCGGCGCAGGGACGCAGGCCCATGTCCGTCTGCCGCTACGGCCTGGGCCTCTCCAGGCTCTTGTCCGTCGCGGCGGAGGTCCGGCGCGACGAAGACGGCCTGTTGTGGCCCCCCGCCATCGCCCCTTTCAGCGTGGGTGTGATGCCCCTATCGCTCGACGACCCTTCGGTCGTCGAGTACGCCGTCGCTGTTTATCAAGAGTTGCGCGCGATGGGCATCGATGCGCTGCTGGAAGACAGGCCCGACCGCCCCGGCGTCCGATTCAAGGACCTGGACCTCATCGGCATCCCCCTGCGCCTGGTGGTGTCCAAGAAGGGCTTGGAAGCGGGCCGGGTGGAGCTCAAATACCGCGAACGCAGCGAGCGGGAGCTTATAGATCTCGGGGACGGGCCGAATTCCGTCGCTATTGGACTAGCCGACAGGGTCCGGGCTTTGCTATAATCCTTATAACATAGAGGAGGCCATAAGAAGTGGCGGACGTCGGCGCCACTTTTTTTGTTCTCGGATGATGATAGACCTGGGAAGCATCGAGAAAGCCGTGGAGCCGGTCTTGGCGCAGGAGGCCGTGGAACTCGTGGACCTGCGCTATCTGCAGGCCGGGGGCCGCTGGGTCCTGCGCTTCTACATCGACAAGCACGGCGGGGTCACGCTCGACGACTGCGAGCGGATCTCCTCCCGGGTGGGCCCCCTGCTCGACGCTCTGAACGCCGTACCGTATTCCTATAGCCTGGAGGTCTCGTCTCCGGGCGTCGATCGCGTCATCAAGAAGAAGAAGGATTTCGAGCGGTTCTCCGGCCACAGGGTGAAGGTCCGCCTGCGGACCCCGGTCGCCGACCAGCGCCGGTTCCAGGGCTTCCTCAAAGGCCTCGACGGCGAGGCCCTTGTGCTGATCTGCGGCGCGACGGAAGTGCGCGCGGAGCTCAAGGATGTCGAGGAAGCCCGTCTGGACCCCGAAGTCGCCGCCTGATCATTGGAGGGCAGTTTTATGGCGCAGAATGAATTGATCCTGGCCTTGGACCAGATCGAGCGCGAGAAGGGCGTCAAGAAGGAAGATGTCCTCGTCATGATCGAGGGAGCCATCGCGAGCGCTCTGCGCAAGCATATCGGCAGGAACGCCAACATCATCTGCAACATCGACCGCGAGACGGCCAAGATCACCGCGTGCGTGCGCAAGAAGGTGGCGGAGACCGTGGCCGACGCCGAGCTCGAGATGACTCTCGAGCAGGGCAAGCGCCACAAGAAGGACGCGGCGATCGGCGAGGACGTGGACATCCAGCTCGACCCCGAGGAGTTCGGCCGCATCGCGGCCCAGACCGCGAAGCAGGTCCTCATCCAGAAGATCCGCGAGATCGAGCGCGACAACCTCTATGAGGAGTTCAAGCCCAAGGAAGGGGAGATGGCCTCCGGCCAGGTGCACCGCTACCTGGAGCGCAACATCATCGTGGATATGGGCAAGGCCGAAGCCATCCTGCCCGTGCGCGAGCAGATCCGGCGGGAGCGCTACGCCATCGGCGAGCGCGTCCGCGCCGTCATCCTGAAAGTGGACCGCGCGCAGCGAGGTCCCCAAGTCGTCCTCTCTAGAGCCGCGCCGCTCTTCCTGCGGCGCCTCCTGGAGATGGAGGTCCCGGAGGTCGGCGAGCGCGTCGTGGAGGTCCTCGACATCGTGCGCGACCCGGGCTTCCGCGCCAAGGTGGTGGTGCGCTCGAACAACCCGAAAGTGGACCCCGTGGGCGCCTGCGTGGGCATCCGGGGATCGCGCATCCGCTCCATCATGAACGAGCTCTCGGGCGAGCGCATCGACCTCATCCCCTTCTCCCCGGAGACGACTGTCTTCATCGCCAATTCCATCGCCCCGGGCAAGGCCAACTCCGTGCGCGTGCTCAGCGCCCCGGACCGCCAGGCCGAGATCATCGTGGGAGACGACCAGCTGGCATTGACCATCGGCAAGGACGGTCAGAACATCCGCCTCGCCTGCAAGCTGACCGGCTGGAACCTCACGGTCAAATCCGAGTCCCAGAAGGCGGAGGACGCGAGGCAGATCACGGAATCCAAGATGGCGGACCTGCGGGAGCTCGAGGGCATAGGCCCCAAGACCGCGGACGTGCTCATCAAGGCCGGCTTGGCCGACATCCGGCGATTGGCCACCTTCGAGGTGGACAACCTCACCACCCTGCAGGGCATCGGCGAGAAGACGGCCGCCAAGATCATCGAGAGCGCCAGGAAGTACGTGCAAGCGCATCCTTCGCCTGCGCCGGCCGCAGCGCCGCAGGCCGCAGCGCCGGAGGCGCCGGCCGAGGCCGCGCCTCCTGAGGCTCAGCCCCCTACGGGGAAGGAAGGACAGAACCCTTCGGGGGCCGCGGCTCCAGAGCCGCAGGAGTGACTCTTATGACGACGGACAAGACCGAGAAGAAAAAGACGGTCAAGAAGCCGGCCGACAAACCGGCCAAGAAGCCCGCGGCGAAGAAGGCCGCCGGCGCCAAGAAGGCGTCCGCGAAAAAGGCGAAGAAGGCCGCGGTCGAGGGAGTGCGCCACGCCTCGGCGGACTCCCGTTCCTCCCAGGAAGAAGGGTCCATCGCCCCGCCGACCACGCAGCTCGTGGACGCTTTCGCCAAGTTCCGCCAGATGGCGAAGACCCAGAGACGGCCGGCCCCGCCGCCTCCCAAGCCCGCGGCCCCCGCCCCGGCCCCTGGAGGAGCCGCGGCCGGACCCCTGCCGCAAGCCGGCGGCGCCGTCCCGGCCAAGACTCCGCTCCCGCTCAAGTCCGTCGCCGGCGCCCCTGCCGCCGTTCCGGCGGCTCCCCCGGTCCAGGCCCCGACGCCGGCGGCCCCCGGCGTCCCCGGGGCGCATCCGGCGGCCAAGCCGGCGGTCCCCGTCAAGCCCGTCGCCGGCGCCCCTGCCGCCGCTCCGACGGCTCCCCCGGCCCAGGCCCCGAAACCCGCGGCCCCCAAGCCGGGGACGACGGAACCCAGGGCCACGTACCGGCTCGATACCCCGGCCAGGCCCGGACCCGCGGCGCCGCCCAGACCCGGAGCCGCGCCGGCCAAGCCCGCGGCGAAGCCGCCGGCGCCCGCCCACCCGGGGCCGACGCACGCGGCCCCGAAGGCGCCGCATCATCCGGCCCCTGCGCATAAGCCGGCCGCGGCGCCGAAAGCCGCCCCGGCGGCCAAGCCCGCCAAGCCGGCGGAGACGCAGCCTCCCGCGCTCAAGCCGCTGGAGGTCTCCACCCTGATCACCGTGCGCGAGCTCGCCGAGAAGATGTCCATGAAGCCCAACGAGCTCATCAAGAAGCTCATGATGCAGGGCGTCTTCGCCACCATCAACCAGAGGCTCGACTCCGAGACCGCCATCATCGTGGCCTCCGAATTCGGCTACGACCTGAAGGTCAAGGCCCTGCACATGGAGGAGGAGATATCCTCCTCCGCGCAGGAGGACACGCCGCAGGACCTCAAACCCCGCCCGCCGGTGGTCACGGTCATGGGCCATGTGGACCACGGCAAGACCAAGCTCCTGGACGCCATCCGCCAGACCGACGTGGCCGCGGGAGAGGCCGGGGGCATCACGCAGCACATCGGCGCCTACCGGGTCGCCACGGACAAGGGCGACATCGTGTTCCTGGACACCCCGGGCCACGAGGCCTTCACGGCCATGCGCTCGCGCGGAGCCCGTGCCACGGACATCGTCATCCTCGTGGTCTCGGCCGCGGACGGGGTCCAGCCGCAGACGGTGGAGGCCATCGACCACGCCAAGGAAGCGAAGGTCCCAATCCTGGTGGCGGTCAACAAGATCGACCTCCCCGGCGCGGACCCGCAGCGGGTGCGCCAGGACCTCTCCAAGCACGGCCTGCTCCCCGAGGAATGGGGCGGCAAGACCATCTTCGTGGACATCTCGGCCAAGATGAAGCGCAACATCGACAAGCTGCTCGAGATGGTGCTCCTGCAGGCCGAGATGCTCGAGCTCAAGGCCAACCCGGACCGGGTCGCCTCGGGAGTGGTCATCGAGGCCAAGCTGGACACCAAGCGCGGCGCCGTGGCCACGGTGCTCGTGCAGAAGGGGACGATCCGGATCGGCGACCCCTTCGTCATGGGCCTGTCGGGCGGCAAGGTCCGCGCCCTGGTGACGGACAAGGGCGACCGCATCAAAGAGGCCGGGCCCTCCACCCCGGTGGAGATCATGGGGCTCTCCGGGAACATGCCCCAGGCCGGCGACACCTTCACCGTGGTCGAGTCCGAGAGGACCGCGAAGGAGATCATCGAGAAGCGCAACCGCATCCACCGCGAGGAGGCCCTCGCGCACAAGCAGCACGTCTCGCTGCTCAACGTGAAGGCGGGAGTCCGCAAAGAACTCCCCGTCATCCTCAAAGCCGACGTGCAGGGCTCCGTCGAGGTCCTCAAGGACTCGCTCGAGAAGCTCTCCACTTCGGACATCACGGTCCGCGTCATCCACTCGGGGCTCGGGAACGCGAACGAGTCCGACGTCCTTTTGGCCAGCGCCTCGGACGCCGTGGTCCTGCTCTTCCACGTGCAGGCCGACAGCCGCGCCAAGGAGACGGCTGAAAAAGCCGGCGTGGAGATCTGGCAGTACGACATCATCTACGACCTGACCGCGGACGTCAAAGCCTCTCTCGAGGGCCTGCTCGAGCCCGAGGAGGTCGAAGTCACGTGCGGCCGCGTCATGGTGCTAGACGAGTTCAAGGTCCGCAACAACCGCATCGCGGGCTGCCAGGTGCTCGAGGGCAAGGCCGTGCGCGGCGCGCGGGTCAAGTTCTTCCGCGGCAAGGAGCTCCTCGGCGAGGGCCGCATCGAGACCCTCAAGCGCCTCAAGGACGACGTCGCCTCGGTCGAGAAGTCCTCCTCCGACGAGAAGAGCCAGTGCGGCATGACGCTCTCCGGCTTCGCCGGCTGGCAGAAGACGGACCAGATGGAGGTCCTCGTCAAGGAGAAGCGCGTCCGCCGCCTGGAGGGCTCTTCCTGATGCCGGGACACGCGTTCCAGCGCGCGGACCGCCTGCGCGAGCTCCTGCTGCAGGAGCTCGCGGGGCTCGTGCGCGAGCTCAAGGACCCTGGCCTGGCGGGCTTCCTGACCCTGACCGGGGTGGACCTCTCGACGGACCTCAAGTCCGCCAGGGTGTTCTACTCCCTGCTCGGGACCGATGAGGACCGCAAGAACACCCAGGAGGCTCTCGAGCGCTCGGCCGGGCACCTGCGGCGCCAGCTCTTCGGCCGGCTGCGCCTTAAGCGCATCCCCGCGCTGGTCTTCGCCTTCGACGCGACGCCGCGCGAGGCCGGCCGCGTCGACGCCCTGCTCGAAAGCCTCCACCGGGGCGACCCGGCCCCCCAGAGCGGCCTGGACTCCTCGGACAAGTGGCTCGACTCCGTGGCCTCCGACGAATCCCGCCGCCAGAAGCGGAGGAGGCCGGGCGGGTCCAAGCGGCGCCCGGACGGCAGGCCCCGTTGAGCGTGCTCCTTGAGAAGACGTCGGTCGCGGGCCTCCTTCTTGTCGACAAACCGCAGGGCTGGACCTCGCACGACGTGGTCGCGGCCGTGCGCAGGCTCCTCCCCAAGAAGACGCGCGTCGGGCACACCGGGACCCTGGACCCCATGGCCACGGGCCTGCTCGTGCTCCTGGTGGGACGCGCCACCAAGTCGGCCGCCCGGCACCAGGGCCTGGACAAGACCTACGAGGGGAGCATCCGGCTCGGCCTGGAGACGGATACCGGCGACCTGGACGGGAAGACCGTGAAGACCGCCCCGGTCCCCGGGTGCACGGCCCGCGACCTGCAGGCCGTGATGGATCGCTTCCACGGAGAGGTGGTGCTCCCCGTGCCGCAATACTCCGCGGTCAAGCGCGGCGGCAGGCCCCTTTACGAGTATGCCCGGCGAGGCCTCGAGGTGCCCGTCGTGTCGCGCGCCTCCCGCATCTCCTCGTGGGAGCTGCGCTCCTGGGAGCCTCCGGAGGCCTCGTTCCGTCTGGACTGTTCGAGCGGGACGTACGCCAGGTCCCTGGCGGTCCTGCTCGGCAACGAGCTCGGCTGCGGCGGCACCCTCTCCCGGCTCCGCCGGGAGAGGGTCGGGCCGTTCTCCCTGCAAGACGCGAAGACGCTCGAGCAGCTCAAGGATGACGGGGTCGAGGCTCATCTGCGGCATGAAGGCTGAGTATCTCGTCACCATCGGCACCTTCGACGGGGTGCACCGCGGGCACCGGAAGCTGCTGCGCTGGGTCCGCATGTTCGCGCGGAGGCTCGGCCTTCGCACCCGGGTCGTGTTCTTCGCCGTCCCGCCGCGCTTCTTCCTCAAGCCCAGCCTTTCGGTGCCCCTCTTGACCACGAGCCGGGAGCGCTCCGCCATACTCAAGCGCCTGGGAGTGGACCGCGTCCAGATCCTGCGCTTCGGGCCCCGCTGGGCCCACATGGAGCACACCCGCTTCTTCGAGGAGTACATCGTGCGGCGCTGGAAAGCCGGAGGGCTCCTGGTGGGCCGCGACTTCGCGTTCGGCAGGGGGCGCAAGGGCGACCTCGCCTACCTGCGCGGGGCTTGCGCGTCGCGCCGCATCCATCTGGACGTGCTGCCCTTGGTGCGGGTGAGGGGCAAGAAGATCTCGTCGTCGGATATACGCGCCCTGCTGGAAGCGGGGCGCGTGGATAGGGCCGCGGACCTCCTGGGACGCCCGTTCCAGGTCGCGGGCCGCGTGGTGCACGGGCAGGGCCTGGGCCGGCGCCTGGGATGTCCCACCGCGAACCTGCGCCTTCCCAAGGAGCACATGGTCCCTCCGGGAGTGTTCCGGGCGACGGTCCATGGACCGGGCCTGCACGCCATGCCGGCGGTCTGCAACGTGGGCCGGCGCCCCACCATACGCGGGGGCAGGCACCGGCTCGTCACCGAGGTGCACATCCTGGATTGGTCCGGCGACCTCTACGGAAAGACCCTGCGCGTGGAGTTCCTCGAACGGCTGCGGGGCGAGAAGAAGTTCAAGGACCTGGGATCGCTCAAAGCCCAGATCGCGAAGGACGTGGCGCGGGCTACTTGTGGTACGGGATGTTCCGCAGGATGCACCAGGCCCGGTAGAGCTGTTCCGCAGCCACCACCGCAGCCAGTTCATGCGGCAGGGTCGCGGGGCCGAAGCTCCATCGCAGCGCAGGTCTGAGGCGCTCGATATCCTCGGGGCGCAGCCCCTCGGCGGGGCCGATCACGACCTCCAAGGACTTGACCCCGGAAGACAGCTCCTTGCCGAGGAGCTCGCAGAGTTGCTCGGAGGACAACATCCGGGAACCCGGTCCTCTGTCGCACAGCCATATCCGCGTGCAGGGCGGAGTCCCGCCCTCCACGCGTGTTCTGCAGAACTTGTCCAGCCGGCGGACATAGTCGGAGAACATCTGGCCGGCACCGACGCTCCCGAAGAGCTTCGACCTTCGGGAGGACGCCCACATCAATCGGAAAGTCAGTACCACACGGGCTCGCGCGCCTTGAGCTTGGCCGAAAACGCGGCGGCCAGGCCGGTGAAGGCGCCGCTCAGGGCCCCGTCCACGAACCTGGCCAAAGGAGGCAGGGGTCCGGGCGGCTGGAGCGGCGCGCGCAGCGCGGGGAAAGTCTGCGCCAGAAGGCCGTAGGCCAGGTAGGCCAAAACGGCGCCGGCCAGGGCCCCGAACCCGGCCGTCGCGTCGAACCCGGGGCCGCCCGCCTCGCTCGCGGCGCCGAGGAGCCAGACCGTGAGCCCCGAGGACAGCGCGAGCAGGCCGAAGACGGTGCTGAACCAGCCGTAGTCGATCCCCCGGGCGAACTGGTCGTAGACCTCGATGCGCGAGCACACCGCCAGGGGCAAGGCGAAGCACGCGAAGAACACGACGAGGCCGAGCGCGGCCCCGTGGAACCGGCGCTTGCCCCGCATCAGCCCAGCGCCCAGGAAGGCGTAGTACAAGGCCGTGCTCAGCGCCCCGTAGAAGAACGAAGGGCCGAACGCGCCCCGCATCCACGCGCTGGAGGCGGGGACGGCCTTGAGCAGGCCGTAGACCGCCACGTGCCCGGCCGTCGCGCCGAGGAGCCCCCCCAGGAGCCCGCCCGCGGTCATGGCCGCGTAGGGCCGCTGCGGGATGATCGAAGGCTCCATCTCCGTGAGCGGCTCCTCGAACGGGGCCGCGCCGAAGGGTCCTAGCTCATCATCAGGGTCCGGCCGTCCTTTCCCCATGCCTCACTCCGATTCGAACGACTCCTCGTCGTACTTCGCCATCTTCAGGCCGAACTCCATGAGCTGCGTCTCCATCTCCACGAGCTGGACGTCCTGGCTCAGCTTGGCCAGGCGCTTGGACGCCTTCTTGGCCGCCGGACCCTTGGGGTCCAGGGCGCCCAAAAGCATCTGCAGGCGGGACTGCGCGCTCTTCATCTCGGAGACGATATCGCCGGCGGCCGCGAGCGCGGCCGTCTGGGCCTCATCGAGCGGCGGAGGCTGCCGCTTGTGCTTCCGCAGAGCCTCTTCGAAGTACTTGTCGGCGAGCCTGTGGTCGCCCCTCCTGTCCAGGACCCGGTAGGCGGCCTTCCGGCGCGCGAGGGACTCCCCCTCGAGGTCCGCCGTCTCCAGTTCCGCGGCGTCGGCCTTCTCCCGGAAAGCCTCCGCCTTGGTCTCCAGGAGGTCCGCGGAGAGCGACAAATCCTCCAGCCCCTCGTTCAGGTCCTCGGGATCCGCGGCGGCCCTCTTGAGCGCGGGGGCGAGTTCAGCCGCCGCTCCCTTCGCCGAGATGCGCCCGGCGTCGGCCAGCGCCAGCACGTTCGCGGCCGCGGCCTTGGCGTCCTTCACGCCGTTCGCCATGGCGCGCTCGAGGTTCGAACGCTGCGCGGACCGCATCTCCTGGAGCATCTCCTGAGACTTGAACTCTTCGTCCTCCGCGGTCTGGGCGCTCCAGGCGGAGGGCGGGAGCAGGACGGCCGCGGCGATCAGTATCCGGATATTCATGGCATATCCCCCGTGCTCAGCCGGTTGTTCAGCTGATAGAGTATGCGCAGCTTGGAGAGTTCGGTCTCCAGGTCCACGACGTCCGCGTCGATGCGGGAGAGGTCCTCGGCCACCAGATGACGGCCTCTGCGCTGGGCGCCGTTTTTATCCGCCTTCGGCGGAGGCATGGACTCCGCGGCCTCGGAGCGAAGACGGCGGATCTCGGTCAGGACGTCCTGGCCGAGAGAGACCACATGCTCCTGGGCGCGAGTCAAGGGCAGGCTCCCGAGCCGGCTCTCGATCCTCGCGAGGAAGGCCTGGGCCCGCCGCAGGCTGGAGCGGTTCGCGTCCCCGTCGTACTCCCCCCGCATGCGCCGGATCATCTCGAGCTGCTCGGCCGGGGAGTCCGGCACCGCGTCCCCGGCGGCCCGGACCTTCGAGGAGGCCCACAGCCGCGTCTTCAGCGGCGCCAGGGGGTCGTTCATCGCTCCGACCATCTCGGAGTCGTCCCGCCATCGGCCCACGAGCTCGGAGACGCTCTCGTAGCGTCGCCGCGCGGCGGTCTGCCGGTCCTTCAGACCCCAGGTCCCGAAGCTCCAGCCCATGCGCCGGAACGACGCCTGCGCCGAGATCATGAGCAGCAGCGCGTAGGTCTGCCCGGAACGCACCTCCATGTGCGCGTCGTAGAGCATCTCGTCGACCGCGTCGCTCGGGAGCCTCTCCCCGAGCGTGGAGGCGCCTATAGGAGAGAGGAGGGACGACATCAAGAGGACCGCCGGCATCCGCATGGGCGGTCCCCTACTTGCGGATCTGGGAGTTGAGCTGGGCCAGGCGGTCGTTCACGGCCGGCACCCCGAGCATCTCCTTCTCGAAGGAGAGCATGATCGTCTCCTCGACGGGGAGCTTGAGCTGGTAGCGCTTCTCGACCGGGCTGTACTCGAACTGAGTGCCGTAGACCTGGGGCTGGCGGATGCTCATCAGGTAGCGGTCCAGTGAAGCGGCCAGCATCCAGCGGGACGTCCGGTGGCCGAGCAGGGCGGACAGGGTGGCCAGGCGGTGCGAGGTCAGGTAGTCCACGGGCCTTTCCCCGTGCTGGAAGATGACGGCCGCGTGGTAGAGGTCGTTCTTGGTCTTGACCTCCCCGAGTTCCATCATGACCATCACCCGCTTGCGTCGCGCGGTGTCGCGTTCCTTGAGAGTCGCGACCTGCTGCGGGTTGTCGTAGATCTTCTCGCGGTCCTTCTGGTCCTCTTGGAAGACTTCGACGAGCTTTAGATTATCGGTTTCCGGGGGCATAGATCCTGCGGGCTAGGGCCCGCGATTTGATTATACTCTTTTAGCGCGTCGAGTATTCCCGCCAGTAGCTGAGCGTACCGGATAATCGTAGCCGCCTGGATGGGAGAGACTGTGGTCGACCACAGTCATGGAGCCGGCGCCCATCCCGCGGACGGCGGAAGGTCCTGGCCGGACGATAGCGGCCAGGGGACCCGGACCGTCCTAAGGCCTCTTCTCTTTATAGCTGATCGGGACGTGGAAATCGTCTGAGCGGACCACGGCGTCCCTCTCCAGGCCGTGGAGCTCCGCGTAGACCTCGTAGAAGGGCGCCTGGCCCTCGCCTACGTCCTGGCTGGCCATGGCCGCCTGCTCCTGGAACTCCTTCGCGAGCTGGTCCTGCTCCGCGACCAGGGCGATGAGCACCTTCTTGAGCTCCGTCTCGAAGCGGGGGAAGAGGTCCTCCTCCCGGACCGCCGCGCCACGCCTCGGCGGCTGCAGCATCTGCTCCCAGGTCCTGGAGACCATCCGGTTGATCTGCCGCTCCGCCCCCCTCCAGTCGAAGGGCCGCATCGGCGGCCTGGGGGCCGCCGTCCTCGGAGCGCGGCCGTTTTCCTTTCGCGGAGAGGACCGCGCCTCCTTACGCGCAGGGTGCGGCGCCTCCTTCCGCGCAGGGTGCGGAGCCTTCCCCACGGGCGCGACGTCCCCCAGCTTGACCGTCCCCCCCTGCCTCGGCAGCCGCCACCACGCCACCAAGGACGCCACCGGGTAGCTCGGCAGGTCCCGCATGCGGCTGCGCGCCTCGCTCGCCACGCCCCGGAGTTCCTCCTCGGGGACGCCCAGATAGGCGGCGGCCTCGCGCACCTGGTAGCGCTCGTGGTCCAGAGGGGAGAGCCCGCCCCCGGCCGCCTCCCGGTAGGCGTTCTCGAAGGCCATGAGGTCCAGGAGCGCGTTCGAGAGCTTCCCGGTCACCGGCGCGAGCCAGATGTGCTGGTCCATGCGGGCCGCGTGGGCCCGGCCCTCCGAGTCCACGAGCTGGAAGGTGACGCGCAGGAGGTAATGCGTGCACTGCGCCCCCAGCAGGCTCCGGGAGCCGGGCTGCTGCTTGAGCGAGTACGAGGTCTGCCCGACGCGCGCTCTGCGGCCCGTCCGCACCAGCGCCTTGGCGAGCCTGTCGTCGTAGTCCACGACTTCCAGGGACCCGCGCGAGTAGCTCTTGGACTCCGGGAACAGGAGCATGCGCGACTTGGCCGGAAGGTCCAGGATCTGCACCACCCGGCGCGCCTCCTCCGGCTTCTTCCCCTTGAGCACGCGGCGGGCGTAGCCCGAGACGATGCGCATCCTCCGGCCGAGGACCTCGACCCAGCTCTTGCCGAATACCCCGTCCTGGTTGCCGCTCGACTGGGCCTGCACCACCTGGACGAAGGAGAGGTCGGCGCGGGCCTCGGCCGCGAACAACGTCAGCAGGAGTACGCAGGCCTGCATCTCAGGGCGCGATCGTCAGGAGCACGGCGGAACTCTTGACCGCCGCCACGAAGGGTTCCGGATAGATCCCCAGCAGCAGGACTCCCGCCGCGGCCAAGGCCAGGCTGGAGCAGAGATACAGGCCCAGGGCCGGAGCCTGAGGCCTGACCGGTTCCTTGAAGAACATGTGGACCACGATGCGCATGTAGTAGTACACCGAGACCACGCTGTTGAGCACGGCGACCACGGCCAGGAGCCAGAAACCGCCGCCCACCGCCGCCGCGAAGAGGTAGAACTTGCCCACGAATCCGGCCAAGGGAGGGATCCCGGCCAGGGAAAGCAGAAAGAGGGTCATGAGCAATGCCAGGCCCAGGCTCCTGCAGGCGAGCCCGTCGTAGGCCGAGAGCTCGTAGCCGTCCTCGTTGCCCACCGCGATCGCGACCGCGAAGGCCCCCGCGTTCATGAGCAGGTAGGCCAGGCAGTAAAGGAGCAGGCCCTCGCGGCCGAGCGCGTCGCCGGTCGCCAGGCCGATGAGGATGTATCCGGCCTGGGCGATGGAGGAATAAGCGAGCAGGCGCTTCACATTGTCCTGGAACATGGCCACGAGGTTGCCGAACGTCATGGTCAGCATGGCCAGGAGCGCGAAGAGCCCTCCCAGGCCCAGAACTCCGTGCGGCAGCATATGGCCGAACACGCGGACCAGGAAGGCCAGAGCCGCGAGCTTGGGAGCGATGGAGAGGAAGGTCGTGATCGGGGTCGGCGCCCCCTCGTAGGCGTCCGGGACCCAGAAATGGAAAGGGACGAGGGAGGCCTTGAACCCCAAGCCCACGATCCAGAAAAGCGCCGCCAGCAGCACGAGCGGCGCATGGGTCCTCGCCGCCGCCTGAGCGGCCGCGAGGCTCGTCGTCCCCGTGGCCCCGTAATAGAAGGAGATGCCGTAGAGCATCACTCCGGTGGAGAACGCGCCGATGAGGAAGTACTTGATCGCGCCCTCCGAGGACTTCGGGTCGCGGCTCTCGAAGCCCGCCAGGATGAACGAGGAGACGGACACGAGCTCGAAGGCCAGCAGGGCCAGAAGCAGGTCCGTGGCCCCGACCAGGAGCATCATGCCCACGGCGCAGAGCATCACCAGCGCGCCGTAGCTCCCGGGATGCCCGTGCGGGGTCTTGGACCGGTAGTCCAGGCTCAGCCACAGCACGAGGATGCAGGCGCCCAGCACCAGGATCTTGAAGAACACGGCCATGGGGTCCACGGCCCAGAGGCCTCCCGCGCCCCGCAGCTCCTCCGGGACCGAGGCGGAAAGGCAGACCAGCCCCATGGCCCCGGCGCAGGCCAGGACGGCCAGATGGGGCAGGACCCCGGCGAGGCGCCGCAGAGGCCTGCGCAGGGCCCGGGTGTCTCCCAGGAGCAGCCCGAGCGCGCAGGCGGAGAGGAAGATCTCCGGCGATAGGAGCCCGAGTCCCCGCATCAGCGCAGCGCTCCGAACAGGTCCGGGAAGAGCCTTCCCAGGTAGGTCACGGTCGGATTCATGAGGTCCAAGGCCAGGCGCGGCCAGACCCCGATGGCCACGGTGAGAGCGGTCAAGGGCAGCACGGCCAGGAGCTCGCGGGCGTTCATGTCCGGGAGTCCCTCCCACTTGGAGTCGAGCGGGCCCAGGAAGACCTTCTCGATCATGCGCAGGAAGAACGCGGCGGTCACCAGGATGCCGGAGACGGACAGGATCGTGACCCACTTCCAGGCCGGGAAAGCGCCCAAAAAGCAGAGGAACTCGGAGACGAACCCGGCCAGGCCGGGCAGGCCCAGGGAGGCGAAGCAGGTCAAGGACATGATGCCCGCGTAGACCGGGACGACGGAGCCCAGGCCGCCGAAGGCCCCGATCTCGCGGGTATGCGCGCGGTCGTAGACCACCCCGACCAGGAGGAAGAGCGCTCCCGTGATGAGCCCGTGGGTGATCATCTGGAGCACGGCCCCGCTGAAGCCGATGGAGGACACGGCGGCCATGCCCAGCATGCAGTAGCCCATGTGGTTGATCGACGAGTAGGCCACCATCTTCTTCATGTCCGTCTGGTCCATGGCGCAGAGCGCGCCGTAGAGGATGTTGATGAAGGCGATGATCACCAGGACCGGCAGGAACCATTGGAACCCGGCGGGGAGCATGGAGTAGGAGATGCGCAAGAGGCCATAGGCCCCCATCTTGAGGAGCACCCCGGCCAAGAGGACGCTCACACCGGTCGGGGCCTCCACGTGCGCCAGGGGCAGCCAGGTGTGGAACGGGAAGGCCGGGACCTTGACCGCAAGGCCGAGGTAGAAGGCCAAAAAGACCAGGATCTGGAACTCCCGGCTGAAGCCCGCGTGCGCGGCCATGAGCTGCACCATGTCGAAGGTGTGCGGGGTGGAGTTGAAGTACAGAGCCAGGATGCCCAGGAGCATGAATACGCTCCCGAAGAGGGTGAAGAGGAAGAACTTGATGGCCGCGAACTCCTTCTTCGGCCCGCCCCACACCCCGATGAGGAAGTACATGGGGACCAGGGTCAGCTCCCAGAAGAGGTAGAAGAGGAAGAAGTCCAGGGCGGCGAAGACCCCGAGCAGCCCCGTCTCCAGCAGGAGATACCAGAAGAAGAACTCCTTGACCCGGACCGTGATGTTCAAGGAGTAGACCCCGGCCACGAGCGAGAGGAGCGCGGTGAGCAGGATGAGCGGGAAGGAGAGCCCGTCCGCCCCCACGTGGTAGTGGATGTCCAGGCTCGGGATCCAGGGCAGCTTCTCGACGAACGAGAAGGACAGCGCGTCCATCTGGAGCGTGCCGGGGTCGAAGGAGGCGAGGGCCCAGAGCGCCAGGAGGAGGTCCAGGACGAGGGCGGCCACCGCGATCCCCTGGACGACCCGAGGCTTGTCCTTCGGGACGCAGAGGATGATCGCCGCTCCGAGCAGCGGCAGCAGGATGATGGCGCTCAAGATTCCCATGGTTACCTCGTCTGCAGGAATATCGCGAAGAGGGCGACGGCCAGGGCCATGTAGAGCATGTACTCCTGGACGCGTCCGGTCATGACCCGGCGCAGCCGGGCGCCCAGGTCCCGCACGGCTTCGCCTGTGCCGTCCACCGCCCCGTCCACGAAGAAATCGTCGAAGAAGCGCTGGCTCGCGGCCAAGGCCCGGGTCAAGCCCCCCCAGGAGTCCACGAAGACCGCGTCCACGACCTCGTCGTCGAATCTCGCGCACAGCCGCGCGAGGCGGTCGGAACAAGCGACGCACGCCAGGAAGAAGTCGTCGAAGTAGCAGCGCCGCTCCAGCACGCGCACCAGGCCCGGCAGGCGGCCGCGCAGGGCGGTGTCCGCGCCGAGCTCGTCGCCCCGGTAGAGCCACAAGGCCGCGTAGGCCGCCGCCACGAAGAGCCCGAGGGCGGCCGGCCCCAGCCAGGCGGGAGCCGCTGCGGCGGCCAAGGGGCCGCCCCCCTCCAGGTCGAAATGGACCAGCCTCTCGAACAAGCCGTTGTAGTCCAGCACCAGGCCGCTCCCCGCGGCCAGCAGGGCCAGGATCCAGAGCGGGACCGTCATGACGGGCGGGGCCTCCTCCGCGTGCTCCCAGCGATGGTGGTCCCTGGACGCGCCGAGGAAGGTCAGCTGGAGCATCCGGAACATGTAGAACGTCGTGAGCCCGGCCGTGAACCAGGCCGTGCCCCACAGCCAGGGGCTCCTCGCGTAGACCGCGTGGAGCACGGCCTCCTTCGAGAACCAGCCCGAGAGGAACGGGAACCCGGTGATGGCGAGGGTCGCGACCGCCATGGTGAGGAAGGTCGAGGGCATCCGTTTGGAGAGACCCCCCATCACGCGCATGTCGTTGCTGTGGACCCCGTGGATGACGCAGCCCGCCCCCAAAAAGAGCAGGGCCTTGAAGAAGGCGTGCGTGGTCAGGTGGAACATGCCGGCGTAGAGCGAGCCGGCGCCCAAGGCCAGCATCATGAAGCCGAGCTGGCTGATGGTGGAGAATGCCAGCACCCGCTTGATGTCGTAGGGCACCAGGGCCATGGCGGCCCCCAGGAGCGCGGTCAGCACTCCCGCCCAGGCGACCAGGTCCATGGCCAAGGGGGCCGCCGCGAAGATGAAGTAGGTCCGGGCCACGAGGTACACGCCCGCCGCCACCATGGTCGCGGCGTGGATGAGGGCCGAGACCGGGGTGGGGCCCTCCATGGCGTCCGGCAGCCAGATGAAGAGCGGGACCTGCGCCGACTTGCCGGCCGCGCCCGCAAAGAAGAGGATCGCCACCAGCGCCGCGGTCTCCGGCGGGAAATACCGGGGCCCCATGGCGACCCTCTCGGCCAGCATCTGCAGGTCGAAGGTGCCGGACCCCGCGAAGAGCACGAGCAGGCCCACGAAGAAGCCCAGGTCGCCGAGCTTGGTGGTCAGGAAGGCTTTCTTGCACGCGTAGGCCGGCCCGGGCTTCTCGAACCAGAACCCGATGAGGAGATAGGAGGAGACCCCCACGAGCTCCCAGCACAGGAAGAAGAGCATGAGGTTCGAGACTACGACCAGGCCCAGCATGGCCGCGCTGAAGAACGAAAGGTAGGCGAAGTACCGCTTGAAGCGGGGGTCGCCGCGCATGTACCCGAAGGAGTAGACGTGCACCAGCAGGCTCACCAGGCTGACCACGAAGAGCATGGCCACGGCCGGCCCGTCGATGAGCACGCCGAGCGGCATCTCGTAGTCCCCGAAGGAGAACCACGACACGGACGCGCCGTAGGGCAGGTCCAACTGTCCGGTCAGGCCCTGGTAGAAGAGGACGCAGGAGCACACCAGGCAGGCGGCCATGGCCGTCACGCCCAAGAGCGGCAGCTTGGACTCCGGGCCTTCGCGGCCCAGGAGCAGCACCGTCACCGCCGCGGCCAGCGGCAGGAACGGGAGATAGTGCACGACCGGGAGCAGGTCCATCACGCCTAACCTTTAATCACCTTTAGAGAAACGCCTAACCTTTAATCACCTTTAGAGAAACGCCTAACCCTTAATCATCTTTAGAGAAACGCCTAACCTTTAACCACCGAATCATCCTTTTAGAAGGTCGAACTCCTCCACGTACACCGTGTCCCGGCTCCGATAGATGGCTAGCACCAGGGCGAGGCCCACCACGATCTCGGCCGCGGCCACCGCGATGCTGAACAGGGCGACCGCCTGTCCGGCCACGCCCTGCGGATGCAGGAAGCGGTTGAAGGCGGCCAGGTTCAGGTTCGCGGCGTTGAACATGAGCTCGATGCCCATGAGCACGCCGATGATGTTGCGCCGCGTGAGCGCGCCGAAGAGGCCGATGACGAAGAGCAGCGCGCTGACCAGCAGGTAATAGGCTAAAGACATGTCATTTTTCCGGGACGCTGCCGTTCGGGCTCAACCCGAACACCACAGCCCCCACCAAAGCCGCCACCAGGACGAGGGTGATCAGTTCGAACGGGACCGCCATCTCGCCCAGGAGCCAGACGCCCAGAGGGGCGGTCGTGGGCGCCGTCCTCGTCTCCGCGAGGACGCCGCGCGCCAAGGCCACGATGCGCCACAGTCCGAAGAATACGACGCCGCAGACCATGACGGCGGCGAGCCAGGTGGAGTGGGTCTGGCGCAGGCGCATCTCATCGGCGCGGCCCGAGAGCATGACCACGAAAAGGATGAGCAGGGCGATCCCCCCCACGTAGACGAGGAGCTGCGCCGCGAAGAGGAAGTCCGCGCCCAGGCTGAGATACAGGCCGGCCACGCCCGCCAAGGACAGCCCCAGGAGCAGGGCCGAGTGCATGGTATTGCGCAAGGTCACGACCCCGAGGGCGCTGAGCAGGGTCACTCCCGCGAGAGGCCAGAAGAGATAGGGGCTCATGGGGCCTTGAGCTCCCAGGTCCTCTCCATCTGCGAGCGGGAGAGGAACACGAGCTCGTACTCCGGGGAATGCCGGATGGACTTGGGTTTGGTCGGGCAAGCCTCCTCGCACAGGCGGCAGAAGTTGCACCGGCCGAGGTGGACGGAGTAGGAGGCCCCCTTCTTCACCGTGATGCAGGACGAGGGGCAGGCCTTGGCGCAGAGCCCGCAGGCGATGCACGTGGCCGGGTCGTAGTGGAGCACCCCGCGGTAGCCCGGATAGGGGGTGAGCTTCTCGAAGGGGTACTGGACCGTGATCGCGGGCCTGAGCAGGGTCCTGAGAGTCACCCGCATGCCGGCGATCAGGCCCGCTAGGACCTCCCAGACCGTCCCGACATAGCCCTTGGCAGCCATCAGAACATGAGCGCCAGCCCGGCGAACGCGATGTTGGCGAAGCACCAGGGCAGCAGGAACTTCCAATTCAGGTCCATGAGCCTGTCGACCCTCAGGCGCGGGAAAGTCCATCGGAACCACATGAAGAGGAAGACCATCACCAGGACCTTGGCCAGGAACCACCACCAGCTCGGGAGAAAGGTGAGCCAGGGCAGCGGAGCCCCTCCCCCGCCGAGGAAGAAGGCGGCCGCCAGGCAGGAGGCCAGCAGCACGTAGGCGTACTCGGCCATGAAGAAGAGCGAGAACTTGATGCCGGAGTACTCGGTGTGGAAGCCCGAGACGAGCTCCGACTCCGCTTCCGGCAGGTCGAAGGGGACGCGGTTCGTCTCGGCTACGGAAGCGATGAGGAAGATGGCGAAGGCGAGCTGCCCGACCACCGGGTAGAAGACGAACCAGCGCGGCAGGAACGCGATGCCGGTCAAGGGCAGGGTCCACCAGTCCGCCTGGGCCTCCACGATGCCGGTCAGGTCCAGGGTCCCCGCGAACATGAGCACGGGCACGACAGAGAAGGAGCGCGGGAGCTCGTAGGAGACCATCTGGGCCGTGGAGCGCAGCCCCCCCAGCAGGGAGTACTTGTTCCCCGAGCCCCAGCCGGCCATCATGAGGCCGAGCACCGAGACGCCGGCCAAGGCGAAGACGTAGAGCGTGCCCACGTCGAGGTCCGCGGCGGAGAGTTCCCGGCCGAAGGACACCGGCGCGAAGGCGAGCAGGGCGGGCACCACCGCCACGGCCGGGGCGAGGCGGTGCGTCCAGGGGTCCGCCGCGTCCGGCGTGATGTTCTCCTTGAGGAGGAGCTTCACCCCGTCCGCCACGCACTGGAGCCAGCCGTGGAAGCCCCCGCAGACCATGGGGCCGAAGCGCGACTGCATGTGCGCGGAGATCTTGCGCTCCCACCAGACCAGGAACACGGGCGAGGCCGAGACCACCGTGATGACGAGCCCGGTCTTGACGAGGATCCACAGCAGGTCCCCCGCCGAGGTCGTCAGGCCCGGGGCGAGGCCCAGGAGCCCGCCGTAGGCCACGCAGTGGCGGACGATCCAGTGCTGGGCCGGGGAGCCGAAACGCCCCACCTCCCCCACCGCTGCCCCCAGGGCAGCGGCGCCGAGCGCGATGCCGGCGATCCACAACGCGCCGTTGCGGTAGCGGGGCAAGGACCAGCGGCCCTTCCAGACCGCGTCCGGCCAGAAGCGCTCGTCCAGGATCACCGGTCGCACTCCCCCAGCACGATGTCCACCGAGCCCAGGATGGCGACCACGTCCGCGATCCGCGCCCCGACCAGGAGCTCCCCGAGCACCTGAAGGTTCAAGAAGCTGGGCGCCCGCACGTGCACCCGGGCGGGAGAGGCGCCGCCGTCCGACACCATATAGACCCCGAGCTCGCCGCGGCTCGCCTCCACGTGCGCGTACGCCTCCCCGGGCGGAGGCTTGAGCACCTTGGGGACCTTGGCCATGACCGGCCCGGCCGCGAGCCCGCCCAGGGCCTGCTCCACGATCCGGGCGGATTGCGCCATCTCGCGCACGCGGCAGTAGTAGCGGTCCCAGCAGGAGCCGCGCTTGCCCACGGCCGTGTCGAACGCGACCTTGCCGTAGCCGCAGTAGGGCGCGGCCTTGCGCAGGTCGTAATCCACTCCCGAGGCGCGCAGGTTCGGCCCGGTCATGCCCCAGGACACGGCGGCCCTGCGGTCCAGGAGACCCACCTCCCGGGTCCGGTCCAGGAAGATGGGGTTGAAGGAGAGGAGCTCGTCGTACTCCGGCAGGCGCTCGCCCAAATGCGTCAGGAACCTCCGACACAGGTCCCCCCACCCCTCGGGCAGGTCCTTCATGACCCCGCCGATGCGGATGTAGTTGTAGGTCAAGCGGCCGCCGCAGAGCGCCTCGAAGAGGTCCAGGACCATCTCCCGCTCGCGGAAGGCGTGCAAAAACGGGGTGAAGGCTCCCAGGTCGATGCCGTAGGTGCCGAAGAAGAGCAGGTGGCTCGCGATCCGGTTGAGCTCGCAGACGATGACGCGCAGGTCCTGGGCCCGCTCCGGAGCCTCGACGCCGAGCAGGGTCTCGGCCGCGAGGCAGAAGGGCAGCTCGTTGGTCATGGCGGAGACGTAGTCCAGGCGGTCGGCCAGCACCACGCATTGCGGGTAGGTGCGCGACTCGCAGAGCTTCTCGATGCCGCGGTGCAGATAGCCCACGTCCGGCTCGGCCTTGACGATGAACTCGCCTTCCACGGTCAGGCCCACGCGCAGGACCCCGTGCGTGCTCGGATGCTGGGGGCCGAGATTGATGAACATCCGGTCCGACGGGAGGGGCGGGGAGGCGAGGAGCTCCGGCATCAGTCGAACCGGTCCTTGGCGTGGACGTAGTCCTTGCGCAGGGGATGCCCCTCCAGGAAGTCCGGGGTGAGTATCTTCCGGAGGTCCGGATGCCCCTGGAAGCGCACCCCGAAGAGGTCGAAGACCTCCCGCTCCTGCCAATCCGCGGATGGAAAAACAGCCGTGAGGCTGGGCACGCTCCCGGGGTCCGGCGTCTCCAGCTTGAGCGCGACGCGCTGCCCTGCGGGCAGCTGCGTGAAGCAGTAGACCAGCTCGAACGCCTTGCGCTCGGCGACATGGTCCACGGCCGTGATCATGTCCAGGTAGTCGAAGCCCAGCTTGTCCTTGAGCCATCGCGCGAGGGCGACGAGGTCGTCGCCCGAGGCCGCGCGCAGCGTCAGGATTCCCTTGATCTGGGTCTCGGCCTTGTCCGCTTTCGGGAAGGTGGCCGCGAGCTTGGCCAGGACTTCGTCGTCCGTCATCCCGCCAGCCTCATCGCGTCGATCTTCTTCTGCAGCTCGAGCACGCCGTGGAGCAGGGCCTCGGGCCTGGGCGGGCAGCCGGCCACGTAGACATCCACCGGCAGGAGCTTGTCCACGCCCTTGACCACGGCGTAAGAATCGTGGAAGGGCCCCCCGCAGTTCGCGCAGGAGCCGAAGGCGAGCACGAAGCGGGGCTCCGGCATCTGGTGGTAGACCTGCAGGATGGGGTCCGCCATCTTCTTGCAGACGGTCCCGGCGATGATGATGAGGTCCGCCTGGCGCGGGCTCGGCCTCGGGAAGACGCCGAAACGGTCGAAGTCGAAGCGCGAGGCGTAGGAGGCCATCATCTCGATGGCGCAGCAGGCGAGGCCGAAGGTCATGGGCCAGACCGAGCGCTTGCGCGCCCAGTTGATGAAGCCGTCCGCGCAGGCCAGCACCCCGGACCCGCCCGGGAGAGCCCCGCAGACCCAGGGCAGCCGCTCAAGGACGATGCCCATAGTCCTGGTCCCACTGCAGCGCTCCCTTGCCCCAGGCATAGACCAGGCCCGCGAACAGGACGCCGAGGAAGATCATCATCTCGAGGAGGGCCGCGGGACCGGCGTCGCGCGCGGTCACGGCCCACGGATAGACGAAGAAGACCTCCACGTCGAAGAGGACGAAGAGCAGGGCGAAGACGTAGAAGCGGATGTTGAGCTTGACGCGGCTCGTCCCCGTAGGGGTGATGCCGCACTCGTACGTCGTCCGCTTCAACGAGTCTTCGACACGGGGACGCAGCAGCCAGCCGGCGATCATGGCGACCGCGGCGAAAGCGACCGCGCACAGCGCGAACACGTAGACAGCGAGAGCGCCGGTCGTCATGGAGCTGGGCGCCCGGCAGTCGCGAGCTTAAAGGTCTTCGGCGCCGAGAGTCTTCTTCTTGTTCTCGGCCTTCACCTTGTCGATGGCCGCCTGGACGATCTGGCTGACGCGGTTGGAGAGCGCGTCGATGAAATCGCCGCCGGTACGGAAACCGGCTTCCTTCACCATGTTCTTGACTTTGCTCACGACGACCAGGTTCTCTGCCATGTGATTCGAGTTCTCCTCAACGGCTTACGGCAACGAATTTGGCGCGGGTTGGATTTGAACCAACGGCCTGACGCTTATGAAACGCCCGCTCTAACCACTGAGCTACCGCGCCGTCGACGCATCTTACCAAATTATCCCCGCCTCTTCTCGATCTCGGCGGCCAGCGCGGGCACGATCTTGAAGACGTCGCCCTGGACCGCGTAGGTGGCCAGCTTCATCATGGGGCAGTCCGGGTCGGTGTTGATCGCCACGATGGTGTCGCTCCCGTTCATGCCCGCCAGGTGCTGGATCTGGCCGGAGATGCCGCAGGCCATGTACAGGCGCGGCCGCACGGACCGTCCGGTCAGGCCGACCTGGTGCTTGTAGGGGATCCAGCCCGAGTCGACGGCGGCGCGGCTCGCTCCCACGGCGGCCCCGAGCAGCTTGGCGAGCCTGCGCAGGGGCTCGAAGCCTTCGGGCTTGCCCAGACCGCGGCCTCCGGAGACGATGCGGTCCGCGGCCGTGACGTCCACCTCGCCGGAATCGTCCGCGCTGAACTTCACGAACTCGCTCTTGAGGGCCGGCAGCTCGACCGGCCACTCCTCCACCTTCCCCGCCGCTCCAGCCTCGGCTCTCGGGAAGGCCATGGGCCGGACCGTCGCGAACTCCGGCGCTCTCTTGAACGAGACCCCGGCGATCACGTTCCCGGCGTAGCAGGACCGGGTCGCGACCAGCTTGCCGCCCTCGACCTCCAGGCCGATGGCGTCGCCGGCCAGGCCGGCCTTGAAAGCCACGGCCAGCCGCGTGGCCAGGGAGCGGCCGAACACGGTGGCGGGCAGGAGCACCGTCCTCGGCTTCTCTTTCGAGACGATGCCCGTCAGGACGGCGGCGTAGGCCTCGTCCAGGAACTCCGAGAGGGACGCGTGCTTCGCCGCGAAGACCCTCTCGGCGCCCCGAGACGCCAGCTCGGCCGCCGCCGCCTTGACGCTCTCCCCATCCCCAAGCACGGCCGCCCATACGGGCTCCCCGCGCGCCGCGCCGATCTTCTTGGCCGCCGTCAGGAGCTCGAAGGCGCATGAGGAGAGCTTTCCGTGACGCGCCTCGGCCACGCAGAGGACGCCTTTTCCGGAGTAGTCGTTCATAGGAGCTTCGCCTCTTTGAGCTTGTCCGCGAGGTTCCTGGCCTTCTCCTCCGGGGTCTCTCCCGGGATGAGGGTGCCGGAAGGGCGGGACGGGACGGGGGACAGGCGCCCCCATTCGATGCCGGCGCCTGCCGAGCCGGTCACGGAAGCATCCGTCCCGAGCTCGGCCGCGCCCCACTTGGAGACGGGAGCCTTCTTGGCCGCCATCTTCCCCCTCAAGGACGGCAGGCGGGGCTCGTTGATCTCCTTGGTCACGGAGACCACGGCCGGGAGCTTGAGCTTGAGGGTCTCGATCCCGTCCTCCATGAGCCGCTCCGCGGTCACCTCCGACTCGGTGACCGCCGGCAGCCTGCGCACGAAGGACACGCTCGGCCAGCCCAGCCACGCCGCGGTCTCGCCCGCGGTCAGGCCGGACTCGCCGTCGTTGGACTGCTTGCCGAAGAGCACGAGGGAGACCGGGGCCTTCTCCTTGCCCAGCTTCTCGACGGCCTTGGCCAGGATGTGGGACGTCCCCAGGGTGTCCGAGCCCGTGAAAGCCGGGGCCGAGAGCAGCGCGCCCTCGTCGCAGCCCAGGGCCAGGGCGGTGCGGATGACCTCGTCGCTTTCCGGGCCCCCGGCGCTGAGCACGCTCACCCGCGAGCCCGCGTTCTTCTCCTTGATGCGCAGGGCTTCCTCGACCGCGTACTCGTCCTGCGGGTTCATCCCGTGCGGCAGGCCCTCGGTCCGGACCTTGCCGGTGGCCGAGTCCACGGCCACGCTGGTGGACGCCGGCGTGCGCTTGACGCAAACGACGATGTGCAGCGCCATCAGGCGAGCCCCGCCGCGATCTTCTCGGCCGAGGCGGCCTCCTTGATCATCATGGCCGCGATCTCGTTGCGCTGGATCTGGTTGGCGCCCTCGTAGATCTGGGTGATCTTGGCGTCGCGCATGAACTTCTCCACCGGGAAATCGCGCATGTAGCCGATGCCGCCGCACATCTGCACGCAGTCGGTGGTCACGCGCATGGCCGTATCCGAGCAGAACACCTTGGTCATGGCCGACTCCTTGGTCCAGCGCCTGGAGCCGAGCTTGTCCATGGCCTCGTAGACCGGTGTCTTCTCGTCGATGGCCTTGCGCACGGCCGGGTTGAACTCCCGGTCCATGGCCCGGACCACGGTGTAGAGGAACGAGCGGGCGGCCTCGATCTGGGTGGCGCAGTCCGCGAGCATGTGCTGGATGCCCTGGAACGAGGAGATGGACTGTCCGAACTGCTTGCGCATGCGGACGTAGGCGAGGGTCTCGTCGAGCGCGCCCTGCGCGATGCCCAGGGCCTGGGCGCCGACGCCGGGACGCGAGAGGTCGAAGGTCCCCTGGGCCACGAACAGGCCGTAGCCCTCTGCGCGCAGGAGGTTCTCCTTCGGGATGCGGCAGTCGCGGAAGACCAGCTCGTAGGTGGAGTTGGCCCGGATGCCCATCTTCGTCTCCTTCTTGCCGAACTCGAAGCCGGGCCAGCCCTTCTCCACGATGAAGGCGCTCAGCCCGCGGGCGCCGCGCTTCGGGCTGGTGGAGAAGAAGATGACGTAGGTCTCGGCCTCCTTGCCCGAGGAGCAGAAGATCTTGGTGCCGTTGGCGACGTAGTGGTCGCCGTCCTTGACCGCCGTGGCCTTGGTGGCCGTGGCGTCGGAGCCGGCCTCGGGCTCGGTGATGCAGAAAGCGCCGATCTTCTTGCCGGAGGCCAGGTCGGGCAGGTACTTGCGGCGCTGCTCGTCCGAGCCGCACAGGAGGATGGGCAGAGCGCACAAAGAGGAGGTCATCGCGGCTAGGGCTATCCCGCCACAAGCTCGTGAAAGTTGTTCCGCCGCCAGCACGAGCTCGAAGTTGCCCCCGCCCATCCCGCCGTACTCCTCCGGGAGGTAGACGCCCAGCAGGTCCGCCTTGCGGATCTCATCGACGACCGGCCAGGGGAACTCCTCCTTCTCGTCGTAGTGTTCCCGCACCGGCTTGATCTTCTTGACGGCGATCTGCCGGGCGATATCCACGATCGCCTGCTGCGTCTCGGTGAGCTGATAATCCATCACGACCCCCTATAAAACGTCACTGCTGTCCCATCCGCTCCAGCGCGTCCCGGGCGGCGTCCTGCTCCGCGTCCTTCTTCGTCTTCCCCCGGCCCGTCCCGAGCGTCCGCGAGCCGAACAAAGCCTTGACCTGGAACGTCTTGTCGTGGTCCGGCCCGCTCGTCTTCACCAGCCGATAGCAGGGCTCGGCCTTGTGCCGCTTCTGCACGATCTCCTGCAGGCGGCTCTTATAGTCCGTCTCCCCGGCCCCGTCCGACGCCTCGAGGTCCAAGGTGCAGCGCTCGATGACCCGGCGGGACGCGTCGAACCCGCCGTCCAGATAGACCGCCCCGATGACCGCCTCCAGCGCGTTGGCCAGCAGGCTCGGCCGCGTCCGGCCGCCCGTCGACTCCTCGCCGGAGCCTAAAAGCAAGAAACGCCCCAACTCCAGAACGGCCGCCTGGTGAGCCAGGCTGTTCCGGGACACGATCAGGGCCCTCGCCTTCGAGAGACGCCCCTCGTCGGATTCCGGGAACCGCTCGAAAAGCCGATGAGCCACGACCGCCGCCAGGACGCTGTCGCCCAAAAACTCCAGGCGCTCGTTGTGCCGCGTGTTCCCCCTTTCGTAGGCGTACGACTTATGCGTCAGAGCCTCTTGAAGGAGCCCGCGGTCCTGGAAACGGTATCCGACGATGTCTTCCAGGGTAGAAGACACGCGTGTACGGCGCGCGGCCTACCCCCATCCCGTGCAGATGCACGGGATGGGGACAAGGCTACTTCTTCGCGTGCGCCTTGATGTATTCGATCGCCTGGCCGACGGTCTGGATCTTCTCGGCCTGCTCGTCCGGTATCTCGGTATCGAATTCCTCTTCCAAGGCCATGACGAGCTCCACCGTATCCAGGGAGTCGGCGCCCAGGTCGTTGACGAAATGAGCCTGAGGCGTGACCTCGGCGGCGTCGACGCCGAGCTGCTCCACGATGATCTTCTTTACCCGCTCTTCGACGTTGTTCTCAGACATTCCCTTCACCCTCCATCAGCAGTAGAGCCCGCCGTTGACGGCGAGCACTTGGCCCGTCACGTAGGAGGAGTCCTCGGACGCGAGGAACAGGACGACCCTCGCGATCTCCTCCGGCTTCCCCATACGGTTCAAAGGGATGTGGGACAGGAGCGCCTTCTTCACCTCTTCCGGGAGCACGGAGGTCATCCGGGTGTCGATGAAGCCCGGGGCCACCGCGTTGACGAGGATGCTGCGGGAGGCGAACTCCTTGGCGCAGGTCTTGGTGAAGGCGATGAGGCCTCCCTTGGAGGCCGAGTAGTTGGCTTGGCCCGGGTTGCCCATCTGCCCGACCACGGAGGCGATGTTGACGATGCGGCCCTGGCGCGCCTTCATCATGGGGCGCACCACCGCCTTCGTGAAGTTGAACGGGCCCTTGAGGTTGACGGCGAGGACCGCGTCCCACTCGCCCTCGGACATGCGCATGAGGAGGTTGTCCTTGGTGATGCCGGCGTTGTTGACCAGGACGTCCACCTTGCCGAACTTGGCGATGACCTCGCCCACGATGGCCTCGCAGCTGGAGAAATCGGTCACATTCCCGCCGAAGCCGACGACCTCGGCCGAGCAGGCCTTCGCGATCTCGGCGGCCGCGGCCTGCGTCTGGGAGGCGTCCAAGTCCGTGATGGCGACCTTGGCGCCCTCACGGGCGAGCGTCTCCGCGATGGCGCGGCCGATGCCCGCCGCTCCCCCGGTGACGATCGCGACCTTGCCTTTGAGTCGGTCCATTTATTCTCCTGTCCGGACGAACTCCATGTCCGATTTGACGTCCTCGAGCCTCTGCTGTATCCGCTCCGCCACCCCGGACCGCGCGAAGGCCACGGCACCGCGCACGGCTCCAGCCACCATCTCGGCGCTCCGGCCCCCGCGGCACAGCACCAGCGCGTTGCCCAGCCCCAGCACCGGCGACGGGCGGGTCGTCACGCCCCGGAACGCCTCTTCGGCTGCCCGCAGCGCCGGCCCCGCGAGCGCCCGGCGAAGCCTTGGAACGGCCCCGCGGCCGAACTCCGATTGTAGTATTTCGAAACAGGCCGACGTCAAGCCCTCGGCCAGACGCATGCACAGGTCGCCCGTGGCGCCGTCGCACACCACCACGTCCGCTTCGCCCGCGGCCAGCGCGTCGGCCCGGATGCGCCCCGCGAAGCGCAGGCCCGCGTACTTGAGCAGAGGCAGCGTCTCGCGCACGAGTTCCGGGTCTCCGCAGGAGTCCCCGCCCGGGCACAGCAGCCCCACCGAGGGCTGATCGTTGCCCAAGACGTGCTGGGCGTAGAGCGAGCCCATCAAGGCGAATTGCAGCAGGTGCCAGGGCTTGCAGTCCGCGTTGCCCCCGGCGTCGAGCAGGAGCGCGCGGCCCTTGGCTGTAGGGAACAGACAGGCGGCGGCGGGCCTGAGGACCCCCCGCAGGCGCTTGAGATGCCAGAGCCCGCAGGCGAGCGCGGCTCGCGGATGGGCCGCGGAGACCGCGGCCAGGGCCTTCTGCGCGCCCACGGACTCGAGCGCGCGCATGAGAGAGGTGTCCAGGGATTCCCGGCAGGCCGCGGAAGAGTCCGCGCCCGGGTCGAAGACGGCCGGGCAGTCCGTCAGCCCGACGCGAGGGTCGCCGTCGGAGACGCCCAAAGAGCGCAGCTCCGAGCGCAGCGGCTCGGCCGGGCCGAAGAAAAGGAGTTCGTGCCCGTCGGCGAAGGCGGCGCGGCAGGCCCCCTCCACGAGGGGACGGACGCCGGAATCACCTCCGGCGGCGTCGATCGCGATGCGCATCTACTCCGCAGGCTTCTCCTCTGGGGTCCCTTCCGCCTCCGGCCCCTTCTTCTTGGACTTCTTCTCCTTCTTCGGGACCACGAGGTTGCCGTCGTAGAAGCCGCAGTGCGGGCACACTTGGTGCGGGGGTTTGATCTCCTTGCACTGCGAGCAGACGCTCATTGCGCCCGCTTCCAGGCGCCAATTCTGGGCCCGGCGGGACCGGGTCCGGTGTCGAGTGTGCCTGCGGTATGGGTTGGGCATAGCTGCTCCTGTCTCGAAAAACGGCGGATAATGATAGCAAGTCTGCGCCTTTAATGCGAGATTAGGCCTTTGCGCCGCAAGCGCAGGGGCCGTCGTTGAGGTTCCTCCCGCAGCGCGGGCAGAGCCCCTTGCAGGCCGGCGCGCACAGCGAACGGGAAGGGAGCTCCAAGAGCACGGCTTGGCGCAGGTCCTCCGCGATATCCACGAAGCCGGACGAGGGATAGGTCTCCTCCACCTGGGCCGCGAAGCGGACCAAGTGCTCGGACAGACAGCGGCTGCAGGGGAGGGTCCAGGCTCCCTCGACCACGGCCTGCAGGAGGACGCTGTTGCCGCCCACCGAGAACCGGATGTCCGCCGTCAGGACCTTGGAGAGCCGCGACTCGGCCGGAGGCTGCGGGACCAGGGACTCGGAGGGGATCTCCCCGGCGAGCTTCAGACCCTGCTTGGCCTGGATCTCGCCGATGGAAAAACGGAGCGGGAGGCTCATATCCTCTCGCGGATATGGTACGTCGGTTTCTCGCGCACGTCGTAGTAGACGCGGATCATGATCTCGGCCAGCAGGCCCAGGACCAAAAGCTGCACCCCCACCAGACAGAAGAAGATGGAGACCTGGAACAGAGGCTGGTCCTTGACGTAAATGCCTTTGAAAAGACGTTCGTAGAGGGTGACCCCGGACAACAACGCCCCGACCAGGAGCATGGCGCAGCCGCCTCCGCCGAAGAGATAGTTGGGCTTGGTCATCCAGGAGTCCATGAACTTGACCGTCAAGAGGTCCAGCAGGACCTTGAAGATGCGGATGAGCCCGTACTTCGACTTCCCGCGCGTGCGGGGCCGATGGTGCACCACCCTCTCGGTCACGCGCGCGCCCATGAACCCGGCCAGGGCCGGGATGAACCGATGCATCTCGCCGCACAAGCGCAGGGGCTTGAGATACTCCGCGCGGTAGAGCTTGAGCGTGCACCCGTAGTCATGCAGCCGCACCCCGGTCACGCGGGAGATGATGGCGTTGGCCGTCTGCGAGGGCAGTCTGCGGGTGAGCCAGGGATCCTTGCGGTCCTTGCGCCAGCCGCTCACCACGTCGAAGCCCTGCTCGATCGCGGCCAGCATAGCCGGGATGTCCTTGGGGTCGTTCTGGAGGTCGGAGTCCAGCATGGCGATGAGCCCGCCGCGCGCCTCCGCGATGCCGGCCGCCATGGCCGCGGTCTGGCCGAAATTGGTCCCGAGCCTCAGGGCCTTGAAACGAGGCTCCGCTTTGCACAGCTCCCGGATGCGTTCGAAGGAGGAGTCCGTGGAGCCGTCGTCGATGAACACGACCTCGTAGTCCACCCCGGGCAGGGCTTCGCGTATCTCCCGGCCGAGGTCCGGGAGGTTCTCTTCCTCGTTATAGACCGGGATGAGGACGCTCAGAAGAGGGGAGTCTCTCATGGGGGGCTATCGTAGTAATTTTCCGCTTCCTTAATAAAGGGATAACCCCCAACGGAACGAGCGCCCCCGCGGGTATTACACGACGAACTTCTTCGGGTCCCGCAAAAACCCCTCTGCGTCGGCGCGCCCCAGCTCCATGGCCGGGGCGAGGAGCTTCGAGCCGAAAGAGAGCATCCCGAACTCGAGCCGCTGGGAAGGCCAGACCCGGAACACGCGCGGACCGTTCGGGAGCGAGACCAGGGAGCGCACCCCGTTGTCCATCAGGCTGCGCACGGCCCGGCGGCAGAGCGTCTCCAGCCGCCAGCCCGGGCGCCACCAGCCGGGCAGAGGCCCCGTCTCATCCGGCCGCACCATCTCCAGGACCAGCACTTCCCGGCAGTCCGCCAGCGCCCGGAAGTCGACCGGCCGCTTCCCCGGCACCCCGCCGTCCACGTACGCGATCCCCTCCAGGACCACGGGAGGGAATACGAACGGGATGGCGCAGCTCGCCATGAGGCGCTCCCCAAGCGGACCGTCCCAAGCCCCGTCGGGAGAGAAGCGCGCGTAGTGCGGGGCCGTGCGGCCGAGGTCCATGCTCACCACGATGAGCTCCCGGAGCATCCGCGGCGCGGGCATGAAGGCGCTCAGCAGGCCGCGCATCGGCTCCGGGCTGCACAGGCTCAGCGGCGGGAACCGGATGGAGGGGCTGAACAGGCGCTGCCGGCCGACGCGGGCCCACATGTCCATGAGCCGCTCGAGCCTGCCCAGGCAGTAGGCGGCGCCGTTGAGACTGCCGGCGGAGAATCCGAGGACGCGGGAGAACTCCATACCGCCGGCGACGACGCGCTCGAGAAAAGCCGCCTGCCAGGCGGCGAGGGCTCCGCCTCCGGAGAGGGCCAGACCTAGTTTTTCTTCTCGCTCAGGCACTCTTCGTAGAGCCTCTCCTGCTGGCGGACCATCTCGTCGATATCGAACTCCATGCCGATGGAGGCGCGCGCCTTCTCGCCGAGCGAGCGCCGCAGCCCCGGGTCGAGCAGGAGCCGCTCCACCGCGGACGCGAGGCGTCCCGTGTCGCGGACCGGCGCCGTGAGTCCCGTGACGCCGTCCACGAGGACATCCTCGATCCCATCCACCGGGTAGGCCGCGCAGGGGAGGCCCGACTTCATGGCCTCGACCAGGGCGCGCGGCAGGCCCTCCCACAGCGAGGTCAGGAGGAAGACGTCCGCCGCGGCCAACAGCTCGCCGACGTCGCGGCGCCAGCCGCAGAACTTCAGGCGCCCGACAAGCCCCTGCTCCGCGGCCGCGGCCTCCAGGGGCCCGCGCATGGGTCCGTCTCCGACGTAGGCGAAGCAGGCTTGGGGCACCCGGCGGGCGACCGCCGAGGCCACGGCCAGGAAATCCCCCGCGTTCTTCTGCAGCTTGAGGTTCCCCACCCCCAGGACCAGGAGGCAGTCCCGGGGCAAGCCGAGCTCCGAGCGCTTGGCTCCGCGGTCCGCCTTGGCCGGGAACCTCGAGAGCGAGACCCCGCTCCGGATGAGCCGGTACTGCGGCTCACGCCCGATGCCGAGCCGAGCCGCGAGACGCATGTTCGCCTTGGAGACGAATACGAGGCGCGTGCAGACCCCTGCCGCCAAACGCTCAAGAGCCACGAGGGCTCCCTTCAAAGGCTGTCCCTCGTGGAAGCCGAACCCGTGGAAGGTGTGGATGATGACGGGGACCCCGGCCAGCCAGGCCGCGAGGCGGCCCAGGATGCCCGCCTTCGAGGAATGGGTGTGCACCACCTCGGGGGACTCCTCGCGCAGACGGGAGTAGAGTTCGAAGAAAGCGCGCAGGTCCTGGGACGGGCTGATCTCGCGCACCAGGTCCTCGATCCAGAAAGCCTTCACCCCCAGCCCGGACGCGTCCCGGTCCAGGAACCCGCCCGAGCCGCAGAAAAGCGACGGGGCGAAGCGGGCGGGGTCCAGATGGGAGACGGTGTGGAGGGTGTTCTGCTGCGCCCCGCCCAGGTCCAGGCGGGTGACCACATGGGCCACCGGGACGGGGCGCCGGCTCACGGCCTGATCCTGCGCCGCTTGCGGGGAGGCCGGTGCTGGACGGGTCCACCCGTGGACACGGCCGGGGCAGGCGTCAGGACGCGCGGCAGGATCTTGGGCTTGGGAGGGACTCCCAGGAGCCTTGCCCCCGGGAAATAGGTCGAAAGGATCTCGGTGAAATCACGGCCGAGCTGGGCCTGGCCCAGGGCGCCGGTGACGCACAAGCCGCGGCCGTGTCCCGTCCCGCCTCCCCATACGAGGAGCGAACGCAGCCGGCTCCCCTCGTAGACGGGCTGGAGCGTGAAGAAGCCCGACCGCAGGCTGCCGGCCGAAAGGAAGGCCTCGATGGCCTCGAACCCGGAGAGGACCGCCTTGCCCCGCTTGCCGCGGACCTCCAGCTCCGACACGCGGCCGGAGGCGTCGCGCGCCGTGGCCCGCACGTGCCGGATGGGGCCGATGGACGGCTGGGAGCGCTCGAGCCTCTCGCGCAGGCCCTCGGCGTCGAGGATGCGCAGCCAGCGGGTCCAGGCCGGGTCCGCTAGGGCCGTGGCCTCGCTGTACTGGGTCTTATCCGGATATCCGTGGACCAGCCTCTCGAGCGAGTACGGGGAATGGAGCGCCAAGGACGGCGCGGGCTGGTCCTGGATCCCGGAGGCCGTGGCCCAGCCGCAAGCCCGGTGGTATTCCAGGGTCTGGCCCTGCGCCAGGACCATGCCCACCCCGCGCGTCGCGCGCACCGCCCGCGTGGCGTCGCGCCGCTCGCTCGAGAGCCCGCGATAGCGGGCGCAATGCGGCGAGTCGCACACGTGGGTCTTCTCCGGGTTCGCCGGCGGCCGCTCGAGGACCCCCAGCATGCGGGCCCGCGTCAGGACGGCCATGGCCTTGTAAGCCTCCTCCGGCGATCCCTCCGGGAGCGGGCCGGTGACGACGGAGAAGAGGTACATGTCCAGAGGGACCTCGTTGACGATATGGAAGCCCCAGGGGGTGGGGATCACGTCCACGGCGCCGCGCAGCTCGTGGTCGGAGATATCCACGCCGCGGATGTCCGTGACCTCCGGGCTCTTGATGAGGACGGTCTGCCCGGGTTCCGACGGCTCCAGCCGGAACGGCTGGCGCGTGGTGTAGAGGATGTTCCCGACCGCGTCGCGGATCTCGATGACGCGGTTGTCCGGGCGGTAGCGGACCTCCCACTGGGTATAGGCCCCGGCCCGCCGCATCTCCTCGTTCAAGCGCAGGTCCCACAGGAGCGTGGCCGTGCTCCCCATCACGTAGAAGCGCGTCAGATGCCGGGGGAGTCCGTCCGGCCCGCTGAACATGGCCACCCGGACCGGAGGGGACTGGGCGTCGCGGTCATCCTCCTCTCCGGAAAGGCGCATGATGGGCCGGGCGAGCCGGAGCACGGGCATGGAGTCCGTGGGGCGGCCCTCCAGATAGCGCTCGATCTTGGCCTTTCGGCCGGCCGCTCCCCGGTCGAGCGGGTCCATGTCGAGCACGAGCTTGTAGGCCTGCCAGGCCGCTTTCCCCTGCCCCATCCGTTCGTAGGTCCGGCCGAGAGTGAACGCCAGGTCGGGCTGCATCGAGTCCTGTCCGAGAGACATGGTGAACAGCGGCACCGCCTCCCCCAGCCGGCGCTGGCGCAGCTTGATGCGGCCCAACTCCTCCGCCGCCGCCGGCATGAGATGGGGGTTGAGGCCCATGGCCTCCTGCAAGGGCGCGGCGGCCGCCTTCACGTTCCCGTCCTGGGCCTCGGCCATGCCCAATCCCAGACGCGCCTCGGCCCCGAACACGCTGCCGGACGACACCCGCACCGCCTCGCGGAAGCAATCCCGGCTCTCACGCAGGAGCCCGATGGCGAGGTAGTTCCATCCCCTCTGGCACCACAAGAAAGGGTCCTGGGGGCCGAGCTGGGTGGCCTTGAGCCAATGGGCCGCCGCGTCCTGGGGCCGCCCCATGTCCCGCAGCAGGAGCGCTATGTCCGCTTCGGGATCGGGGTCCGGGGAGCCCAGGGTCACGATGTACTCGTAGGCCTTCATCGCCGCCTCCAGGCGGCCGCCGAGGAAGTCCGTGAAGGCGTCCTTGGCCGCGTCATCGACCTCCGAGGCCGCGGCCAAGGGGACGCGGTCCCCGAAGGGCAGCAGTCCTCCGCTCCCGAAGGAGGCGGCGACGAACACGGCGGCCAGGACGGCGCAGGCGAGGATGGCGCGTCTTTTCATGGGGAGGAGCGCAGGAGGCGGGCCTTCTTCTGAGGCCTCCCGCGGGGCTGGGGGAAGTAGTCGTCGGCGCCCTCGTCACCCGATGCGAGGCGGACAGACTCGGATTTGCGAGGCACGCGCAGGCGGATGCTCCTTAGATGCAGGCCCGCGTTGAAATAGTCCTTGGCCCCGAGCAGGCGCTCCACGCGCGGCATCTTCGCGCGCAGGGCCCTGACGTCGAACCCATGCGCCTCGGCCTCGGCCAGCATGCCGAGCACCTCCTGGTATTCCTCGACGGCCCGCCGGCGCTTGCGCCGCTCGATGTCCTCCTCCATCGAGGCCGCCAGGGGGTCGTCCGCCCTCTGGAGGGCGGGGTAGCGGCGGCGCTCGAGGGAATCGCGCGCCAAGCCGTGATAATTATCGTAGACCCAGGCGGCTCCCGCCAGGACGAGTACCGCGGCTGCGACAGCGAAGATGCGCTTCATCGGGGCCCGATGCCGGCGTGATTATAGAAATTCGACGCCGGGCTGTCAGCGCGCCGGCATCCCGGGCAGGAGGAGTTCATCGAGCGTCAACTCCTCCTTGGACTTCTTGGCCTTCCCCTTGCTCCGAGGCGGAGGCGCCGCTTCCGGCTCCGCGGCCTCGGGCTCGGACAAGCTCTGCGGCTCCTCCGTGGGGGAGGGCTCGTTCAGCAGGTCCCCGAGGGGGTCGGAGAGCAGGTCCTGGCTCTTGGCCGGCTTCGCGGCGGCGGGACGCGGACGCGGCCTGCGCTTCTTGCCGGAGCCCGGTGTGGGCGCAGGCGCCGAGGTCGCCGCAGGCTTCTCTCCGTTGAGGACAGCCTGGCTCACCGCGTTCGTCCCCCGGATGATGCCGGCGTCGAGCTGCACATCGAAGACGTATTCCTCCTTCGGCCCTCCGGGTCCGACGGAGTAGAACTTCACCTCATAACGGTCCCCGCCGGAGGGGCTGACGGTCCAGGGAGAGACGCCGGGCTGGGGGTCGGGCCCCTCGAGCGTCGAAGCCAGGGTCTTGCCCGTGCGCGGGATGAGGTAGTTCTTGGCCGACTCCACGGCCTCCTGCGCCCGGTCCGGCAGACCTTTCACCGGGTCGACCGGAGGCTTGACCTCCCCGGTCTCCACAGGCTCGGCCGCCGGGGCCTTCTTCTTGGCCAGCATCGGGGAAAGGCCGGGGACGTTGACGATCCCCTGCCACACCGCGAAGAAGCCGGCCCCGAGCGCCCCAAGCACGAGCAGGACGATGATCATGCCCTTCTTGCTCTTGCCCTTGGCCTTGACCTCCGCCTTCTGCGGCTTGGCGGGGGAAGAAGCGGCGCCCGTCAAGTCGACGAGCCCATCGGGAGGGTTGGTGGTCCCGGGAGCGGGCGCGGGGGTCGGCATCCCAAGATCGGCCAGACCGGGAGCCGGCTCGTTGAACAGAGAACTCGGGGCGTCGAGCGGGGCCGGAGCGGGAGTGCTGGGCGGAGCGGCCAAAAGGTCGAGCCCGTCCCCCTGAGCGGTCTGCGGGATGGCGTCCAGATTCAGGGGAGCAGCCTCCGCCAAGGGAGGCGCTTCCGACATCGGAGGCATAGCGTCGATAGGCGGGGCGTCGACCGGGGGCGGGGCCATGGCCGGCAGGCCGAGATCCGCGGGAGGCTCAGCCGCCGGGGGAGGAGCGTCGAACGGGGACGGCATGGGGGCCGGAGCCGCCTGCAGTTCGGCGGACGCCGGAGCGTCGAGAGAGGGGGGCGCGAACGCGGACTGCTCCATGGGCGGCAGGGGGAACCCGGCGGCCGGTTCCGGAGGGGAGTCGAGCGCGGAGGAGCCGATGGCCGGCAGGGGCGCCGGAGCCGCGGCGGCCGGCGGCGCGGGTTGGAGCTTGTCGGAGACCTTGCCGATCTCGGAGCCGATCTCCTCGCGCAGGTTCTTCTCGCCGAGCTGGATCTCCTCGGCGAGCTTCTTCTCCTTGGCCTCGAGCTCGGCTTCGATCTCGGACTTGAGCTGGCCCTGCCCGGCCTCCAGCTTGTGGATGGACTGCTCGAGGGCGCCGCCGAACGTCTCGACCTTCCCTCCGAGCTCCTGGAGGGACAGGGTCTGACGGGACGCCTCGCTCTTGAGGGCGGCCACTTCGTCGCTCAGGGGCTTGAACTCGGCCATCTGGGCCTCGAGCGCCGTCAGCTTGTCCCGCAGGAGCGCCGCTTCCTGGCCCTTGACGTCCACGGTGGTCCTCAGCGTCGATATCTCCTCGTCGCGCTGACGCAGGTCCTCGTGGAGCTGCGAGATGGAGTTCTCCAAAAGCTCGACCTTCTCCTGCAGCGTGCCGAGGACGGCGAGGTCCCGCAGGGTGGGTTCGGGAGGGAGCAGGCTCGAGCCGGGGTCCGGCGAGCCGCCGGCCGGGACGCGCGCCATCTTCAGCAGGGTCTCGGCGAGCTCCGCCACCACCCCCGCGCGCTGCCAGTCCCCCATCTGGGTCCCGCGCCTCCCCTCCGGGCATACGAGAGACTCGGCCGAGAAGGAGGCGACGTTCGTCAGCTCCTCACGGCCGTAGGGACCCATCACCTGGTTGTTTTGGAATACCCAATATCTCATGGCCCAAAACCCCGTTGTACATCGTCCGCTCCCCGCGCGGCGGGGATGCAGCTCGGCGCAATCCAGTATAACACCGGCCCGGGTCGAATTCAATGACGGATTTGTTAAAAGAAGCTGAAGGGAATCCGAAGAATTTGCTATCATTGCTGCCGCCGTTGGAACCGGTCGGGCCATTAGCTCAATGGTAGAGCAGGCGCCTCTTAAGCGCAAGGTTATAGGTTCGAGTCCTATATGGCCCACACTCCTCCTCTTCGCAGCCTGGGCCCAAGCCGCGGGACCCGTCGAGATCCCCCCCGGCACCGCGGCCCGCGTGGAGCTGACCCTGGTGAAGCCCTCGGGCCGCCTGTCCGGACGCGCTCGGCTGGAGATGACCCTGCGCTCTCTGAGCGTGGACGGCTCCACGCTCCCGGTGCAGACCGATTCCCTCTCCTACATGGGCGATAAGCGCTCCGGCAAGAACTTCGGATCCTGGCTCGGCGGCGCCCTGCAGGGAGCGCTCTATGGAGTCCTCTTCGGCGGGAAGGGCGGAGCCGTCATCGGAGCGGGCGCGGGAGCCGGAGCCGGGGCGGCGTCCGGCCTGTTCAAGGGCAAGCAGGACCTCGATTTCCCGCAAGGCGCTAAGCTCATGTTCGAAAGCACGGCTCCGGTGTCCGTCCCGGCCGGCTTGGCTCCGCCCAAGGAGGAGCCCAAGCCCGAGGAGAAGAAGCCGGAGCCGGGAAAGCCTACGACTTGAAGTCCCACTTGCACCGGCGCAAGTGGAGTGCAGTCGGGCGAATCGACGACTCGAATAAAGGACGAGCCCTCAACCCCTTCGGGGGTTCGGGCTGGCATAGGGCGGGTGGCGGAACGGCAGACGCGCACGGCTTAGGACCGTGTGCCGAAAGGCTTGGGGGTTCGAGTCCCCCCCCGCCCATGCAGTCCAGCCCTCCGAAAGGAGGGCTGGACTGCTTCCGGTCGACTCTCGAGCCAATAGAGCCGACGACAGCCGCATCAACTGTGGCCGCCCACAGTTGCGAAGACAAATGTTGTATCCTCCAAGGACGATGACGAGCCGGCTCGCCTCGCTCGCCCTTTCATGAGACCCTCCCACATCCCGGACCGGATCGCGCTGGGACACTTCAAGACGCGGGAGTTCGCCGCGCTCTTCGCCTTCACGGGGGCCGTGCTCCTCGTGTTCGCGCTCTCCGCCGGTCTGCTCGCCGGGCTCCCGGCCCTTTCCGGCCTCCCGCCGGCCGCGCGCGCCGCGATCCACGCGCTGTCGCTCGCGGGCCTGGCCTGCATGGCCTACGGGATGCTCATCGAGCCCTGGAGCGTCCGCATCACCCGGCTCACGCTCAAAAGCCCGAAGCTCGCCGCCTCGGTGAGGGTCGCGCACGTGAGCGACGTGCATCTGCGCCGCTGGAGCCGCGTCGAGGACAGCCTGCTGGGCGCGCTCAGGTCCGTCCAGCCCGACCTCATCCTCGTCACCGGGGACTTCGGCTCCTACCCCACGGAAACGGAGGACGCGCGGCGCCTCGTCCGCGAGATGGTCTCGATCGCGCCCACCTACTGTTCGCGCGGCAATCACGAATACCGCCGCTTCTGCCCCATGGAACGCCTCCAGGGCCTGGGCGCGGTCTGGCTCACGGGAGCCAAGGCCTCGGTCACGATACGAGGCGCGCGGCTCGAGCTCGTGGGCGTGGACGCCGGGGATGAGAAGGCCGTCGCGGCCCTGGGGCAAGGGCTCGACCCCGGAGCCTACTCCATCTGTCTATACCACTTCCCGGACCTCGTCCCGGAACTCGGCCGCCTGCCGTACGACCTCATGCTCTGCGGCCACTCCCACGGCGGGCAGGTGCGCCTGCCCTGGATCGGGGCCATCATCAGCATGTCCCGCGCGGGCAGGCGCTACACGCAGGGGCTATTCAGAGAGGGAAAGGCCGCGGCGTACATCAACCGGGGAGTCGGCTCCGAAGCCTACGGCCTGCCGAGGATACGCTTCTGCTGTCCGCCCGAGTTGGCCTGCATCACCCTGGAACCCGGGCCGCGGTAGCGGCCTGCTCCCGTACCGCGGCGGCGGTACGGCACCGTGTCCCTCTGGAAGACGTTGGACACGTGTGCCGAGCGGATATTGGAGATGCTTCAGCGAGCGGAGTTAGCGGTCCTGCGCCGGCGGCCCTTGGGGGGCTTGTCGGCCAGCTTCGACATGGCGTTGGCCATGTCGTCGAGATCCGCGCGCAGCCGCAGCAATGCGCGGATGTCCTTGGGCTCGCGCAGCGGGTTCCAGGCCCCGGAGCGCTGGTTGAACACGTACTGGGTCGTGGCGCCGTCGGCGAGGAGGACGGCGTTCCCCTCCCAATCGTTCGCCCGGCTCTCGAGCCAGACCTTCTCGCGGGTCGCAGACCGGAGGCGCACCTGCAGGCGCGTCTCCGTGGACTCTCCCTTGACCTCGCTCACGTAGTCCATGATGTAGATGTGGTTGTCCTGGCGCCACGCGCGCAACCCGGGCCCGGAGGGGAGCATGGCCTCCTCCGACGATCCCCCGGAAGGGGCCGGCTTCGCCTCGCGCGGAGGCTCGACCTTGAGCCGGCGCAGGGCCCGGAAGGTCTCCCTCGGCATGACCACGCGGGTCCACTGCAGGTTCCCGGCCTCGTCCGCGTAGTCCTGGCTCGAGACCTCCTCGGCCAGGCCCGCGCTCGGGGGGAAGAAGATCTTGGCCGCGAACTCGGAGAGACCCTCGTCCTGGGCGCTCTCCTCGGCCCCGTATTCCCGCTTGAGCGAGCGCGCGTAGCAGAAGCTCTTGAGGTCGTAGATGATCTTCCCCTTCAGAGCCTCGTCGCGATACTCCCCCGAACGGAGCTCCTCGTAGTCCCGGGAGATCCTCGAAGTATGGGCCTTGACGTTCTCCAGCAGGTTCAGCGCGGCCCGGCCGAACGAGACGGCCTTGGTGATGTCCGGGTCCGGCTTGATCTCGCTCGCCCCCACCCCGACGAGGGCCTGCCCGCCCTGAAGCCCGACGTACGGCTTGTCGACCCAATCCGGGGCCGCCGACAGGACCTCGGGAGTCTCGCGCTCGGCCGCCGCGTACGAGGCGGCGACGAGCGCGGCCAGGGCCGCGGCGAGTCCAGCAGTCGTCTTCAAACCCATGTCCGCTTATTCTATACATATTGGAGCCTTGCTAGCCAATTCCCTATAATCTACGGACCATGAACCCACAGACCCCGGCGCAGAAAGCCAAGGCCAAGAAGATCAAGGAAGACGGCTGCCGCCACATCTACGAGATCGAAGTACCGGCGCAGCGCGTGCAGGAGACCATCGAGAACGCCATCGTCCGCGTGCAGAACCAGGCCCGCATCGCGGGGTTCCGCAAGGGCAAAGCGCCCTTGGCCCTGGTCAAGCAGATGTACGGCGACGCGGCCCGCTCCGACGCGGCGGACCAGATCATCAAGGACGCCGTGGCCGAGACCGTGCACGAGCTGGGCCTGCGGCCCGTGAGCATGCCCGCCGTGGACAACGTCCGCCTGGAGGGCGCAAGCCCGCTCCGCTTCGAGCTGCATCTCGACGTAGCCCCCACGTTCACGCCCAAGGGCTACAAGGGCATCGAGGTGAGCAAGACCGAACGCACGGCCACGGACGCCGAGGTCGAGGAAAGGCTCAAAGCCCTCCAGGAGGGCAACGCCCGCCTTGAGCGCGTGGAGACCGAGGGGGCCGGCAAGGACCACTACCTCGTCATCGACTACGAACTCTCCCAGGACGGCAAGCCCGTCCCCAACGGACAGGGCAAGGCCGAACTCGTAGACATGTCCTCGGATCAGACCATCGAGGGCCTCGCGGCGGGTCTCGTCGGCGCCAAGCGCGCCGAGCCCCGCGAGTTCGACGTGAAGCTCGACGGCAAGCCCGCGCGCTGCAAGGCCACGGTCCACGAGATCAAGAAGAAGGTCCTGCCCGCGCTCGACGACGACTTCGCCAAGGACCTGGGCGTGGGAGCCCTCGCGGACCTCCGGACGGAGCTGCGCAAGATCATCCAGAACGAGCACGAGGAAAAGTCGCGCCGCGAGGTCGCCCTCCAGATCGAGAAGGCCCTGCTCAAGACGAACGCGTTCCCGGCCCCGAAGTCCCTGGCCGAGGGCCGCCTGCAGGACATGATGGAGCGCATCCGGCTGCGCCTGGTCGGCCGCGAGCGGGAGCTCCCGGAGAAGCAGGCCGCGGAGATCCGCCAGAAGCTCCAGCCGGAGGCCGAGGATCAGGTCCGCCTGCAGTTCATCCTCGCCGAGATCGCGCGCCAGGAGAAGATCGAGGTCACGGACGCCGACGTCCGCCAGGAGCTCGACCGGAGCCTGGAGCGAGCGCAGGACGAGGCGGGGCGCAAGGACACCCGGGAGTTCTTCGAGAAGAACCCCGACGAGATCCGCGCGGCCATCCGCGAGGCCAAGGTCCTCAAGCTCATCCGCGACGAGGCCAAGGTCAAGACGGTGAAAGGCTAAACTGCTATACTCGACTAATGATCATCCCCACGATCCTCGAACGCTGGAACCAGGGCGCCGCCATCGGCTACGACATCTACTCGAGGCTGCTCAAAGACCGCATCATCTTCGTCGGCGGCTGGGAGGGAGTGGTCACCACGGACTCCGCGAACCTCCTCATCGCGCAGATGCTCTATCTCGAGGCCGAGGACCCGGACAAGGACATCTTCCTCTACATCAACTCGCCGGGAGGGATGGTCACCGCGGGGCTGGCCGTCTACGACACGATGCAGTACATCCGGGCCCCCATCACCACCATCTGCATGGGCATGGCCATGTCCTTCGGGGCCGTGCTCCTCGCGGCAGGATCGCCCGGCAAGCGCATGGCGCTGCCGTACGCCCGCATCATGATCCACCAGCCCATCATCTACGGGGGGCTCTCCGGCCAGGTCACGGACATCGTCATCGAGGCCAAGGAGATGGAGCGGACCAAAGCCCGCCTGGCGGCCCTCTTCTCCAAGCACACCGGCCGTTCCCCCGAGAACATCACCAAGGACATGGAGCGCAACTACTACATGTCCGCCAAGGAAGCCAAGGAGTACGGGATCATCGACGCGGTGATCGAGACCAAGACGAAATGAGCGAGGCTCCGAAGCGGCCGGAGCTGCCGCGCCGGCTGCCCCTGCTCGCGGTCCGGGACATCGTCATCTTCCCCCACATGGGAGCGCCCCTTTCGGTGGGCCGAGATCGGTCCATCAAGGCCCTGGAGACGGCCAAGAGGGCGGGCAAGCTCGTCACGGTCGCGACCCAGCGCAAGCCCTCCATCGAGGACCCCAAGGAGAGCGACCTCTACCCGGTGGGAGTCCTGGCCGAGATCTCCCAGTTCCTGCGCATGCCGGACGGGACGCTCAAGGTCTCCCTGCAGGGGCTCACGCGCGTCAAGTTCGCGAAGCTCGAGATCGTCCCGGGCGGCTGGTGGGAAGCCGAGCTCTCCTACCCGGAGGAGCCTTGGGCCCCGTCCAAGGCCCTGGAAGCCCTCGTCCGGCAGAACCTGCAGGCCTTCGAAGGGCTCCTGCGGATCACGCACCGGGCTCCGCCCGAGACGGTCGCCTCCCTCGCGCAGGTCCGCGACCCGTCGCGCCTTTCGGACATCATCGCGGCCCACGGGATCAGCAAGCTCGAGGAGCGGCAGTCCCTGCTCGAGTCGTTCCCCCCCGAGGAGCGCCTGCTCAAGCTCGCCGAGCTCCTGGGGAGCGAGATCCAGATCGTCCAGCTCGAGCGCCGCATCCACTCCCGAGTGCGCACGCAGATCCAGAAATCCCAGAAGGAGTACTACCTGCAGGAGCAGATGAAGGCCATCCAGAAGGAGCTCCGGCAGAAGGACGACTTCGCCAAGGAGATCGACGAACTGCGCGAGAAGGTCGCCGCCGCCTCCATGCCGAAGGCGGCGGCCGAGGCCTCGCTCAAGGAGATCGCTCGCCTTGAGAAGATGATGCCTTTCTCTCCCGAGGCCACGGTCTGCCGCTCCTACCTCGACTGGATGATCGCGCTCCCGTGGGCCAAGAAGACCCGGGAGAGGCTCGACATCCCGCGCGCCCGCGCCATCCTCGACGAGGACCACTTCGGGCTCCAGAAGGCCAAGGAACGCATCCTGGAGTACCTCGCGGTGTGCAAGCTCACCAAGAAGCTGCGCGGTCCCATCCTGTGCTTCGTGGGACCTCCCGGTGTGGGCAAGACCTCGCTCGGCCGCTCCATCGCCCGGGCGGTCAACCGCACCTTCGTGCGCATCTCGCTGGGCGGGGTGAGGGACGAGGCCGAGATCCGCGGGCATCGGCGCACCTACATCGGGTCGCTGCCCGGACGCGTCATCTTGTCCATGCGCAAGGCCAAGAGCCGCAACCCCGTGTTCCTCCTCGACGAGATCGACAAGATGGGCGTGGACTGGCGGGGCGACCCGGCCGCGGCCCTGCTCGAGGTGCTCGACCCGGAGCAGAACTCGGGCTTCCTGGACCACTATCTGGATGTGGAGTTCGACCTCTCCTCCGTCATGTTCCTGTGCACGGCGAACACCCTGGAGGGCATCCCGGTGAGCCTGCAGGACCGGCTCGAGGTCATCCGCTTCCCCGGCTACACCTACCGGGAGAAGCTCGAGATCGCCAAGGGCTACCTCATCCCGAAGCAGGTGCGCCTGCACGGCCTCTCCCCCGAGAAGGTCTCCGTGGACGACGACGCCGTCTCCCGGATGATCCACGAGTACACCCGCGAGGCCGGGGTCCGGAACCTCGAACGGGAACTCGCCGGCATGTGCCGCAAGACGGCGCGCAGGTTCGTGGAGGAGCGCTGCGGGAAGATACGGGTCTGCGCCGGGAACCTGCAGGACCTGCTGGGCATCCCCAAATTCCTGCCCGAGGAAAAGACGCACAACGCGGTGGGGGTGGCCACCGGCCTGGCCTGGACCGAGGTGGGAGGGCAGCTCCTGGACATCGAGGCGGTGCGCTACCCGGGGAACGGGAAGGTCCATCTCACGGGCAAGCTCGGCTCCGTCATGCAGGAGTCGGCCAAGGCGTCGCTTTCCTATATCCATTCCTCCGCTGAGAGCCTCGGCATCCCGCTGGATGCGTTCAAGAACAGGAATTTCCACATCCATGTCCCCGAGGGAGCCACGCCCAAGGACGGGCCGTCCGCGGGGATCGCCATCGCCACGGCCCTGGCGAGCCTGCTCACCGGCAGACCCGTCCTCCCAGGCCTGGCCATGACCGGCGAGATCACCCTCCTGGGCCGAGTCCTCGCCATCGGGGGCTTGAAGGAGAAGGTGATGGCCGCCCACCGGGCCGGGGTGCAGACCGTCCTTTTCCCGGAGCAGAACAGGAAGGACCTCGAGGAGATCCCGAAGGACGTCCTCTGTGCCGTCGCCATGGTGGGGGTGACCCACGTCCAGGAGGTCTTCGAACGGGCGCTGGCTCCCGGCGAAGCCGCTCCGAAGCCGACGCGGCAGCCCCGCCCCCGGTGGAAAGGCATGCCCCGGAAGCCTGAGGCTCCCGGACGAGGAGAAGGCCTCCCGCTATCGTGAGGCGCCTGCTGCTCACTCCCGGTCCCACCCCGCTGCCGCCTTCGGTCCTCAAGCGCCTCGGCGCGCCCATCCTCCACCACCGCACGCGCGAGTTCAAGGACCTCTTCGCGGGCCTGCAGGCGGGCCTCAAGTCCGTCTTCCGGACGCGCCGCGACGTGCTGGTCATGGCGGCCTCCGGGACCGGCGCTATGGAGAGCGCCGTCTGCAACCTCCTCTCCGCGAACGACAGGGTCGTGGTGCACGTGACCGGCGTGTTCGGCGAACGCTTCGTCAAGATCGTCCGGGCGTACGGCCTCGATCCCGTGGTCCTCGAGGAGGCCTGGGGCGATCCCGCGGACCCGGGCCGCCTGCGCGAGACCCTGCGCCGCGAGCGCGGCGTGCGCGCGGTCTTCTTCCAGCACGTGGATACGTCCACGGCGGTCGTCAACGACGTCCGCGCCTTGGCCGATGTCGTCCGGAAGGAGTCCGACGCCTTGACCGTGGTGGACGCGGTCTCTTCGCTCGGCGGGGAACGCCTGGAGACGGACGGCTGGGCTCTGGACGTGGTCGTGAGCGCGTCGCAGAAAGGCCTCATGTGCCCTCCGGGCCTGGCCTACGCCTGCGTGGGGGACCGGGCCTGGGCAGTGTCTTCGGTGTGCAGGTCCCCGCGCTTCTACTTCGACTGGCGCGCCATGCGAAAAGGACTCCCGGAGTCCCAGACGCCCTTCACGCCCGCGATCTCGATCGTCACGGCTCAATGCGAGGCGTTGCGCCTCATGTCCAAGCATGGGCTCCCGAGGATCTGGGCGAAGACCGCGTCCCTCGCCGAGCATACGCGCGCGGGCCTTCGCAAGATGGGCTTGGAGCTCTTCTCCAAGGCTCCGGCGCATGTCCTCACCGCCGCCTGCCTGCCGGAGGGCGTGGACGGGAAAGCCCTCATCCGGGACGTCCGCGCCAAGACAGGCATCTCCATGGCCGGCGGACAGGGCCGCCTGGAGGGCAGGATCGTGCGCATCGCGCACATGGGGCACATCAACCGGCGGGACGTGGACGCGGGGCTCAAGGCGCTGAAGGCTTACCTTCATAAGGCATAGGGCGCGTCCGCCCTGGGACAGTCGCCCTCCCTCGGGCCCAGAGCCCTCTTCCCGAACGGACTACGCGGAAGTAGGCCCAATTCCTCCTCGAGCGGTCCCCTTGCGGCCCATGCTATCCGCCGGTATTCCCACTAAAATCTCACTGTATGGACAGGAGAGCCACGATGAAGCTTCCCAGAATCGCCGGCAAGCCCCTCGCATTACTGCTTTCGGCCATCCTCCTTTTAGGGCCCGGCGCCTCGGCTTGGGCGAACGTCGCGAGCGTGAGTCTCCCGCAAGCGCCCGTGGCCCCCGGCCAGGCCGGCATGGCCGGCGTGGCGATGACCAAGGTCGTCGACCTGAAGCTCGGCGACATGCCGATCTCAATCACCCCCGCGCTGGGGGGCGTGAACGCGAACCTCCTGGCTCCCAAGGTCTCCCCGGTCCTCACTCCCACGCTTGGCCAGGCCCAGGCGGTCGCGCTGGAGCCCCAGACGCTCCAAGCGGTCCAGGCCGCGGGCTCGGCCCAGGCTGTGGAGCGGCACCCGGTCATCGGCATCCTCAACGCGCTCCAGCGCTCCGGGGTGTCCCTGCCGGACAGCCTGAGCACACCGCAGGACCTGGCCAAGCTCCAGGCCGCTGCCGAGGCACTGCCGGACGGCAAGGCCAAGCAGGACCTCCTCGCCTTCGCCAAGGCGCTTTCCCTGCCGGACAACGCGGCGCAGGGCGCGGGACTCGCCCAGGCTTTCGACAATTCCTCCCTCATGCCCGCCGCGGAAGCGGCGTCGGCCACCGGCTTCTGGGCCAAGCTGTCCCAGTCCAGGCTCGTCCCCTCGGGCTTGAAGAAGTACGCCGCGGACAAGGCCGAGGCGCAGCGCAAGAAGGCCCCCCTCATCGACACGGCCAAACTGCAGGTCCCGGCCGAGAAGATGCGCTGGGCCCCGCAGGAGAGCGAGCTCCCTGAGACGACCAAGGCCGTGGACGCGAAAGGCCCCCTCATCGTGGGGCAGGACCGGGCGCTCAAGGCCCTCAAGTTCGGGCTCAAGATGCCGGGCCGGGGCTACAACGTCATCGCCGTGGGAGAAGACGGCACCGGCCGCGAGACCGCGATCCGCGCCCTCCTCTCCCGCTTGGCCCCGCAGATGGCCACGCCGGACGACATGGTGGCCGTGACCAATGTCCAGGACAAGGACAAGCCCATCGTGCTCCGCCTCGCTCCGGGGCAGGGACAGGCTTATAAGGAAGGCGTGAAGGGACTCGTCGAGGGCCTCAAGAAGGCCCTGCCCGAGATGATGAACTCCGGCCAGCTCGCCGAGGCTCAGAAGGGCATGGTCGAGGAGTTCAAGAAGGAAGCGCGCGAGCAGCAGAAAGCGCTCGACGCCGAGGTCGCGAAGGTGAGCATCCGCGGCGAATTCGGGCTCAAGGTGGAGATCCGGCAGGTGGATGAGGAGCGCGTGGCCGTCGTGGCCTTGCTGACCAAGGGCGGCCAGGCGGTCAAGCCCGAGGACATCGATTCCCTCATCGAGGGCAAGGGCTACACCCGGCAGGAGCTCGAGTCCGAGATGCAGGAGGCCGCGGCCCCCTTCGTGGAGAAGTACGGGGAGATGCTCCAGGCCCAGCAGAAGCAGATGGCCGAGATCCAGGAGAAGCTCGGAGCCATGGTGGGCCAGGTGGCGGGCATGCTGGTGCAGCAGTTGGGCGCGCCTCTCCTTAAAATAGCCTCGGGGCAGAGCGTGCAGACCCCGGAGATGAAGGCCTTCCAGCAGAAGGCCGAGGCCATGCAGGCCGCGTTCGAGGAGGAGCTCTCCAAGGTCCGCGTCGGAGGCGCGCTTGGGCTAGCCTTCAACATGACGCCTCAGGGGCTGGGCCTGATGCTCACCTACGAAGGCCAGCCCGTGGATGAGGAAGGATTCAACCAGCTCAAGGCCCAGGGCATCGTGGCCAAGGACGCGGACTGGACGCTCATCCAGCGCGAGGCCTTCACCGCCGCCCAGCCGTTCATCGAGAAGTTCAAGACCATGATGAGCGCCCTCCAAGCCGAAGCCAAGGCGCTCAAGAAGAAGACGCCTCCGCCCACGCAGTCGCAGATGCAGGCCGTGGCGTACACCCAGGCCCTGCTGCAGGACGTCTCCTCGGCCTTCCCGCTCTTCCTGTCCCAGGGCCAGGAAGGAGTGCCGGACGCGTCCGAGAGGTACCTGGTCAGCGTGCTCGCGGACAACGGCGGGCGGAAGGGCGCTCCGGTCATCTTCGAGAAGAACCCGAACTTCAGCAACCTCTTCGGCTCGGCCGACGACAACGCCAAGACCCTGATGGTCCCGGGCGCCGGCATGGTCAAGCAGGAGGGCATCGGCGGACCCACCCTGAACAGCGGCGCCTACCTCAAGGCCAACGGCGGGTTCCTGGTGCTCGACCTCATGGACGTGCTGCGCGAGCCCAACGTGTACCCGGCGCTCTCGCGCATGATCCGCACCGGCCAGGCCGAGATCACCGGGGGCGGCCCCATGGCCGCCCTGCTGGGCGCCGGCGGCGGCGAGACCTATCAGGTCCCGGCCGAGGTCAAGGTCGTGCTCATCGCCTCGCCCATGCTGAGGATGATGCTCGAGCACTACGACGAGGACTTCGCGGGGATGTTCAAGGCCGTGGCCGAGTTCCAGAGCTCGCTCGAGATCGCCTCGGACACCATCGCCTACTACGTCCGCACCATGAAGCGCATGATCGAGCTCAGCTCCGGCAAGATGATGGACCTCACGCGGGGAGCCATCGCGGCCGTACTCGAGTTCGCGGCCCGCATGGCCGAGAGCAACGAGAAGGTCTCGACCCGCTTCGGCCCCATCCGCGACCTGCTGCGCGAGGCTTCCTATTACGCCAAGCAGGCCGGCCACAGCCAGATCGGCCGCGACGACGTGGACCGCGCCGTGGCGGAGCGCCAGGTGCGGACGGGCGGCATGCGCGAGCGGGTCCACAGCTACTACAACAAGGGCATCTTCACCCTCCAGATCGAGGGCTCGGCCGTAGGACAGATCAACGGCCTGGCCGTCATGGGGGACTTCGGGGTGCCGATGCGCATCACGGTGCGCACCTCCGCCAACGGAGGCGGCCCGACGTTCGTCTCCGCGGACCAGCGCGCCGGGAGCACGGGCTCTTCGTTCAACAAGGCCCTGGAGGTCCTGGAAGGCTTCTTCGAGGGCCTCTTCGGGCAGAAGCGCCCCATCCCGGCCAAGTTCCGCATCTCCTTCGAGCAGAACTACGGAGGGATCGACGGGGACTCGGCGACGCAGACTCAGATCTACGCCGCCCTCTCGAGCCTGGCCGAGGTGCCGATCAAGCAGGGCATCTCCATCACCGGCTCGGCCGACCAGTTCGGCAACGTGCAGGCCATCGGCGGGGTCAACCACAAGATCGAGGGCTACTTCGACGTGGTCACGGCCAAGCTCAAGTCCCAGGGCAAGGAGATGACCGGCGAGCAGGGAGTCATCATCCCGGAGAGCAACGTGGGGGACCTCGCGCTGCGGCCGGACATCGTGGAAGCGGTCAAGGCGGGCAAGTTCCACATCTGGGCCGTCAAGCACGTGAGCCAGGGCGTCGAGATCCTGACCGGCCTGCCCTACTCCGAGGTGCTGCTCAAGGCCAATGCGCGCCTGAACGGCTTCGGCGGAGGGATGCGAAGGAAGTAAGCGGTTTGTCTCCTTGAACAAAATCGCCTCCGCTTGCGGAGGCGATTTTGCTTTCCAGGGCAACCGAGCTGAAAATCTGGTAAAATCTCAGTCCCACTACGTCAGTGGGGAACATTCCGGCGTAGCTCAACGGTAGAGCGTCCCGCTGTTAACGGGAGGGTTGTAGGTTCGAATCCTACCGCCGGAGATTTCATCAGAAAGGACCGAGGGGCTCCACCCCGAGGTCCTTTCGTATTGGGGGTGAAATCTCCGGCTGTCCTCGCGCTCAGAAGCGCGAGGGCGCCGGAGCATCTCTCAGACCAAAACCTCGGCTCTCAATGCCGAGGTTTTTGACGTATTGGGGGAGAGGGCTCCGGCAGTGCCGCGCATCAGGAGGGCGCGGCGCCGCCGGAGCCCTCGACTGTGGTCGCCCACAGTTCAAGCTCCGAGGGCTGAGGCTTTCTTACTTGACCTTGCAGGTCCTGTCGGTCTTGACCCACCCGTTTCCGACGCGGGTCCGGACCGAGATGCGGTGGGAGCCGGTCTGCTCCGGCGACCAGTCATACCAGGAAAAGCCGTCGGCGCTGCGGCATGCCTGCCACGGGCCGTCGTCGATGGATATCTCGCACTCGCCTCCGCCGGCCGAGACGCGGACGGCGTAGTGGCCGCGGCCCACGCTCTCGCCCGCCTGCGGATAGTCGATGCTCAGCGCGGAGCCTCGGCCCGTCTTGAAAACCTTCCCGGACAGAATGTCTGTGATCTTCGCCATCATCCCCTCCATGCCCACCAGTGGAGCATACCTAATTTCTCTCGCGGCGAACCAGGAGGAAATCCCAGCAGCGATTACTCAGTGGGGTCACCCTTCGCCCGCGTGATGCCATCGAGGCAGGCGCTCCGGCGACTCGACCGGGTTCTCCCCGGAGTAGCTCTGGATCAGGCCCCTCAGCGTGGGATCGCCCGGATGATACGTCAGCGCGCTCTTAAGGAACTCCAAGGCGCTCCCGCGCTTGCCCATCTGCCAGAGGGACTCCGCGATCTTGATGATGCCTTCCAAGTCCTCGGGGTGTTCCTTCAGCCGCTTCTCGCACACCGCGAGCATGTCGCGCGAGCCGTCCCAAGGCCGTTTCCCGGGGACCCCGTCGGTCTTGTCGGCCATCGCCTCGTCTACTTCCTGCGCGACTTCTGGGGCTTAAGCTCCGCGGGAGGCGGCGGAGGCGGCGCCGTCTGATCGAGGACCATCGGCTGGCCGCAGCACTGCGGGGGCGGAGTCTGGAGCGAGCCGTGCGAGCTCTTGTGGTTCTTGTTCAAGGCGCATACGTACTCTGCGATCATTCTCCCTCCTGTCGTTCGGCCGAAAGCACTCCGCAGACGGACTCCAGGTCCGCGGCCGTCCTGAGCCGGTAAAGCGTCTTCTCGTCGAAGAGTTTCTTGCGCGCCCAATGAGGGATGCCGCTCCCCGCAGCTCCCTTCGGGCTGAGGAACAGGGCCGTGGCGTACACGCGCTCGGGCCCCATCCCCTCCGAGGAGATGCCGAGCGCCGCGCGCGGCTCCGCGAGCCCTTCCACGCGCAGGTGGAGCAGCGCCGCGCCCCTATGGGACTCGATGCAGCTTCCGTCTTCGATGCCTTGCGCCAGGGTCTTCGAGATCTCCGCGCTGCGAGAAAAGACCTTGCCCGCCCCGTGCAGGGCCTTGGGCACGAGCCTCTTGGCGGCTTCCGCGAGATCGATGGGCCCCAGCCCGATGAGGATGGACATCCGGCTCAAACCGCTAAGGCCTGCGAACGAGGTCCCGTTCCCCTTAACGGGGCCGCGGGTCCGGATCAGTTTGGGGTCGGTCATCATCTTGCAAAATACTTATATGGTTATATGCTCAGATGGTCATATTATAGAGTTAACAGGGCTATTTTGCAAGGGCGCCCGACGCCTACCCCGCGGTCTGCGACGCCTGCTTCAAGCTCAGCGGCCCGCTGAAGTCGGGTCTAAATCCGCCTGAACTATTCCAGTTCCTGGAGGGTCACCTTCACCGACCGCCTGCGGCCGCTGCGCAGCGCCGTGACCGTGACCTTGTCGCCGACGGAGTAGTCCTCAACCAGCTTGTAGAGGTCGTCCGCGGACTTCACGGGCTTGTTGTCGACTGCGACGATGGCGTCGCCCAGCACCACGTCGCCCCGCGCGTTCACGGCGGTGGGCTCCAGGCCCGCGAGCGCGGCCGCGCTGCGCTTGGACACGCCGAGGATGAGGGCCCCCTCGATCCCGAGCCGGGCGGCCAGGACGTCGTCGGCGAGGCGGACGCCGAAGCCGGGGCGGATCACCTTCTTGTACGCGATGAGCTGGGGCACGACCTGGTTGACGATGTCCACCGGGACCGCGAAGCCCACCCCGGCGTAGGCGCCGGAGGGGCTGTAGATCATCGTATTCACCCCGATGAGGCGGCCGGCGCTGTCGAGCAGAGGCCCGCCGGAGTTGCCCGGGTTGATGGCCGCGTCGGTCTGGATGACGCCCTGGATGGGGCGGCCGGTCAGGGAGCGGATCTCCCGTCCCAGCGCGCTGATGACCCCGGTGGTCAGGGTCTGGTCCAGGCCGAACGGGTTGCCGATGGCGAAGACCTTCTGCCCGGTCTGCAGGTCCTTGGAGGCGCCCAGGGGGATGGGGCGGAGCCCCTTCTTCGGGACCTGGATCCTGAGCACGGCCAGGTCCTTGTCCGGAAAGACCCCCACCAGCTTGGCGTCGACGGAGGTCCCGTCCGCCAGGGTGACCTTCGCCGCGTCCGCCTGCTGGATGACGTGGAAATTCGTGACCACATGCCCCTGCTCATCCCAGATGAAGCCGGAGCCGGCGCCTTGGGGGATCTCCAACACGTTGAAGGAGAAGAAGTCCTGCTGCATGACCAGGGTGGTGATGTACACCACCGAATCCCGGGACCGGCGGAAGAGCTCGATGGTGGACTTCTCCTCGGCCAGGAGCTCTCCTCTGGGCTCGATGGGCCGGCCGGGCCGGGCGGAGGACGCCGGGCCCGGGAGGGTGAGGAGCGCCGCCGTGAAAAGCGTCTTGATCATCTTTCGGACCTCCGGAACGGATATTTTATAGCATTACCCCGATGTTCGTCGCGCTGCTCGCCGTGCTCATGGCCGTGGCCCTCGCCGGGCTGGCTCCGGCCGCCTTCCTGTTCGGCCACGGCTACTACAAGTTCAAGACCCTGGAAGCCTCCGTCACCTCCAAGATGGACAAGTACTACCTGGCCGTGACCGCGCCCGAGCGCGCCGAGTACCTGCTCTCGGACGACGAGGTCTTCGAGGTCCCGTACATGGCCTCCACCCTGAGCGCCGCGCCCGAGCCCTCGCGCATCTACGATTCGACCGGCCGGCTCATCGGCGAGTTCGCCAAGGACCGAGAGCTCTACGCAGGGGACCCAGCCCAGCTGCCGGATTGGCTCAAGAAGGCCCTGGTCGCCACCGAGGACCGGACTTTTTACTCGCACCACGGGGTCAACTACCTCGCCATGGCCAAGGCGCTCGCGGACGACGTGTTCTCGACGCGCAGGACCCCCGGCCGGAGCACGCTCACCCAGCAGCTGGCCAAGCTCCTGTTCACCACGCGCCAGCGCACCTGGTCGCGCAAGGTCTTCGAGCTCTTCTGCGCCAAGAAGCTGGAGTCGAAGTTCACCAAGGACCAGATACTCCTCATGTACCTCGACTTCGCCTACTTCGGCCACGGCTGCTTCGGCATCGAGGCCGCCTCCCGCCTCTATTTCAACAAGCCCGCCGCGTCCCTGGAGCTGGGCGAGGCCGCGATGCTCGTAGGGATCCTTCCGAGCCCGAACAAATACTCCCCCTTCATCGACCCCGACCTGGCCCAAGCCAGGCACCGCACCGTGCTCCGCCGCATGGCCCAGGCCGGCTTCATCCCGGCCGCCGCGGTCGAGCGCTACAGCCGCGAGTTCTGGCAGTCCATGGCCGGCCGGATGAGGCTCCCGCAGACCTCCTTCTGGAGGATGTCCGTCAACGAAGCCCCCTACTTCATCGAGCACGTACGCAGGCAGCTGGAAGACGAGTACACCAAGGAACGGGTCCTGAAGGGGGGCTTAAGGGTCTACACCACCCTGGACCTCGGAGCCCAAAGGGCGGCGGAGGGGGCTCTCCTAGACGGGCTTCGGGCCGAGACCGAGCATTTCAAGCTCACCCACCCGTCCGCCACGGCCTCGGTAGAAGGGGCCTTCGCGGCCGTGGACCCTGCGAGCGGAGGCATCCTGGCCATGGTCGGCGGAAGCGGCTATAGCTTTCGCAACCAGCTCGACCGGGCCTCGGGGGGCCGCAGACCCATCGGGTCCTCGGTCAAGCCCTTCGTCTACGCCGTCGCGTTCGAGAAAGGGACGTTCACCCCGGAGGACAAACTCACGGACGAGCGCGTGCGCTACCGGCAGGGTCCGGGACGGACCTGGTCTCCCAGGAACTACGGGAACAAGTACTACGGCGAGGTGACCCTGCGCCTGGCGGTGGCCAGGTCTCTGAACACGGTCGCGGTGCAGGTCCTGGCCGCGCTCGACATCGATGACGTCATCGCCCTGCTCTCAGGGGCGAGCGGAGCGGCCGCCTCGAATTTCCAGAGGGACCTCACCTTGGCCCTGGGCACCTGCTCGCTCACGCCCGTGGAGCTGGCGGCGGCCTATTCCATCTTCGTGAACGACGGCCGCCCTGTCCGCCCGCACTCCATCGTCAAGGTCGAGGACCGGGACGGGAAAGTCCTGCGGGAGCACGCCCCGGCGGCCGAGCCCCCCCTGCTGAGCACGGCCACCTGCCACGCCATGCTCGACGTCCTACAGGGAGTCTTCCAGGCGGAGGGCACCGCGTACGCCGTCGCCAAGCGCGACGGATTCAGCATGCCGGCGGCCGGCAAGACCGGGACCACGGACGACTACCGGGACGCCTGGATGGCGGGCGTCACTCCGGACATCTCCGCCGTGGTGCGCATCGGGAACGACGACATGCGCCTCTCTCTGGGCGACGGCCGCAGCGGCGGGTCCGTGGCCGCTCCCGTGTGGGTCCGGTTCATGAAGGAAGTCTACCGCCACCGCCCCACGCGCCCTTTCCCCGGATTTTAGTAGAATCCACCCCGTGAGAAGAGTGCATCGGCTCATCCTGGCCGCCTGCAGCCGTGTGCGCGAGGTGGAGCCCAACGACCATTTCACCAAGGCCACGTCCATCCCCGGCACCTGCAAGGTCGGCGGCACCATGGCCACGGCCGCGGACATCGACGCGTTCAAGCTCGAGGTGTCCAAGCCCGGCCAGTCTTTGGACCTGCACGTGGGCGGCATCCGCGACATGGATTTCGTGCTCAAGGTCATGGACGGCGAGCGCCGCGAGCTCAAGCGCTACGACGAGACCTCCTCGGGAGGAGATGAGCGCGGCCTCGACATCGGCCTCGATCCCGGCGCCTATTACATCGAGCTCAGCAACAAGAACCCCAAGGCGAACAACCCGGAGCAGGGCTACGCCCTGGACGCGGTCCTCTCCTCCTCCGAGGGACGCGAGCGCGAGCCCGACGACCGCGCGCTCGAAGCCACGGCCCTTCGGCCCGGGGGCGTGCTGCGCGGACACTACTACCCCTCCCGCAACCTCCTCAACGAAGCGAACTCCTTCCAGGAGGAGGACTGGTTCAAGGTCGAGGTCCCCCAGGAAGGGCGCTACCTGCTCAACGTGGACGTGAGCGAGGTCCCTGGGGTGGACCCGGTGCTGGAGATCTACGATCTCAACTCCTACATGCTCAAGGCGGTCGATACCACGGGGCCCGGTGGAGCCGAATCCTTCAAGGGCTTCGGCGTGAAAGGCCCGGCCCAGTTCCACCTGCGCCTGCGCAGCAAGGCGGCCAACGCGGCGAACGCGGAGGTGCGCTACGAGATGCTCTCGGAGCTGGTCCCCTACCAGGGCAGCTACGAGTTCGAGCCCAACGACCAGAGGCTCGACGCCACGCCCTTCGACGGCGAGACCATGCAGGGCACGGTCTCGCCGGTGGGGGACGCGGACTGGTACAAGTTCACGGTGGCGGGCGACTCGCGCCGCATCCTCGGCGTGACCCTGGGCGGGCTCATCGGCATGGACCTCAAGATGACGTTCGCCGACGACATCGGCAGGCCTCTGCTCGAGATCGACAACGCCGGCGAGGAGCAATCCGAAGTCCTCACCGGGGTGGGTCTGATGAGCGGGGACACCTACCTGATCGTCGCCGAGAAGACCGGCAAGAAGGCGGAGCCGCGCCGCGCCTACACCTTGACTCGGACCCTGGTCGAGGCGCAGCCGGGCCTGGAGTTCGAGCTCAACAACAGTTCGGCCTCGGCCCAGCCCCTGCAGGTCGGAAGCTCGGTGGACGGCTCCATCGCCCCCAAGGGCGACGAAGATTGGTACGAATTCAACGTCTACGCCAAAGGGCAGGTCGTGACGGAATTGACCGGGGTGCTCAACGTGACCCCGGCCATGGAGCTCTTCGACCCGGACGGGAATCCCCTGGCCCAGGCCCTGGCGAAGAAGCCCGGAGAGGGATTGACCCTGTCCAAAGAGCTGGACCCCGGAACCTACCAACTGAAGCTCAAGCCGCAGGACCCGAAGCAGGTCAATGTCCGCGACAAGTACACGCTCAGGATCCGCGGCAAGTAGGACGCAAGGAGCTCAGATGACGAGGACGACGCGGCTGACGGACGAGGACCTCCACTACTTCAACGAGGGCTCGCAGGTGCGGGGCTACGAGAAGCTGGGGGCGCACATCGTGAAAGACCCGGCCGGGACGCACTTCGCGGTCTGGGCCCCGGATGCCGAGCGCGTCTGCGTGGTCGGGGACTTCAACGGCTGGACCAAGGGCACCCACCCCATGAAAGCGCGCGGGAGCTCCGGCATCTGGGAGCTCTTCATCCCCGGCGTGGGCCATGGCGCCTGCTACAAGTACCACGTGGCGTCGCGCTATCACGCGTACAAGGCGGACAAGGCGGACCCCTACGCGATCCATACCGAGACCCCGCCGAAGACGGGGTCGAAGGTCTGGGACCTGGACTACTCCTGGGGCGACGAGGGATGGATGCGTTCGCGCGGCAAGAAGAACGCGCTCGACGCCCCCATCTCCATCTACGAGGCCCATCTCGGCTCCTGGATGCGCGTGCCCGAAGACGGGAACCGTTCCCTGAACTACCGGGAGGCCGCCCACAAGCTGGCCGACCACATGGTCTACACAGGGTTCACGCACGTGGAACTGCTGCCCATCATGGAGCATCCCTTCACCGGCTCCTGGGGCTACCAGACCACGGGCTACTTCGCCCCCACCAGCCGCTTCGGCACGCCGCAGGATTTCATGTACTTCGTCGACACCCTGCACCAGCGGGGCATCGGCGTCATCCTCGACTGGGTGCCCTCGCACTTCCCGTCGGACGAGCACGGGCTCGGCTACTTCGACGGCACGCACCTCTACGAGCACTCGGACAGGCGCCGGGGCTACCACCCGGACTGGCACAGCCTCATCTTCAACTACGGCCGCAACGAGGTGCGCTCGTTTCTGCTCTCGAGCGCGCTGTTCTGGCTCGATAAATACCACATCGACGGGCTGCGCATCGACGCGGTGGCGTCCATGCTCTATCTCGACTACTCCCGCCGCAACGGGGAATGGATCCCGAACCAGTACGGCGGCAAGGAGAACATCGAGGCCATCGACTTCCTCCGGCGCCTGAACACCGAGGTCTACAAGAACTACCCGGACGTGCAGACCTTCGCGGAGGAGTCCACGTCCTGGGGCATGGTCTCGCGGCCCACCTACGCGGGGGGGCTCGGCTTCGGCATGAAGTGGGACATGGGCTGGATGCACGACACGCTCAACTACATGCGCAAGGAGCCCATCCACCGGCGCTACCACCACAACGACATCACGTTCCGCATGCTCTACGCCTTCCACGAGAACTTCGTGCTGCCGCTCTCCCACGACGAGGTCGTGCACGGCAAGTGCGCGCTCCTGCGCCAGATGTCCGGAGACGACTGGCAGAAGTTCGCCAACCTGCGCTCCCTCTACGCCTACATGTACGCGTGCGCGGGCAAGAAGCTGCTCTTCATGGGCGCCGAGATCGCGCAGTGGGACGAGTGGTACCACGAGAAGAGCCTGGACTGGCACCTGCTCGAGCTCCCGCCCCATCAGGGGGTGATGCGCTTGATCTGCGACCTCAACCGGCTCTACCGCGGCGAGACGGCCCTGCACGCGCTGGACTTCGACCCCGCGGGCTACGAGTGGATCGACGCCAACGACAGCGATTCCAGCGTCCTGACCTTCATGCGCAAGGGAAAGGACCCGTCGGACATGGTCCTGGTCGTCATGAACTTCACCCCGGTGGTGCGCAAGAGCTACCGCGTGGGTGTCCCGCGCGGCGGCCGGTGGCGGGAGCTCCTGAACACGGACGCCCGGGAATACGGAGGGAGCGGCGTCGGCAACTCGGGAGGCAGGCAGGCCGAACCCCGCCCCTGGCATAAGCGGGACTGGTCGCTCGACCTCACGCTGCCGCCGCTGGGCGTGCTCTACCTCAAGTGCGAGTAAAAGAAGCGGGGGCCGACGCTCCCTTCCTCTGGAGCGACCGCTACTGGTGCGGCCTCCCTCTCCAGGACATGGTCCTCTACGCGGTCCACGCCGGTCTATTCACCCCGGAGAAGACGCTCGACGCGGCGAGCGCGCGGCTCCAGGAGCTCAAGGCCCTCGGGGTCAGCGGGGTCCTGCTCCGGTCCCGTCCCGAGGCCGAGGACCCGCTCGAGCTCAAGCGCTTCGTCGATCGGAGCCACGCGCTGGGGATGGCGGCCGTCCTCGACTTCCCGGCGCTCGGGGAAGGCTGCAACCTCGACGGGGCAGGGTCCGACGAGGTCCGCAAGCAGCTGGGCGCGGCCGCTCTGCGCTGCCTCTCCGAATTCAGGGCCGACGGCCTCGTCATCGAGGGCGCGGACGAGCTCCGGGACCTCTCCGCCCGTCCGTTCCTGGAGGAGCTCTCGGAAACGGTCCACCAGTTCTCGCGCAAAGAGAACCGGCTCGTCTATCTGCTGGCCCGCAGTCGGCGCAACAATACCCGCCTCATCCGCCAGCGCGAGCTGGGGGGCTTGGGGCTCGACGCCTTCTGGAGCCCGGACTTCGGCATGGCGTTGGGCGCCGCGCTCGGAGCGCCGTCCAGGACCGGGACGGACTTCGACGGCATCGCCCCCCTGGCCGAGGCGCTCCGGAACGGCTACACGTTCTCGGGGCAGTACTCCGGGATCCACGGCCGCTCGCACGGTGTCCCGCCTGGCGGGGCGCCGCCGCGCCGCTTCGTCGTGGCCTGGCAGGACGAGTCCCTGCCGGGGGTCGGACAAGAGAGGCCCTCCTCCTATCTCTCCCGCCAAGCCCAGAAGCTCGCGGCCGGAGCGCTCCTGCTTTCGCCCTTCCTCCCGGTCCTGTACATGGGGGAGGAGTACGGGGAGAAGGCTCCGTACGGTTCCCCCATATCGTGGCAGCTCCGCGAGGACGAGCCGCTCTTGAAGCACTACCGGCGCCTCTTGAAGCTCCGGCGGGAACACCCGGCCTTCAAGGACGGCTCCCATGACCCGTCGCGCGTGGCGGACTACAAGGAGCAGTGCGTGGTGACGCTGCTGCGCTCAGGTCCCGAAGGGGCAGTTTTCGCGGCATTCAACTTCAGCGATCTGCCGGTGGATTCGAAGCTGGCGGTCCCCCAAGGCGGGTGGAGGCTCCTCTTGGACTCCGCGGAGCAGCCCGCCGCAGCCAAAGCCCTGGGAGGCGGCCGCGAGGTCGGGCTGACCCTGCCGGCCAAGTCCTTCGCCCTCTACGAAAGAGCCTCGGCGTGAGCCTTCCTGAAGCCCAGCAGCCCCCAGGCGCATAGCCCCACGGCCACGACCAAGCTCGCCCAGAGCGCGAGCTTGCGCCGCAGGCGGTTCTGCTCTTCAGCCTCCAGCCTCGCCTTCAGGGCCTGGAAGTCCTGCTCCTCCTGCTTGAGCAGGTCCTGCGCCTTCTCGCAGAAGGTGCGGATCTTGGTCGTCTCCCCCTCGTAGAAGGTGAAGTCCCCGATGGCGGAGTCCGTCTTCCCTCTCTTGCCCTTGCTCAGGCTCGGCAGAGAACTCACGGTCCCGAAGATGAAATCGCTTTGATTGGCGCCGACGAACTCCTTGCGCTGGTCCCAGAGCTCATCTTGCTTCGATTCGAGGCGGCTGCGCAGATCCTTCCGGCGCTCGGAGACGCCATCGAGATCAGCGACCGCGGGGTACGTCTTGATCAGCTCCTCGAGTTCGAACACGAGAGGCCTCAGATCGGCCAGCAGTATCTTCATCTTCTCCATGCGCTGTTCGAGCTCATCTTCGGCCGAATGGGCCGCCCCGCCGAGGAGGAGCAGCAAGAGGACGGCCGCCGCCCTCCGTCTCCACGCGACGATTCCCAGCAGGACGACGGCCGCCGCCGCTGCCGCGGCGATCATCCTGCGCTGCCGCCGCATCTGCAGCCGCAGCTCGAGCTCCCTGAACGCGGCGTACTCCCGCACCTCGACAGCCCAGGCCGCCTGGACGAACTCCTCGACCTTCCTGGGCTCGTCCTCATAGACCAGGAAGGTGGCCAAGGAAGCGTCCGCCGCCTCCTTCTTCCCGCCGGAGCCGCCCAGCATGCTCGCGCTCCGCAGATAGACCTCCCCGCGGTTCAGGGCCTGGAATTCCTGCTTCATGTTCCCGAGCCTGGTGAGCTTGCCGTTGAGCTCGTCATGCAGCTCTTCTCTTTTGGACCGGAACTCCTCGATACCGGAGGCGGATCCATACCTTTTCTCGAGTTCCTGGAGCTGCGCCAGGGCCGGCCGGATCTCCGCCATGAGCTTGTGCATGCTGCCGAGCAGGGCGTCGCGGTCGTTGGGGCTCGGGGATGCGGAACAGACGCACAGGAAGAGCCAGAGCAAGGCGCTCATGGCCAGCAGGATAGCACGCATCAGAAGTATCTTGCCAGAGAGATCATGGCTTCCTGGTGCGGGGTATGGCGGGTCAACCGGACCCTGAGCTCGAGGTCTTTGCGGACCTCGAGGGCCCAGCCCAGCTCCGCCTGCGTCTTCTCCCGCGCGTCCCCGAGGAAGTAGCGTCGATGGAGGAACTCGACCTGCACGCGGCTTTTGCCCAGGTCCATGAGCACGCCGGCCGCGCCCCCTCCTCCCACGCGATGCCGCAGATGCAGGGGGCTCCCGGCGGCGCACTCCGCCTCGACCAGGGCGTAGACGAGCGGCGCCCGCTCCCGGAGCCGCGCAGCCAGACCCGGCCCGCCGGAGAGCTCGGCCGCCAGGCAGGAGGACTCGCCGCAGGAGAGCTCCTCGGCCCGCCGCAGCCCGGAGGCCAGACGCCAGGAGGGCTTGCGCAGCCAGGAGTCCCAGGGGGAGAGGGAGACCACGTTCGCCAGATCGAACTTCTGGAGATAGACTTTCCGGTCCGCGTCGAAGCGCACGGAGACTCCGACCATCTCCAGGAGGCTGTCCGGCACGTAGCCGTCCTGCCGGGCCAGGGGATCGTGCAGCGCCGCGCGCCAGGAGAGTTCGCCGAAAGGGCCGTCCCCATGGACCCCGCCTCCTGCCGCGACGCGCGCGGTGCCGTGCCCGTCCTCAGGAGCCTTCTTCCACTCTCCCTTGGGCAGGGGCTGCGACGGGATCTTGATCCGTCCCCTCATGGACAGGAGCGCGTCCGCCATGGGCTCCTTCTCCTTCTTGAACCCGTTGCGGTAGCGGAAATAATCGTGGGCGGAATCGAGCACCGCGGCTTGGCGCTCCAAGGGCAGGCCGTCCAGCGGGATCGACCCAGGCTTTCGGCCGAGCTCCCTGGCGAGCCGCCGTTCCTCCCTGGACAGGCGGGAGCGGCGCATGAGCATCTCGGACACGAACGAAGGCCTGTAGCGCCGCTCCTTCACCAGCCCGGGTCTGGAGAGCAGCGCGCGCAGCGTATCCACCGGGGTGACGCCCAATCTCCTCCAGCGGACCAGCCCGAGCCCCGGGTCAGCCGCATCCAGGACCGGCAGAAGCTGGTAGGAGCAGTTCTTGGTCAAGAAGTAGTAATCGAAGTGCGCGGGCCCCAGCTCCCAGATGTGGCGCAGGACCAGGTCCACCGCGCGCGAGCTCAGGTCCAAACGATACTCCCAAAGGTCGCGGGATTCGAGATTGCTGTACTGCTGGGTCCTCATGTAGTACGGCGCGATGGAGAACTGGCCGGGATAGCCCCCGGTCAAGCCTCGCAGGGAATAAAGCAGCCCTCCGGTCTCCTCGGTCTGCGCTGAGAAATTCAGCGCGTAGTCGAGCAGATGCTCGTCCTCGGACCGGCCACGCTCGTCCACGCGGAGGAAGGTGTGGCCGTACATGGAGGAAGGGTCGTTCAGGTACGCGTCCGCGAATATCAGGGAAAGCGACTCCGGATCCCCGCGCCACTCCTGGAAGTCCGGGCAAGCCTGCTCAGGCAAGCGCGAGGCGTCGAAGGCGAGGGCTTCCTTGAGCCAGGCATAGCGGGCCGTGAAACGGCATTGCCCATCGGAGAAGAAGGATGCCAGGGTGGCTCCCAACTCGGCCTCGGGATCCCGGGCTCCGTCCGGAGAGAGGAAGAAGGCGTCTCCCTCGGCCTCGCTCTTCCCGCTCCTGTCGGCGTGCAGGAGCAGGCGCCACTGCGGGGCCTCGCTCAACCGCAGGCGCTTAGCCTGTTCTACGAGCTCGACAGCGTACTGCTCCCCTCGAGCGAGGCTCGGGAGGAGCAGGGCTGCTGTCAGGAGAAGATGACGACGGCTCAGGACTGGCGAGGGAGCTCGCTTTCCAAACGCTGGAGCATCTCGACCGCCGTGGTCTCAGGCGTCGGGACCAGGGTCTCGTACCGGGCCTGCACCCACTTGCAGAACTCGGCCTTCTGCTCCGCGGTCTTGTACCCGTAGAGGCTCGCGAACGAGTCCAGGTACTGACCCTGTCCGGAAGCCATGTCCCGCTTGAGGCTCGGAAAGTTGGTTTCAGCGAAAGCCATGGTCTCCATCCCCTTCACGACCTTGCCGCTCTTGGTGCAGCCCGAGGTCCCAATCGTGATGCCGATGGTCTGGCTCCCGACGGCGTTCAGCGTGACCGCCACGATCTGGGGGCCCTTCTCGTTCTGGTCGAACACCATCGCGCCCAGGCCGCAGCCCGCCATGTTGTGGACTCCGGCTGAGGCGAACGTCGGGATCGCCAGGGCCAACGCCACTACCAAGCCTAGTCTCCGCATGAATGCACCTCCTTGATGCGTTTTCAAGGATACAATATTATCAAGCAATATCGCCGCAACATGGGCCCATTAGAATAGTGATGATGCAACGCCTAGTCGCCAGCGTGCTCTTCGCGCTGGGGGTCGCCCTGTTGCCCCTGGCGGTCATGGCCGAGTGGGCCTCCGTGTCCACCAAGCAGGTCAATGTCCGCTCAGCCCCGGGCGTGAGCGCGGCCGTCGAGTACCAGGCCTGGATCTATTCCCCCCTCCAGGTCCTCGTCAAGAAAGGCGACTGGGTCAAGGTCCGCGATTTCGAGAAAGACGCGGGCTGGGCCTACGCCCCGGTTCTCTCGGACGCGCCCACCGTGATCGTCAAGACGGCGAAAGCCAACATCCGAAACGGCCCGAGTCCCAGGTCCAAGGTCCTCTGGGAAGTCGAGCGCGGCTATCCGTTCCTATTAGTGGGACAGAACGGGGTCTGGCTCCACGTCAAGGACGACGAAGAGATCGACGGCTGGGTCCACAAAACCATGGTGTGGGGAAATATTCCGGTCGCCGCCCCTACTCAGTAGTCCCTCCATTCCGTATAATCCCCCATCCAGGAGGATCCCATGCGCCTAGCCATGGTCGGTCTCGGTAAGATGGGCATGAACATGACCCGCAGGCTGCTCAAGGGCAGACATCAAGTCGTGGCCTTCGCCAGGCATCCCAGATCCGTGAAGCAGGCAGCAAGATACGGCGCCATCCCCGCCTCCTCCCTGGAAGACGCGGTCAAGAAGCTCAAGCCCCCGCGCGTGGTCTGGCTCATGATCCCGGCCGGCAAGCCGGTGCAGGGAGCCGTAGACCTCCTTTCCAGGGCGCTCTCCCCCGGCGACGTGGTCGTGGACGGCGGCAACTCCCACTACAAGGAGGACGCCCGCAACGCGGAAACCCTCTCCATGCGCGGCATCCGCTACATCGATGCGGGGGTGAGCGGCGGGATCTGGGGTCTGAAGGAAGGATACTGCCTCATGGTGGGAGCGGACCCCAAGACGTTCAAGGTCCTGGAGCCCGCGTTCAAGGCCCTCGCCCCCAAGGACGGCTACGCCCTCGTGGGCCCGGTCGGCTCGGGACATTTCGTCAAGATGGTGCACAACGGCATCGAGTACGGCATGATGCAGGCCTACGCCGAAGGGTTCGACCTCCTGGACTGCTCCAAGTTCAAGATCGACCTGCCGCGCGTGGCCGCGCTCTGGAACCGGGGCAGCGTGGTCCGCTCCTGGCTCCTTGAGCTTGCGGCCGACGCTTTGGCGAAGGACCCGCGGCTTGAGAACATCAAGGGCTACGTAGAGGATTCCGGAGAGGGGCGCTGGACCGTGCTCGACGCGGTGGAAAACTCGGTCCCGGCCCAGGTCATCGCGGACGCGCTCTTCGCCAGGTTCCGCTCGCGCCGCCAGGACTCCTTCGCGGACAGGGTGCTCGCGGCCCTGAGGAACGAGTTCGGCGGGCACGCGGTCAAGTCCAAACGGGGCGAGCATGCGAATTGACCTCAAAGAGGAGCTCTGCATCGAGCACAAGCCGGTCCCCTGCACGCTCGTCATCTTCGGCGCGTCCGGCGACCTGGCCTCCCGCAAGCTCTTCCCATCCCTGGCGCACCTCAGACGCCGCAAGCTCCTGGCCAAGGATTTCCGCGTCGTCGGAGTAGGCCGGAGCGAAGCTCCGGGAGTCCGCCCCTATCTCCGCGGGGACTATGAAGACGGACGCACCTACGAGAAGCTCAAGGGACTCCTCAAAGGAGACAACGTCCTCTTCTACCTGGCCGTCCCCCCCTCGCTGTACGCCAAGATCGTCCACCGCTTGGCCGCCGCCAAGCTTTTGGACGGCCTGCGTCCGGGCGGGTGGTCCAGGGTCATCGTCGAGAAGCCCATCGGGACGGATCTCAAGAGCGCCCTGCGCCTGGAGAAGGAGTTCGCCAGGCACCTGAGCGAAGCCCAGGTCTACCGCATCGACCACTACCTGGGCAAGGAGACGGTGCAGAACATACTCATCTTCCGCTTCATGAACTCCATCTTCGAGCCCCTCTGGGACAGGCGCTACATCGACCACGTCCAGATCTCGGCCTTGGAGGAGCTGGGAGTGGAGCACCGGGCCGGGTACTACGATTCCGCCGGTGTCCTGCGCGACATGTTCCAGAACCACATGCTCCAGCTTTTGGCCTTGACCGCCATGGAGCCGCCGCGCAGCTTCGACGCGGAAAGCGTGCGCAACGAGAAGATACAGGTCCTGCGCTCGCTCGCCCCTTCGGCCGACGTGGTATTGGGCCAGTACGAAGGCTACAGAAAAGAGAAGGGGGTCTCCCCCAAGAGCCTGACCCCCACCTTCGCGGCCATGCGCCTGGAGGTGAACAGCTGGCGCTTCGCAGGGGTCCCCTTCTACCTGCGCACGGGCAAGAAGCTCGGCAAGCGCGCGGCCGAGATCGCGGTAAGCTTCAAGCAGATCCCGCATTCGCTCGTGCCGGGGCTGCGTCCCAGCGACGTCTCTGCCAACGTGCTCGTCCTGCGCATCCAGCCGGACGAAGGCATCTCCCTGACCTTCGAGGCCAAGCGCCCCGGCCCGAAGTTCTGTCTGGGGTCGCTCACCATGGACTTCGACTACGACGAGACCTTCGGCGAGGACCCGCCCGAGGCCTACGAGCGTCTGCTTCTGGACGCGATGCAGGGCGACCCCACGCTCTTCATCCGCCGCGACGCGGTGGAGCGGAGCTGGGAGTTCCTCTCCCCGATGCTCGAGGGCAAAGCCCTCAAGGTGCATCCCTACTCCCCGGGCTCCTGGGGCCCCAAGGCCGCCGACGCCCTGCTCTCTCGGGACGGCCGGGCGTGGAGAAAGCTCTGAACATCGTCTATTACGTCTCCGGCCACGGCTACGGCCACGCCACGCGCTCCGTGGCCTTGCTCAGGGCCCTCGCCCGCCCCGGGATCGCCCTGCACGTCCGGACCCAAGCCCCGCATTGGCTGTTCACCGAAGAGTGCCCGGAGGTCCGGTGCTCCTCGGCCGAGATCGACGTGGGCATGGCCCAAGTCAACAGCCTGGACATCGACGTGCCTGCCACGCTCGCCGCGCACGAGGCTTTCTGCGCGGGCTTCGAGTCCGCGACGCAGCGCGAAGCGGCTTTCCTCAGGGACGTCGGAGCGTCGTTGGTCCTCAGCGACGTCCCGGCGCTGGCCTGCGCCGCCGCGCACGCCGCCGGAGTGCCTTCCGCGGCCGTGTCGAACTTCTCCTGGGACTGGATCCTTGAGCCCTACGCCGCGTCCGAACCCCGGTTTGCGCCCGTGGCCGAGCGCTATCGCGCGGCGTACGCCTTGACCGACACGCTCTACCGCCTGCCCCTCGGAGGCGAACTCACGGCTTTCCCCAAGGCCGTAGACGCTCCTCTCGTGGTGCGAAAAAGCCCCCTGGGCCGGGAGGAGGCGCGGCGCCGGATCGGCTTGGAGCGCGAACGCAGGCCGGTGGTGCTGCTGTCCTTCGGCGGGTTCGGCCCCGGCGGGCTCATGCCGCGCGCGGGAGAGGACCTCTCTGATTTCATGTTCATCGCCTTCGGGCCCAAGCCCGACGGCCTGAAGGCCGCCTGGATGGAGCTCCCCCAGCACTCGACCCGGAGCCTGCTGACCCTCATCTCGGCCGCGGACGCTCTCATCAGCAAGCCCGGCTATGGGGCGGCTTCCGAGTCCTTGGCCCACCGGACGAGGTTCCTCTACCTCCCAAGACAGGGCTTCCGCGAGGTGAGCCATATCGTGGACGGGCTCAGGCGCTGGGGAGTGTGCGCCCCCATCTCCAGGGAGGATTTCTCGGGAGGCCGCTGGCGCGGGCATTTGGAAGCCCTGCTCGCGGCCCCCGCGTCCTGGGCGGACCTGCGGCTCGACGGAGCCGAACATATCGCAAGGAGCGTCCTATCGCCGCCATGAACATACAGAAGCCTGCGGCCTTCGTCGGGGTCGTCGTACTCCTCTGGCTGGGCCTGCGCTGGTTCGAGCGCGCCAACCTCTACGCCCCGTCCAAGGAATTCGATTTCACTCCCGCGGTGTACGGCATGCCCTTCGAGGACGTGCAGCTCGTCTCGGCCGACGGAGTCCGCCTGCACGGCTGGTACTCCGACGCCGCCGTGCCCAACACCCGCGTCCTGGCGGTCGAGGACCCGCCGCTCCCCAAGGTGGCGCCCCTGAAGCCCGGTCCCCAAGGCCCCTGGGTCCTGGTCGTCTTCCACGGCAACGCGGGCAACATCGGCTCGCGCATCCAGAAGCTGCGCATCTTCCGCGGCATGGGGCTCTCGGTGCTCCTCTTCGACTACCGGGGCTACGGCAAGAGCGAGGGGCGGCCCACGGAGAAGGGCACCTACCTCGACGGGGCCGCGGCCGTGGGATTCCTGGAAGATGCGAAAGGCGTCCCGCGCGAACGCATGGTCTACTACGGCGAGTCCCTCGGCTGCGCCGTGGCCCTGCAGACCGCCCTGGACAAGCCGCCCAAGGCCCTCATCCTGGACAGCGGCTTCACCTCCACCGTGGAGATGGGCAAGCTCCTGTTCCCGTTCCTCCCGGTGGGCCTCATCGCCCGCTTCCGCTACGACAACATCGGGAAGATCCCCGGCCTCAAGGTCCCCCTGCTGGTCATGCACAGCCCGCAGGACGACATCGTCCCCTTCGCCATGGGCCGCAAGAACTTCGAGGCGGCTACAGGGCCCAAGCGCTTCGCCCAGACCCAGGGCGACCACAACGAGGGCTTCCTGGACACCCCGGATTACGGTCAGAGCATCCGGGACTTCATCGCGTCCCTCCCGAAACCTTGAAAATTTGCTAAGGTCCAAGCATGCCTGAACCATGGGAAGACCCAGAAGAGGAGATCAAGGATCTCCTTGATTCCGTCCGCAGCCGCTTCAAGAACCCGCTCCACCTGCCATCCGCGGCCATCTTCGTGGCCGCGGCCAGCGCCTTCATGGCGCTCGCCCTGCTGACCTCGGTGTACACGGTCAAGCCGGAGGAGAAGGCCGTCATCCTGCGTCTGGGCCGCTACGCGGGCACCAAGGGGCCGGGTCTGCACGTGCGCGTCCCCTTCGGCATCGACCAGCTCTTCAAGGTGGCGACCGAAACCATCCACCAGGAGGAGTTCGGGTTCCGCTCCGGCGGAGACTCCAATGAGCCTTTCGTGGGGCACCGCCTCACCCCGCAGGAGGAATCCGCCATGCTGACCGGCGACCTCAACGTGGCCGAGGTCGGCTGGATCGTTCAGTACAAGATCTCGGACCCGCGCAAGTACCTCTTCAACACCCGGGAGCGCATCAAGAACATGCGCGACGTGTCCCAGTCGGTCCTGCGCCGCGTGGTCGGGGACCGCGAGGTGAGCGAAGCCCTCACCACCGGCCGCGTGGAGATCGCGGAGGAAGCCCACCGCCTGACCCAGGAGGTCCTGGACCGCTACGACATGGGCGTGAAGATCGTCACCATCAAGCTCCAGGACGCGAACCCGCCGGAGTCGGTCAAGCCCGCGTTCAACGAGGTCAACGCGGCCAAGCAGGAGCAGGAGAAGGCCATCAACCAGGCCGAGCGCGAGTACAACCAGGTCATCCCCGAGGCGCGCGGCAAGGCCGAGCAGCTCGTGCGCGACGCCGAAGGCTACGCCATGGCCGTGGTCAACCGCTCCCAAGGAGACGCCAGCCGCTTCAAGAACATGCTCTCCGCCTACCGCACGGCCCCCTCGGTGACCAAGACCCGGCTCCATCGGGAGGCCTTGGAGGAGCTCTACGGACGCTTCAAGGAAGTGATCATCGTGGACAAGAACGTGAACGGGCTGCTGCCCATCTACCAAGGCCTGCAGGCGCCGGCGGGAGAGAAACGATGAGGGCCGAGCGCAACGTCTGGGCCCTGGTCTCCGGGGTCTTCCTCACGATACTCCTGTTCGCCTCGGCCTACCGCGTCCAGGAATGGGACCAGGTCATCATCACGCAGTTCGGCAAGCCCGTGGGCGGGCCCATCACCGCGGCCGGGCTCCATTTCAAGCTCCCCCTCATCCAGCGGATCTGGAGGTTCGACAAGCGCATCCTCAACTGGGACGCCAACCCGAACCAGATCCCGACCAAGGACAAGAAGTACATCTGGGTGGACACCACGGCGCGCTGGCGCATGACGGACCCGCTGCTCTTCCTTCAGACCGTGCAGACCGAAGAGAACGCGCGCTCCCGCCTGGACGGCATCATCGAGGCGGCCACCCGCGACATCATCTCCAACTACAACCTGGTGGAGGCCGTGCGCAACAGCGATTCCATCATCGCCAAGGTCAAGCTCAAGCGCGACATGGCCACCCGCGGGGAACTGCCCCCCGGCGAGGAGGAGGGCATCGGAGAGATCGAGCCCATCGTCCTGGGCCGCGAGAAGCTCAGCGAGATGATCATCGAGAAGGCGCGCGCGGGGCTCAAGGAGCTCGGCATCCAGATCATCGACGTCCAGCTGCGCCGCATCGCCTACGAGGCCTCGGTCGAGAGCAAGGTCTTCGAGCGCATGATCTCCGAGCGCCAGAGGATCGCGCAGAAGATACGCTCCGTGGGCTTAGGCGAGCAGTCGAAGATCCGCGGCAAGATCACGCGCGATCTCCAGCAGATCGAGTCCGAGGCGTACAAGCGCTCCGAGACCCTCCGGGGGGCGGCGGACGCCACGGCCATACGCAATTACGCCGCGGCCATGAACTCGGACCCGGAGTTCTACGAGTTCCTGCGCACGCTCGAGGCCTACAAGAAAGCTCTGCCAGCCGACACGCGCCTCATACTGTCGGCGGACAGCGAGTTCCTGGAGCTGCTGAAGAAGAAATGAGTTTGTCGTCCCCTATCAAGCAGTCGTTCAAGGCTAGGAGTTTTTGCCGCTGTTCGAGGTTAGGAGTTTCTACCGCTGTTCGAGGTTAGGAGTTTCTGCTGCTGTTCGAGGTTAGGAGTTTCTGCCGCTGTTCGAGGTTAGGAGTTTCTGCTGCTGTTCGAGGTTAGGAGTTTCTGCCGCTGTTTGAGGTTAGGAGTTTCTGCCGCTGTTCGAGGTTAGGAGTTTCTATAAGGAGGATGTCTGCTATGATGTCCCGAATCCTGGCCCTTACCGTCGTCGTCGGCCTCATGGCTTCCGGCTGCTGCAAGAAGCAGGACGCCGAGATCGCGAACCTCACGGGCCAGGTCCAGACCCTGACCGCCGAGAACGCGTCCCTGCAAGAGCAGGGCGGAGCCGCCCTGCAGCAGGCGGAAGAACTGACCGCGCAGGTCGCCGCGCTCACGGCCGAGCTCGACGCCGCGAAGAAGGCGCTCGAGGCGGCCGCCAAGCCCAAGGGGAAGAAAAGGAAGTAAGCCGCATCTCAGTCGGCTGAAAGCCGGCCGGCGTCGTTCCCCGGCAGTTTCGCCTGCTCCGCTTCTCGGGTGATCCCCCAACTGTGGTCGACCACAGTTGGGCCGCTCTTTCTTTCAGCCGGCATCCCAAGCCAAGGCGCGAGTCGCCTATTGACTCCTGCATAAGTAATGGCCTATACTGTGGGCTGGAGGTGTGGAATGCGCCCACACGGCAGCCCGGTCCAGCTGGAACAACGACGCTTGCAGGCCATCGTCCTGTTTGAAAAGGGAATCCC
>Ga0265297_10000803_pt1 | contig 86133 bp, 72 predicted proteins | sample Munlanlwell13791_FD_192502 | JGI IMG/M metagenome (GOLD analysis project Ga0265297, IMG submission 192502) | Leachate microbial communities from a municipal landfill in Southern Ontario, Canada - Leachate well 137-91 | ecosystem: Engineered > Solid waste > Landfill > Unclassified | place...
GTACGGTGGACGTATTGCCGAGGAAGTGGTTTTTGGGCGGGAACAAGTAAGTACCGGTGCGTCTAACGATATTGAGCGGGCCACTGAGTTGGCTAGAAATATGGTAACTAAATGGGGCTTTTCTCAGCGCTTGGGGCCGTTGTCATACAGCGAAGAAGAAGGCGAAGTATTCTTGGGTCGGTCGGTGACGCAACATAAAACGGTTGCCGAAGAGACTTCCCATACTATTGACGAAGAGATTCGTTCTTTCATTGACCGGAATTATGAGCGTGCTGAAACGATTCTGAAAGAGAATATCGATATTCTTCATGCCATGGCCGAAGCATTGATGAAATATGAAACTATCGACAAATATCAGATTGAAGATTTGATGGCTCGTAAACCTGTAAGGACTCCTCAGGGCTGGGATGATAAACCGCCTTCTTCTCATGGTGATGTTGTAACGGATGAAGTTAAGAATAAGGATGAAGTAAAAAATGAGAAATCAATTGGTGGGACTGCTGAGCAAAGCTGAGGACTTCCTGAATTAACAAAAAGGAGAGGCGTAATGACTCTCCTTTTTTTATGTAATTTATAATTTGCTGCAAGCTGTTATCTTTGGTCTTTTATCTGTTTTGGGTCTTAAAAACAATGACAAGAAAATATTTTGGAACTGATGGCATTAGAGGAAAGGTTGGTGAGTATCCGATAACGGCCGATTTTTTTCTGAAACTAGGGTGGGCCGCTGGTCGAGTGTTTGCAAATGAAGGGCATGATTTTGTCTTGCTTGGCAAAGATACCCGTATTTCGGGTTATATGTTTGAGTCTGCGTTGGAGGCCGGATTGACCGCTGCCGGTGTCAATACTCGCTTGTTAGGGCCTATGCCGACGCCGGGTATAGCCTATTTAACTCGTACCTTAAGGGCGCAGGCCGGTATTGTCATTAGCGCCTCTCATAATCCTTATTATGACAATGGCGTTAAGTTTTTCTCGGTGCAAGGAACGAAATTGCCGGATGAGGTCGAAAAAAAAATAGAGGAATATCTCGACTCGCCGATGACAACAGTAGAGTCGTCGAAATTGGGTAAGGCGAAACGGTTGGTTGATGCCCCTGGTCGCTATATTGAGTTTTGCAAGGCCAGCGTGCCAACTCGACTTGATTTTAGCGGCATGAGAATCATAATCGATTGTGCTCATGGCGCGACCTACCATATAGCGCCTCATGTTTTTAGCGAAGTAGGTGCTGAAGTCGTTACGATTGGAGCAGAGCCGGACGGCCTTAATATTAATGAGGAATGTGGAGCTACTAAGCCGGAAAAATTAGCGGCAGCAGTTTTATCTTATCGTGCCGATTTGGGTATTGCCCTGGACGGTGATGGTGATCGGTTAGTGATGGTCGATCATAAAGGCGAAATCGTTGATGGCGACGAGCTTATCTATATTATTGCTAAAGCAAGATTGGATATAGGGTTGATGTCAGGGCCTGTCGTGGGGACTTTAATGTCGAATCTGGGTATGGAGCATGGTCTTAATAAGCTGGGGCTCAGCCTACTTAGGGCTAATGTGGGCGACCGGTACGTCATGGAAATGTTGTTGGAGCACAAAGGGATTTTAGGTGGCGAAAATTCCGGGCATATTATTTGCTTGGATAGAACAACAACGGGCGATGGTATTATTTCTGCTTTGCAGATCATGGCGGAAATGCAAAGTAGCGGAAAAAATTTACATGAATTGAAATCCGGGATGCAAAAATATCCCCAAGTTTTGGTAAACGTCAAAGTTAGCAAAAAAATTAACCCGGATAAAGATGAAAGTATACAAAAGGCGGTGAAAGCAATCGAGAAAAAGCTAGGGGATAGTGGCCGGGTATTGCTTAGAGCTTCAGGAACAGAGCCATTAATTCGGGTAATGGTGGAAGGTCAGCAGGAGGATTTGGTTAAAAATTACGCTCATCAAATAGCTGATGATGTTAAGAAGGCAATGGAAGCTTGAATTAGGCGCTATTAATATATATTATAGATAGTTTGATTCTATGTGAGGAGTGGTGATGCGTCGGTCTCTAGTTGTGGGAAATTGGAAGATGAATGGAACTCTCGCCAGTGCTGAGTTGCTTACAAAAGGTATTATTGCCGGATTAGAGGGAAATAGTGCGGATATCGCAGTGTGTGTGCCTTATGTGCATTTGCCAAAAGTGAGTGAATTAGTTAAAAACACTACATTGGCATTGGGCGCTCAAAATGTTGCAGATAAAGCTTCAGGCGCTTATACCGGAGAAGTTTCGGCAGCGATGCTAAGTGAATTCAGTTGCAAATATGCTCTTGTAGGGCATTCCGAAAGACGCAGCTATTATGGCGATACTGATGAATCGGTAGCCGCCCGTTTTTGCCAGGCGCAAGAACAAAATATTATTCCAGTTTTGTGCGTAGGTGAAACGCTGGAGCAACGCGAACAAGATGAGACGTTTGCTGTAATTAATACTCAGCTTGATGCCGTTATCAATTTGGCAGGTATAGCTGCTTTTGGCGCGGCAGTCATTGCCTATGAACCGGTTTGGGCCATAGGGACAGGTAAAACAGCGACTGATGAGCAGGCTCAGGAAGTTCATCGGTACATAAGGCAATACATTGCTGCTAAAGATCAGGCTATTGCCGATAAAATACAAATTTTATACGGCGGTAGCGCCAAGCCTGATAATGCAAAAGGCTTGTTTGCCATGCCGGATATTGACGGCGGTTTAATTGGTGGGGCTTCGTTGGATGCGGAATCCTTTTTAAAGATTTATCATTCAATTTAGAGTAATTTAGACGTTATTATGTATCAGGTAATTATTGTTGTTCATGTGCTGTTGGGTTTAGGGGTTGTTGGATTGGTCTTAATGCAACAAGGCAAAGGGGCCGATGCGGGCGCAGCTTTTGGCACAGGATCTTCGGGTTCTGTTTTTGGAGCTCAGGGTGCAGCATCTTTCCTGTCTCGAGCTACAGCAATCCTAGCAACTTTGTTTTTTATGACCAGCTTGGGTCTTGCAGTCTTAAATGGTAAACAAGGTGCAGCTTACGACTTAATGAACGCCCCCAGAACTGAACAGGATACGCTCGGTATTCCTGATGTGGATGGTGCAAAAGAAGCCGGTAGCGCTTCTCCTAAGACTGACCTGAAATCTGAAGATGTGCCTGTTGCTACGCCAGCGGCTCCCAGTGCTGAGCAGCCAGTTGAAAAAAAGTAATAAATATTGTTTATGATACAAGCAATACACTGCTTAAATAAACAGAATAGCATGTTTTAGATAGTATCTTTGCAAGCAAGTTTTAGCCGATGTGGTGAAATTGGTAGACACGCCATCTTGAGGGGGTGGTAACGCAAGTTGTGCCGGTTCAAATCCGGCCATCGGCACCAAATATACCCTGCTAGGGATTTTCTCTAGTGGGGTGTTTTTTTGTTTGCCCCAACGAAAAATGAAGAAGTAAGTTTCTAGATTAGAACTCCGATGCAGAAAAATAATTAGACTATACTTAAGCACTTAAATGTAGAGCGTTGCATGTTCATACAAAGTTTTGCTTTTAAAATTAGAGATTAATGGAGAAAACAATGGCAAGTATTCTTGCAGTTGACGATTCGGCTTCAATGAGAAAAATGGTTTCATTTACTTTAAGAGCTGCTGGATACGATGTCGAAGAGGCAGTGGATGGAGTGGATGCTTTAGAGAAAGCACAGGCTAGGAAATTTGACTGCGTCGTAACTGATGTCAACATGCCAAATAAAGACGGCATTACTTTAATTAGAGATTTACGGGCACTCCCGGATTACAAATTTATTCCTATGTTGATGCTTACGACCGAGTCAGGGATTGAGAAAAAGCAAGAAGGTAAAGCCGCAGGCGCAACAGGATGGATGGTTAAGCCTTTCAATCCTGATCAATTATTAAAGACATTGCTAAAAGTTTTGGGTTAGCTAGTGTTTTGAGCATATGCAGGATAAGCCAATGACATGTCCAGTCCCTACGGCTCTTTATTTTAAGTGTTAGAACCAATCATGACTTGCATAATTGTTTGCCTAAGCGGAAAGAAATAAAGAAAGTTTTTGGGTACATTAATCTTGTTTAAATGAATTTAGACGCACACAGGTAAGTCTATGTCTATTGATATGTCACAATTCCATCAAGTCTTTTTTGAAGAATGCTTCGAAGGACTGGAAGCAATGGAGTCTGGATTGTTAACTCTCGATATGGGGGATATTGATTCGGAAGTAATCAATACTATTTTCAGGGGGGCGCATTCAATAAAAGGCGGCAGTGGAACTTTTGGTTTTACCGTCGTTGCCGAATATACCCATATTATGGAAACTCTGCTTGATGAAATGCGGGATGGGCGTAGAAAGGTAACTCAGCCGGCAGTCGATGTTTTGCTTGGATCTGTTGATTGTCTCAGAGAGATGTTGACTGCGATTCAGAATGAACGGGCTGTCAATAGCGCCAGTGTCGAAAAGCACAAGGCAGCTTTGGAGGTTGTGCTAAATGGCGGTTCGGTACCAGTGAAACCACCGTTTCCTGATGAACAGCAAATAACAAGTGAAGAGATTCCTGTTAATGACTCTCCTGATATTGATGAAGAAGAATTCACTGCATTTGAAGAGCAGGGCTGGAAAATAGCTTTTTGTCCTTATCTGGATTTGCTTAAAACCGGTAATGACCCGGTAAGATTATTTCGAGAATTGAATGAACTGGGCGAATTGACAACCGTTGCTAATATTCAGGATGTTCCTGGTTTTTATGAATTAGATCCAGAGGAGTGCAATATTTCTTGGGATTTAAAAGTTGTCGGAGATATTTCTGATGATGAAATAAGAGAAATATTCAATTGGGTTGAAGGCGACTGTGAAATGGACATTCAGCCTCTTACCAAAACCATCAAATTACCTCCCGTAGTAAAAGAAGCCGATCCCGAACCAATCTCAGCAGACGTTTCGCCTAACGATCTTGCTCCAAAATCCGCTGAGATCAAACCTAAGCCTATTACGGAAACCAAAAAGGCTGATTCTCAAGATTCAGATAACGAAGTGGCAAAAACCACAGCTAAAGCCAGCTCAATTCGGGTAGATACTGACAAAATCGATACATTAATCAATATGGTTGGTGAAGTTGTGATAACGCAATCCATGCTGGGTTTAGTCGGTGAAAACTTTACCATGGATAAAGTTGGTCAGCTTAAAAGAGGGCTTGCCCAGCTAGAGCGTCATACGCGTGATTTACAACAAAGCGTCATGAATATTCGGATGCTCCCTATTAGCTTCGTTTTTAGTCGCTTTCCACGTTTAGTGCATGATATCAGTAGTAAATTAGATAAAAAAATTGTATTGAAACTTGTCGGGGAAAATACCGAAGTTGATAAAGCTGTCGTTGAGCTGATCAATGATCCATTGGTTCATTTAATCAGGAATAGTCTGGATCACGGTATAGAGATGCCGGCGGATAGAGTTGCAGCAGGTAAGCCTGAAACAGGAACCATAGAGTTGAGGGCGTATCATCGCGGTGGACACATTGTCATAGAAATAATTGATGACGGTCGCGGATTAAATAAAGATAAATTGCTGGCAAAGGCTATAGAAAAAGGATTGATTGAAGAAAATAATCTTCTTACCGAAAAACAGATATTTGAGCTCATCTTTATGCCGGGTTTTTCTACGGCTGAACAGCTCACTGATATTTCCGGTCGCGGTGTAGGCATGGATGTTGTAAGAAGAAATATTCAGTCTTTAGGTGGCAATATAGAAATTATTTCGGAATTGGGCAAAGGAACAACCATAGCAATCCATTTGCCATTAACGCTGGCAATTCTTGATGGTCAATCTGTTGCCGTGGGCGATGAGACATACATCGTGCCGTTAGTTTCCATTATTGAGTCAATTAATATTACCGAAAGGATGCTGAACAAGGTTGCAGGTAAAGGGGAGACCTTCCGCTTACGAAATGAATATCTACCTGTTATTAGAATGCGCAATATCTTTAATGTTCATTCGGGCAACCCGACCAAGTCGAAAGAAGGAGTTCTTGTGGTCGTTGAGGGGCAGGGTGATCTGTGTTGCTTACTGGTAGATGAGTTATTGGGCCAACAACAGGTAGTTATTAAATCGTTGGAAGCGAATTACCGGCGAGTAGAGGGCGTTTCAGGTGCAACCATTTTGGGCGACGGTTCTGTTGCATTGATTCTAGATGTTCCGGGGTTAGTGCGTTTTTCAACTCGCTGAATATATAATAAAAAAATAATAAAGATAGATATGGCAACAGAAGCTGAAAAAAAAGATATCGATCAATATCACTATAGTAGAAACCTTGATAATGCTGTGCAGTATCTGAGTTTTGCTTTAGGAAAAGAAGAATATGGGGTTGATATTCTTCGCGTGCAGGAAATACGAAGCTGGGAGCCTGTTTCCAGAATACCCAATGTGCCCTGCTATGAAAAAGGTGTCGTTAACTTACGCGGATCTATTGTGCCGATTCTCGATTTGAGAGAAAGGTTTAATTTGAGTCAAGCCGAATACACGCCGTTGACAGTGGTTGTCGTACTGCAAACCGGCGATGCTAATAAAACGCGCATAATGGGGATTGTTGTTGACTCAGTCTCTGATGTAATTAGCGTGGATAAAACCGAAATTCAAAGTGCTCCAGACTTTGGAGCTAAAGTAAGCAATGAGTTTATTAACGGCTTGGTATCGGTTAATGACCGAATGGTAATGTTGCTTGATGTGGACAAATTACTAAAGCTGGAAGAGCTTGATCAAGATGAAAATTAATGGTTTCCAAATGCTCTGTGTGGGTAAATATATTTGGCATGGCTTAAGGGGTAAGGTCGCGTGAAGATTAATATGCCGGTAACTAATAATGAGATTATTCTAAAAAAGGGTACCATCTTAGTTTCAAGAACCGACTTGATGGGGCGTATCACTTACGTCAATGATGCCTTTGTTGAAACAAGCGGATTTACCCGTGATGAGTTAATGGGACAGGAACATAATATCGTCCGTCATCCTGACATGCCTGCTGAGGCTTATGAAGACTTATGGCTAACCTTAAAGCAGCTCAGACCCTGGCAGGGATTGGTGAAGAATAGGTGTAAAAACGGCGACCATTACTGGGTTGAGGCAAATGCCATGCCGTTGTTTAAAGATGGAAAAGTTTATGAATACCTGTCTGTTCGCCATCCACCAAAGCGGGATGTGATTCCTGCGACTGAACAGCTGTATAAGAAAATTAATGCCGGTAAAGTAAAGTTAAAGCCGACCGGTTTGGCGACAATGGCTAAATCAATTAGCGAAGTTGCAATAGCGAAAAAAAATGCTTTTGCAGTGTCCGCCTTTTTGCTCCCGATCTTTTTTCTGATATATCGATTGTACCTGACGCAGGAGTATGCTTTGTTAGCAGGCGTTGCTCTGTTAGCCGCAATGGCATCAGCGCTCAGTATCAATATGACCAAGGTAATAACCGATACGTTGGAAACAGCGATTACTATCTGCTACCGGCTGAGCAGTGGCAGTTTCGGAAATAAGGTAGATCTGAAGCGGGAAGACCAGTTAGGCGATTTCCTGCGCGGCTTGTACTGTATGGAGGTGAAGCTGGGGTTGGATTTGGCTGATTTCAAGCAAGGTCTAGCAGAATCTAAACGGATTACTCAGGCTCTGGACAATGTTCAATCCCCTGTTATGGTGGCGAACAAGAATTTTGAAATTATTTATATGAATGATAGCGTTCATAAGATGTTCAAGGCGGCAGAAAGCGATCTTCGCAGTCAGTTACCTCATTTTTCCACCGATAAATTGATGGGCTCAAATGTTGATTTATACCACGCCAATATTAAAAGTGGGCTATTAGAAAAATCACAAGAGTCAATTAGATCGCAACTAATCATTGGCGGCCGGCATATGAGTATTATCGCTAGTCCTGTTAATAGCGATGGTGAGCGTATCGGTTATGTCGCTGAATGGCAGGATAGAACCCACGAAGTTTTAATTGAGCAGGAAATTGATCAATTGGTGCAAGGCGTTAAAGCCGGTGATTTAAGTGCGCGCATAAAATTAACTGACAAACAGGGGTTTGCTAAAGTACTGTCTGCTGGCATCAATGAATTAACAGATGTTATTGAATGCGTTTTTAATGATATTAACCGAGTGATGGAAAACATGGCTGAGGGCGATCTAACCACAGCCATTACCAATGAGTATGAAGGCGTTTACGCCGAATGCAAGAATAATATTAATAGCACTTTAGCGAAGCTTAGTGAATTTATCATTCAAATCAGGGATGCCGCTGATTTTATAGATAGTTCGTCGCAGGAAATGGCCAGCGGTAATAACAACCTGTCACATCGAGCTGAACAACAGGCCGCCAGCCTTGAAGAGACTGCTGCTAGCATGGAAGAGCTTGCCAGTACTGTTAAAAATAATGCGCAGAATACGGTTCAAGCGACTGAAATGGTTAATTCAGCAAGCCAATTAGCACAAAAAGGCGGTGGGGTAGTTAATTCGGCCATTGTTGCAATGCAGGAAATTAACGAGAGCAGTAATAAAATCGCCGAGATTATTGGCGTAATTGATGAAATTGCCTTCCAAACTAACTTGTTGGCTTTAAACGCGTCTGTAGAAGCCGCCAGGGCGGGAGAGCAGGGGCGTGGATTCTCGGTGGTTGCAACAGAGGTTCGTAATCTGGCCCAACGAAGCGCAACCGCGGCACAGCAAAGTAATGAACTAATCCAGAATAGTGTACAGAAAGTTCGTGCAGGAACGGCGTTTGTTAATGAGACAGGCGCGGCACTCACTGAAATTGTCGAAAGTGTTGCAAAAGTTGGCGATATCGTTACGCATATTGCCAATGCCAGCTCGGAGCAATCAGCCGGTATTGAGCAAGTTAATCAAGCGGTTTCTCAAATGGATGATATTACTCAGCAAAATGCAGCTTTAGCCGAACAAGCGGCAGCGGGCAGCATCGCCATGAGTGAGCAGTCTACCAACATGTCCAAACTGCTTAGCTTTTTCAGGGTCAATTCAAAGACTGCTTCAGCAACGGCTAGGCCAGTTGCGCATAATAAAGGGGCTGTAACGCCGATAAGAGCGGCAGCTAAAAAAACTGTTGTTCCTGTTTTATCACCAGTTAAGCCCAAAATCGATAGCAGCGACGAATGGGAAGAGTTTTAAGATGTTTAAGACTACAAACTATATAACCGACACGGAGCTATAACAATGGCAACAGATGTGCAGTCAAATAATAGTCGGGTAGAGCAATTTCTTACCTTTGAGCTTGCAGGTGAAGCGTATGGAGTTGAGATTTTAAAAGTACAAGAGATTCGTGGCTGGGAAGCCGTTCGCGTGATACCGAATACGCCGGCTTTCGTTAAGGGCGTGTTAAATTTACGCGGGTCCGTTGTGCCTATCATAGATCTACGGGAGCGGTTTTCTCTGGAACATTCCGATTATTCGCCCAAAACGGTAGTCATTGTGCTTTGCGTTGAACATGGTGCAAACCAGTTTGTAATGGGCATAGTGGCTGATGCGGTTTCCGACGTGTTGGATATTAATTTAGAAGACGTTAAAAGAGCGCCAAATTTCGGATCAAAAATAGATACGCGTTACATGCGAGGCATGTATGTGTATAAGAAAAAAATGATTATGCTCTTGGACGTTGATAAATTGCTCAATCCTGATGAGGTTGAGGGTATTGAAAGTTTGGTGTGACAGGTGAGAATTGTTGCAATAATTAATCAGAAAGGCGGTGTTGGAAAAACGACTACTACGGCAAATTTATGCCATGCAATTGCAGAATCGGGTTCAAAAGTTACCGTTATTGATCTTGATCCGCAAGGCCACTTAGCCGTTTCTTTAGGCATTACGGCGCGGGATATTGGCGGCATTGATGAAGCTATGTTGAAAGAGAAAAAAGTTCAGCAGCAGCTTATCGCCGTCAGGGATAATCTGCAATTAGTTGCGGCAGGAGCAAAACTTAAAGATGTTGAGCAACTGACTAGCAACAATTCACCTCGCGGTATTTTATTAAGAGACGCCTTACATGGAAGCCTTAATGATCAGGACTTTGTCTTTATTGATTGCCCGCCATCTTCAGGGTTGCTGGTTGCGAATGCATTGATTGCAGCAGACGAAATTTTAATTCCTATGGCCAGTGATTTTCTTGCCTTGCAAGGATTATCCCATCTGATGGGTACGATTAAGAGGTTTGAGAAGGCTTTGCAGCGGAAATACAAAACATTATTAGTTATGTCGCGATATTCACCTAATAGAAGAATATCGGGTCAGGTATTAAATGTTTTACTGACCCATTTCCCTAATCAAATATTAGCAACAGTTATTAGAGAAACGGCATTGCTTGCAGAATGTCCCAGCTTTGGTAAAACAATTTTAGAATATAGCCCGAAAAGTCGTTCGGCAAGGGATTTTCGTAGCCTTGCTCATGATTTTCTTGAAAGCAAGGTGATGTATGTCAACAAATGAAGAAAACGATTTAATCGGATACGATCCTCTGGAATGGATGGATGGCGAAACCGTTCAAGATGAAGATCATTTGATTACGGATGATTTGATAGGAAATGCTGATGAAAATCCAATTTCAAATATAAATGAAGAGGATGAATTAGTAACAGATACAGTAGAAGGCGACAATAGTCGTGTTTTGATAGAAGAAATAGCTGACGATTACTCTGCTGACGCAATAGATAGGGTAATGCAGGAAGCAATTGTTGAAGATACTGCATCAGAAGAAGCGCAGGGTTCACTGGTTGATTTAGACGCTACGTTAACTATTCAGAATGTCGGCAAGTTACATGAAAAGCTGAAAAATTCATTGGCCATCCACGATGAAATTGAAATAAATGCATCTGATGTATCATCAATAGATACAGCCACCTTACAACTGCTCGTTTCATTAAAAAAAGATGCAGTTAAGCTGCAAAAGAAAGTAACCATTATTTATCCTTCCCCACGGTTTGTTGAGTCTGCCCATTTGCTCGGTTTATTGGATGTGCTGGACGTTCATGAAGCGTAACTAACTAACGGGAAGTAGTTTAAAGATGGCTATTGTTGAGAAAGTTCGCGAATTTAAATTCACTGCGGATGACTTTAATTTTTTGAGAAAATTGTCTAATGAACATTCAGGTATTCAGGTTCCTGATGAAAGATTTGATATGTTTTACTCCAGGTTGTCCAAACGGGTAAGGAAGCTTGGACTTGCCGATTTTAAAGAGTACTGTCAATATCTTAAAGATCACCCGGACCACGAGTTTACTGAATTTATAAATGCCATAACAACAAACTTAACCGCTTTCTTTAGGGAAGTGCATCATTTTGATTATGTTCGTGATGTTGTTATTCCGGAACTTTTAATTAGAAATAAAAACTCTCGAAAAATCAGGGTGTGGTCCGCTGGCTGCTCTACTGGCGAAGAGCCCTACTCGTTAGCGATTACTTTATTGGAAAATGTCCCAGCCGACTGGGACATTAAGATATTGGCAACTGATTTGGATACTAATGTTTTAAAAACAGCCTCAGAAGGTATCTATACGGAAGACCGCGTCAGTGATTTGCCGGAAGATGTTCTTAAAAGATGGTTTATGCGAGGTAAATCATCGCAATCCGGCCAAGTCAAAGTAAGAGCTCAATTGCAGCAAGTAATTCAGTTTAAGAAGTTGAACCTAATGCAAGATTGGCCAATGAAATGTCATTTTGACCTTATTTTCTGTCGTAACGTCCTTATTTATTTTGATCGTGAAACTAAAACATTACTTGCTCAAAGATACGCTCAAATGCTGTCCAGCAAATCATGGTTATTTATAGGGCATTCAGAATCATTAAATCAGCTCTCAAATGAATTTGAGTTGGTTGCATGCACCAGCTACAGGAAAATTTCATAAATATCCATGAGTGCTAGCAATGGTATTGGCCTACCCTCTATCGACGGTTTTGACCACATTAACAGGTATTTGGACAAAGAGCGTGGCGTAATTGCCGCAAAAATTTTGCCCGGTGAATATTATGTAACTCAAGATGATGAATTGATTACGACCGTATTAGGATCTTGCATATCAGCCTGTATCAGGGATAAGGCGCTGGGTTTAGGAGGAATGAATCATTTTATGTTGCCGGAAACCACAGCCCATAAGCTGAAGCAGGGCAATGAAGCTGTTGTCGGCAATGCGACCCGTTACGGAAATTACGCCATGGAACATTTAATCAATACCATATTGACAAATGGCGGCAAAAGAAAAAACCTGGAAGTAAAAGTATTCGGCGGCGGTAAAATTATTCCTACCATGACAGACGTCGGTCTTAAAAATATTGATTTTATCTTGGAATATATCGATACAGAAGGGTTGACTTTATTATCTCAGGATTTAGGCGATATTTATCCTAGAAAGATAATCTATTTTCCCAAAACAGGGAAAGTTGGAATGAAAAAAATTAACCATTTACATAATGATACAATTATAAGAAGAGAGCGACAGTATTTTAACGATATTAAAAATGCACCTGTTGAAGGCGACGTTGAGCTTTTTTAAGAGAATACAATGAATAAAATACGTGTATTAATTATTGATGATTCATTGTTAATCCAAAAGGTACTGACTGAGATTTTAAATTCATCTCCAGATATTGAGGTAGTTGGCACCGCAGAAGATCCTCTTATTGCCAGAGAGATGATTAAACAATTAAATCCGGATGTATTAACGCTAGATATTGAAATGCCACGGATGGACGGAATAACTTTTCTGCGTAACCTGATGCGGCTCCGACCCATGCCGGTTGTGATGATTTCAGCGCTCACAGAAAGCAATGCGGAAGTGACTTTAACTGCTCTGGAGCTGGGGGCTGTGGACTTTATAGCTAAACCTACAATGGATGTAGAAAATGCATTGAATGACTACGCCGAAGACATAATTGCTAAGGTAATAGTAGCATCACAAGCTAATATCAGACGACTTGCATGATAATGTTTAAAGCTATAAATCTGGATTAGTATGTTGCGGGGAAATCTGTAATTATCAGGCGAAAAAATTTAATTAATTTGGTAATGATGTAACCGCTTAAAGTTAAGTGGTTAAATCAATATTACAAATACACCTTATTGATGGTGATGATAGGCTTCTTTTAGAGTGAATTTATGGATAAGATACGCGTATTGATTATTGATGATTCAGCATTAATCAGGAAAATACTGACTGAAGTTTTAAACTCGTCACCTGACATTGAGGTAGTTGGTGCGGCAGCAGATCCTCTTATTGCCAGAGAGATGATTAAACAACTAAATCCGGATGTATTGACGCTGGATATTGAAATGCCTCACATGGATGGGATAACTTTCTTAAGTAACTTGATGCGCTTAAGACCAACGCCTGTTGTGATGATCTCTACACTGACCGAACATGGTGCAGAAGCGACTTTAAATGCTTTGGCACTAGGTGCTGTAGATTTTATTGCCAAGCCCAAAGTTGATGTTGTTAATACTCTGAATGAATATGCCGAGGAAATTATTTCCAAGGTCAAAGTTGCGGCACAAGCTAGAGTAGGAAATAGTTGCACTAGAGCAATCAAATCCAAACATCCTGCGACATCTGCTCATGATATTCCGGAAAAACATTCAGTCGATGTTATTCTGAAAGCAAACCCGATAAAAACGCATATTAGTCCCACCAACAAAATAATTGCTATAGGCGCCTCAACAGGTGGAACAGAAGCGATTAAAACTGTAGTTAAAGGATTCCCATCTGATACCCCTCCTATTTTAATAACGCAGCACTTACCTGCTGCATTTAGTGAGTCATTCGTTCGGCATATTGACCTTGCAACAGAAATGTCGGCTTCTATTCCTAAACATGGACAGATAGTTGAATCAGGTCATATTTATCTTTCGCCTGGAGACAGGCACATGCTGGTAATTAGGGAAGGTGGTAAATATGTTATCCATTTGAGTGATGGTCTCCCTGTTAATCGCCATAAACCTGCTGTTGATGTTTTGTTTCGTTCAGTCTCTCAATGTGCAGGTGCTAATGCCATTGGTGTGTTATTAACCGGTATGGGTGCTGACGGAGCAATGGGCATGAAGGAAATGCACGATGCGGGCGCTAAAACAGTTATTCAGGATGAGCAATCCAGTGTGGTTTGGGGTATGCCGGGGGCCGCCTTTAAGCTGGGGTGCACTGACCATGTAGTATCGTTAGAAGAAGTTTCACATAAAGTTTTAAGCTTGGTTAAACTTGGTAGTACTAGCAAGGTTGTTTAATTCTATACGCCTTTCTCGGATGTGGTTGGCAGCGTTTTCTTATATGGATATATTCCATAAGAACTTACCATTGCAGAATAGGTAATGATTTGTGCCAGATGCAGAATTTAAAATGTTATTTTTACGCTGTGTAATTAAATATGACTAATCAGACTAAATCACAATTTATTGCGGTAGCTTCTATTACCTCGGAGTTAAGTGCCGTCATGGTGGTAGCCAAGGAAATTTCATTAGCGGCGGCCAATGCCAAGGCTATTGCATTTAGGGCGGGGGATAAAGCAAAAGGGTTTCAGCCGATTACTGACTTTATTAATGAATTGGCTAAGGAAACAATCGAGCTGGTTACTAATATCAATATTTATGCATTGGTATTATATCGATTGACCGTTGATGAGTTCCAAAGAACAGCGGCTTACAATAAATTCGAGTTGGCAGCAAAAATGGCTGAAGGTGCTACTTATGCCAAATCAATGCAGGAGCCAGTAGATCATGCAAAGCAATCAATGCAAGATTGCCAACGGCAGTTTAAGCGCGATGTCTCCCAGCTGCTAGGCCAGCTTGAAGCGGTGATGCATCATGCACGAGCCGCACGGGTTATTGCTGCAAACTCAAGAATTGAGGCATCACAAGCGGGTGAATATTTGCAGAGCCTGCAAGCCGTCGCCGAAAGTGTGGATAAAGCCGCACACACCATTCATGATAATGTGCAGCGTTGCAGAATCGCATTATCCGTTTATCGCAATAGTTGAATAGCTGAGGCATTGTTTTTTCATGAAAATGACCAAGATATATGAAGGATCGCACCAATGGATTATGTTTGGAAGGGATGAGGATAAGCCGAGTAATATAATCGATACCAACCAATATGTGGTCCGCACGCCTAATCGTTGCCTGCTGTTGGATCCCGGTGGTGCCGAGTTGTTTGCCCCAATGATGGCGGCAGTGCTGCATCATGCTCCTGTGGATCAAATAACGGATCTGTTCGCCTCGCATCAAGACCCTGACGTGATTTCATCGCTGGGCCTGTGGGATCAGGCATTAACCAATGCCAAACTCCATGCCCCGGCTATTTGGGAGGGTTTTTTGCGGCATTACAGCTGTGAATCAATAGAATATATGCCTATCCCGGATAACGGCGGAACCATCAAATTGGAGTCTGTAGAATTGCAGCTTATTCCCGCCCATTATTTGCACTCGTCCGGTAATTTTCATGTCTATGATCCACAAGCCAAAATTCTGATGTCGGGTGACGTCGGCGCTGCTATCGAAGGGCCTGATGCTCCTTTGTTTGTAGACAATTTTTCTGCGCATGTCGAAAAAATGCGTTATTGGCATCAACGCTGGATGCCGTCAAATCAGGCAAAAAGGGTCTGGATTGAGCGGGTAAGAAACCTTGATATTGATATTCTGGCTCCACAGCATGGGCGGATGTTTAAAGGTGACGATGTCAAACGCTTTTTGGACTGGTTTGATGCTTTACAGGTAGGTATTGCCGTTTAATCGTTTTAAAAGCTGACCCGGTGCATTTGAAGAATTAAAGAAAGCCTTATCGGTTTATTGGCTTATAGTAAGAATTGGCCACCTTTATTAAAGGCGATATTAATTTAGTGCCCTTGAAATAATAAAAACTTCATAGGCTTACATTAGATGCTGTTTATGCACAGATTGGTTTTTGTGGTAATGAATTTGTAATAAATGCTGAATTTCAGCTTGAGGAAACTCTGTGAATTGGTTGTTAGTGATTATAAGTCAATGATTATTATATGTAATAATAATGTTGTATAAAAAAACTACAATCTAACAAAGAAGCAGGTTTTATCGCATCTAAACGCTGCTTTTTATAGCTTATGCACAGAGTTATGCACAGGAATTGTGGAAAAAATTGTAAGTGCTTGATTATTGAATTTGATTACTGAGGTCAGGGGAAAACTTAAAAAAGGCAATAGATAATTTAAGTTTTTCCTTTCATGAGCAGCCTCATCCTTTTAGGATCAATACGGATTGCTATCTAAGGCTGTTGGACAGATCCAAACAATAGTAACGCATAAAGAGTTAATAAAACCCTCTATCCGATAAGGCTGAGCTGGAAACTATCCTAAAAATTATGTCTCAAAGACAAATCCGTCCTCAAATACTCAAGTCGTTTCGCGTTCTTTTCTTAATGAATCAATTCCAAGATTGGCCAGCTCATCCGCTCTATCATTTTCGGTATGACCTGAATGGCCCTTTACCCAAAACCACTCGATATTGTGCCGTTGAATGGCGGCATCCAATCTGCGCCATAAATCTTCATTTTTAACTGGTGTGTTGGCGGCTGTTTTCCAGCCGCGTTTTTTCCAGTTGCTTATCCATTCGGTTATGCCCTGCATGACATACTTTGAATCGGTATTGAGCTGCACGGAACAGGGCTTGGTCAGCATTTCCAGCGCCTGGATTGCCGCCATCAATTCCATGCGATTGTTGGTGGTCTCTGGGGCGCCGCCGTAGACTTCCTTAACATTTCCCTTATAGCTGAGTATAACTCCCCAGCCGCCCGGTCCAGGGTTGCCTTTGCAGGCGCCATCGGTGTAAATAATGACGGAATCAGTCATGTCTGTTGATCTGTGTAAGCAGTTGAATTAAGGGTATTTGTCAGAATTAAACGAGGGTTCAGTGTTTGTATCGGCGTTAATGGGATCAGGTTGTAGCGTCGTTTTATAGCCTTGATCGCATAGGCGGTCGATGTGAGCGAGTGTCCCCTGGTTATAAACTTGTCATGGGTCGACTTTACCGTATCCAGGTTAAACTCCGACGAAACGATGACTTCAAAATTTAATAACTTTAACCAGTCCAAAATCCTTGAGCGGGAAATAAAGTGACCTCCCCATGAATCGGCCATTTTCTTATCCCACAAATACTGGTATCTAACCCATAGGCTCCAAGGATTAAAATTTAGTATGACTAGTAGTCCCTCCGGTTTTAACACCCGCTCTACTTCCCGCATGGTTTGAAACCGAAAGGCATCAAACTCTAATAGATGCGGTACTATGATCATATCCACGCTGTTACTTTGCAAGGGCAGGCTATAGGATTTTGCCTGAATTTTTCTCGCCTGATCGCAGCCTAAGCTTTTGGCATCGAGTACCGTGAAATTCTTATATAAAGTGCAATCGATAAACTCACTTTCCCAGTCTAAGCCGCCGATCTGCAAAATGGTCTGCTGACAGCTGACGGTGATAGACCGTTGTAAATATTCGGCTTCAAGCTGTTGCAGAAGCTTGCCTCTAGGCGTTTGATACCATGCAAATAAGAAGTTACGTTTCATGTTTGAATTCTACACTATCTGACTTTGATGATTTTCAATAAAAACAAGCTATAATGGTAAAATCTTAATAATAAACTTTATTCTTAAAAGGCTTGGATGATGGGCATTAACTTTAACAGATCAGTTAAATTATTATTAGTGTTGATCTTTTTAATCGCTACAGGCTGCTCTACAACCTCAAAAGACTCTTTTAACGACAGACCGCCTGCCAGCGCTGAAACGGATAACAGCTATGTGAGGCACGCCCTGCATCCGTTCGGTAAACAAAAATACAATGTATCATCAAAATATAAGAGTACGGTTTGGGAACGGTTAATTTCTTTATATTCTCTACCCGAAATTGAAAATGAACGGATTGATCGCGAGTTAAACTGGTACTTGCGGCACCCCGGCTATCTTGCCAGAGTTCAACAACGCGCGGAACCTTATTTACACCTAATACTCAACGAGATTGAGGCTAAAAATATTCCCGGTGAATTGGCTTTACTGCCTATCGTTGAGAGCGCCTTTCTGCCGGAAGCTTATTCAAAAAGCGATGCTTCAGGGCTCTGGCAATTCATACCGGCTACCGGCCGTCTGTATGGTCTGCAACAAAATGCCTGGTACGATGGCCGTCGCGACGTTTATGCATCAACCAAAGCGGCAGCCGCTTTTCTCAAACACTTGGGCGAAACCTTCGACGGCGACTGGCACCTTGCGTTGGCCTCCTATAATTACGGCAAAGGCAATGTAAGAAAGGCCATCGAGAAAAATGAAGACCTCAATCTGCCAACGGATTATTGGTCGTTAGACCTTCCCAAGGAAACCTCAGACTATGTGCCACGGTTGCTCGCTATAGCCAGAATCTTCGCCAACGCCGACAAATACAATATTGAATTACAGCCGATTCCCAACAAGCCTTATTGCGAACTGGTTGACGCCAAATCCCAATTGGATTTAAACAAAGCGGCGGAACTGGCCAATACGCCTCTGAATGAATTCTTAAAATTAAACCCAGGCTTTAACCATTCAAGTACTGCGCCACAAGGACCGCATCATTTGTTAATTCCGGTTGCCAAGGCGCAATTATTTAAACAAAACCTGGCTCAATTGCCCTATGATCAGCGGGTCGATATGAAGCGGTACCAAGCCGAAACGATAGCGCAAATACGGCACGATGAAATCCAGACTATTCCAAGCAAACACAAAGTAAAGGCTGGAGAAAGCCTTGCATCTATTGCCAGTAAAAACAACACAACCCCCCAATCGATCCGTCAGGCTAATCACTTAGCTAACAATTCTATTCACTCCGGCATGGTTTTAAAGATGCCGTCGCCGCAAAAAACAGTTAGCGCACAGTTCAACGCTAAAACAGTTAGCAATAACCCCGGAAGCACCCAGATCTATGTGGTGAAGCAAGGGGACACATTCTGGAATATAGCGCAGAAGTTTTCTGTTAGCGTTAGTGATATTGCAAACTGGAACAAAATTACTCCAAAGTCGGCATTAGTTTTAGGCCAGAAGCTGACTATTAAAGCCGCCAAGCAACAACAGGCTGTGGCTGTGACCCCAAAGACTGTAGTTCCACCTGCGGCGGGCATTCGGTCAATTAGTTATATCGTTAAGCGAGGTGATTCACTGGCGCAAATTTCCCGTAAATTTAATGTCTCCATTGCGGATCTGCGTAAATGGAATCCACTGGCAGTCAACAGCTCCCTTATCCCAGGAAAAAAGCTGAAAGTGATTCTTAATACTTGATTGATCTTTAATCTGGTCGGAATGGAAAAAAAGCCGATCTTGAACGCCCAAAGCAAGCTCTGGCGTTCAAAAAATAAAAATGCCCGAATTTAAAGCTTGCTTTGAGATTTAAAAATACTTTTGACGCAGATTAGAGCTGATTGCCGAACAGGATGAGCCGATCAATGTCCAACTAATGCCGCGCTTAAGGTATTCAGCAAAGCCTCATTGCCATGGGCTCTAACATAATCAATCACCACCGGAACAAACTGCTGCACCATCGCAGGCGACATGCCCTGCTGCTGAAAAGCGGAAACCACCGCAACCAAATTGCCCGCCGTTCCACCTGAAGTACCCGCTAGTGAAGATAGACGTCCGGCCAAACCGCCACCTGGCTGTGCTTGGGTTGGCACAGCTCCCAGCATTGTGCTCATATCAGGGACCGACTGTTCCAGTTGGGCAAACGCGTCTGGCTGCATCTTGCTTTTAGCAACCTGAAACAAAGCGCCTGCACCACCTTGAGCCTGAGCCGCTGTCACGCCTGTTCGCTGCATTAATAACTCGGCCAAGCCGCCGGGCTGCACAGCTTGGGCCGCATTGATGGCCTGTTGTTGGCCTTGCAATGGTTGGCTTGCGTTATTCGCCTGACCATTGACGTTGCTATTGACAGCATTAAGCACCTCTTTCCAATTTGCGGCCTCGGCACTATTAACCATTGTCACAGAAATGGCCAGCGACGCACAGAGCGTTAGAAACGTTTTTTGCTGCATATTTCCTCTCATTGAATTAAGTTAGTGTTTAAAAATGGGATATTACGGGATAAAACTTATATTGAGATTAAGCCGGCAGTTCACGAATGATACGCTTGTATTGCTATATGGCGGATTAACCTAAGCAAACCGCAATCATCAAAAGCAGGCTTTTTTAGGCGCTGCACAATACCAAAAAAGGCCGAATTATGTTTTTACTACGTACTACGTATAGATGGATCGCAAAACGCGCCTCTCACTTTCTCAACCGAGCCTCATGCACGGGCAGATGCCTTGCAAATTCTTCAAGGCCTGCGTTCTCGGCCATTTCCCGAGGCGATTCATAATCGTCGATACGTGTTCGAAGACAGGGATCCGCCCCGGCTTGTAATAGAAGCTCCAGAGCCAGAAAATTGCGTTCGCTCACAGCCATGTGGAGTGGCGTGTAATCGTTGATGCCGCGTTGATTGGGATCGGACTTAAAAGTAAGCAGCAGTTTCAAAACCTCCAGCACGTCAGGTCGCCCAGGCGATCCAGGCTGCGACCGGCTGCAAGACAACGCCGCTATCAAGGGCGGAAACCCGGTGTGATCCACAGGATTCGGATCGGCGCCGACTTCTAGCAAAATGCGGATAAAGGGTAACGGGCTATGGTAAATCGCATATTCCAGGCATGTCCCTATGGTTAGAGGCATGGGCCCGTTCGGTATGATGGACGGATCATCGACCGCAGCCTGCAACGCGGCTAAATCGCCCTCTCGGAAAGCCGCGTCAATGTTCTTGAACTTCTCATATTCCAAGCATCGTTCAGCATTTGACTTCATCTTGTTAAGTCTTAGGTTTCAATTCTGTTGATAACTCAAGCATACTCAGCTCCACAGCAAGATCGTAGGCTGTTTTGCCGGCAAATCCCGGCGCGCCGGTGGCCTGCAATAAAAGATCAGCCCCGGATTTGGCTAAAAGGTGAGCGATATCTGTATGCCCTGCAATGAGGGCTAGCATCAAAGCGCTCAACCCAAACTTGGCCGTGACGTTCAGGTCGGCCCGGTGAGCAATTAGCGTTTCAACGATCTCGCAGTGACCGGCATGCGCAGCCAACATCAGGGCCGTTTGTCCATAGCGGTCTCGCGCATTCACATCCATACCTCGTTCAATAAGATTGCGGACAATGTGGGCGTTGCCGCGTTTGATTGCGTTCTGCCAAGCGGCATCCATTAAGCAAACACTCCTGAATACTCGGCTAAAACATAAATCCCGTTTTGCAAAAGCTCAAAAATGGCGGCAGTAACAAAACGATTAGAATGTGATTTCAAGTTGTTGACTTTATGAGGTTTCATGGTAATTAGCATATGCGTTTTTTGCTATATAACGTCAAGCCACGATCAGATCCGGCTTTTCAAACATGTTAGCCATGTAGGGGCGCATCGCGCTCTACATGGCTCATTCATAGCGGATTCCCCTAAAGGCGAATCCGTCTGACAACTTTCAGGTAGCGTTACATAAAATCACATTTAATATACAACTTACCACGATAAAATAAATCTAAACCTTAGATGTCGCAAACTTCATGTCCCAATCAGGCGTCAACATGCGCAATTTGTAAATAATTTTCAGATTGCATGTCGATCAATCTCGACACCGTCCGTTCGAATTCAAACGAACCTTCGCCGGCGGTATAAAGTTCATGAGCGGGGACTTCGGCTGTACAGATCAGTTTCACTTTATGCTCGTACAACGCGTCAATCAGCGTGACAAACCGTTTGGCTTCGTTGCATTTTTCCGTGGTCAGCTTGGGAATATCTGCGAGTATCACGACATCGAAGCGGTTGCCGATTTCCAGGTAATCGGCAGGGCCTAAGGCGTGCATGCACAGTTCGTCAAAAGAGGTGAGGGCGACATTGCCGTGCACTGCCGACAACACTACCTTTCTGCCTAATACCTCCAGCGAGCCCGGTTTCATCGGGGCGTAATTGGTCAGTTCGTTATAACTTTGCCGTATGAATTTTTTGGCGTGTTGATCCAGCGGATAATAGTAAGTCGTCTTTAGCGCGTGTAAATGGCTGAGCCGGTAATCCTGGTCTGCCACCAGCTCGACGACTTTGGCTTTTTCTTGCAGGAGACCGACAAAAGGCAGGAACAGGTCCCGCTGCAGGCCGTCATGATAGAGTTCGCTGGGATGACAGTTGGAGGTAATCACAACAACGATACCCAATTCGAACAGCCTCCGGAACAGTCGCACCAGAATCATCGCGTCGGCGATGTCGGAGACATGGAACTCGTCGAAGCAAAGCAGCAGTTCCGATGCTCTGATATGTTTTGCCAATGCCGAAATCGCATCGGTATTGTGTTGCTTGCGCCATTGGTGGATGAAGGCGTGAACTTCCAGCATGAAGGCATGAAAATGCACCCGCCGCTTTTGGCGGATCGGGCAAGCCTCAAAAAATAAATCCATCAACATAGACTTGCCGCGGCCTACGTTGCCGTAGATATACAGGCTTTGATAATTGGCCGGTTTGGGTCGGAAGAGTTTATGTAGGGGGGATTTTTGCTCGTACTTGACCGTTGTATTTAGGTTGTTGAGCAGGGTTTGCAGGTGATGCAGGGCGGTGATTTGTGCGGGTTCGTATTGGATGATGTCTTGCGCTACCAGGGCGTTGTATTGTTTTTCCAGCAAGCCGGTTTCGGCTTTGGATTGAGTTGAAATTGCTTGTCGTGAGGGCTTTCTTAGCATAATTGCTTTTTGTAGGGAGGATAGCCAGCCAGACGTGGTTCCCGCTGAGGCGACGGACGCAATTATCTCGTCCCGTCTATTCAGGACGTGCGAGTCAGACCTTCCAGGTTTTAAAAACCTGGAAGGTCTAAGAGTGCTGTGTATGACAACGAGAAAAAACGTGATTCTGTCCTTTTCCTACGCTACACCGCCAGCCTTTTTCCGATAACTATCCATTCGGTCAAAGTTCAAATAACGATAAGTATCATCAGCTGTTTCGTTAATTTGACTTGCATAATGCATATATTCATCAAAAGTCGGAATTTTGCCCAGAATCGAACACACTGCCGCCAGTTCGGCTGATGACAGATACACATTCGCGCCATCACCCAAACGGTTGGGGAAGTTACGCGTCGAGGTGGAAACTACGGTAGTGTTTTCGCCAACTCGCGCCTGATTGCCCATACATAACGAGCAGCCGGGCATTTCGGTGCGGGCACCGGCTTTTCCGAAAGTGCCGTAATAGCCTTCCTTGGTCAATTGGCTTTGGTCCATTTTGGTGGGTGGCGCAACCCACAATTGGGTCGGCAATGTGCCTTGGTGTTTTTCCAGCAATTTACCGGCGGCGCGGAAATGGCCGATATTGGTCATGCAGGAACCTAAAAACACTTCGTCGATTTTGGTACCGGCCACGGCGGACAGTGTTTTTATGTCGTCAGGGTCATTGGGGCAGGCCAGCAACGGTTCCTTGATTTCGCTCATATCGATTTCTATGATTTCAAAGTATTCCGCATCGGCGTCCGGCTCCAACAATATTGGATTAGCCAGCCAGTCTTCCATGGCTTTGATCCGGCGCTCAATAGTGCGCACATCGCCGTAACCTTCGGCTATCATCCATTTCAGTAAGGTAATATTGGAATTCAAATACTCGCGGATCGGCGCTTCATTCAAACGCACCGTGCAACCTCCGGCAGAACGTTCGGCAGACGCGTCGGACAATTCAAAAGCCTGTTCCACTTTTAAATCCGGCAGACCTTCGATTTCCAGGATACGGCCTGAGAACACGTTCTTCTTGCCCTGTTTTTCAACGGTCAGCAAGCCGCGTTGTATAGCCGCATAAGGAATCGCATTGACTAGGTCGCGCAGGGTAATGCCCGGTTGCATCTCGCCTTTAAAACGAACCAAAACCGATTCGGGCATATCCAGCGGCATCACGCCCGTCGCTGCGGCAAACGCGACCAAGCCTGAACCGGCCGGGAAGGAAATGCCGATAGGGAAGCGGGTATGCGAGTCGCCGCCGGTGCCGACGGTATCCGGCAATAGCATGCGGTTTAACCAGGAATGGATAATGCCGTCGCCCGGACGGAGCGACACGCCACCGCGATTCATAATGAAATCCGGTAGCGTATGCTGCATGGTGACGTCAACCGGTTTCGGATACGCTGCCGTGTGGCAGAACGATTGCATCACCAGGTCGGCCGAAAAGCCCAGGCAGGCCAAGTCTTTCAATTCGTCGCGGGTCATCGGCCCGGTGGTGTCCTGCGAGCCGACTGTGGTCATACGTGGTTCGCAATAGGTATTAGGACGGACGCCTGCAACGCCGCAAGCCTTGCCGACCATTTTTTGCGCCAGCGTATAACCTTTACCGCTGTCTTTAGCGTCGACCGGACGGCAAAATACAGTGGAAGCCGGCAAGCCCAGCACTTTACGGGCTCGGTCTGTCAAACCACGGCCAATGATTAACGGGATACGGCCACCGGCGCGTACTTCATCCAGAATGACATCGGTTTTCAGTTCGAACTTGCAGATTAGTTCGCCGGTATCGTGGCGCTTAACTTCGCCGGCATACGGGTAAATATCGATCACATCGCCCATCGCCATTTGCGATACATCGCATTCAAAGGGCAGGGCGCCTGAATCTTCCATCGTGTTGAAGAAAATCGGCGCAATCTTGCCGCCGATGCAAACTCCGCCTTCGCGTTTATTCGGAATGTGCGGAATATCATTGCCCATGAACCACAATACCGAATTGGTCGCCGACTTGCGAGAAGAACCGGTGCCGACCACGTCGCCGACATAAGCCACCGGAAAGCCTTTTTGCTTGAGTTCGGCGATTTGCTGTTCGGCATTGGTGATGCCTTCGCGCGGCATTTTCAGCATGGCTTTGGCGTGTAACGGAATGTCGGGGCGCGACCAGGCATCGGGAGCCGGCGACAGGTCGTCGGTATTGGTTTCGCCGCTTACCTTGAACACGGTGATCGTCAGTTTTTCAGGCACTTTGGGCTTGCTGGTGAACCATTCCGCTTCGGCCCAGGAATTAAGCACCTGCTTGGCGAACGGGTTACCGGCATCGGCTTTTTCCTGCACGTCGTGGAAAGCGTCGAATATCAACAAGGTATGGGACAGCGCCTTGGCCGCAATCGGAGCCAAGGCTTCGTTATCCAGCAAATCGATTAACGGCGCGATGTTATAACCGCCCAGCATCGTACCTAGCAATTCGGTCGCGCGCGCCGCATCCAGGATTGGAGAGCTGACTTCGCCTTTTGCGACAGCCGCCAGGAATCCAGCCTTAACATAAGCCGCCTCGTCAACACCGGCGGGAACGCGGTTAGTCAGCAGGTCGAGGATGAACTCATTTTCTCCGGCGGGCGGCTGTTTAATCAGCTCAACCAAAGCGGCGGTCTGTTCGGCATCAAGCGGCTTGGGGACGATGCCTTCGGCGGCGCGTTCTGCTACGTGTTTACGGTATTGTTCTAGCATGAAGAATTCCTGGGGGAAGGTATAAAACGTTTAATCGTTCCCACGGTCTCCGTGGGGATGCAGTAAGCAATGCTCCAGCGTCGCATCAACATCAGTACTGGACGTGTTGGTGCGGCCAGTACTGCATTCCCACGGAAACCGTGGGAACGATGACATTACTTCATCGCCTCAACAATCGCATTACCCATTTCAATCGTTCCGCATTTTGACTGCGGATTAAGATCCGGCGTAACAAACTTGCCTTCATTAACCACTTTTTCAACGGCTGTTTGAATTTTATCTGCCGCGTCATGCTCGCCGAGATGATGCAACATCATGACTCCGGCCATGATGACGGCGGTAGGGTTAGCCAGATTTTTTCCGGCGATGTCCGGTGCACTGCCGTGTACGGCTTCAAACAAGGCTGCATTGTTGCCGATATTGGCACCTGGAATCAGGCCCAGTCCGCCTACCAGGCCTGCGGTCAAATCAGACAGGATGTCGCCGAACATGTTGGTACAGACGACCACATCAAATTGCTTCGGGTCCATCACCATATGCATGCACGCGGCATCGATAATTTTTTCGTCGTATTGAATTTCGGGATATTTCGGGGCGATTTCCCTGGCAACGTCCAGAAACAAGCCTTGTGTGTATTTCAAAATATTGGCTTTATGGCAAACAGTAACTTTTTTACGATTGTTGTCCATGGCGTATTGAAAGGCATACTCGATAATTCTTTCCGACCCTGTTCTGGTGACGACGGCCAGACTTTCCGCGATGTCTTTTTTAGGCGTCAGGTAATGCTCAAGTCCGGCATAAAGCCCTTCGGTATTTTCCCTGACGATAACAATATCGACATCATCAAAGCGGGTTGTGACGCCTGCCCAGTTTTTGGCGGGGCGGACGTTGGCATACAGGTCGTATTTTTGCCGCAATGCTACGTTAATGCTTCTAAAGCCAGTGCCGCCGACAACCGTGGTTAACGGGCCTTTAAATGCCAGCCGGGTTTTGTCTATTGAGGTCATGGTTTCATCCGGCAATGGAGTGCCGAATTGTTCAAAAGCGGCCAAGCCGGCAAATGCTTCTTCCCATTGAATCTTTACGCCGGACGCGTCAATAACTTTAACAGCCTCATCCATTATTGATGGGCCGATACCATCGCCTTTTATCAACGTAACTGCGTGCATTCATTTCTCCAAATTTAAAAAAGAACAGATTAACCGGTGAATTATAGTGCTTTAGGCCTGTGTTTATCCAGTTGCAGTGGTTAAATGGTGCAAATCGCGACCCTTTTGCTATGATGACAAAAGTCCGTGGAGACGTCGCCTAATGCACCTACTGTTGGTGCGGTGCGACGTCGCTACCACCTTAAGCAACATTACTCAATATTATTTGAAGGAGTTGTTATGGCTAGTCTCACACTCAATCCGCCTCCAAACGGCAGTGCCATTACCGCACAAAACGGCAAGCTGGCGGTGCCGGATAATCCGATTATTCCATTTATTGAAGGCGACGGTACCGGGCCGGATATTTGGCGCGCCACCGTTCGTGTTTTGGACGCGGCTGTTGAGAGCGCCTATGCCGGGCAAAGGAAAATTCACTGGATGGAAGTGTATGCCGGGGAAAAATCCCATCGCTTGTTTGATACTTGGCTCCCCGATGAAACCGTCGAGGCCTGTAAAAATTATCTGGTGTCCATTAAAGGCCCGTTGACGACGCCGGTAGGCGGCGGCATCCGTTCCTTGAATGTGGCTTTGCGCCAGTTACTGGATATGTATGTGTGCCTGAGGCCGGTCAGATGGTTTCAGGGCGTGCCTTCCCCGGTAAAAAATCCCGGAGCTGTGGATATGGTGATTTTTCGGGAAAACACCGAGGATATTTACGCCGGTATTGAATTTGAACAAGGTAGCGACGAGGCAAAGACTTTTTTAAAGCTATTGAAAGAGAACTTTCCGAAGCAATACGCAAAAATCCGTTTTCCGGAAAGCTCCGGCGTAGGCATTAAGCCGGTTTCGCAGGAAGGCACGGAGCGGCTAATGCGTTCAGCAATCGATTACGCGATTGCCAATAAGCGCAAGTCCCTGACTATTGTGCATAAAGGCAATATCATGAAATTCACCGAAGGGGCGTTTCGTAATTGGGCCTATCAGTTGGCGGAACGGGAATATCCGGATCATGTCTATACCTGGGGGCATTGGGAGAAAACCCGAGCCGAGTTTGGCGTAGAGGCGGCAAACAAGGTGCAGGCCGAGGCGTTGGCAAAAGGGCGCATTTTAATTAAAGACAGTATTGCAGACATCACCTTGCAGCAGGTTCTGACGCGGCCTGAAGATTTCGATGTGATCGCTACTTTGAATTTGAACGGCGACTATTTGTCCGATGCTCTGGCCGCCCAAGTCGGCGGAATCGGCATTGCTCCAGGCGGCAACATCAATTATCAAACCGGCACGGCTGTTTTTGAGGCCACGCACGGCACGGCACCTAAATATGCCGATATGGATAAAGTCAATCCCGGTTCGCTGATCCTGTCCGGCGAAATGATGCTGCGCTATATGGGTTGGACGGAAGCCGCCGATGCGATCATTAACGCCATGGATGCCGCCATTTCCAGTAAACGGGTGACGTACGATTTTGCCCGGCTAATGGAGGGGGCGACAGAAGTTAAATGTAGCGAATTTGCTAATGTATTGATTGAGAATTTGAAGTAGCACTTAGCAAACCATTAGGCCTAATTTTTAGGTAATGATACGAATACACGTCAGCGGGCTTTGATCTTATCATTGAGAACAAGTTGGTAGCATCTCAACTTGTTCTCAATGAATAATTCCTTTTCAGCGTGGCTTTTAAAACCGTCAGTGGCTTCCCTGAAGAAGCTCCATTGGGTTGGATAATGAAAGGAGTTGGGTAAATCAAACGCATCTGGAGTAGATGTTATGGCGGAAAATACGCTACGAAAGCAAATACGCTATGAAAGAAGCGATATCAATGCAGTTTTTAGAAAAACACCTGTTTTCTTTAACCGGGAACAGCCGGTAAAAATACTTAACATTAGCAAACAGGGTATCGCCATCTGTAGCAATCAAGCATTAAAAAGAAACAGCCGCCTTAAACTCACGTTGTGTTTTATGCAGGGCGAAAGCTTCTTGCTTGATGGGCAGGTTGTGCACTCGTTTAATAAACCAAGCATTTCCCCGTATGATGAGTTTGTAGAGCTGTTTTTTGAAGGAACGGCATTGCCTATCCCACTGCCTTATAAATACGGCATCCATTTTGAACAGCATTATCTACAGTTTAGGGATTATCTGATCGAATCCGGCTGTAAAAGCGGCTTTGAGGTTCAGCGGCTAGGTTTTTACCAAAGGCAAACCCGTTCTAAATAATCTCCGGCTCTAAGGCCATTTTATTTTTTGCTGTTCAATAGCGATTTTAGGTCTGCAAACGGATTGTGAGTGGCGGCAGGGGTTGAGGATTTGCCCGCATTAGAACTATCGAACCGGGTTTCTTCGTATCTTGAATGTTCATTATCATGGCAATAAAGGCACAACAATTCCCAGTTGCTGCCGTCGGAGGGATTGTCGTCGTGGTTATGGTTTTTATGGTGTACGGTCAATTCGGTCAGGTTTTTATGATCGAATTCGCGGGCGCATCGACCGCATACCCAAGGGTATAATTTAAGAGCTTGGCCGCGATAAGACTGCTCTCTGAGTTCCTGGCTGCGACGCGCATCGGTCACGATTTTATCTAGCTTGTTTTTGTCGGGTTGGACTTTTTTGATGCTCATGTGAATATCTTTTGGTAGTTTGCGGAAAAATCACGCATATAAGTTGACGGTTTTCAGCTACAAGCCGGTATCGCTAAATTTTAACAGAAAATAATAAAGGATAGAGATCGACTTTTATTGATGGTTGGCATTGAAAAATTAATAAGTAATGTCAGCTTAAAAATTTTATACTAAAAGCGATTAATAAGAGTCTTAAGGAGACACGTGGATAAACGAACATTTACAAATCGATTGATAGTTCTCGATACGGAAACGACCGGATTAAATCCTCAGGAAGGGCACAGGATTATCGAGATCGGTTGTGTGGAAGTAGTTAACCGCCGGTTAACCGGCAAAAGCTTTCATGTCTATATCAATCCCGAGCGGGTTATCGATGCCGGCGCTATCGAAGTTCACGGCATTACCAATGAGTTTTTGACGGATAAGCCGACCTTTGACTGTATTGTTGAGGATTTTATTGCGTTTATTCGGGGCGCCGAGCTGGTCATTCATAATGCGCCGTTCGATGTCGGTTTTATTAATTATGAGTTCTCGCGTTTGAATAATGGCACGGGAACCGTCACGGATTACAGCAAGGTATTCGACACGCTGACTTACGCCAGAAAAAAACATCCGGGGCAGCGCAACAGTTTGGATGCGTTATGTAAACGTTACAGTATCGACAACAGTCACCGTGAGCTGCATGGCGCGTTGCTGGATGCTGAAATTCTGGCCGATGTGTTTTTATTGATGACCGGGGGGCAGTCTTCGTTGCTGGATGAGGGACAGGGAAGAGCGGAAGAGGTGATCGTAAGTAGCGAGGTTAAATATTTGTCGACGGATCGTCCCGCTTTGAAAGTCATTCGTTGCACCGAAGAGGAGTTAGCGGAACATCAACAACGTCTGGAGGCTATTGAAAAAGCCGGTGGCGTTTGTATCTGGAATCAGTAATATCAATAAACCATGAACGGCTGGTTGATACGGATGCCATGAATAAGTCGGCAGGGGCGGCCAACAGACTGGCTGGTCGCTCCCCACCCACAGACTTGCAGGTTATTCAGCCTTTGGCTTCGCCCGTCTGGATGTAGATCCCATTCTCTTTTTACTTTTATCCACTTTTTTAGCGCCATCGTCGGGCTTTGCCGCTCTTCTGGAACTGGAGCCTTCACCCATTTTGGATATGTTGAGTTGCTGACCGGCTACCCTGACTTTTTTCAATTCCTCAAACAATTCTTTCGGTATGCCTGCCGGCAATTCAACAGTGCTGTAATCGTCCTGGATTCTGATACGTGCGATATGGTCGCCGTCAATACCGGTTTCATTGGCGATAGCGCCAACGATATTGCCGGGTTTCACGCCATGGGCATGGCCGACTTCAATCCGGTACGTTTCCATTTCAATATCCGCTCCGCCGCCGAACGCGCGTTTGGGTTTGCGCTCTTTTTGAGGCCTGTCGGATCGTGATGATCTATCATCCCTGGACGGTCTGTCATCCCGGCTGTCTTTGGCCCTTTTAGGCAGATTTTGCATTAACAGCGGCGTGTCACCCTGAGCCAGTTTTGCCAGGGCGGCAGCTATTTCCAGCGCAGTGACATTGTGTTCATGTTGGTATTGTTCAATCAGTTGGTTGAAAAAACCCAGTTCTTCGGCAGCTAGAGTATCGGTAATGTTCTGTTTAAAACGGGCGATACGTTTATTGTTAATAACCTCGGTTGATGGCAAGCCCATTTCTTCAACTTTTTGCTTGGTTGCCCTTTCAATGTTATTCAACAGATTTCTTTCTCTGGGGGCAATAAACAAGATGGCGTCGCCGCTACGTCCTGCGCGTCCTGTTCTGCCGATACGGTGAACATAGGATTCGGTATCGTAAGGGATGTCATAATTGACGACGTGGGTGATACGGTCTACGTCCAGTCCGCGTGCAGCAACGTCAGTCGCAATCAAGATATCCAGTTTGCCGTTTTTCAGGTTGGCTATGGCGCGCTCGCGTAATGCTTGAGACATGTCGCCGTTAATCGCGGCGGCGGAATAACCGCGTGCTTCGAGTTTTTCTGCCAGTTCAACGGTTGCGGTTTTGGTTCTGACAAAAATAATCATGCCGTCGAACGTTTCGACTTCAAGAATGCGGGTCAGCGCATCCAGTTTGTGCACGCCGCTGACCAGCCAGTAGCGTTGGCGTATGTTTTCGGCGGAAGTCGTGGTTACCTTGATGGTGACATGCTCAGGTTCGTGCAGGTATTCCTGAGCGATTTTACGAATGGCCGTAGGCATGGTGGCGGAAAACAGGGCGATTTGCCTTTGCTCAGGAATTTGCTCAAGTATCCATTCCACATCATCAATAAAACCCATGCGCAGCATTTCATCGGCTTCATCAAGAACAAGGTGGCTAAGCCCATTCAGATTCAAGGTGCCCTTGCGCATGTGGTCCATAACCCGACCTGGCGTGCCGACAACGACATGAGCGCCGCGTTTTAGTTGACGCAACTGGGTGCTGTAGTCCTGGCCGCCGTAAATAGGCAGAACGTGGAAGCCTTTTAAATGAGCGGCATAGCGTTGAAACGCTTCTGCGACCTGAATGGCCAATTCGCGGGTTGGCGCCAGCACCAGAACTTGCGGGTCTTTTTGTTTAAGATCGATGCGCGACAAAATGGGTAATGCGAAAGCGGCAGTTTTACCGGTTCCTGTTTGTGCTTGCCCCAGAACGTCTTTGCCTTTCAGTAGGAGCGGGATGGTTTGTGCTTGTATGGGTGAGGGTGTTTCATAACCGACATCTTTCAGTGCTCTTAGCACCGGTTCAATCAGGGCTAAATCACTAAAAGAGGGAAATGTTGAAACATCATTGGACATGGATTTACCTGTTGGAAGCTAGAAGGCGCGTAAGCGCGGAGAAATGTGTTTGTTTATCATGGCATTATACCTCACTCTATTCCTATTTGCAGAAAAATTACAGAGCAAAGCGTTATTTAAAGTGCCTGTTTCTCATAACTACTCTGCCTATTCCATAGGGATGCAATGAATGCAGATAATGTGCAAGGCCATAGCTTGTATAGAGCGTCAAAAGTCTGGTCTATAAAAGTCTCCTACGAATATACAAGGAAATAAAAAATGATCGAAAAAATCATTATGGGATTCTTCGAGACTTATTGGTCTGGTTAATACGGAACGAATAACCGGACTAAAGAAAATAAACATTGATTGTTATTACCCAGGCAGAGAGATTAGAGCTAGAAAATTAATAAGTAGGGCTACTTAAATAAACTCTTATCGCTAAATTATTAAGCTATTGATTTAATAAATTTTTGTTGGAAAAAGGCAATAAACCTAGTAGTTGTACTAATAGATATTCGATAGAAATTGAGGCTATTATGATTACCAATTAAGGTTATTTTAAGGTTGAGGGATTTCAGAAACTCTTTAGAAGAATAAGAACAGGTTTTATACCGACGCATTCGACCCGCAGCCGTAAGGATGGTTTTTCATGCTTCCCCTCAAGCTTCGGCGGCTTATGTTTAATGTTATATCCTATTTCGGTTCACTGATTAAAAATATCGAACAAATATAAGGAGCGTTATATGAAAAATAAAAAGAAATATCCTCTCACAATAGGATTGCTAATGTTGGGCGCTATCGGGCAAGCAGTGTTTACTCCTACTGCGAGTGCCTCTCAGGTCGGTCAGGAAGATCAAATATATGGCGATTATGCGGTAAACAGGGCCGAAACTGAAAGAAAATATATTGCCATGGTCGAAACGCAAGGCCTCGATACGGTATTGGATATACCGTTACGTCTGGGGGGATTTGTTACAACACTTGTCGGCACGGGGTTTTTTATTGCAACAAGCCCTATTACCGGCTTGATGACGGCTTTATATCCACATAATGCAATAGAAAAAGCGGCGGATTATCTCGTCGTCAGGCCGGGTAATTACACATTTGTCAGGCCTAGCGGCGCCTTAAATTATGATTCACGATCTGACGAAGAAAAATAAATAACTCGTGAGCTTACTGCCTCAATAAATATTAAGAGTAATGGATTACTGAATTTTACCGGCATTTCTCAAGTATTAATTCAGGTTACCCTTAAATAATAATAAGTTGAGCTGCGCTTACAATTAATGTTAGACAATTGACGGGAGTTTATCCATGGGATTAAAAACAAGAATGCAATGTTTTGGTCTGCCCAAAGTTGCAACGGATGCGGATGATAAAACAACTAAACCAGACTCGCTAAATGAAGTGCCGGAAAAACAACCTTTCGCGCCATTGTTACTGAAAATACTTTCACCGGTAGAGTTGGAATTTAAAGAAAGCATCCATTCCCGGCTGCTTGATATTCTTGATTTGTCGCTCATCAGCAGCATAGATGAAAAGGAAGCCAGAAAACAGATTCGGGCGGTAGCGCAAAAATTAATCGACGACGAATCCATTCCATTAAATACGCAGACCCGGCATCAAATAATCAGAGAAATTGAAGATGACGTACTGGGTCTTGGGCCTTTGGAAGCTTTGTTATACGACCCGACCATTTCCGATATTCTGGTCAACGGTTACAAAAATGTTTATGTCGAACGATTCGGCAAGCTGGAGTTAACGCCGGTCAGGTTTAATGATGACAATCATTTGATGAAAGTGATTGACCGGATTGTGTCCAGAATTGGCCGCAGGATTGACGAGTCGTCGCCGATGGTGGATGCCCGGTTACAGGATGGCTCCAGGGTAAACGCTATTATTCCACCGTTAGCGATTGACGGCCCTTCGGTGTCGATAAGACGTTTTGCAGTCGATAAAATGGGGCTTGACGATCTGGTAAAAAGAGGTGCCTTAACCGATTATATGGCTGAATTCCTCAAAGGCGCGGCAAAGTCCAAGTTGAATATACTGATTTCCGGCGGGACAGGCTCAGGCAAAACAACGATGCTGAACGCCATTTCAAATTTTATTCCCAAGGATGAAAGGGTCATTACCCTGGAAGACTCCGCAGAGCTACAGTTGCAGCTACCCCATGTATTGCGGCTGGAAACCAGGACCGCCAATGTTGAAGGCAAAGGCGAGGTTACGTTGCGCGATTTGGTGCGCAACAGTCTTAGAATGCGGCCGGATCGCGTCGTCATTGGCGAGGTCAGGAGTGGGGAGGCCTTCGATATGCTACAGGCGATGAATACCGGCCATGAGGGCTCCCTAACGACAGTTCATGCCAACACTCCTAGAGACGCCCTTGCGCGCCTTGAAAACATGGTGTCTATGGCAGGGTTGGAGATGCCCGCTAAGGCGATCAGGGCACAAATCGTATCGGCAATCCACATCATCATCCAACTGAGTCGGCTTGAAGACGGTAGCAGGCGAATCCTCAGTATTCAGGAGGTAGATGGCATGGAAGGTGAAGTGATTACCCTGTCTGAAATCTTTAAATACCAAAGGCGTGGAATAGATGAAAAAGGCGTTGTACAGGGTCAATTTTGTTCGACAGGAATCATCCCTAAATGCATGACTAACTTGAAGCAAAAAGGCGCCAATGCAGATCTGGCTATTTTTACCAATCATCTCAATTAAAGAGGAGGTAACATGTCCAGCGACATGATGATGTTATTTGTGGGATTAGTCTTTACAACGGTTTTTTTGGCATCACAAATCCTGGTATTACCGACCTTGGGAACGAGCCGGGCGGACAGCCTTAAGCTGAAACAACGTTTGGAAGGAATTATTCAGGCGCACGGCGATTCTGAAGCCTCGATTATAAAAGAAAAATATCTCAATCAGTTAGGCCCCATAGAACGAAGCCTTGAGCGTTTCCCTGGTATTCCGAGACTGAAAGTATTGCTGGAGCAGGCAGGAAATCAGCAAATAGCTTATCGGTTTGCGTTGTACGCATTATTTTTGTCCGGAGGCGTAGCGGCGATAGTCTGGCTGTCCTTGCATAATATGATATTCGCCTTGGCGGCATTTATTATCGCGGCGGTTATACCGATAGTGTGGCTAAACAAGCAACGAGCCAAGCGCCTGGACAAATTTGAAGAGCAATTGCCAGAAGCCTTGCAAATGATGGCCAGAGCCTTAAGGACGGGCTATCCGTTTACCGAATGTATGAAGATAGTTTCCACCGAAATGAGCGAGCCTATCAGTCAGGAATTTGGCATGACCTATGAAGAAATCAATTACGGGCGCAATATTGAAGTGGCGTTTGCATTGATGATAGAGCGGGTTCCTAGTCTCAGTTTGATAGCCATGTCTACAGCAATAATAATCCAGCGGGAAACGGGCGGAAATCTTGCCGAGGTACTGTTGAAAATCAGCGATGTGCTAAGAGGACGGTTTAAATTGCAGCGGCGCATAAAAACATTGTCGGCGGAAGGCATGCTGTCGGCCTGGGTGTTGCTGTTGCTGCCATTGGGTTTATTTGGGCTTATGAGTTTGCTTAATCCTGATTACTTTAAGCCGGTTTATGACTCGCCCGATAGAATGACCTATCTCTATATTTTTATGGGCCTGGAGTTGAGCGCAGCCTTTTGGATACGGCGCATTATTACCATTGATGCATGAGGTGAAGTGAATGGACTTTTTAATGCAATTGTTGACAGGGCTAATGGCAAACCAACAAGGAGGCCCCTGGGGTGTGGTTTTGTTGGTGGCAGGAGCTATTTTTATTTTAGCGTTGGCATTAATGTCATTATTTGATGATGTTTTTGACCCTGTGCGTTCCCGTTTTAAGCGGGAAATGAATACCGACGCGGTTTCCATGTTTGAGTCTAATGCGATATCGGAAAAGCTTCATAAACATAATAACGTGTTTGTTCCAACCAGCCAGGCGTTATTGCAAAGAACAAGGACACGTCTTCATTATGGCGGGTTTCATGGAAAGAGCAGTCTATTGCATTATTATGCGATACGAATGTTGTTAATGATTTTGTTGCCTTTATCCGTGCTGATGGTCATGGCGCTGATTCCTGGCATGAAGAGTGAAACCATATTTCAATCGGCAATGGCAGCGATCGCAATAGGTTATATGGGGCCCAGTTTTGTTTTGGATAAATTCATCGCCAATCGTCAGAAAACTCTGCGCCGGGCATTTCCCGATATGCTTGATTTATTGGTGGTTTGTTCCGAGGCTGGCTTGAGCCTGGACGCGGCGATACAAAAGGTGGTTGTCGAAAGCGGTATGAGTCAACCGGTATTGGCTGCCGAACTGGACATTGTGATTGCTGAAACCCGCGCAGGGATTGATCGGAATAAGGCTTTGCAAAGATTGGTTGAAAGGACTGGGGTAGAAGACATTAGAGGTTTGGTAGCGGCACTGTCACAAAGCATGCGCTTTGGCACCAGCATTGTCGAGACACTCAAAGTTTATTCGGAAGACCTCAGGGACAAAAGAACGCAAGCTGCCGAAGAAGTGGCTGCCAAGATCAGTACAAAGCTGATTTTTCCGTTAGCCGTTTGTTTACTGCCGGCATTCTTAATGGTTGTTATGTTACCGGCCGTATTGGTTCTTAGACATATAAACCCCGGATAACGGTTTTTACCGCTCGTAAAATGATGAACCTTAGTTACCGAAATCTCCTGGCTTTTTGTTATGAGGACAGAGAGAGTTCCCTTACCGGATGAAGATGATGAGTATGATAAATAAAATAAAAAAACTAACCAGCCTCATTTTTTTGATTATTTTAAGTCAATCGCTGCTGACCGCTTGTAATCCCAGTAACATTCAAGAAGCAGAGCATGCTGGCGACGAACAGAAAACCAAAGATATCTTGCAAAATGCCGGGCTTAATGTCGATTCGGTGGACGATGCTGTGCTAAAAGCTGAAAAAGCGGCGCAGAGCGGCAAGATGGATCTGGCTCAACTCTATTATATAAAAGCCTACGATCTGGAGCCGACTAATGTCAGGGTTTTGCAAAAAATGGCTGATTTATATACCGACCTAAAAAAATACGACTTGGCCGAAGTCAGCCTAAAATTGATCTTGCAACAGCAGTCGGGAGATATAAAAGCAACCGAACAATACGGCTTACTGTTAATCAAGCAAAAAAAATATCCTGATGCAGAGAAGCATCTTGCTCAAGTTGTCGCCAAGCAACAAAGCTGGTCGGCCTATAACGGCTTGGGGATCATTGCTACTTTGCAGGGCGATTATTTGAAAGCCGAAAGCTTTTTTAAAAAAGCTGACAGTATTTCGCCGAATTCGCCTGAATTACTAAATAACATTGGCTTTGCTCTCTATTCAGCCGACAAACTGACCGAGGCTGCACCCTATTATCTTAAAGCCCTGCAAATCAATCCTGGTTTTAAAAAGGCGGTTTATAACTATGCATTGCTTCAAGCACGTTTAAGTAATTATGAACAGGCGCACAGTGCCTTTGCCAAAGTGTCTTCACCGGCCGAAGCCAATAATAATACCGGCTATATTGCAATGATGAATGGCGATTACGCCGAAGCGAATACTTATTTGCAGGAAGCCATCAACATATCGCCCAAGTTTTATAAAAAAGCCAATGACAATTTAAAGCGCTTGGAAACACTGGAACAACAGTAAGAGCGAAGTATCGATAAAGCCTTTTCTAATTCTCTTTTGCTGGAAACTCAGCTCCTAATAACAGGGTTTATGGTCAATTTCCTCTCTTGATTGGCCATAAACCCTAGCCAATTTCGTCAAACTGTCAGAGATGTCGTGTCCGTTAGAGTAAAAAACGAACCCTGATACAAAAATGTAAGTGCATGATAAAACGGCAATTGACTCTCAAAAACTAAAGCAAGTGCCTCTAGGCACCACAGAATAAATCAACCTTTTGTTACTCTGCTTGAGTTGCCTATCTTTGGGGCATCTTGAGCATACGCATCAAGCTAAGACATAACTCGCAAAATTTGCTGATTTCCAAACTTCAACTTAGGAGCAAACCTTAGGCGTAGGCCGGAATAAGACCATCCAAGCGCGTAGCGCGAGGTGGCGTTTCCGGCGAATTTGGATGCTGTTTGCCGGAAAAGCTTCCGCTCCTCGGCAACTGCTCCTGCGTTGCTCTACCTCCTGCATCCTTGCAGTCGTGCTCACGCCCCTTACCTACATCCATGTAGGCAACACCAGTTCTCGCTGTCGCTCGAACCGGCTTATTCCGGTCTACATGGCTGCTTGAGTTATCTACCTTTGGGGTATCTTTGGCGCGGCATTAGCAGCTCCACGCCGTCGGCATCGTTATCATTCTAAATCCGTTCACTCTTCTTTGTTGCTAGACAGGCCTGCTTATTTCCATCCAGCATGTCATTGTCCACCTGTGCAAGCAATGTCGGCAAAAGGCTTTGGCGCCAAGGTAACGTGGGCAGAGCGCTTCAGCCAGGCAATATTTTTTGCTTTATCTGTCTGATATCGAGCAACTGACCCGTAATGCATAAGGGCTAAAACAAAGTAATTTCAATATTCCTGGTTAAGTTGCAGGTACTTACGTCAATACTATTCTGTTAAAAAATATCAGTGGTTTATATTTAACTAATATACTTAAGGTTAATAATAGGTTGTTGGTATTGTTAGTAATTTTAATTATTTAAGTAAAAACTAAGTGATTTAAATGCACGTCATCCAAGTCGTAGGTATTCATACTAATATTTTTTAGATCATTTTATACTTAAAATTTCCTTAAGTTGTTTTTTAGGTGGCCGGTAATCTGGGTTGCGCTCTTTTAAATAGTTAAGGGTAGTAGTCGTTAATGTTAAGCGTTGCGTCTGTGATTGTTATTAATACATATTAGTGCCTTCATAGATATAAATTTTGCAGTATTTTTCTTATATAAATAATGCCAAACATGCTTCGTAATTTTAATACAGCTGACCGATGTCGTAGGTATTAGTACGAATATATTTAAGCTCATTTTATGCTTAAAATAAACTTAAATATTTTACAGGCGACCCAAGATTATAAATGGTTATTTTGATAATGTTTGTATTAGGTCAAATAGGTGAGGTCTAACGTATCGTTAAATATTAATTTTTGTGTCAATAAAATTTATTGACCAATAAAAGAACATGCTACATGTCTGTGTTGGAATAACTGACAATATATATTAATTGTCCGTCAACCGATGCTGGCCGGTAGATGTGAGAAGGGGATGCTTTTTATAAACGGATCTTTGATAATGTAATTTATGATTCAAAATAGTTTAAATAATACTTTTTTAATTTCATATTGAGGAATAAACCATGAAAAAAATAACAAACTTAGTGAAAGGATTTCTTGCTGATGAAAAAGGCGCAGAAACTGTTGAGTGGGTAATGATTGCTGCTGTCTTGGCCGGCATTATTGCCGTTGCTTTTTGGGAAACTTTAAAGACTGGAGTTAATACTACTATAGGAAACATAACAGGAAAAATGACTGCATCTTACACATAATCTGTTGTTAAGATAGAAACCGGTCTTCTCTCTTTGTCCTCCAGGCGATGGAGAAGACCGATTTTATTTATACAGCGTTTTCAACTTAAATTAGTTGCTAATCATTAACAGGCTATGTCGTTGGAGTGCAGGCTTTGCCTGCTCTGGCAAGCGAAGCTTGCACTCCGGGCACACTATAGTTTCAATAATAATTAACTGAATTTGAAAGCGTTGTAAGTACTTGGTCTTTAATATCCTATTCATTATTTTTATACGCAAATAATAAATATGATATTAAAAATCAATCAGTAAAAGTGTTGAATTTATGTGTTATTAAAATAGAAAAATAGTGCCGTACATGTTGTCAATTGTTATTGCTTTTTAAACAACATTTGATTTTGTCAGTTAAACATTAATTAATAACTTTATAGTCATTTCATGTTTATTATTTACTTAATATTAATTGTATTTGTATTAATCGCAGCAACTTACGATGCGGCCACACAAAAAATACCTAACTGGACGTCATTGCTTATTGTTGCGTTAGGGGTGGGCTGGAATTTTTCTTCCGCTGAAGGCTTAGGCGCTCGTGATAGCGGCTTTGGATTGCTTGCCGGTTTATTGCTGATGCTGCCGAGCTATATTTTCGGAGGCATGGGCGCCGGCGACGTGAAACTCATGGCGGCGATAGGGGCTGTGGTAGGCATTAAGCAAGCTCTTGACGTGGTCTTTTATAGCTATATGGCAATGTTTGTCATGGCCTTGCTTTTTATAGTGGTGAAAGGGGATCTGCTTAAGCTGTTGCGCAGGTTGAGGACGCTTATTTACGGTTTGTTTTCTGGGGTATTGGCTTACCAGAAACCGGACCCATCGGATGCTGCAAGTTACCGAATGCCTCTGGCACCGGCTATCGCACTCGCTACCTGTTATGTTTTATATCCGGCGCTTTGCAACTCAGGATTCATGGCGGATTTATGTCACTACTAGAACTGATTAAACAACCCCGCACGATTAGCGAGACCGCTCTCGATGCCGAGTTATTGATTGATTTAACACTAAAGCATCTTTATGACGGTGGCGCGCAGGATCTACAGCAGTTGGCCGACAGGCTGGCGCTTACGGGAAACCTGCTGGAAGGGATTTTGGTCAACTTGCGCAAAGACTCCCGGGTTGAGGTGTTGGCCGCCAAAGAAAATAGCGCCGGAGTACGTTACCAATTAACCGATTTAGGCCGTTCCGAAGCGAAAAATGCCTATATACGTAGCGGTTACGTTGGCCGTGCCCCGATTACAATCGATCATTACCGGCGGCTGGTTGAAGCGCAATCCGTATTTAATTGCACGGCAAGCAAAACGGAATTAATGGAGGCCTTTGCCGGTGTCGTAATAGAGGAACATTTGTATGACCAGCTGGGGCCTGCGTTGCATTCTGGCCGGGCCCTTTTAGTTTACGGTCCAGCAGGTAGCGGCAAGACTTATATCTGCAAACGCCTGGCGCGATGCTTGGGTGGTCCGATTTATTTACCCTATGCCATTGCTGTGGGCCGGGAAATCATCCGGTTTTTCGATCCGATGATTCATAGTCCGGTCGATCAAGTCAGCGGGACAGCCAACTATCAATTAGAAAACCGCACAGATCAACGCTTGATTTTATGCGAACGTCCGGTTGCTATCAGCGGTGGCGAGCTGACCATGGACAGGCTCGAGTTGCGTTATGACCCAGTCACCCGGTTAAACCACGCGCCTATCCAGTTAAAAACCAATAACGGCATTTATATCATTGACGATATGGGGCGGCAGCGGATGCCTCCGATTGAATTGCTCAATCGCTGGATTGTGCCTATGGAAGAGCATATCGATTATTTGACGGTGGGAACAGGGCAGCATTTCCCGGTGCCGTTCGATACTGTACTGGTGTTCTCGACCAATTTGCATCCGCTGGAATTGGCTGATGAGGCTTTCCTGAGGCGCTTGGGCTACAAAATACAATTCACCGACATTACTAAAGAGCAATTCACCCTGATTTGGGGAGATGTGTGCCGGGAACGCAATGTAACGGTTGAAGAAGGGGTACTGGATTGCCTTTACGAATTGTATGACCAGACCAAGCGGCCTTTTATGCCGTGTCAACCTCGGGATTTGATCGGCATGGGACTTGATATGGCGGCGTTTAAAAATACCCGGGGTCACCTAAGCAAAGAAAACATCAGGCTCGCGTGGGGCACATACTTTATCGATATATAAGAAAGGGGTGAACAAATGAACAGACGATTTTTTATTATGCTGAGTATTGCATTGCTGCTGTCTTTTCTTGCGGCTTATGTTGCCAAAAGTTGGATACAAGGCCAGGCGGTGCCCGATAAAGGGGTGTCGGTTGTGGCTGCGGCAATCGAAATCCCTTTTGGCGTCAAGATTGAAGAGTCCCAGGTTAAGCTGATTGCCTGGCCGGGCGACTCAGCTCCGCCGCAAGGCGCTTTTACATCCAAAGAGCAAGTCGTCAACAAAGTTGCGATGAACAAGTTCTACCCGGATGAAGTTATCACGGAAAAAAGAATTTCAGAATATTTGGGCGGCAGTACGCTTTCGGCATTGATTGCTAAAGAGTATCGGGCCATTTCGGTGCGAGTGGATGATGTGGTTGGTGTGGCGGGCTTTATTTTGCCTGGCAACAAAATCGATATTCTTGCCACGAAAATGGACCGTACCGCCAATAAAGCCGCTACCCGGACGCTATTACAGAATATCAAGGTATTGGCGGTGGATCAGGAAGCTTCTCAGGAAAAGGAAAAGCCGGCCATAGTCAGGGCGGTGACGCTGGAATTAAAGCCGGATCAAGCCGAGACCATGGTGCAGGCCATGCAGGAGGGAACCATACAGCTGACATTACGGAATCCGTTGGATAGCGTAGTGGAAGACAAGGTTGTCGAGGTAGCGGAAGCAAAAGCGACGCCGGTTGTCGATAGGGTCAGAAGCAGAAAACGTGTACTGAAAGTAATTCCATGGCTGTAAGTGATCTGGCGATAAAGGCGAGCCAGTAACGCGGATCGTTTGAATTTTAATAATAAGAAGAAGGGGAATGGTATGAACAAAAACCAAATAGCACTATCTGATAATCACCTTTCATTTAATTTACCGGAGACTCTGTTAATGGAAGATGCAAGCATAACGCCCCTCACGACACTGCAATACGCAAAAATATTCAAAGATATTTACAGCGAAACTGACAGGGTTGTTCACGGCAATATGGTTGCGGCTAAGTGTGTCGAGCATCCTAAGCACGGGAACATTGTTCTTGTGTCGACTACTTATGACGGCTGTTTAATGATTCACTTCCAACCTATCCCTGTAAGGAACTGAAGCCGTCCATAGACGAGTTAAGCGTCCTCACATGGGGTACCAGGTTGATAGCCAAATAATAAATTAATGCTTGTTATTATCAGATGAGTTAGCCATGAACCATAAAATTAACAAAAAATTACTCTGCATTTTTGCACTTGTCGCGTTATGTGTTGCGCATCATTCGGTTGCCGCCTTAAAAACCGCAGACATTAAACCAGTCAAGGTGCAAATTGGCTTAAACAAATCCAGGCTGATTACGCTGGACAGAAATATAGTTGAAATATCGCAAGGCAATTCGGCTATTGCCGATTTCCCGGTGGACACTGAGGCTGCGGAGACCAGCTTTATGCCTCCGAACCAGATATTGATCCGGGGCAAGTCATTAGGCACCACGAGTCTGTATTTGTGGGGGGATAAACAGAAGGTTGTACAAATGCTGGATATTGAAGTAACGCATGACCTGGATTCATTAAAATCCAAACTAAATGAGCTGCTCCCTAATGAGAATATTTCGGTGCGCTCTTCGCAGAAAAATATCGTGTTAAACGGCGAAGTCAGCACAGTAGCTAACATGCAGGCGGCAATTGACCTGGCGCAAGGCTATTTGGGGAGTTCAACAGCTCTTGGCGCGGGCACTGCCCCAAGCCCCGGCGGCTCCGGCAGCACTAATGTAACAACAACTACCGCGTCGCCAAAAGTCGATCCCAGTAAAAGTTCTACCCCGTCAGTAATCAATTTGATGAGCGTCGGCGGCGCACAGCAGGTCATGCTGGATGTAAAAGTAGCCGAGATAGATAGAAAACTGATCAGGGGCTTGAATATCAAATTTAATGCCTTGCAAGTTTCCGATTCTTTTTCTGTTGGGGCTATTAACGGAGGAGGAATTATGGATTCCGTGGGCATGGGTGGATTGCTTAATAACCACAGCTTTGATGCCGGCGCGGTCTTTTTGCAAGCGATCAGTGGCGGATTTATGTTTAATCTGACCATCGATGCGGCCAATGATCAGCAATTGGCAAAAATTTTAGCCGAGCCCACGCTAACGACATTATCAGGACAACCGGCAACCTTTATTTCAGGCGGAGAATTCCCTGTTCCGGTGCCGCAAGGTGGAATAAGTAATGGGTCAATTACTGTCACATTTAAAGAATTCGGTATCGGCTTGAAATTTGTCCCGGTGGTGCTTGATTCCGGGCGAATCAATCTGAACATGAATGTCAGTGTTAGTGAGTTATCCGAGGATGCCGCCGTTATAGCCCGGGCTGGTGATACCAATACCCAGTTTGCGATACCGTCGCTGACTAAACGGGAAGCAAGCAGTACGCTGGAGTTGGCGGATGGGCAAACCATGAGTATTGCCGGGTTAATCAGCGATAAATTGCGCGAGAATGTGAACAAGTTTCCGGGGTTGGGCGATATACCGGGATTAGGCGCGCTATTTAGAAGCTCGGCGTTCTTGAATCAACAAACGGAACTGGTGATTTTCGTCACCCCTCGCTTGGCCAAACCGGTGCTGGCGAAAAATGCGCTATTACCGACCGACAGTTTTGTTCCCCCGGATGATGTCGATTTCTATGTTTTAGGCAGAACCGAATCGAGAAGGGCCAGAAACCGGTGGGTAAAAAATGATGCCAATCCGCTAAGCAGCAAAGGCGGTCTCGATGGCGAATATGGTCAGCAATTAGTGGAAGGAGGTCAGTAATGCAAACGTTAGATAAAGTCAGCATCAAACAGGCAGTGGCAGGGATACTGTTTTCAACCCTAATAACGGGCTGCGCCGAGTGGAACTCTCATCCGGTCGTTGCCGAACAGAATTTCGGCCATGCAGTCAACAATATGATTAAAAACCAGACCTTGTATCCTGAACATGGTCAGAATGACAATCCCACACTGGGGCTGGATGGACAAAAAGCCCAAGGCGTCATCAGAGCTTACCGGGAAGGTGCATCGGAAAGACTGGACGATGCCAAGCAAGGCGCAACTTTTGACGCCACAAATGTCGGAAATTAATAAATATGAGTTTTGGCGTGGTTAATGCCGGGGCTTAAGCATACGGACTCGGCAGTTAACAGGAGCAGGATAATGAAAACAAATTGTTTGAAGAAACAGCGTGGCACTGTTGTTGTCGTAGTAACCATTGCCTTGCCGATATTGTTGCTTATTATGGGCTTGGCCTTGGATTTCGGGCATGTGTTTGTCAATAAAACGCGTTTGCAAAATGCGCTTGATGCCACTGCATTAAGCGCGGCGACAGTCATTAACAAGAATGTCAAAAATGGCACAGGACCGGCGACGACAGCAGGGAAAGAGACGTTTACCCAATTTATAGCCGCTTCAGGTAATGGTGAATTGAATGGCCTGAAGCCGGGTGACCTGGTGTTTGATTATTCGAGAACATTAAATCCCTGGGGAACCTTTGATGCCGCAACAGATTCCTTTGCGTATGTCAGAGTCACATCCAATGGCATGTTGAATGTGACGCCTATGCTGATACAGGTTACGAACCAATTCACCGATGACTTAGCGGTCCCGGCTGTTTCGACAGCAGGTCCGGTAGGGAACAACTGCGAATTGGTGCCTTTGGTAATCTGCCCAAAGGCGGGGGCGCCAACCGGATGTGATGAGAGCGGTTGTAATGGCATTCCTTTTCATACAAAAGTTTGCTTGAAGGGAGGAACGGAAGCAGCAAAAGATGGTTCGTGCCAAGATCCCAGTTTACCCACCGGAAACTTTGGATTGTTACGGTTTGATGGGTTTGCCGGGGGCAATGATATAAAAAATCTTTTAGCGGGAACTGTTAACACTTGTTCAAACAATCCTACCTGGGAGAATGGAAATAAAGTAGGTCCCGTCAGTCAAGGAATAGAAACCAGATTTGAAAATGATCTGGTGCAAACAGAGTATAAAGGCGATATGCCATACGGTGGCTACCAGCCTCAGTATGCCTCGGAGACGAATGCGCAACTTGTGAAAATTCCAGTACCGGATGGCATCGCCAATAATAGAATTGTGGCAGTTCCGGTTGTTGATGATTGCACTACGACCCCCATAAATATTGTCGCCGCCAGCTGCTTTCTTATGACGGAAAAACCTACACACACAGGAACTGCAAATGAAATCGTAGGCGAGCTGACTGGTGCCTGTCCCGGGCCTGGAACTTTTGACCCAACTAATCCTGTGTTATTCGGCCCTTACAAAATTGTTTTATTTAAAAGCAACGGGAGCAGCGACTCATGAACATCATTAAGCAAAAAGGTACATCAACCGTAGAGTTTGCCATGATGCTACCAATACTTTTAATGCTGATATTTATGGTATCCGAATTAGGGACTATGTTTTATCGGCTGAACGCCGTGACCAAATCAGTGCAAGATGCTGCCCGTTATCTGTCTGATGTCTCTGTCGGCCAGAAGATTACTTTGACCAATGCTCAAGTTAAAAATCTGGTTTGTTCCGGGGATGTCGGAGGGGTTGGTGCTCAGATTGTACCGGAATGCCAGGATAAGCTGGTTTTAGACCCTGTGCCATCTTCCGCTTCCGGGCATGTTACCGTATCAGCAAGATATCCGGCCGACTGGATATTGGCTGGCGCCGTTATAGCGTTCCTCAATTTGTCCGGTGAGCCTATGGAGCTCAGAGCCAGCAGCATAGTGAGGTTCACGCAATGATAAGCAGACATAAGCAAAAAGGCGCTGAAACCGTGGAATTTGCGATGATTGCGTTGCTGTTCTTCGGAGTCCTGTTTGCCATCATCGAGTTCAGTAGGGCTATGTTTGTCTGGAATGCATTGACAGAAGCAACCCGGAGGGGCGCGAGGATGGCCGTTATTTGTCCCCTTGGCAGCAGTGTTCCAAAGCAGGTTGCCATTTTTGGCGATAAAAGCGGTTTATTGGCAACCAGCCCGATTATTGTTGGATTAACGCCCGACATGGTGGCTATAAATTATTTCTATATTGATCCGGCTGGTGTTAAGACCACGACCCTCAACCCGGCTCAGGCAAAGTTTACTGAGGTAAGTATCACAGGTTATACGCACACGCTAATGATTCCGCTATGGGGTAGTTCGGTTTCAGCTCCAGAGTTCAATACTACTTTACCCACTGAAAGCCTGGGCGCTGTGCCTAGCTATCCGGGCGACCCAGTGAGCGCGCCTAACTGTAGCTTTTAAAGATTGTTTATATGTTTCATTACTTAATTGGCTAGGGTAACCATTTAGCTTGTTGCCTCTCTTAATTTTGCAAAGTAAGGCGGTTTTAATGGTTACTCTTTTTGGCATCATTTGAATTTATTTTAAGAAGATAAAAGATGAATAAAATAACTGAAAACAAAATAAATTTAGTATTAATAGGTACGGATGAGCTTGCCATTAAGAAACAGCTCTCTATTCTTTCTTATGCTGAAAATATTAAAAACAAGGTAGTTTGTAATAAGGCAATAATTGACTCTATCAATAAATATGCTCAGGATGAAAACAATATCATTATTATTAATTTAACCGAAAATGGCTTGAAAGAGTTGCAGGTTCTAAATAATGTTGCTGGCAAAAAAGCCTCCATTATCATTATCGGCGACCAGAAAAATATTGAATTGTTAAGTCTGGCAATCCGCGCAGGAGTTAAGGATTTTATTGATTATAAAAATTATGAAGAAAAGTTAAATGGGGTATTTGTTAATATTAAAAAAAATATCACGAATATACATAACAATAACACTAAGCGTTTAAATGCAGTTATCAATGCTAAAGGAGGCAGCGGAGCCAGTTTTATAGCCAGTAATGTGGCTTATGTTTTGTCAAAAGAAACTGACGAAAAAGTGGCATTGGTCGATCTTGATCTCCAATTCGGAGCGGTTGGGCTCAATTTCGATAGAGTACCTAAATATACGATTATGGATGCATTAAATGCTACAGAAGATTTGGATTCGGTTTCCTTGGAAGCCTATATGTCGAAATATAATGATAATCTGAGTTTGCTACTGCCATCACCATCGGATATTTTACTGCCCGGGGAGATTAATGTTTCCAGCTTAAAAGGGGTTTTGGAACTGTTGCAAATTAATTACAGTCAGATAGTTATTGATTTGCCAAGATTAATCGATCCTGTATCGAGCATGATTATGGAACAAGCGGATCAGATTACTTTGGTTATTCAGCAGAGTTTGGCCCAATTCAGGGATGGCCGGAGATTGGTGCAGATATTAAATAAAGACCTGGATATTCCTTTGGATAGAATATCAATTGTGGCTAATCGCTATGATCCCAAAAACAGTTTGCGGATAGATGATTTAAAAAATTTAGTTAATCATGACAAAGTTTATATTATTGCCAATGATTTTGAACGCGTTGCAAATGCATCGAATCTGGGAGTTCCATTATATGAATCATCAACTAATTCAAAAATTGCTCATGATTTAAAAGAACTTGCCAAAATTCTGGGGAAAGTTGAATTTGAAGGGGAAAGAAAACATTTGCTCAGCCGCTTTAGAACTTTTTTATCATAAATCTGCATTGGTTGGGTCGCGCGGCCCGGTTGCTCCGGTCACAGTTCTAGATGTCACCACGCTTACATTGCTTTGTGTTAATGCAGTCGTAAGGTGTCTGCTGTAGGTCATTTTGGCAGTCCAATCGGCGTGCTAAGTAGGACGCTAAAATTGAGCCTTTTATTGGGATCATCTTAATTCAAAGTATTTATCAGGAGTACATCAATATGAATACATTAGCAACAATGCTACAGTCGAGAGGCGCTAATCTGTGCAGTGGAGTTTTTCTTGCTGTCGTCTGGGGATTCTTCGCTTATGCGCATATGCTGAGTTTTTTAAAAACGCATGAATGGTCGTTGTTGTTATTTTGTTTTTCTGAAACGCTGTGTGTGGCCTTCTACATTTTTCGGACCAAGCCCCAGACCATTTCAGTCAATCTTTTTGACTGGATAGTCGCAATTGGCGGAACTTTTTCGCCACTGTTCTTTCGGCCTGCATCGGAGGGGATACTTCCTTTAGCAAATATCATGATTATTGCCGGGGCGTTTTTTCAGATATTGAGCATAATTTCCCTTAATCGAAGTTTTGCACTTGTTGCTGCAAAGCGGGAAATCAAGACGGGCTGGATGTATCGTATAGTTCGTCATCCGCTCTACGCCAGCTATTGTTTGGTATTTTTAGGCTATGTGCTGACAAACACAACACTTCCGAATGTTCTTGTTTATATGATAGCGATGGTTTTTTTATGCATAAGAATATTTCGGGAAGAGAAGCATATAGCTCTTGATCCCCTTTATCGGGAATATATGCTTAAAGTGCATTACCGGCTTATCCCGTTCATATTTTAGGAACGGCCTGATCCCGGATTGATTTCACGGCGATCCACTCCTTGCTATATAAGCTTGGTCGCACAAAACCAAAACGCCAAAATAGATTAAGTTCATTTCCTCGACAAGAGCCGGAGCGTTTTTTACTAAATTATGAGTAAAATTACGTATCTGGCTGAGTTTTAGTTATTTGCTTGTTATAATGATTCCATTTTTGTAACAGCATTAATTCTGATCGAGAGACTTCATGATTCAAGGTAGTATCGTAGCTTTAGTAACACCGATGGATGAAAGCGGTGCAGTGGATAAGGAAAGCTTGAAAAGGCTGGTGGAATTTCACATAGCAGAGGGTACAGATGCCCTTGTCGCCGTCGGCACCACAGGCGAATCGGCGACACTGGATGAGCATGAGCATTGCGATGTTATTAAGTCTGTTGTCGAATATGTCGGCGGCAGAATACCGGTAATTGCTGGAACCGGTGCAAATTCGACTACAGAAGCGATTAACTTGACTCGTTTGGCTAAAGAAGCCGGAGCCGACGCCTGCCTGATCGTGACTCCTTATTACAATAAGCCTACTCAGGAAGGCTTATACCTGCATTACAAGGCTATTAGCGAAGCCGTCGATATTCCCCAGATCTTATACAATGTGCCGGGACGCACTGCTTGCGATATGCTGCCTGAAACTGTTGGTCGCTTGTCCCATCTCAAGAATATCGTCGGCGTTAAAGAAGCGACCGGCGACTTGTCCAGAGTTAAAACAATTCGTGATTTGACTGGTGATGATTTTGCAATCTATACCGGCGACGACGCGACCAGTCGCGAGTTCTGTCTGCTGGGCGGCAACGGCAGCATTACTGTAACGGGCAATGTCGCGCCAAAACTGGTGCATGAAATGATCATGCTGGCGATAACAGGCCATGATGAAACTTCTTTAGAGATTGATAAAAAATTAGCCGCGCTACACAAGAACCTGTTTATTCAGTCAAATCCGATTCCTGTAAAATGGGCGGTTGCCGAAATGGGTTTGATGGGTAAGGGCATACGTTTACCTTTGACCTGGCTAACCGAAGATTGCTTTGATGCGGTTCGTGACGCAATGCGTCAGGCTGAAGTTATTTAACACATATTTATGAAAACTAAAGCCAGGGCGCTTATTATTATTGTTGTTTTGGCCAATTTATCGGCCTGCACTTACATAAAGAATCTATTTCCGGATAAAGAAAAAGATTATCAGTTTACGACTGAAATTCCACCCTTGACGATTCCGCCTGATCTCGGAGGCGGTTCAATCACAAATGCTCCCGCCGCTCCTGTTGCTGAAGCGGCGGATGCTGCCCCCACCGATCCGTCGCCTGAGCCCGCTCCGACTGTAGAGCGGAAATTAATTCCGGTTGAACTGGTTAACGCTGATCAGGGAACAAAGCGATTACGTATTGGCGCCCCTCCCGTAACTGCATGGCGCATGGTTGGCAAAGCATTAAGCAGAAACTTTATTGAAGTGACTAATCGCAATCAGGAAGAAGGGCTGTTTCACGTCCTCTATGACCCGAACAGCAAGGAAGTGGAAGACGGGTCTGTTTGGGACGAGGTTGTTTTTTTCGTCAAAGGATTTGAAACTAATGAACAAGAGTATGTTCTCAAATTGGTAGAAAACGACATCCAGCAGACCGATGTTGTTATCATGGACAACGAACAAAAACCGGTAGCTGACGAGGGCAGCTTAAGTTTGTTGACGCTTTTGCACAACACTATTAAGGCTGATTTGGCTAAGTAATACATGAGGAGCGAACTGCATGTTAAAAGGCTGAAAAGCCTGTACGTGCATTTCGCTCCTTGCACACTGTACCTTTTATATCTTTTTTCACATGTTAAAAATCTCTGGAACTTCCGCGCTTTCTGTCTTTCGCATTAACAAACTGCTGGCTGAACTTCAAGCCATAGAACCCGCTATCAAGGCTGTCTCGACACGGTTTATTCACTTTGTGGATATTGACACTAACCTGGATGATAACCAAGCCGGGATTTTAAAGCAGTTACTGGCTTACGGTTCCGCTCTAGCGGATGCCGATATTCAAGGGCCACGTCTGCTGGTTGTGCCGCGCTCAGGCACGATTTCGCCTTGGTCCAGCAAGGCCACCGAAATTGCCCAACGTTGTGGGTTGTTAGAAGTTAAGCGTATCGAACGAGGTATTGAGTACACGCTGGATGTCAATCAGCCGTTACCGGCTTCCGTAAAAGCGTTATTGCATGACCGGATGACTCAAACCGTTGTGGACGGCGATAGCGAGCCGGATCTGTTCGCTCATCATCAGCCTAAGCCGTTGCAGAGTGTCGCCATAATAGAACAGGGTCGTGACGCCTTGGTTGGCGCCAATACCGACCTGGGTTTGGCTTTGTCCGATGATGAAATCGATTATCTGACCGAGAGCTTTCAAACCTTGGGCAGAAACCCGACCGATGTTGAATTAATGATGTTTGCCCAGGCCAATTCCGAGCATTGTCGGCACAAGATTTTTAATGCCGACTGGACGATAGACGGGGTAGAGCAGGCGCAAACCTTGTTCAAGATGATCCGTAATACCGCAGCAAAAAGCCCGGAGGGCATTTTGACGGCTTACAGCGATAATGCCTCGGTCATGGCCGGTTCAACCGAGCAGGTTTTTATACGCAATGCGCAGACCGGCGAATACGGCTATGTCAAAGAAGACGCGCATTTGCTGATGAAAGTCGAAACCCATAATCATCCTACCGCTATTTCACCTTATCCGGGTGCGGCTACCGGTTCCGGCGGCGAAATCCGCGATGAAGGCGCGACCGGCCGCGGCTCTTCGCCCAAAGCCGGTTTAACCGGATTTTCTGTGTCCCATTTAAAAATTCCTGGTTTCCCCCAGCCTTGGGAAGCGGATAACGGCAAGCCCGAACGTATCGCTTCGGCATTGACCATCATGCTGGAAGGCCCACTCGGCGGCGCGGCTTTTAATAACGAATTCGGCAGACCCAACCTGACCGGTTATTTCCGCAGCTTTGAGCAAGCGGTTCCGGGCAAGGACAATGAGTTTAGGGGCTATCACAAACCGATCATGATCGCAGGCGGCTTGGGTAACATCCGGCCTATGCTGGTGAAGAAAAACGCGATACCGGCCGGCTCGTTGATCATCATCCTGGGTGGTCCTGCGATGTTGATTGGCCTTGGCGGCGGCGCGGCTTCATCGCAAGCGTCCGGCGCGGGTTCGGAAGATTTGGATTTCGCCTCGGTGCAACGGGAAAACCCCGAAATGGAACGCCGTTGCCAGGAAGTGATCAATCATTGTAATTCGATGGGTAGCGATACGCCGATTGTGTCCATTCATGACATTGGCGCGGGCGGTTTATCCAACGCGGTGCCGGAAATTATCCATGACTGCGAGCGCGGCGGCCGTTTCGAATTGCGTAATGTGCAGAATGCCGATATAGGCATGTCGCCGATGCAGATTTGGTGCAATGAAGCGCAGGAACGTTATGTGGTTGCGATTAAACCCGAATCGCTGGAGTTATTTACCGCCTTTTGCGAACGCGAGCATTGCTTGTTTGCGGTCATCGGCGAGGCGACTGAAGAAGAGCATTTATTGCTGAACGACGAGTTGCTCGGCGACAAGCCGGTCGATATTCCGATGTCAGTGTTGTTCGGTAAATCGCCCAAGCTGCACCGTAATGTCGAGCATGTTCCAGCCAATACTCAAGCGCTGGATGTTAGCGGCATCACGCTGAATGAAGCGATTAAGCGCGTTCTGGCATTCCCGGCTGTCGCCGATAAAAGCTTTTTGATCCATATCGGCGACCGCTCGGTCACCGGTTTGGTTGCCCGCGATCAAATGGTCGGACCTTGGCAAGTGCCGGTGGCCGATGTTGCGGTTACCGCAGTCGGCTTTCATTCCGTGACCGGCGAAGCGATGGCAATGGGTGAGCGTTCGCCGATTGCGGTTATCGACGCACCGGCATCAGGCCGTATGGCGATAGGCGAGGCCATCACCAATATTGCCGCTGCCAGCATTGATTCATTGAAAAAAATCAAACTATCCGCCAACTGGATGGCCGCAGCCGGCTATCAGGGCGAAGATGCGGCATTATTCGATACCGTCAAAGCGGTAGGTATGGAATTGTGTCCTGCGCTGGGTATCGCGATACCGGTGGGCAAGGATTCCTTGTCGATGAAAACGGTCTGGAAGGATGAAACCGCCGATTCAGAAAAAACCATGACCGCACCATTGTCGCTGGTGATTACCGCGTTTGCGCCGGTTGCCGATATTGGCCTTACCTTGACTCCGCAATTGCGTTGCGTACCCGATGAAGACAGTGCTTTGATACTGATTGACCTGGGGGCCGGAAAAAATCGTCTGGGCGGCTCAGTGCTAGCGCAAGTTTACAACCAGATCGGCAATGAATGTCCCGATCTGGACGATGCAAGCCTGTTGAAAGCTTTCTTCGATACAATACAAACACTCAACGTACAGAATAAACTGCTCAGCTATCATGACCGTTCCGATGGCGGCTTGCTGGCTACGGTTGCGGAAATGATGTTCGCTGGCAGGTTGGGCGTGACCCTGGCGCTCGATAGTCTGGGCGAAGATGTGCTGGCTTCATTGTTTAATGAAGAATTGGGTGCCGTTTTACAAGTACGGCAGAGCGATTGCAAGGATGTCGAGGAGCTATTGAAGCACTCGGGACTGATCGATTGCACGTATGTGATCGGCAAAGTCAATACCGGCGAGCAGCAACTGAATATTCGCCATAGGGGCGAAATGATATATTCTGCCGGCCGGGCTGAACTGCAAAGCATCTGGTCTGAACTCAGCTATAAAATGCAGGCTTTGCGCGATAACCCGGAATGTGCGCAGCAACAGTTTGAGCGCATCGCCGATGATGCCGATCCCGGTTTGAATGTCGCATTGACTTTTGATGTCGGCAAAAACGTGACTGCGCGGTTTAAACATGCAGCTAGGCCTAAAGTCGCAATATTGCGGGAGCAGGGCGTTAACGGCCATGTAGAAATGGCGGCGGCATTTGACCGCGCCGGATTTACCAGCATTGACGTGCACATGAGCGACATTATTCATGGCCGGGTGAGTTTGGCCGATTTCACCGGCTTGGTGGCTTGCGGCGGTTTTTCTTATGGCGACGTCCTGGGCGCAGGCGGCGGTTGGGCAAAATCGATCCTGTTCAACCCGCGCTGCCGTGATGAATTCGCTGCATTTTTCCAGCGCCCGGATACCTTCGGTTTAGGCGTTTGTAACGGCTGCCAGATGATGTCGGGATTAAAAGACATTATTCCCGGCGCTGAGCATTGGCCGCGCTTTATGCGCAACAACTCGGAGCAATTCGAAGCGCGCGTGGCATTGGTTGAAGTGCAAAAATCGCCGTCCATCCTGTTTGCCGGGATGGAAGGTTCAAGGATGCCGGTAGCTATTGCGCATGGCGAAGGGCGCGCAGAATTTGCCGTAGATCCTGCGGTTGCGCTTGAAGCAGGCGCAGTTGCTTTGTGCTATGTCGATAACTATGGGGAATTGACTACGGAATTTCCTGCCAATCCTAATGGTTCGCCGTTCGGTATAACCGGCCTGACCACTACGGATGGGCGATTTACTATTATGATGCCGCACCCGGAGCGCTGCTTCAGAGCCCTGCAAAATTCATGGCATCCGGATGATTGGGGTGAATATGGCGCGTGGATGCGTATGTTCAGAAATGCCAGGGTTTGGGTAGGTTAGGGACTTGTCAGCATCAGCCAGGAGCACAGCAGAATGATCCGCTCATGCCTGTGTAAAGTCTAAGAAGTGTAATCAAATCCTAGCAATAAAAAGTTTAGAGGTTGTAGATTATGGGTGAGGTCGGCATGGCGACAAATAACAATCGGAGAGTTTTTTTTCGAATTTATGACGAAGTTAATCTGTCTTATACGAAAATAGATGAAAAACTGGCAGCCGAACCGAACCCTACCTTTACTAACTTTTCATTGGCTTCAGATACTGAAAGGCCGGCACAGGATTCAGAACGGCTATTGCCCAGCCCGAAGAAAATACTGCCGGGTTTCAGGACACTAGACTCGGAACTCAATGAACATGCCACGCTCAACGTTAATATCAGCGCAAGCGGTATAGCTTTTAGTTGTGAAGAAGCGCTTCAAGAAGGCGATTACCTGCTGATCAAGATACTGCTGCTGTCCAGCATGGCAGCCATCATGGCTTGCTGTAAGGTAGTTTACTGCAAGAGCAGCAACCCGTACGAAAGTCAGTATCCTTATCTGGTTGGCGCCCATTTTACCGATATGCAAGACGCAGACCGGGAGATGTTAACTTCGTATGTAGAAAAAAAACGGTTGCGACAAAACCGGGGCAGAGGATTGATCTTGGCGGCTGCCGTTACAGTCATCTTAGCGCCGGATGTTGTATTTGGCTTGTTGTTTGAAGTGTTTCATTTCTTGTTCGAGCATTTGCTCGAGCTCTGCCATCTTACGTTTGAGTTTATCGAATCCGCTCTCGATCACCTCGTCGAACATCTTTTTCATACCAATCTGAAGCAAACTCAAGTAATTGTTTTTTATATTCTTTTGTCTGTCGCTCTCTATGCAAGCTATTCTATAGGAAAAAGATTGCCGTTTTTGTATAAGCGCTGTAAAAACAGCCTGATTGTCTACGTGTCGCGGAAGAAATCAAGCCTGCTTTATTACTGGCATGAGCAGTCTTTAGTCAATAAAGTCAAACTGGCTTTAATCGGTGCGACAGTCATTACTGGTTATATTCTTTTTGGTATGTAGTGGGCAAAAACAGCGCTAAAGGTTGAATTGAAAGTTATTCAATTGCTCTTGATATGCTTGAGCGTGGCATGTACTTTGGGTTTAGGGAGTCTAACGAGGAGCTTTTGGAGATTGCCTGGTTAAGGTAAGGGGATTTAGCCTGAAACTAAATCCCCGGTATTGCTTGTCTAGTTGCTCAAACGTTTCTGGCAGAGTTGGATTATTATCTGCCGTATCCCCCGCTCATTCCATTACCCAGAAAGGAACCGGCGGCGGCACCCAAACCGGTAGCCAGAGGATCGCCGCTACCTAGTTCATAGCCAAAAACACTGCCTATCACGCCTCCAGCCAATCCTTGGTGTGAGCGTGGATCAGGTGAATACTGTGCCTGCCGCTGATAATAATTAACTTGGGGTTGTGGGTAATAATTAATTTGCGGCGCTGGGTAATAGTTGACCTGTGGTTGCGGGTAATAGTCGTGGTGATGGTGACCATGATGATGACCATGACCGTGATGATGCCCCCAACCGTGACCGTGATCACGATCAGCGTAAGATGTGGGTGAGAACAGCATCGCAACGGCAGCTAATTGAATCAAAAAAAGATACTTTTTCATGTGATTTTCTCTCTAAATTATTTGGTTTGTTGTTAAGTTAACAAAATCAAGCTAATAGATACGTCATTTAAATCAAATCGAGTTAGCGTCTTCCAGCGACTCCGTTGCCGACATAAGAGCCGGCGGCAGCGCCCAATCCGGTAGCAATGGGATCGCCGTTTCCTAATTCGTAGCCTAATACGCTACCTACCACGCCCCCAGCCAAACCTTGGTGCGAGCGTGGATCCTGATGGTTTGAATACCGGTGCGGCTCCGGATAATACCTCGCCTCATCGGAATGATGATGTTTGTGATGCCCTCTGGCATGACCATGACCGCGGCCTTCCCCCCCAGACGCGTAGGATATAGACGAGTGAATGACTGCCAATACAAACAGTGGACTTAAAAAAAACGATTTTTTCATGGGTTTCTTCCTTAAATAATTGGTTTGTTTACTTCTATGTTGGCCCGGCAAGGCAAGTTGTCCAGTCATTAACTTTGGAATCATATTATTCGCGTTAACCTTAATGGCCGCTTAACAAAATATAACCGTTTTATAGGCGTTAAAGCCTGTTTTAGAATCACAATGCCGCCTGTTACGCGCACCAATTAATTGCCGGAATAATTCTGCTGTGTCGCTTATAATATTAGCGTATTTGAACCAGTATTTACCCAATCTTAATGGCATTTTAATAAATGGAACAGTTTATCCCCGGCCAACGCTGGATTAGTAACACCGAGTCTGAACTCGGCTTAGGTCTTATTCTTGATGTGGCGCACAAGAGGGTCACCGTGCTTTTTTTGGCGTGCGACGAGAAGCGCATGTATGCGCAAGATAATGCGCCGTTAACGCGCGTCCGGTTTTCGGTAGGCGACGTTATCGAGTCGATTGATGAATATAAAGTGACCGTTACCGGTTTAACCGAGAAAGACGGCTTGATAACTTATATAGGCAGAGACGAGGATGATCAGGAAGTCCAAGTGGATGAGGTGGAGCTGAATCATCATATTCAATTTAACAAGCCTCAAGATCGGTTGTTTATCGGGCAGGTTGACCCTTCCGCCTGGTTTTTACTGCGCTATGAAACTTGGCGCAGATTGCAGCAGCATCAGCAGTCGCCGGTTAAGGGTTTGCTGGGCGGTCGCGCTTCGCTTATTCCGCATCAGCTGTTTATTGCGCATGAATCGGCTAACCGGTCTGCACCGCGAATCATGCTGGCTGATGAGGTCGGCTTGGGTAAAACCATCGAAGCCGGTTTGGTTTTGCACCATCGGCTGATTAACGGCTTGAGCAACCGGGTCTTGATTATCGTGCCGGAAACACTGTTGCATCAATGGCTGGTAGAAATGCTCCGGCGCTTCAATCTGCGATTCAGTATTTTTGACGAAGCACGTTGTCTCGATACTTATGCCGAAGACGACATGCTCGCAGAGGGAGTCGAAGATGATGCAAATGCCGATAATCCGTTCCTGACCGAGCAATTGGTTCTATGCAGCCAGGACTTTTTTTCTAAATATCCACGCCGCCAACAACAGGCCATTGAGGCAGGTTGGGATATGGTGATTGTTGACGAAGCGCACCATCTGGAATGGAGCGAACAAGCGCCTAGCTCTGACTACCTGTTTGTGGAGCAACTCGGGCGGATTTCCCCTAGTCTGATATTGCTGACGGCGACTCCTGAGCAATTGGGCAAGGAAAGCCATTTCGCACGATTAAGATTGCTCGATCCCGACCGGTTTTACAGCTTTTCAGCGTTTGTCAAAGAAGAACGATTATTTGAGCCGGTGGCAAATGCGGCCAAATTGCTGCTTGCGGACAAGGCGCTGGATGAACAGGCGCAGCAACATTTAACCGCGCTGCTGAAAGATGACAACGTCGACGGCCTGCTGAAGAATCTTATCGCCAGGGATGGTGTGTATGCCGCAGACCTGCCGGGAGCAGGTGCGGCGAACGACCCTGAAAAATCGGCGGCGGCACGTGATGCGCTGATTACGGTGCTGCTGGATCATCACGGCACCGGGCGGATTTTATTCAGGAATTCGCGGCAGACTGTGCAGGGCTTTCCCGAGCGGGAACGTTACGGCTATGCGTTGGCAGGTCAGCCCAATACCGATGATTGGCAACAAGATCCGCGTTTTCTATGGCTGGTGAATAAGGTCAAGCAACTGGCTGGCGATAAAGCCCTGGTGATCTGCAAACAGGCACAAACAGCGATTGACTTAGAGCAAGCCTTGAAAAACCGTGCGGGCATTGCCTCAGCCGTTTTTCATGAAGGCATGAGCATTATCGAACGTGACCGGGCGGCGGCTTATTTTGCCGACCCTGAAAGTGCGGCGCGGTTATTGATTTGTTCCGAGATCGGCAGCGAAGGCAGGAATTTTCAGTTTGTACACCATTTAATACTGCTGGATTTGCCGAATAACCCCGATTTATTGCAGCAACGCATAGGGCGTCTTGACCGTATCGGGCAGAAACATGTGATTCAGATTCATGTGCCTTACCTGGAGCATACCGAGTGTGAGGTGTTGTACCGCTGGTATGATGAAGGCCTGAATGCGTTTGCCAGTAACAGTTCATCCGCCCAGCGGGTTGCGGATATAGTGCACGATGAGCTGGCGGCTGTTTTGGAGAGTAAAAACCCAGCCGATATTGATGTTCTTATCGCCAAGACCCGGGCGCTCAGCACTGAACTTGAAGCGGAAATGCATAACGGCCGCGATCAATTGCTGGAGTTGAATTCCTGCCGCAAGGAACTGGCCGATGAGCTGATTGCCCAGTTGAATACCTACGAGAAAGAAGGCGTGCTATGGCCCTATATGGAAGATGTCTTTGAATGCTACGGCGTAGATACCGAGTTTCATTCGCCGGATTGCTTTATTGTCCGTCCCAGCGACCATTTGCGCGTTTCGCATTTTCCCGGCTTGACCGAAGACGGCTTGACTTTCACCGTCAACCGGCAGATTGCCCTGGCGCGGGAAGACATGCAGTTTATGACTTGGGAGCATCCGGTGGTTACCGCATCAATGGATATGGTGCTGTCCAGTGAAACCGGCAACGCCGCGATCAGCGTGATCAAGCATAATGACCTTAAAGCCGGACAGTTTCTGCTGGAGTGTTTGTTCATTGTCGAGTGCAGCGCACCTGCCGAATTACAAATCGGAAGATTCTTGCCTCATACGCCGATCCGGGTGCTGATCGACCAAAACCAAAAGGATTTAAGTGCGGATATCGACCACCGCGATCTGGTTGAAGCCGGCATTAAGTTCGACAAACACAAAATTATTGCTTTTTTAACCAGCCAGCGGCCGCACTTGATCAACATTTTGGGCGTGGCGGAGCAAAAAGCCAAAGCCGAAATGCAGCAGCTAGTCGATCAGGCGACCCAAACCATGTTGGAATCGTTAAGCAATGAAATTAAGCGCTTGGTCAGGCTGAAAAAAGTGAATCCGACCATCAGGACCGAAGAAATCGAACAGTTAAAGGACATGACCATGCTGGCGCATGAAAATATTCAGGCTGCGCAGTTAAGACTGGATGCGGTGAGATTTTTGATTACCAGTTGATATCTCTCTCTGCCCACGAAAGCCAAAAGTAGGCGCCTCTACGACTGCAAGGATGCAGGAGGTAGAGCAACGCAGGAGCAGTTGCCGAGGCGCAGCTTCCGCTCCTTGCTCACGCTAAATACCTACATAATCCACAGGGATGTGGTGAATGCAGATATTGCAGGAGCAAATATCTGTCCATGTAGGCAACGCAGGAGCAGTTGCCGAGGCGACACGAAAAGCACGAAAAATGAATAAAGTGTGGGTATAACAAAGAGTTTTCCGGAGGTAAGGCGGGCGCTATGTTGGTGTAACTTCCCTAGCAACAGTCAAACGGAATACGTTATTAAAACATTTTCGTGCCTTTCGTGCTTTTTCGTGAACAAAATTTCATTTCAGTTACCAGATGATGTTGAATACTGATCTTTACGTATATTAAATCCCAATCTACCCAATAAATTATGATAAACATCGGCAAAATAAATAAGCTGAACGTAGTTAAACAACAAGGCGCTGACGTTTACCTCAGTGACGGCAGTTCGGGAAAAAAAGTGCTGCTGGCGGACAGAAAATTGCCGGCAAACTGCCAGGTCGGCGATACTCTGGATGTCTTTGTTTACGTGGATTCGGAAGGACACTTGGCCGCTACCACTAAAAAGCCGTTAGCCGAAGTGGGAGATATAGCATGGCTGAAAGTCGTGTCGCTGAATTATGTGGGGGCGTTTCTGGACTGGGGATTACCCAAAGATTTACTGGTTCCGTTCAGTGAACAATACCATGAGATGGAAGTAGGGCGGTCTTATCTGGTCAAGGTTTTTCTCGATGAGCAGAGCCGCATTGCGGCAACCACCAAGATTGATAAATTGCTCAGCGATGAATCGGTCGACTTCGAAGTCGGCCAAAAAGTGTCGTTGATCATCGCCGATAGAACCGATTTGGGCATTAAAGCCATCATCAATAATAGCCATTGGGGCATGCTGTACGAAAACGAGCTATTCCGGCCTGTTAAAAAAGGCCAAAAGATGGAGGGTTACATTAAGCAGATACGGGAAGATCATAAAATTGATCTCAGTCTGCATCAGCCTGGATACGGCAAAGTGGTATCGCTGACCGATAGCATTATAGCCAAGCTGAAAGCCAATAATGGGGTATTGATGCTTAGCGACAAAAGCCCGCCAGAAGCCATTTATGCCGCGTTTGGGGTAAGCAAGAAAGTATTTAAGCAAGCTATCGGGGCATTATATAAGCAACAATTAATCACCATTGATAAAAACGGGATCAAGCTTGTTGATTGATCGGCGGGCACAATACCTTATATAAATGAAAGTTGTATGGCTAAATTTAAAACCCATTATGACAACTTAAATGTGTCGCGCAATGCGCCGACAAGCGTTATCAAGGCTGCCTATAAGGCGCTCTGCCAAAATTATCATCCCGATAAATATATAGGTGGGCATGATGAAGCGCTACGGATAATGAAAATCATCAATGGCTCTTACGCGGTTTTATCGGATCCCGACAAAAGAGCCGAGCATGATCGATGGATAAACAAACAAGAAAGAGATCATGCGACCGATAAAGCGCAACGGATAATGTCGATTATCTCTAAAGCTTATGTTGAGCCGCCGGTAACGTCCCCTCAGAATGTTCCTGCCAGCTATCTGACGCCTATTGGCAAATTTTGGACAAACATCCGTTCCGGCGTCAATCAGGTACGACTCATCAGTATCCCAAGCTCAAAAAAATTAAATTTGATGCTTGGAGCCATAGGTTTTGTCGTCATTGTATTTGCGGCAACGACTCTTTACGGGCCTGGCTTAATAACAAAGACAGTAGCGACGGCACCAGTTAATCAGGATATTGAGCGCCTATTAAAAAAAGCCAAGCAATTAGCCAGGCAAGGCCGGACTGCAAAAGCATTACCGCTTTATTTGCAGTTGGCGGAGCAGGGGAATGCGGAAGCGCAGTTTCAGTTAGGTTTGATATACGCTAATCAACAAGGCGTAACAAAAGACGATAAACAGGCCGCTGACTGGTTAGCCAGGGCGGCCGAGCAGGGGCATAGGGAAGCGCAAACCAAATTGGGCTTTATGTATGCGACTGGAAAAGGCGTGGCGCAGAATTATCATTCGGCCATTTATTGGTGTTACAAAGCCGCTGAGCAGGGCGATGCTGTGGCGCAGTTTAATCTGGGATTGATGTATGCAAAAGGACAAGGCATGGCACAGGATAATAACTTGGCCGTTTCCTGGTACAGCAAGGCGGCTGAACAGGGCGACGCACATGCTCAATACAATCTGGGCGATATGTATGCAAACGGCGTGGGCGTGGCAAAGGATAGCAAACAGGCTGCTGTTTTGTATCGTAAAGCAGCAAAGCAGGGGTTGACGGAGGCTGTCGCCGCTTTAAAATTGTTGGAGCAATAAAGTTCCTGTGGCTTGCAGGGATCATTTCTGAGGCTGTGTAGGGCTTCAATTACGGCCTGAAGGTTTGCTTCATTTCCGGCATCGGGATACTAATGTGATAGCCTTGGGCAAAATTAATGCCCATGTCCTTGAGCGCCTCCCAAATTTCCTGGTTTTCGACAAACTCGGCAACAGTGAGAATGTCTATGTCCTGGCATAATCGGGACAGGTTACGAACCAAGGCATAATCTACTTTAGAAGTCAGAATGTTACGTACAAATGCGCCGTCAATTTTGACATACTCGAAACGCAATTCACGCAAATAATGAAATGAGTTATACCCTGTGCCAAAATCGTCCAAGGCAAAAGCAAAGCCTTTGCGGCGCAAATTGGCGAGAAATCGGCGCATATTGGTCATGTCGCCAATTGCATCGCGTTCCAGTAATTCAAAAACAATGCTTTCGGGAGGAAGTTCCAGCTTTTGGCACAGTTCTTCGGCATAGCCTAAAATGCCACGGCCCTGAATCTCCTGCACCGATAAGTTGATGAATATTTTCGCATTGGCTTCCGGGCGGTTGGTATCCATGCAGGCGCGCTTAGCCGCAAAAGAGTTGTTGATCATAGCGAGGTCGAGTTCACGCGCCATGCCGTATTTGTCGATGGTTTCGATAAACATGGCTGCCGAGGTCGTTTCTTCTCCCGTTGGGGATTTAAGCCGGGCCAGCGTTTCAAAGGCATATAGCTCGCCGGATTGGCAGTCAACAATCGATTGGTAATAGGGAACAATACGCCTTTCCTTTAAGGCTTCGCGCAGGTTTTCCGCATTATCGCGCGTCTCGCGAATGCTGATACGTGTTGCCTTTGCGTCAAAGGTACAGACGCTATCTTTACCCATGTCTTTGGCTTTGTACATGGCGGCATCGACACCTTCCAGCAAGGTATCTATGTTTTTTCCATCGACAGGGTAGCTGCTCACGCCTATGGAGACAGTCAAATGAAAGCGGCTGCCTTGCGCGGATGTGATAGCCATTTCCCGTAGTGCGCGGCTTACGTTTTCCGCGACAACCCGGGCGCCTTCGGGACCGGTTTCAGTCAGGATAATGGCAAACTCATCGCCGCCAATACGGGCGCACAAATCGCCTTTTCGGGTATGTTCAAGCAGGGCACTGGCGATTGCACACAATGCTGTATCGCCGGTAGGGTGGCCGTAGGAGTCGTTGATGTCCTTAAAATTGTCGAGGTCAAGCATCAGTACACTAAACTCATGCTTATGCCGCTCGGAACGACCAATTTCATAGCTTAGAATATCGTTAAACTGGCGACGGTTATGCAGTCCGGTAAGGGGGTCATGCACAGCGTAGTACTCAAGCTCCAGTAAGGTGCGCGACAATACTTTGCTGGAACCCACCACCATGACCATGACGGCGAGTATTGAGCGGATGACGCTTTCTTCCTGCGCTGATAAGTTATTTTCAGCAGCGTAAGCGACGCCCAATAAACCGGCCAAATTGGGCGCATGATCAGGTACAGGCACGCTGATCATACGAATATTGTGATCTGATTTGATATCAGCTCCGCACTGGATATTAAATTCTTCAATATCCACCGCCGCTTCCGGAGGGGAGCCAATGCTTTGAAGCATCTGTTGGCTCAGTAAACCGCGCGCTCGTGCGCGCGCCTCTTCCGAACACTGGCCCAGATAATACAAATACAAAGACAAGCCATTTTCTTCCGCAAAAGCGATATAAAAAAAGTTAAACGGGAAGATGGCATAAAAATCCGATAGGATTTCTTGCACAAACTCTTTCCATTGCGAAATGTGTTCGTGCGACAAGATAATACGTTCCAACACCCGGCTTTGCCGCTCCAGCAAGTCTTTTTCAATCAAAACAGAAGACAGCTCCAGCAAGGTTTGATTAAACTCGATCAGCAGGTGTTGGATATGCTGATCGCTGGATGCCCATTGCTCACTGCATTGTTGGAATAATAAGTCCAGACTTTGATCCAGCCGGGAACAGGTATCCAGGATCTGTGAAATCGTAGGGATCATGGCAATCATCGCGGCGGAATTGTCGGTAGCCATTGTGGCCATAGCCGCCAGTAGTTTACTGACAATCTCTTGATGGACGTTGTGGTTAAGGTCCGACAAGCTCATTGCGTAGCGTTGCGTATGTGATTGATTCTCTAAGATCTCGGCAATCTGCCTGATAGCCCTGAAACGTAATGCCTCCAGATGGCTGGGTTCGGCAACTGCGGCTAATGTTGATGCTCTTGATCGCTGTTCCAGAAGCGATTCTACTTCCTTCATTCTTGGGAGAATTTCCCCCGCATCCTTGCAACTATGCGAGAAATTATTCATGCTTAATCCCCTAACGAGAAGCGTCCGCCGGATTGCATTAAATCAATGCCGCACTGCAAGTCTTTGAGCCAGTTTAGAAAATCTTGCACTGCGGCGCCCCGGTAAATTGGCCCATGCTGAGGGGCAATCATGGCAATATCCAAGCCGGCAATGGTATCTAGCCAGCATCGTATCGCCTTGTTAGAGCACATATAACGGCGGTGAAATCCTTTGATGTAAGGGATGTGGCTGGCAAAATCGTCTACAAATGCATCGTTTTTATCCATGGGTAACATTGCTGCGCCGATGTCGCCGGTAAACAGGATTTTGGAAATCGGGTCATAGACATTAATCTGACCTTCGGAATGCAAGAAATGTGCGGGTACTACTTTTAATCTAAAGCCGGGGGAAGGCTCGTAATCCATGCCTTCGTTGGGCACTCCAACAAATCGCGCCATGTCCTTTAAGCCGTAGTGGGGCAAAAAGCGTATCCAGATGCTGGAAACATAGACTGGCGAGTGGCACAGCTCCAGCCAGGTTGATAGGCCGCCGACTATATCAGGGTCTTGGTGAGACAGAAAAATAGCTTTAATTTGCTCCGGTACGACGTAACGCAACATTTCCGTCAATACCTGGGGCATCACCCCAAATCCTCCCGGATCAAGCAACACCCCGTCATTAAAATGGGTAATCAAATACTGGTTGGAGCGTACCCCGTCTTCTTCGCCTGGTTCACTCTCGTTCAGTAAAATAAAGCGGTGGTCAGCGGATTCAAATAATTTAATGTTGCGCATATTTTCCCTAATATCCTGCTAGGTTGTAATTTTTATATTTTCCCTAGTTTACTTCAGGTTATTAAAAAAAGTATAGCGATAGTCTTTTTTAATAAAGGAAGTTAGGGAAGTATATATTGCAGGCGCAACCTTATGATGGGAACTAGCCGCCATAAAACAGTCGGTTAGTGACAATAATGCATCGGGTTCTTTATCGGCGCATCATTGTTATTGCCCCTGCATTTTTTGCGGGGATATGAGAATGCAGATTTTGCACGGAGCAAAATCTGCCCTTGTAAGTCGTAAAGCGTTTATTATCGGGCATTTTGGATGCATTTCCAGAAGCGGTTCTAACTTTCATCCATAAATTTGGCTCTCCTGTTTCCGTGCAGTCGTTGGCAGTAAGCTCCTGTATAGCTCTTTATCCCCATCCTTGGGACATGCTTCCTCTGTTACTCTAGTGGCTTGCCGGTATTATTATCGCGGGCCAGAAGCGGCAGCGCGAGAACAGCCAGACACATTAGCCACATTATCAGCTGATAATTGGTCAATGAGAAAATAAAAGCGACGCCCATTCTCTCGCTGATGGTGGGGTACGCAAGGATAAAATCGCGGCTTATTATGAAAGCTTTCGCTTCCCAGATGACAAGGGTCATGCCTACCGCCAGCAGCGCATAGCCTACTATCTTATCGTGATCGGCCTTGCTATTTTTGTGTCCAGCTAAACGGTTAATCTCAAAGGCTTTTAACGACCACGGCGGCTCGGCCATATAACTGAAGGCTGCTAAGCCGAACATGCCGACAACCGGGATATAAACGGCTACTGTAGGGAAGCTGATATAGCGCCCATCCAGCGCCAGGCCGAAAGTTTTATAAATGGCATATCCGGCAAAGAATATATACAGCGTATATATCCATGCGCCGAATTTCAGGTTGGCTTCGTTGTTGGCTAACAGGCCATGTCCGCGGTGCAATATCAAGCAGGCCAGGATGGCGTTCAATCCCACGGTTATTACCGTCTGTAAACGTTGCCAGTCGCTATAGCTGGTATACCACAGGCTCTCTGCCATATTGACCAGCAACAAGCTAAGCAATTGCGTGAATAATAAAAACAACGCAATACGCGACGCGGATAATGATTGCAACGACTTCCAGTAGTAAGCAACGATGACTAGAAAAAGCGCCGTTGATGCTATAACCCCTTTAAGCCAATCGGGATTTTCATAGACCGGACCGGTTAAAGGAAACACTTCTTTACGATCAACCGAATAAAGTCCCCAGTTTGCCCCAACCACGCCTTCAAGCTCGCTTTTCCATGATTGGTTAAAGGCTTCGACAATGTTGTAATCGAAGCCGTTTTTATTGGCGACTTCAATCAATGCGCGAATGAATTTCGCTTCATTTACCACGCTAGGCACCGACCAGCCGCGTTGACGACCTTCGCCCGGCCAACCGGACTCGCCGATCAGTATGGGTTTGCCGGGAGAAATCGTATCGGCTTCTTGCTGAACCTGCTTGAAAATGCGTTCGATATGCGCCGGAGCCTGATCTACAGTGATAGGCTCATCTTCCCAGTAGGGCAGGATATGGATAGTAATGAAGTCCACTTCCTTGATTAACTCGGGATACTTCATGTACATGGACCACACATCGGCATAAGAAACCGGCTGTTTGACCGAGCGTTTGACTTCCCGTATGTATTCAATCAATTTCTTGGAATCCAGGTCGCCGCGCAGCAGCACTTCGTTGCCGACGATAACCCGTTTGACCACATCGGGGTTTGCGTTGGCGGAACGGATGAGTTCGGCGACTTCCGCTTTATTGTCTTCTTTTATAGCGCCCAGCCAAGCGCCTTGAATCATTTTCAAGCCGTGCTTTTTGGCTAAGGAAGGAATGATAGGCATGCTGCCTTCCGCACTGGCATAAGTGCGGATACTATGGGTTTTTTCACCCATCAGACGCAAGTCGTCATCAATTTGTTCTGGAGTGGGGAATTTTTCATCCAAAGGCCCTTGGCCTTCGTGGAACGGAGCGAATGAAAGACTGTTGAGTTTTCCTGAGGGAACGTCCGGTCCTACATCTTGAGGTAAGTTGATTGACCAGCCCAACAAACCATTAAGCAACACAACCAATACTGCGAATGAAGCAATTTTCATAAATAAATCAATAGCACAAGAATTTTAAAAAAGGCGTAATGAAATGCGCCAAGTAAATCATTGTTACATTGTCTCATAATTGCCGTGCTAATAATATGGACAGCCCCTGAGGAGAGCTGGGCAAAACTGAATTTTTACGACTTAGTATACGCAAATCATCTGCATTCAGCTAAAATGCGCATCTTTTTGCTTATGTAATGTTATGGCTAAAAATATCCGTATTGAAAGATGGAGCGGTCCCGCTCTGGAACAATTTATTCCTGAACTCGCCCGGCTTAGAATAGAAGTGTTTCGCGATTTCCCGTACCTATATGACGGAAATATCGAGTATGAAAAAAAATATCTACAGACTTATATCAATTGCCCCGAAAGCGTCATTGTTATCGCGTTCGACGGCGATAAAGTGGTCGGGGCATCAACAGCGATTCCGATGAAATATGAAACCGATGAGTTGAAAAAGCCGTTTCTTGACCATGGCTATAATCTCGACGAGGTTTTTTATTGCAGCGAATCGGTGCTGGACAAGAACTATCGCGGCCTGGGTATCGGCGTCCGGTTTTTTGAGGAGAGGGAAGCTCATGCGCAAGATTTGGGCGGCTTCAAGTATATTTGCTTTTGTTGTGTGGAGCGACCTGCGGATCATCCCAGACGGCCAGCCGATTATGTGCCATTGGATCAATTCTGGACCAAACGCGGTTACGTCAAGCATCCCGAACTTAACACAACCTATATCTGGAAAGATCTGGATGATGTGGATGAAACGCCTAAGCCTATGACTTTTTGGTTGAAACATGAACATTAAAATTGCAACCGCTCAATACGACATCAGTTTCCTGGAAAGCTGGCAGCAGTATCAAGAAAAAGCTGAACGCTGGGTTATTGAAGCCTCGGAGCAGGGCGCGAAGATTCTGCTTTTTCCCGAGTATGCCAGCATGGAACTGGCCTCGCTGTTCGGCAAGGAAATTTATTCATCATTAAGCAAGCAATTGGCCGCGATGCAGGCATTGCATAATGATTATCTGGATTTGTTCCGGGAGCTGGCTAAAAAATACCAATGTATCATTCAAGCGGGCACGTTTCCGGTAAAAATGGGCTCCGGTGCTTACCGGAACCGGGCTTACCTGTTCATGCCGAGTGGTCAGTTTGATTATCAGGAAAAGTTGATGATGACTCGTTTTGAAAACGAGCAATGGCTGATCCAGAAAGGCGAGGAACTAAGATGTTTTAATACCGAATACGGGAAAATCGCCATTAACATCTGTTATGACAGCGAATTTCCGATGCTGGCGAGAAAGCAGGTTGAGGCCGGAGCGAATCTGATTTTAGTGCCCAGTTGCACCGATACTGTGGCCGGATACCATCGCGTTAAAATAGGCTGTCAGGCAAGAGCTTTGGAAAACCAGTGTTATGTCGTTCAATCTACGCTGGTAGGCAATGCGCCGTGGTCTGAAGCGGTGGATGTTAATATCGGTGCGGCGGCTGTTTATACGCCTGTGGATCGGGGGTTTCCGGATAACGGCATCCTGGCGGAGGGCAAGCTTAATACCGTGCAATGGGTTATTGCCGAAGTCTCGCTCAGCGCTTGCGGCACGGTCAGGGAACAAGGCCAGGTTTTTAATTACAGGGATTGGCCGTTGCAAAATGCATTTGTTGGGTGTCGGTAACACGGGAAGTCTAGCTGGAGTTGTATTCCGGCTTTTCTGTATGTCTCGGTATTGCTCCACTCTTTTTGAGGGATAGCTTTTCCATAATCCACAGGGATGTGGTGCATGCGGATATTGCACGACTGCATGGACAGGTTTAGTTCCTTACTAACTACCCCATGCAGTCGTTTGCGGTGACAAGCGCAACATCAATTAAAGATCGCTTCAGAAGAATAGCCGTTAAATTCCAGAATTTCTTTCATTCTTTTTAAGGCATCCATTTGAATCTGTCTAACACGCTCCCTGGTTACGCCCAGTTCCTGAGCAACTTGTTCAAGCGTTGAGCCTTCATAACCGCACAGTCCATAGCGACGGCAAATAACTTCGCGTTGTTTTTCAGGAAGCTGAAAAATCCATTTGGCCATGTTATTTCTAATGCCGTCTTCTTGTATTTTATCGGCGGGTGATAAGCTCTCGCCATCAGAAATCGACTCAACTAACGGTTTGTCAAAATCCTTTCCGCCCGGTATATCAATGGATGTAACCCGTTCATTAAGCTTGAGCATTTTTTCAACTTTGTTAACCGGGATGTCCAAATGTCCGGCTATATCTTCGGCATTGGGTTCATGATCGAGTAATTGTGCCAAATGGCGTTGGGCTTTAAGGTAGGTATTCATTTCCTTAACGATATGAATCGGCAAACGAATGGTTCGCGTCTGATTCATGATGGCCCGCTCAATCGTTTGCCTAATCCACCAGGTCGCATAGGTTGAAAATCTAAAGCCTCTTTCGGGATCGAATTTTTCAACTGCGCGCATCAAGCCAAGATTGCCTTCTTCAATCAAATCCAGTAACGGTAGGCCTCTGTTCAGGTAACGACGGGAGATTTTAACGACCAGGCGCAGATTGCTTTCGATCATTATCTTGCGGGCAGCCTCATCGCCCATTAAGGCTCTGGAACCGTAGATTTTTTCCTGGTCAGCGGTCAGTAATTGTGAGCGCGCCAGCTCATTTAAATAAACTCGCGTCGCATCCATGCTCTTATCTTCCCGCGATTCAATAGTAATTATCTCATCAATATCCAATGCCTCACTGCCGGTAGCGGTATCTGCTTGGAGTTCATCGTCAAAAGGCAAGTCGTCATTAAATAATACACAAACATCATCGTCCAATAGCTCAACTAATTCTGCTTTCATGATAACCTCGTGTTGTTCGGTCCAAGCCGAAATGGTTTTTATTATTTTTCCGGTAAAAGATTGAGTGGATTCACCGGTTTTCCGTTTTTTCTTATTTCAAAATGCAGCAATGTTTTGTTTGATCCAGCCTGTCCAACTTTCGCAATAACCTCGCCTTTTTCTACCGTATATCCTTCTGCGACAAGCAATTGGCTATTATTTGCATAAGCGCTTAAATACAAATCGTTGTGCTTGATAATCAGCAAATTACCGTAGCCAATCAGGCCTTGTCCGCTATATACAACTTTACCTCCTTCAGCTGCGCTCACGTTCTGCCCCATAGCGCCAGCTATATCAATGCCTTTGTTGTCGGCTTGAGAAAAAGATTTTAAAACTTTTCCTTTTATCGGCCATTGAAAGTTTAACTTTAACATGTTTGCATTATCAATTGAAATAATTGATTTTTTTTGTGGACTACTTCCGGTTTTTTCAGAAATTTTATTAAAGGGGCGGGTTTTATATGCGGGTCTGTAGACTGGATTGGGCTTAGTATTTAAGGAAACGGCGGGGCTTTTCCGTAAGCTGATTCTGTTTGCCGCTGTTGCCGCCGTGATGCTCTGCTTTGATTTTTTTTGTACTCCCGCATCCATGTGGTCATGTAGGGGGGTATTTCCCGGATTCGGGGCGGAGAGCCTTATTTTTTGGCCTATTTCTATCGTATAGGGTGGAGCAATCCCGTTCCATTGCGCTAATTGCCGATAATCCACATCATAGATCAAACTTATGGCGTATAAAGTATCGCCTTTTTTTACCTGATAATATTTTGCCTCGTCTTTTGGAGGTTTAGGATAATGAGTGTTGACTGGCGCGTAGTTAGGGCTGACAGAGGCGCAGCCATGCAATAAAGCCGACAGCATTGCCAGGAAAATAAGCTTTGAAAAGGTGGAAGTCATAGCGGGTTATTTTTTTAACAAAACCTTTTTAGCCAGATTTATTTTTGCAGCCAAATAATCCGAGCCGCCCCGATCAGGATGCATTTTTTGCATCAATTTGCGATGAGCGGCAATAATTTCAGATTCCGATGCGCCCATCTTCAAGCCTAATATTTCATAAGCCTCTTCAATAGACATAGTGCCTTTAGATGGGCCGGCTTTATTCTGCCGTTGCGAGGTGTTTTGTTTTGTAGCGATAAATTCCGACCATAACCGGTGCAAGTACGGCGCATAGCGCAACAATACCGGCATCAAGCGGAGCATAAAGGCGATAAACACGCTCGCCAGAGCAAAGAGCCAGTTTAAGCGTCCGCTTGCGGCCAAATAAACAACAATAAGCCCCGTAACGGATAGAAGTAAGACCTTGATGTAACGGGTCAATACGGCGGGCGGCGTTTTTAAAAACGGACGCATCCAAAAATATGCGATGATAATAAATAACAAAATCAGAAAAATGCGAATCAAGGTTTACTCCTGAATTAAGACCGATCCAATGGCTTGCACCCCAACTCCTTGCCTACCTCTGACTATCCTGAGGGCTGGGAATTTCGCAAGACCGAAGCAGCGGTTGCGGCCATGTATCCTTGGTGTTTGGATAAATAATACCTTAAAATATGATGTCTTATGATAACAATCTAATAGTTTGGTTGATATGCAGAATGCCAGAATTCCGGTTTTAGGTTTTGTTGCCGCAAGCGGAACCGGCAAAACCACGTTGCTGACTGAATTGATCCCACTTTTAAAACAAGACGGTTTGCGTATCGGTCTGATCAAACACAGTCATCACGATTTTGAAATTGACCAGCCTGGAAAAGACAGCTTTCGCCTGCGGAAGGCCGGCGCTTCGCCTGTGATGCTGGTATCCCGCTATCGGCGCGCGATTATTAGCGAGTTTACCCCGGAACAAGAGCCTAGGCTGAATGATCAGTTGAAGCAAGTCGATCAATCCGAGCTGGACCTGATCCTGGTCGAAGGCTTTAGAACGGAACAATTTCCCAAAATTGAATTGCATCGGCCCTCGCTTGAAAAACCATTGCTTTACCCAAACGACCCGGACATTATCGCGATAGCCACAGATGCAGCGCTGGATGTGCCAGACTATTTGCCGCAACTGGAATTGAACCGGCCCGAAATGATCGCCGCCTTTATCCGAAACCATGTTATGAAGAATCATGATTGATGCATGCAGCCAAGAATCCAGACCATTATTATCTATAGACGACGCGCTGGACAGAATTAAAGCCGCTGTAAGTCCTGTACCGAGTACGGAAAAAGTAGCGTTGAAAGACGCTTTGGGACGGGTACTGGCTGAACCGGTTTATTCACCGATCAACATTCCTCATGACCGGAATGCGGCTATGGATGGCTATGCTTTTGCAAGCCGGGACAGAGCCGACGGGCAGGCATTCACGCTAGCTTTGGCCGGAACTTCCTGGGCCGGTCGGCCATTTCAGGGGCAACTGCAACCGGGGCAATGCATCAGGATTTTTACCGGCGCGGTTGTGCCTGAACAGGCCGATTCAGTCATCATGCAAGAACAAGTGCAGGCTCAGGGACAAACCATACATTTTCCGGCCGACACACGAGTGCGGCAAAACATCAGGCAAATAGGCGAAGACGTAAAACAAGGAGCCTGTTTAATAGCCGAGCCTAAAAAGCTGACAGCCGTCGATTTGGGGCTACTGGCCTCTGCCGGTATTGGCGAGGTGACGATCAAACGCCGGTTGAAAATCGCCTATTTTTCGACCGGCGACGAGCTGACTCCATTAGGACTGCCGCTGGAACCAGGGAAAATATACGACAGCAATCGCGCTATGTTAGGCGGACTATTATCAGATCCCAGCTACAGCGTTGCCGATCTGGGTGTTATTCCAGACAACAAACAGTTACTTGAAGATAGTTTTATTAAAGCTTCAAAAAATTATGATGCGGTCATAACGACCGGTGGCGCCTCAGTCGGTGAAGCCGATTATGTCAAAGAAATCCTGCAAAATAGCGGGGAAGTCAATTTCTGGAAACTTGCGATAAAGCCAGGAAAACCCCTGGCTTTCGGCAAAATAGGACGGTGTTACTTTTTCGGGTTGCCCGGTAACCCGGTTGCTGTTGTCGTAACCTTTCAGCAGATTGTAGCGCCGGCACTCAGGCAACTGTCCGGTGCGCGGTTTGTCAAGCCGTTAAGATTTGCCGCGACCTGCACCAGCGCGTTAAAAAAAGCTCCCGGACGCCAGGAGTATCAGCGCGGCATTCTTAGTCAAGATGAGCAGGGCGAATTCTTTGTCGCTTCCGCGGGCCAGCAAGGCTCGAACATTCTCAGTTCCATGAGTCAAAGCGGCTGCTATATCGTCTTGCCTGAAAAGTGTAAAGGCGTGCAGGCGGGGGAGAGAGTAACGGTTGAGCCGTTTAGTTTGTTCATATAGCGGCGCAATATGTTTGAGGGTTGTAGGATGGGTGCGACTGCAAGGACAGGAAATGATCCAGTCATTTCCCTGCATTCCCCACATCCCTGTGGGGAATGCAGAAGGTAGAATCGTGTCTGGAACGGCGATCGAGAACGCAGTGACTCGTTAGAGCACGAAGTGAACCCATCCTGCTGGCTATCGCTACGCTCTAGGCTTTTTTAACAAACTCAGATTTAAGCTTCATTGCGCCAATGCCTTCAATTCTGCAATCGATGTCATGATCGCCTTCGACCAGACGGATGATTTTGACTTTAGTACCGACTTTAACAACTGATGATGACCCTTTGACTTTGAGGTCCTTGATTACGGTTACGGTGTCCCCGTCTTGTAACACGTTGCCGTTTGCATCCTTAACGATAAGAGCATCGGCGTTATCTTCGGCTGCCCCATCTTTTGACCATTCGTGTGCGCATTCAGGGCAAACGTACATGCTGCCGTCTTCATAGGTGAATTCTGAGCCGCATGCAGGGCATTTAGGGAGATTACTCATTGTTTTTCCTTAATCTAAAAGTGTTTCAACCTTGTGGGATACAAAGTCTATCGAAGACATATGATGCCAGATTTGGCCATTTTTTTCCATTCATCGACTAATCCACCCGGTCAACCTTAACCAAAATATGCATCCGGCTTTCGCCGACTTGGCGCGTATTGACCCGCGCGTTATTGGTGTTGCTCGTGTTTTCGCCAACTCCACCGAGCTCCACCCATTCGCCAAGATTAATCCTGATGGTTGACTCCGCGTTCTGGGTCTCAATCTGCCCCCGTCCGTTCATTTTATCCGACCAAGGCGATACGCTAAGAATGACTTGGTCTCCTGCCAGTCTGGGCATGACCGCAAAACCGGTCGTTGCTTCGGTCAGGTCGGTTGCCGTGGCGTAGCCGTAGGATGAGGAAAACTGTCTCGGATAGATATTTCCCGCCTTGATATGAGCCGGTACGCCTTCCATCGTTCGAACGGTCTGGGTGTTCTCATCGGCGTACTTGTCCTGGGTTTGGTATAAATGGCCGATCATCCTGCCGCCGACTCTTAATGGCGCATCCCCCCGTGCATTCAGCTGGACTCCGGCCGCCGCATTCAACTCCTCTGCGGTTGTCTGCCTACTTTGCATGACGGTAATCACCAGATTGCTCTGGCGCACATCCAGTTGCTTGACAATGGACTGGATTTCAGCCAGCCGGTCGGGCGTGGTTTTGACCAGCAGGTTGGAGCCGTTGTCAACCAGCTGGGCGCTATTGCCAAGCAACGGAGCAAGCAACGGCAATATCTCGAACGCCGGCCGGTTGGTTAAGGGGATCACTTCAATAATCGTATCTTCGGCAAACGCGCTGCTGTTCAGCAGGCTTATGAAAATCAATGCTAAAAGTCTTTTCAAAGTGAATCTCCGGTACAGTAAGCCGTTATCTGGGATTTTGCCGCGCAAACCGTAAGCGGTTGATTTTGGCAGGCGAGCGCATCGATTATAGTTAACCGGGACTATTTTGTCCCTGTTACAATCAGGAAAAACAGGACAGGACTTTTGGGACAGCTAACTATGACTTTACCGGGCAAAAAAACGCTCACTATCATCACCGGCATCGGGCTGGCGGTTGCCGTTTATTTTTTTAATAAACAGACGGAATTCGTTGATGTTGAAGTAGCCACCGTCGAACAAGGCGAGGTGAGGGCGACGGTATCCAATACCCGCGTCGGTACGGTTAAAGCCTGTAGACGCGCATACTTAGCGCCGGCAACAGGCGGGCAGGTTGCCGAGATGCATGTTAAGGAAGGCGACGCCGTTAAACAAAACCAGTTGCTGATGGAGGTATGGAATAAGGACCTGAAAGCGCAGGTCACATTACAGGATGCTCAAACCAGGTCTAACCGGGCGACCGCCGAACAAGCCTGTCAGCTCGGCGCAGGCGCTGAACGCGAGGCAGAGCGAGCATTGCGCTTGCAAAAATTCAACCATATCATTTCGGAAGAACAGGTCGATATTAAAGCGACCGGCGCACGGGCCAAGCGTGCGTCCTGCAACGCCGCCCTTGAGGCCGTGGCCGTTAGCCAGGCCAACCGCGACGCAGTTCAGGCGGCTGTGGAACGCACCCTGGTTCTTGCTCCTTTCGACGGCACCGTGGCTGAAATTAATACCGAAATAGGGGAGTACGTAACGCCGTCACCGCCCGGCATACCCACCTTGCCGGCCATCGATTTGCTGGATGTCAGCTGTTTGTATGTATCCGCGCCGATAGATGAAGTGGATGCGCCGCAGATCAAAACCGGCATGAGCGCCTGCGTGTCGCTGGATGCTTTCGCTGAAAAACGCTGCTCCGGCACGGTAAGCCGTATCGCGCCGTATGTGCTGGAAAAGGAAAAGCAGGCCCGCACCGTCGAAGTCGAGGTTAAGTTAACCGATCCGCAAGAAATTAAGGATTTACTGCCCGGCTACAGCGCCGATATTGAAGTCTTGCTGACCAGCAAACTCAACGCGCTGAGGGTGCCTGCCGAAGCGGTGCTGGATAATAACAAAGTCTTGGTGATGCATGACGACGGCTTGCTGGAAGAGCGCAGCTTTAAGCCGGGCCTGGTCAACTGGAATACCGTGGAAGTGTTGTCCGGCCTGAATGCCGGCGACAAAGTCGTGTTGTCGGTAGGCAAGGAAGATGTGGTGGCAGGCGCTTATGCCCGTGTAAAAAAATGATACGACTGGAGCATATCCACCGCTATTTCCAGGTCGGCGAGCAGACCGTTCATGCCTTGAATGATATTAATGTCACGATTGAAAAAGGCGAGTACGTATCGGTGATGGGGCCGTCGGGTTCCGGCAAATCGACGTTGTTAAATGTTATAGCCCTGCTTGATCAGCCGAATTCAGGAAGGTACTTGTTAAACGATCATCCGGTTACGCAGCTTAGCGATGATGAATTGGCCAAGGTTCGTCGCGAGAACATCGGTTTTGTGTTCCAGTTTTTCCATTTGATCCCGCGTCTGACGGCGGCTGAAAACATTGAAATGCCGATGATACTTGCGGGCGTAGAGGCCAGGGAACGCAAGCAACGGGTGCAGGCGTCGCTGGAATCGGTCAGCCTGCAAGATCGTGCCGATCACAGGCCGGACCAGCTTTCCGGCGGGCAGCTACAGCGCGTCGCGATTGCCAGGGCCATGATCATGCGGCCTTCGATTTTGCTGGCCGACGAGCCGACCGGTAATCTCGACAGCAAATCCGGCAAGGAAATTATCGAGTTGCTGGAAGGGCTTAACCGCCAGGGCGTAACGCTGATGATTATTACTCATGACCAGACTGTGGGCGATAGGGCGCGGCGGAAAATCCGCATTGTCGATGGGCAGGTAGGGTGATGAATAATCAAAATATAAAAGATCACCACGAAGCCAAAAGTAGGCGCCTCTAGGCGACACGAAGGACACGAAGCTTTTATTTTTGCTTTTCTTCGTGCTCTTCGTGGCTTCGTGGTGAATTAATTGAATCTGCGCGTATAGAGGTGCTGAGCTCATGTTCATTAAAGACACACTAACCCAATCCTTAGTCGCTATCAGCACCCAGCGCTTGCGTGCAGCATTAATTATCCTGGCAATGAGCATCGGCATAGCTTCGGTTTCGGTGCTGACGGCCTTGGGCGAAAGCGCCCGCCGTTATGTGGTTAACGAGTTTGAAGCCTTGGGTACCAACTTGGTTATTGTGCTGCCGGGACGCACTGAAACCACTGGCGGACATCCGCCGCTATTTGGCGAAACGCCGAGAGACCTAACGCTGGATGACGCCGAGGCCTTATTCCGCAGCCATCATGTTGCCGCCATTGCGCCGCTGACCATCGGCTCCGCGCCGGTTTCATCGCTGGGTCTGGAGCGCGAAACCAATGTCCTGGGGTCGACGCACGCATTAAGACGAGTGCGCCGTTTGACCGTGGCGCAGGGTAGCTTTCTGCCGCAAACCGAGATCGATAAAACCCTGTCGGTTTGTGTGATCGGCCAAACCATACGCAATGAACTGTTTGCCAATCAACCGGCGCTGGGGCAATGGTTGCGCATCAATGATCGGCGTTTCCGGGTGATCGGAGTACTGGCCTCGGAAGGGCAATCGGTCGGCACCGATTTTGATGAAATCGTGATTATTCCGGTGGCTTCCGCACAGGCTTTGTTCGACACCCACTCATTATTTCGGGTGCTGGTTGAAACAAAATCAAAGCCGGACATGTACAAGGCGGTCGATGAAATCCGCGAAATCATCAAGGTGCGTCATGAAGGCGAAGACGACGTGACGCTGATTACCCAGGACAGCGTGGTCAGTACTTTCGATAAAGTATTGACCGCATTGACCCTGACCGTAGCCGGCATCGCCGGAATCAGCCTGGCGGTGGCCGGCGTGTTGGTGATGAATGTGATGCTGGTCAGCGTTACGCAACGCACTTCCGAAATCGGCCTGCTTAAAGCATTGGGCGCAACCAAGCGGCAGCTCCTATGGCTGTTTTTGAGCGAGGCGGCGATGTTGTCGTTGGCTGGCGCGGTGTTGGGCGTGATGCTGGGTTACGTAACGCTTGGGGTGTTGCAGGCGATGTATCCGGATTTTCCGATGGAACTGCCGGGCTGGGCATTGCTGGCTGCATTGCTGGTGTCGCTGTTTACCGGTCTTGTGTTCGGCGTATTGCCGGCCAGAAAAGCTGCCAATCTCGATCCTGTTGTCGCATTGGCGAAGCGGTAAGTATGTTAAAACGGGCTGAAAAATTATTTCCTACAGAGGACACGAAGAAAACTATTTCTATAGTTAATATGTTGAAAAATTCGTGCTCTTTGCGGTTATTCTTTAATTGCTACTAGAAATTAAATCTCATGCGCTACGCAGACTTAATCTCATTATCTTACCGGACGGTTCTCAGCCACAAACTGCGATCCCTGTTGACCGCGTTGGGTATCATTATTGGCATCGCGGCGGTGGTCGTACTCACCTCAATAGGACGGGGCATTCATAGCTTTGTGCTGGCCGAGTTCACCCAATTCGGCACCAACCTGATCAGCGTTCACCCCGGCAAAACCACCACTTTCGGCGTGTCCGGTGCCACTATCAGCACGGTCAGGCCCTTGGTTCTAGCCGATGTGATCAGTTTAAGCAAAGTGGAAAACATCATCGCCGCATCGCCACTGGTGCAAGGCAACGCACGCATTGAAGCCAGGGACAAACAGCGGCGAACCAACGTGCTGGGAGTGGGTTCAGCGGTGCCGGAGATATGGAGAATCAAGGCTGTCAGCGGGCGTTTTTTGCCGGCAGAAGAAAGCAATCCGCGCGCCTTTGCTGTGCTGGGCAATAAACTGGCGGCCGAACTGTTCGGTGCGGCCAACCCGCTTGGCCAGCGCATCCGGATCGGTAGCGACCGTTTCCGGGTCATCGGCGTAATGGAAAAAAAAGGCCAAATGGTCGGCTTCGATATGGACGATACCATCTACATCCCGGCCGCCAAGGCGCTGGAACTGTTCGACAGGGAAAGCCTGATGGAAATCCACCTGCTTTATAACGCCAATGCCAGGGTTGCCGAAGTGGAAAAAGCAATCAAACGAAACTTGATTGCCCGGCACGGCAGCGAAGACTTTACCCTCGTTACCCAGAATCAGATGCTAAAAAGCATGGATTCCATCCTGAGCATCCTGACGTTGGCGGTCGCGGCGTTGGGCAGCATTTCCTTGTTGGTTGGTTCGGTCGGCATACTAACCATCATGACCATCGCCGTTTCCGAGCGCATTTCTGAAATCGGCCTATTACGGGCAGTAGGTGCAGAGCGCAGAACCATTTTCCAGATGTTTCTGTGCGAGGCCTTGGCGCTAAGCGCCGCGGGAGGATTTTGCGGCGTATTGCTGGGCATAGCCATAGTCAAAGCCCTTGATGCCGCGTTGCCCGCTTTGCCGGTGGAACTGGCCTGGGCCTATATCGTTGCGGCCTTTGTGGTCTCATTGCTGATCGGCGTAGTCGCCGGAGTAGTTCCGGCCATGAAAGCTGCGCAGATGGAACCGCTGGAGGCCTTGCGGGCTGAGTGATATTTATGATGCCAAGATGCCTCATGCGGAGAATATGCAAAAAAGAATCAAAGTAACTCAACCTGGCGCGTAGGGCGGATGGAAATATTAAGCCGGCAAAATGGACTCAACCCACTAATTGCTATTGCCTGGAAATGCCGGAATTTGCGGTAAGCGGAACACATGATTTACTTGACTAAATAGCCTGGCAAGTGAAGTCACATGAGCTTTAGCCTACGTTAGCTATACCATAATCCTTCCTATCCTGCTAAATACCCGACTCGTAAAGTATGGCATTTAATGTGCTCTGTTCAGTAACGATACATAAGAAGCTGAACATATTCACACTCAACTGGCGCGTAGTTCATTCATAACCGATTTACAGCATCCTACTCGGTTTTCCAGCTCATTTTAAAGTTAAAAAATTTTAGAGTGGAGCTTAAATAATAGGTTTTCATACGTATTGTGCAAATAACCTTCTTATCTTAATCTTAATCCCAATCTCAACGTTTTTTGGTTAATGGATTAGAGCTCAATAATGGAAATTAATATAGCGCAACTACTGAATAACATGAATAACCTAATAAGTTACAAAGTAAACTCATTAGGTGTTTATCATATTTTATTGTAGAACAATTTTGTTTTTAATAAAAAGTTAAATGGCAGCTATCTTCATGTTCATGCTGACTCTAAATGAATAAGTTATATTCTTACCTGTCACCAATTATAAGTTGTATTAATGCTGAATTGATAAAACATTTTCTTGATTTAAATTTAGCTAATTAACTACAACCAAATTTGCGCGTAAATATTGTTCATTGTAGCAAGCTACCGATACAACTAGATAAATGCTGGGCTATGTCGAAGCTAGATACCAATGAATACTATAATGCCGCATATAAACCACGCTAGATAAGGTAAAAATTTAGTTAATACGCCAGGCGAAATGTCTGGTTGTGCATAGGCTTTAATTATTGTAGATATTAGGATTGAAAATGATAATAAATAAAGATTTATTAGTAGGGCAGGAGACATTTTTCATCCAATCAGATAATTCAAATGCCTGCCAAGTTAATTCTGGTGAGTTTTACGATTTGTATTTCCTTAGGCAACTGCACCTTGAGACGCTTCGGGCGCAGCGGTCTAAATCTACATTATCAATTATAGTATTAACACTTGATAAAGAGGCAAATCTTGAATCTCTTAATATGAATGAGATTTTAGGTATTATTCGAAAAAAAACACGAGATACCGACATTAGTGGCTTTGTTAATCATAAAACCCTATGTGTACTTCTCCCCGATACAGACGAGGCGGGGGCAAAAGAAATCTGTGCAAAGCTAACCAATAAAATTCCACAGTTTTCTATTACTACCTCAAGTTATCCTGATCATATATTTGAAAGCCTTACAAAAAATGGATGTATTAGCCCCGATGCCTTTCCTTTCGAAATTTGGGATCCAATGGATGTAAAGGGAGAGTCATGGTTTAAGTCCTTATTAAAAAGAGGGATTGATATCGTAGGCTCGATTATCGGTATCCTTATTTTTATGCCTGTAATGTTAGTTACAGCACTGGCTATCAAAGCCACTTCTCCAGGGCCTGTCATCTTCAGCCAAATCCGCCTGGGCAAGCATGGCGCTCCTTTCACGTTTTACAAATTCCGGTCCATGCACGTGAATATGGATAACCAATTACACCGTGATTATGTCAATGACTTTATCAAAGGACGCCACGAAAAAGTCAATCAGGGCGATGCAGAACAACCCGTATATAAAATTAAATCTGATCCCAGGGTAACCAAGGTTGGAAAATTCATTCGAAAAACCAGTATTGATGAACTGCCGCAGTTTTTTAATGTGTTAAGGGGAGATATGAGCCTGGTTGGACCAAGACCTCCCCTTTCTTATGAAGCCGAAAAATACCAAGCATGGCATCTCAGGCGAATACTGGATATGAAACCTGGAATCACCGGACTCTGGCAGGTAGAAGGACGAAGCAAGACAGAATGGGATGATACGGTGAGACTCGATATTCGCTACATTAAAAACTGGTCCCTGTTATTGGATTTAAAGATATTGCTCAGAACGTTCAAGGAAGTTCTAAAGTGCAGAGGCGCCATGTGATGCGTAAGGCATGGAAGCTAGTCAAGACGTTTGGCTACAGGCTTTGGAATAGCACTAATTTAACTATTTTCGATTGAATAATCATAGATAGTCCTCAGGGGCGTTTGTCTAAAAATATTCGACGGCTAATGATGAAGAATGGTCGAGTCAGTGATCGTCTCGTTTTCAATGAATTAATCGTATAGGAGCAGGCAGGTGATTAAGCTAAACATAAAATATCAATCCCTAAAAGGCCCAGTATTTTTCTTTCTGGTTTTGATTGCTTTTGTTCAAGCTATGGTTAATTCAGAGCCTGTTAGAGCGGCTAGCGTAAATCAAGCGCTCAACGATTCTGCTACGGAACTTTCTAAAGGGAGGCTCGATCTCGTCGCTTTCAGTCCGGACGGCAATACCTTGGTCAGCGCGGACTCCGACGGACAAATTTTGGTATGGGACGTAACCTCCGGCCAATTACGCATGACGCTTCCGAGCCAGTTTGCAAGCCCCATTAGTGGTTTTGCTTTTAGTCAGGATGGCAATACGCTGGCTAGCATAAGCACCAACTCAATTCGGCTATGGGACGTCACATCCGGGGATGCTCGATTAATTCTTCCCGAGAGCGGCCAAGTTACCGACCTGGCATTTAGCCCGGACGGCAAGAGCCTGGCGACAGTAAGTCAGGATTCCCGCATCACCCTCTGGGACTCACAATCCGGCTCAATAACCCAGGTCATAACCGGTCATCAAAATGGCGTTAATGCCATTGCATTTAGCCCGGACAGTACAACCCTGGCCATCGGCGGTCAGGATGCGCAGATTGATCTCTGGAATAAGGCAACAGGTCTAAAACACGTCAGCCTATCAGGCATGGCCGGTTCCTCTGTCATCGATCTTCTATTTAGCCCGGACGGCAAGACTTTGGTCGCTGTAGAAAACGATGCCCGTATCACGCTCTGGAATTCTCAATCCGGTTCTACATCTCATATTTTAACCGGTCATCAAAATGGCGTTAAAGCCATTGCATTTAGCCCGGATAGCAATACCTTTGCCACCGGCGGCCAAGATGCCCAGATTAAACTGTGGGATAGGACAACAGGCATGGAACAGGCGAGCCTGCCTATAGAAACGGGTGTTGCTGTCACCGGTCTGGTATTTAACCCGGATGGAAAGACCTTAGCCAGCGTGGGCGAGAGCGAGCCGGTTTTTTTATGGGATTTAGTCAGCCAGCTACCACAGTTGCTGACCGGACATACGGATTGGGTGGACAAGATCGCGTTTAGCTCCAATCAGGAAACTTTAGCCAGTGTGGGCAAAGCAGGGCAGGTGGTCGTATGGGATTTAAGCACGGGTTTGGAACATTTGGCTTTCGATGTGCCTATATCCGGTTCCGAGTCCTTAAATCAAGTAAACAGCCCTGCGTTAGCCTCACCGACTCTGGACCCCGCAACTAATGAGGCATCCAACCCAGTAGCATCTGAGCCCCAGTCCGGCACTATGCAATCACTTGCGCTTGCCGAGACTGATCCCTGCTTAACGCCAGTCAACGCCATCGTGTCCGAGAATTGCAAGCCGGGTAACCCGTCAACTGAGTGGGATGTGGTGGGCGCCGGTGATTTGAGTATTCAAGGCTTTGCAACCGACATCAGTGTCAATCGAGGGCAAACTGTCAGCTTTAAGATCAAAACAGACGCTGCGAATTATCGTCTCGATATTTACCGTATGGGTTACTACGGCGGCAGCGGTGCCCGTAAGATCGCTACGGTGCAACCCTCGGCGGCATTGCCGCAAACCCAACCCACCTGTCTTAGCGATACCACTACAGGGCTCATAGATTGTGGTAACTGGGCGGTCTCGTCCACCTGGGACGTGCCGGCCGACGCCACCTCGGGGATTTATTTCGCAAGAGCCGTTCGTACCGATACGGGAGGCGCCAGCCATATTGTTTTCATTGTCCGGGATGATACCGGGAACTCGGAAATACTGTTCAAAACGTCGGATACGACGTGGCAAGCCTATAATGATTACGGGGGCAACAGTCTCTATGTAGGGTCGCCGGCCAATCGCGCCTACAAAGTCAGCTATAACCGTCCATTTAATACGCGAAACGGCCAATACAGAAGAGCCTGGCTTTTTGGTGCCGAGTATCCTATGGTCCGGTGGATGGAGGCCAACGGGTATGATATCAGCTACTTCACAAGTGTAGATGCCGACTTCAGAGGAACTGAGCTCCTCGATCACAAAGTTTTTCTCTCGGTTGGTCATGACGAGTACTGGTCTGCCGGGGAACGCGCCAATGTTGAAGCTGCACGCAACGCCGGTGTTAACCTGGCCTTTTTCAGTGCCAATGAAGTGTTCTGGAAGACTCGTTGGGAGCCTAGTATCGATGGTTCCGGTAAGGCGAACCGCACCCTGGTCTCTTATAAAGAAACGCATGCCAATGCCAAAATCGATCCGCTGCCGAATATCTGGACCGGCACCTGGCGCGATCCAAGATTTAGTCCTCCCGCAGATGGCGGAAGACCCGAGAATCAATTAACGGGGACAATTTATACCGTCAATTGCTGCCAGAATGCACTGAGCATTACCGTGCCTGAGGCCTACAGCAAAATACGTTTCTGGCGCGACACGAGCATCGCGACAATGGCTCCCGGTGAGATTGCTACCCTTCCGCGTGGCGTGTTGGGCTACGAATGGGATGAACCACTTGACAACGGGTTCCAGCCTGCCGGTTTAATCAAAATGTCCTCTACTACCGTCAGTCTAGGTGGAAACTGGTACCTTCTTGATAACGGCTCAACTTATGGTCCGGGCACAGCCACTCATAGTTTGACTCTTTATCGCCACAGTAGCGGTGCCCTGGTGTTCGGCGCCGGCACAATTCGCTGGTCATGGGGACTGGACGGCAACCACGATTTTGACGGTTCTACGCCAAGCGCAAGTACAACACCGGATGTGCGCATGCAGCAGGCGACGACGAATCTATTCGCCGACATGGGTGTTCAGCCCGGAAGTTTGCAGATCGGGCTGGTGGCAGCAAGCCCCTCGACGGATACAATTCCCCCGGTTTCGACGGTCACCTCGCCAGCAGCCGGTTCAACCGTGCAAATTGGAACAAGCCCTATCACGATTACAGGTACAGCGGTCGACACCGGTGGAGGCGTGGCAGTGAATGTTGAGGTTTCCGTCGACGACGGAACTACCTGGCATCCGGCCACCGGTGGCCAAAACTGGAGCTATGCGTGGACACCCAGTTCAACCGGTTTGATGACAATCAAGAGTCGTGCCATAGACGACAGTGGCAATATTGAAAACGCAGGAGCAGGCGTTAACGTGACCGTAAATCCCTGCACTAGCAACTGCACCATTTTTTATAGCAATGCCAAGCCCACTAATGCACCAGCTACCTTTGACAAGAAGTCGATTAATGTCGGTGTGAAATTCAAATCCGATGTCAGCGGCGTTATTACCGGCATCCGGTTCTATAAATCAGCCACCAACACCGGAACCCATGTGGGCGCTCTATGGAGCAGCACCGGCACGAAGCTGGCTGAGGTGACGTTTACCAACGAGACGGCCTCAGGCTGGCAACAGGCGAACTTTGCCACTCCGGTCGCTATTTCTGCGAACACGGTTTACGTCGCATCCTATCTCGCGCCGCAAGGCAGCTACGAATACACCTACGACTATTTTGCAACGGCCGGGGTTAATACGCCGCCGCTGCATGCCGTCGCGTCGAACTCCGCCGACGGCCCTAACGGTGTGGAACGCTATAGCGCAGGTCTGGCGTTCCCGAACATGGTCTACCGCGCGATCAACTACTGGGTGGATGTGGTGTTCGCAGCCAGTGGAGGGCCGGTACCCGGCCCGACCTTAACCTCGATCGCCGTGACTCCGGCAAGCCCGAGCATCGCGATTGGAGCTAGCCAGCAATTTGCGGCCACCGGAACCTATTCCGACAGCAGC